>Ga0247734_1000212_pt1 | contig 52791 bp, 44 predicted proteins | sample UWRJL103311B2_FD_180933 | JGI IMG/M metagenome (GOLD analysis project Ga0247734, IMG submission 180933) | Plant litter microbial communities from Arlington Agricultural Research Station in Wisconsin, United States - UWRJ-L103-311B-2 | ecosystem: Environmental > Terrestrial > Plant litter >...
CAGTAACGCCGCTTCAGGATCCTCCGCTCGTTGGACATCCTCGTAGTTGAGTAAAAATTCGCCCATTTCCTTACTATAAAAGGCTTTCTCAGGTTGAACGGGCTGGTCTCCAAATTCCTCCTGCGCAGGGTAACAATAAGAATAAAATGCCGGGAAAGGATAAGCATCGCCGCCGCCCCAAAAACCTGCACTGGATACTTCATGAGAGTAGGCTTCCTGCATCACGCGATCGGGAAGGTTAGGTGCGCCACCCGAATGTTGCGGTGCTGTTCTTCCAGAAAAACGGGTAACGGCAAGGTCAAATGCGCCCCAGAAAAAATGTACCGGGCTACATTTGCCATTAAATGATGCTCTGAACCGCGTAAATACTGCATCTATCCTTACCAGGGCCTGCCAGTATTTTTGCATTTGTACCTTATCATAATTTCTTTGCGAAACATCCTTATTGAAGGGGACAGCTACTTCAAGCTCATTGGGTTTGCCATGTATTTTAACATCGATATTTAATGCGGTAAGCGCATCAAACAATTCATGGTAAAATGCAGCGATGTTCCCTGGACCAAGGGCGATACGTTTTTGTCCGCCGTCACTCGCGTATATCAACAGTGCGTGGCTGATGAAGTCAAAATCTATCTGAAAACTTCCGTTTTCATAAGGGATAGTTCCAGTACTGAGCCCTCTGGCCGATACGTAAAGGGTTACATGCCACCCATGGTTAATCCATGGTGTTTTGGAAAGCCTTATTTTACCTACAATCTGTGTCCAAAGATGTACTGTCTGCAAGGTGTCCTTTAAATCAATATAAACTAGTTCTGGCCATTGGCCGGTTTTCTGAGTTGTTGCCATATAGTGTTCCAAAGTGTTTAACAACGCCATTTAATGTTGTGCTTACTAAATTTACAATAATTATTGAAACCGACCTAAAAGTGTAAAGGGATTAAGACTAAAATCGTTGATTTTATGCCGGTAGCAAGCTGTCTTAAATTCAATCATTCAGAAAGGCAGGTCTTGCCCCTTTGTCTATTCCCTGATTCCACTTGACACAGTTTAGGCTAAATACGATCTTCAATCTGGAGTCAATTGGCTACTTATTTTATTTTTAGGCTTAACGAGCGGAAAAATGTTGTAATATTATTGGCCAGCAACTCTGGTTGTTCCATAGCTGCGAAGTGGCCCCCAGCCGGCATTTCTGTCCATTGCTGCAGATTAAATCCTTTAGTGATGTATGAACGGGGCGGGGTTGGCAATTCTTTAGGAAATTTGGCAACAGCCAGGGGTACGCGAACAAATTCGTCCTTTGCAAGTGCAAACGGCCGTTTACTGTTTGCATTGTACATGCGCACCGATGACGAAATCGTTTCTGTAATCCAGTATAATGTGATGTTGGCAAGAAGTTCGTCTTTGCTAAAAACGTTTTCAATGTTTCCCCGGTTATCGCTCCAGCTATTGAACTTCTCGATGATCCAGGCAGCCAGGCCAACAGGAGAGTCGTTTAATCCATAAGCAACGGTTACTGGTTTTGTAGCATGTATTTGTGCATAGGCGCCTTCTTTCGCCATCCATGCACCAGCTAATTTCTGGAAATCCTTCATCTCATCTGAAAGCGTTTCCCCTTCTGGAATATAGGGTTTGTAAGATCCAGGGATATAGTTGAGGTGTATGCCAATCATTCTTTCAGGATGCTGTAAAGCCATCCAGCTGCTAACGCCCGATCCGATATCTCCGCCTTGTGCAGCGTATTTTTCATAACCAAGTCCGTGCATTAACTGATGCCAAAGACCGGAAACATAAGCACTGTCGACGCCTTCACGGGCAATTTTCTCTGAATAACCAAATCCCGGGATGGATGGTATTACCAGGTCGAACGAAAACTCCGGATCATTGGTGAGTAATGGGATAAGGTTTAACATTTCAACAAAAGAGCCAGGCCATCCATGCGTGATAATCAGCGGGACTGATGTTTTTCCTTTTCCCTTGATGTGCAGGAAATGGATCTGATGTCCGTCTATTTCAGCTTTGAAGTTTGGGTATTGATTAATTTCATTTTCAATTCTTCGCCAGTCAAAGTTGTTTAACCAATAACTACAGAGCTCTTTCATGTAGGCAAGGTTACTTCCGTAGGCCCAGCCGGAGCCAGGGATCTCGTCGGGCCAGCGTGCATGTTGCAAACGCGATTTTAGATCGTCAAGAACCTCCTGTGGTACATTTGCTGAAAAAGGTTGTATGGTCATTTGGCTTTATGTGTTATTCGAGTTTGTGAGATTTGGTTGGAAAGCTGGAAGGTAATGAAATCCTGTCGCGGGACAAACTTCTGCGCTCCTTTTAAAGGTTATTTGTTGAGGTTGAACATGTGCACTAACGGACGTACGCTGTCCGTAAGCGGACACTTTTTTAAAATATATTTAATTATTTACCTAAATATCAATATATTAAGACTACACATTTTAATGGCATCATATTGCCCATGGGATTATGAATAATAATATAAATTTGTATATCAATCAAAATAAAAATCATGAAAAAAATCGTCCTCTTTACTTTCATAATGACATTATTTAGCCTGCAATACTTAAAAGCCCAGGAAGTAGTTCCCGTTGCTCATTTTGACCAGGCGATCATCAGCCCTCATGTGCAGGCTACTTTTGTTAAAGGTGATAAAGAATCGGTTACCATCGAGAGTAGCTCCGTGACCAGAGATAAGGTCTATATTGAATCAGATGGCAAACGTATGCGCGTCTACCTGGAAGGCGCAAAAGAGCTGACCAAAAATGAAAAAGTAAATGAAAACGGGAGGAATATAAAAAAATCAATTTACACGGGAACGGTATTGGTAGTAACCATAACTTACGTGAACCTGGTGGATCTTTCCGTTAGGGGCGAAGAGGACATCTTGCTAAAAAGCAAACTCAACCAGGATAATTTTGCCCTGAGAATCTATGGATCATCGAAAGTATCTTTTAATGATGTGGATTTAAAAAGTTTAAGGTCAACAATTTATGGAGAAAGTACCGTTGAACTTAAAGCAGGAAGCGTAACAGAACAACGGTACATTGTATATGGTGAAGGTAAAGTTGACGCGCTTGCGGTGAACGGCAAAACAAGCAGGCTGACCTTGTACGGAGAGTCTGATCTTAAATTAAATGTCGCTGACCAGATCAATGTTACCGCTTATGGCGAAGCCAGGGTAGGGTACAAAGGTAGCCCGGCAATCAAAAAGGGTATTACTATCGGATCTGTGAAAATCAACAGAATTGACTAAGCACAGGCGACTAAAAAATAAATTGCAAATAAATGCAAATAGATTTGGATTGGTATATTTCTTTTCTATCTTTGCAGCCCCGCAAGGGACAACGGACCGGTAGTTCAGCTGGTTAGAATGCCGCCCTGTCACGGCGGAGGTCGCGGGTTCGAGTCCCGTCCGGTCCGCTAAAAAGCCTTAACTTGTAAAAGTTGAGGCTTTTTTGATAAAGAAAATGGCGGCCACTATTGCGCCCGCCATTTTCTACTGCAAAATACATGCATGCTATAATCCTAACATTTGTCTAAGTTGTGAATCTGCTGCTTCACGGTATTCAGCCCTTTTCGATAACTCTGCTGCTTCCAATGCTGCCAAAAGCCCTGCTTTATCTAAATCATTGCAATATGCCGGTGAACCTGGTTCCTGTTTCCAGGAGTCTGCAAGCGACCCTGTATCTATAGCATCAAAACCAATAGCTTCAATTAAATCCAATACTACCTGCTTTCCATTAGCGTCGTCACCTGCAACAGACAAAGCGACACGGCCATTTTCCCCAGCGGGAACCGCTTTTGCCTCAAGGCTGGCAGAATAGATATTGTTAAAGGCTTTGATCACGGTATGACCGATGTGTTGAGCTACCCACTGGCTATCCATTATTCCATTCTGAATTTTCTGGATTTCTCCGTCACGTATAGGATAATAGTTTCCTGTATCAACAATGGTAGCCTTGGAATTTGTAAAAAGACCTGCTGGTAATTCTGGAATCGCCTTTTCAGGGATCGTAATAATAATTAAATCCTCAGCTGCTGCTGCCTCTTCTACCGTTGCTGCTTTTGCTCCGGTTAGTTCTGCAAGTTCTGTTAACGTCTCCGGGCCCCTTGAGTTTGCAACACTCACGTCATGTCCGAGATCCGTTAAATGTTTTACAAGTGCGCTTCCTATGTTTCCTGAACCAATAATTCCTACTTTCATATACTTTTTTTATTTACAATGATAATTTAATAATGGTTGTGCATATATTCTATACCAACAGGATACATAACGTAGCAGGAAAAAACATGTTTGCTTGGAGCCAGGATAATAACGCGAATTTACTTTCGACAAACAATATGTATGATTAGTTGTAGTCTGTGCCAGCTCTATAAATATTATCAAAGGGGTAATCACAACAGTAGCGGCTCACGGTTCCGATCGGCTAATGTTAATTATGCTGCAACCAAGACATCATATATTTAAAACTGATCCTACTGTTTTCAGATCGACATGGAGCTTTTATCTGGTATTTAATTCACCTAAATTTGCCAATATGTACTTAAAAAAGGGACATTGGAATCCTAGATGATCATCGTAAACGGCTGACGAGTGCAAAGTACACCCTGTAATTTTCAATGCACTAACTTTTCGTCACGATAATATGAGCGGCATTTTCTCCATCTATTTTTTTCGATTTGATTGAAACCCAAGGCAGACAAATCTATTCCTGAAAAGAAGTGTTCTCCGCTACCAAGAAATACAGGCGAAAATACCAGATGCAATTCGTCAATATGACCCGCTTGCAAGAATTGACGAATGGTATAAACACCGCCACCAATACGTATATCTTTGCCATTAGCGGCTTTTTTTGCTTCTTCCAGGGCAGATTCGATACCGTTGGTAATAAAGTAAAATGTTGTGCCTCCTTGCATTGTTAGTGGTGCTCTTGCGTAATGGGTTAAGACAAACACAGGAACATGATATGGCGGCTCTTCGCCCCACCAACCTTTCCATTCATCGTCCGTCCAGGGGCCACGGACTGGTCCAAACATATTGCGGCCCATAATCCAGGCGCCAGTATTTTCCATCGACTTTTCAGCGAAACCATTATCTATTTCCTCGGTGCCACCATCTTTGCCAGTCATACGATGAAACATTTTTGTACTGCGCATCCAGGTGTGGAGCTCTTCACCACGTATGCCAAGGGGGTTCTCTAACTCTTGCCCTCGTCCGGCTCCAAATCCATCAAGTGACACTGTAAAGGCCGCTACTTTAATCTTACTCATGCTTCTATAACTTTAGGAGAACTACTGCAAAACAAAAATAAGGAAAGAAGGGTACTGCTGTAGGGGGCACATATGACAAGATGAAAGGCTATTTAGGACCACCGTTGACTCTTCACCTATTGAAAATAGAAACTTTTTGATAGCACTTCTTTATGCGCTATTTCATACGCTAGAATTCTTATAAAGTTTTCGACAACGATATCTCGCGGTGGCATTTAGGAATTAACTAAATATAGAGGTTTTAAATTTGATCATGTTTGTCAATGTTCTGATTGTCAGTGATGTAATAATGGCATAAAATATGAATTCGCCATCAAAAGCACTTCGCGAATAAATCATAGAAAAATGGAAAAAATCAACCAAATCATTTTCTTTACCATCATTGCAACTACTATAGTTGCACAAGGTACTTCAGGTCAGGCACAAGATGCCCCTGCAGGGAAAACCTCATCGGATGAAAGCATCCGTCCCTTTAAAATAAACATCCCCGAAAAAAAACTGACAGATCTTAAGCGACGAATCCTCGCCACGCAGTGGCCAACAAAAGAAACGGTCAATGATGAAAGCCAGGGTGTCCAACTTAAGGTGATGCAGGAGCTGGCGAAGTATTGGTCTACGGCCTACGATTGGCGAAAAACAGAAGCAACACTGAATGCGCTACCGCAATTCATTACGAATATAGACGGACTTGATATTCACTTTATCCATGTGCGCTCCAAGAACAAAAATGCATTGCCGGTAATTATTACCCATGGCTGGCCGGGTTCCATCATTGAGCAACTGAAAATTATTGGCCCCCTTACTGATCCGACACCTCATGGTGGAAAAGTTGAAGACGCATTCGACGTGGTTATTCCTTCATTGCCTGGATATGGTTTCTCCGGTAAACCGTCAAGTACAGGTTGGGACCCGCAGCACATTGCAAAAGCCTGGGTAGTATTGATGAGGCGTTTGGGCTATAAGCGGTTTGTAGCTCAGGGTGGCGATTGGGGCAACGCAGTGACTGAGCAAATGGCATTACTGACACCTCCAGAGCTGGTTGGCATACACACCAACATGCCTGCCACGGTGCCCGACAATGTATCCAAAGCATTGCAGTATGGTGAACCTGCGCCCGCGGGCCTGTCTGCAGATGAAAAACACGCCTGGGATCAACTCGATTACTTTTACAAGCATGGCCTGGGTTATGCAAACGAAATGGCCAACCGGCCTCAGACACTGTATGCTCTTGAAGATTCGCCCATAGGCCTTGCCGCCTGGATGCTTGATCACGATGCGGTAAGTATGGCGCTAATTTCACGTGTGTTCAATGGACAAACGGAAGGGCTAACCAGGGAGGATATTGTGAGTAATATCTCCTTGTATTGGCTAACAGGAACATCAACCTCTTCGGCGCGCCTTTACTGGGAAAGTAAGCTTGCCTTTTTTGCTCCGAAAGGTATCACCATCCCTGTTGCAGTAAGTGCTTTTCCTGATGAGCTCTATCAGGCACCGAAAAGCTGGACAGAAAAGGCTTATCCTAAGCTGATACATTATAATAAGTTAAACAAAGGAGGACATTTTGCCGCGTGGGAACAGCCGCAAACGTTTACGGAAGAACTACGTGCATCATTTAAAATACTTCGTTAAGATCAAAAACTATGGAAAATAACAATAAAGGTTATCCTGAGGTGAGTAGCCAAAATCCAAAATCCAGATATGCCGTCCGACGTTTTTTTTGGGCATGGTTGCTGGTGCCAACTATGGCATTGATTTTTATATTGACCTCCGCTGATGCCCAAACCGATAAAGCAGGGACGGATAAAGCAGTGCCCGTTAGCGTAAGTACTGGTAATAAATTCGGCGCCCAGCTTGAAAACATTAAACAGATTAAAGCTGGAGTGCTGGATGTTGGATATGCAGAAGTGGGACCCGCTACTGGGGCGCCAGTGATCTTACTGCATGGCTGGCCATATGATATCTACAGTTTTGCAGATGTGACACCTTTGCTTGCAGCGAAAGGATACCGGGTTATTATCCCGTATCTCCGCGGCTTCGGCACTACGCGTTTTCTTTCAGATAAGACGGTCCGTAACGGTCAACCTTCTGCAATTGCGCTCGATATTATTTCGCTTATGGACGCACTTGAAATCAAAAAGGCAGTATTTGGAGGTTTTGACTGGGGCGCCCGTACTGCGGATATCATTGCAGCGCTGTGGCCGGAAAGGTGCAAAGCCCTGGTATCGGTTAGTGGTTATCTGATCGGCAGTCAGGCTGCTGGCAAAATCCCGCTTCCGCCATCTGCGGAATTGCAATGGTGGTATCAGTTCTACTTCGCAACTGAACGTGGCAAGGCTGGATATGAAAAATACCGTGGCGACTTCAATAAATTAATCTGGCGCCTGGCCTCACCAAAATGGAACTTTGATGAGGCCACTTTTAAACGATCGGCCGCGTCGTTTGATAATCCTGACCACGTGGCGATCGTGATCCATAACTATCGATGGCGGCAAGGGCTTGCGGAAGGGGAAAGAAAATACCAGGAGTTTGAAGACCGGCTTGCTAAAAGTCCGGTAATAGCAGTACCCGCAATCACCCTTGAAGGTGATGCCAATGGTGCACCACATCCACCTGCAGAGGCCTACGCTGCCAAATTCTCAGGCAAGTACAAGAACAAGACCATCAGTGGAGGAGTGGGGCATAACCTGCCACAGGAAGCACCCAAAGAATTTGCCGATGCGATTATTGAAGCCGATGGGTATGCAAAGTAATGCATTAACGCTCAACCTGCCCTTAAAATTCAACCACCAAAGCCTCCTCAGCATATCGCGAAGAATGGGGGATTTTAAGGGCAGGTATGTTCATCAAATACATATTTGCCTTTGTCATAGTCGATAGGTACATTTTTTGCAAAATAGGTACGTCCCCAGGCAGTTTCAAATTGTCCCACGCCCAGGTAAAGCTTACCATCTTTTTTTAGCAGGGCAATGGGATTCCTGTACCATCGGCCATCATGCGATTTAAAATTATAATCTGCCAATAAGGTATCACCCTTCATGGTTCCTTTGATTGTTCCGTTGTCCACATTCCAATCTGCTTTGATGAACTTTAAAGTCCCCTCAATCCCGCTGGACGTTCCTTTGATGGAGAGTAATGCGGTGTCGCCTTTGTACACTGCTAAATAACATTTGCCGGATGTTATGCTTTTATCTTTTGAACCGGTATTTTCGCCGCCTTTGTTGTCTTGCCCGCAACTGGCAACGATAGTGATTACGCTAATTCCAAGTATTGTAATGAGTGTTTTCCTGTTTTTCATCTTTATGGCTATCATTTTAGTGAATGGCTGTTATCATGATGAGCCGATAGGCACTATTCCATAAATATATTTTCAAATATGGAATATTTCAATGTTCCTGTCTAATTTTTAGAAAGTCATACACACGTTGTTTCCTGGTTTTGACAATAGTCCCGAAGGCATTAATGTTTCCTTAAGCTGGTAAAATGAATGGAAGGTTATCTTGCCGTTGACCGGATGGTTAATGGCGGGATAACCTTTTTATAACAGAATAGTAAGCGGGTACGCTGCGTTATTGTTTTTTTCTTTAAATTCAATTGATTTGTAACTCTTTATGAGGTTCATCATCTTAATTGAAGAAAAGATTTACATGACAATAGCGAATGACAAACGAACGGTAATCTTAACAGGCTTTATCCTTGCGAAGTTTCTGCTACAGTACTTCCTGGTCAATCCAGATTACGATCTGCAAAGAGATGAGTATTTACATCTTGACCAGGCCAATCACCTGGCCTGGGGATACTTGTCAGTACCACCCGTAACTTCATGGATTTCCTCTCTCATCCTGTTTCTCGGTAATTCTCTTTTTTGGATCAAGTTTTTCCCGGCCTTATTTGGTGCGCTGACCATCGTGGTGGTTTGGAAAACGATTGAAGCCTTAAATGGCAATTTATACGCACTGGTTTTAGGAGCAACTTGTGCGCTGCTATCGGTGCTTTTAAGGCTTAATCATTTATACCAGCCCAATTCTCTGGATGTTTTGTGTTGGACAGCCTTCTATTTTGCAATCGTCAAATACTTTAGCAAAGAAGATGCAAAATGGCTTTTCGTAGCCGCGGTAGTATTTGCAATTGGTTTTCTAAATAAATACAATATTGTGTTTCTTTTAATCGGACTGATACCCGCTCTGATATTGACCGGCCAACGCGAAATCTTTACTCAAAGAAAATTGTACTGGTCAGTTTTCATCGCTCTTTTGCTGATTTCACCAAACTTGTACTGGCAGTATAATAATGGGTTTCCTGTGTTTTATCATATGAAAGAACTTAGTGATACGCAACTTATTCATGTAAACAGGTGGTCTTTTGTAAAGGAACAGGTTTTTTATTTTGCTGGGGCGCTGCCGGTGATTTTCGCGTCGCTGTATGCGTTACTGTTTTATGAACCTTTTAAAAAGTATAGATTTTTGTTTTGGTCCGTCATATTCACCCTTGCCACTTTTATCTATTTCCGAGCGAAAGGCTATTACGCTATTGGGATTTATCCGATCTATTTCTCATTTGGCGCTGTTTTTCTCGGCGAAAAGCTGCAGACAGGCTGGAAGAGAATGGCAAAGCTATTAATTTTGGCCACACCCGTTCTTTTCTATATCCTATTGATCAATGTCTTCTATTCCATTGAAAGCCATAAACAAATACTAAAGAAGAAGGCGATTTATCAAAAACTAGGCTTACTACGGTGGGAAGATGGAAAGGACCATGTATTGCCCCAGGATTTTGCAGATATGCTGGGATGGAAAGAACTGGCGTCGAAAATAGAAATGGTTTACAACCACTTGCCGTCGGGAACGCAGACAGTAATTCTTTGCGATAATTATGGTCAGGCGGGCGCTATCAATTATTACGTCAAAAATAAAATGATCAGGGCGGTGTCTTTTAATGCCGACTATATCCATTGGTTTGACCTCAAAATGAAAACGGATAATGTTATCCGGGTAAAAGAACTGATCGGTAGTGAAGATGAACTTGAAAAAACAAGTCCGTTTTTTTACCGGTCTTTTGTTGCAGATTCTGTTTGTAATCCATTAGCCCGCGAGTATAGAACAAAGATTTTTGTCTTTATAAAATCTAAAATAGATGTCAATCAAAGACTCCGGGCCGAAATTGAGAAAGAAAAGAAGCATTTGTAAATAAGCTCTGGAATATTCGTATCTAAGATTCAGGTGGAGACTAATTGAATGTCTCCGCCTGATGCTGTGGTTACTTTTATCTAAAATAGCTAGCAGGCGGTGAGCACAGTTCCTGTCGGACACTTGCAACTTGGCGTACAATCTACACACGCACTGCAATTGGTAGTATTGGGGTAACAACATTTGTATGGCCCAATCGGTTCGCCAGACGGGGTACCCGGAGTAGGCAGAGAACCGCCTCCTTTAATGTTTTTCAGGTCATTTCTATTAAGAATACTTCCCTGAGTAAATTCATTCTTTTCCATAAAAAATATAATTTCAGTTATAACCTGTATCAATGCAAAAGCACATTTTACGAATTTTTGTAAAACATCTATAAATTTCCCAAATATCAGAGGTTGAAGTAGCGACGTTTATCCCATAATTACACCTGTTTTATAACCGAGAACGTCAACAAAATACCGCGGGTCCTCTGAGTTGAATGTTCCGCATACCAATGATCCAACAGCTCTGTCTCGGTTATTTTGAAAATTCCTGAAGCTGGGTCAGCGATATAATAGATGTCCTTTAAAATCTTAAACAGCACCACGAAATGACACTGGTTCCAGTACAAGATTACAGGAAGATTTACCGAATTGAGATGTGTGATCCCGATTTCCAAACCTTCACAAATGAACCCGAGGGCAGTTGCTGCATCAACTAATTGTAATAACGAGGTGCCCTCCTTTTTTAACTTTGAAATGCCGCACATCTTAGTCACATCCATTCTTTTCGAGTAGTATTCAGCTATCATTTTTAAACAGGTAGGTCCGCAATCCATCTCATGTAGTTGCCGGTAAAATGGAAATTGTTTCAACTGTTCAGCTATTAATTGATTAAGTATTTGAGGTCTTCGAGCTTGTAAGGTTCTGGAAGCAGGTAGCCATTTACGAGAATAGCAGGGGTAAAGTTTATCTCCGACATCCTGGCCCAGCTCTGTTGCTTTAGACAGGCTGTACGGGCAGCTTTTGTTATAATTACCGGATGTTTTTCTGCCCATGATTTGTACGATTTATGATTGTGTGCAAACCAGTCTTTCAGCGCCGCGGCTACTGTTTCACGGTCTTCGATCAAACCTAGCGCAATCATGTGACGGGCAATTCTAACGTCAGGGCTCTTTGTATTCACCAGTACAATTATTTTTACCTGTATATCGTTTCGCTGTTTCAGCCATTCGTCTATAAATTGGTGGGCTTCAGCACAAGGCCGGCAAAACGGATTGCTGATCACGGTGATCACCGTTTGTGCTTTAGGATTACCTAAAACAACAGGTTTTAGTTCATTACCCGCTATGTAATGATTCTGATTCATCAGTACCAGTGAAAAAATTTCGCTGTTATATCTAAAGTTATTCAGCTCCTGTCGCAGGGGCTTAGCTAAAGTAGCTTTCTTCAAAACAGGTTTTAAAATGCCCCATATTAGTATAGGGCAGATAAAAAAAAATATGACGGGGTATATGAGTGCTATATCTTGTGATACGGTCAACATCAATATTCGGGGCATAGAACTGAAAATTATGCATTCCGTCATCAGTAATACTTGTACGGTAATACACAGCAGACACCACTTTTTTAATCGGAACTGATAAACAAGAGAGTAAACAGTAAAAGGCAGGGCAAGGATATTTATCCAGAACAATACAGGGGCGAAAACGGGAAAGACCAGTATTATGGGTAAAGAAGCTGAAAAATAGAAAAAACCGGCTTCTGCCCAACTGAACCACGGGGTTATCTGCGCCTCTTTTGACTGAAGGATTGTATTACAGTTGTTTTTCTTTACATTTCCGCATATAGGCCTGATTAAGGGGTGGTTGACATCGATATGATGCAGCAACAGCAGAATGCTCACAAATAAACCGGTCACTTTAACAGCAACCAACGACCACAGAAGCCAGGAAAATTGATTGATCACACCAAGCCATATGGTAATCCCTAACAACAAGGCTATAGAAAGGGGCATTTTACTGCGGTGTAGCAGGGATTGAATATAATTCTGATAATAATCTGGTTCACCGCTGTTGTCATTAGTCTGTGCATGGAGAACGATACCTTCCCAGGAAGCAAAAAATTCACTTTCAGTAACGATATCATTTTGTTGTTTCTCATTTGACAGGGTGACCACACTGTTACTAATTTCATGTATCAGATTAAATACCCCATCATTTGAACTGGAATGGGTGATAAAGGGGACCGGTAAGTTTTGACTGGCCCGGTTTTTCTCTTCAACTTTATATACCTGATAATCTACATTAAGTGTGGCCAGACAATCGCAGATAGTTAGTAAACTTGGATATTCCGGGTGCGACTGCAGACATTTATGAAGTGTACGCTTATTTACTTTAACATTTATTTCATTTAATAATTGATAAGTCACAGATAGAATATTGGTTCTTTCGGTGTTAAAAACATTCATTATTTAAGTATTTAAAATTAGCACGAGGACTGTTTTGCTATTTGCAGCTTGTTGAATTTACAAACTATTCGAGGCTGTGGAGGCGACAGAATTCCCTAAAGAAATTGATTTTTGGTCCCAATGGCGGGTGTAAGATGATCTCTTTGTCATTAAATTGATTCTCACATAGGATCGCCATAAATTGGTTTTTGACGGCTTCGCAGCTGATGATCCTGGTGCTTTCTGGAAACCAGCAAACAAATAAAATGAAGATAAAACTTAAGGTTAACCTTTCCAGGGAATTGATATTGGACATTGAGCGTTCCGGTACAAACACGGGGAACAAACCTGAGGTAAGTAAAACCTTTCAACTCACTTCCGATCCACTTTTATTGTCAGATTTGTCGGGATGGATTGGTGCGGTCACTGTCAGGGCAATACTGCATGAATTAGGTGTTAATGAACACCATGTTTTCAAGTGGAAACCTGAAAATAAATATTTTCAGTACCTGATCTTCAATCACTATATCCCGGGCTGCATGCCCCGGACTTTGCTTTTATCAGAATTGCTCGCTACTGAAGGTTGGGTCGAAAGTATCAGAATGCTCATTGCGAAAGGATATTTTATTAAAGCAAATTTAGGTTTCGGTTCGGGAAAGAGAATGAACTTCGACCGGACGACCTCTTTTGAACAAATCTTACGTGAGTATCTGGCAGAGCCAACGTCAGGCGAGGGCTGGATGCTTCAGAAAAAACTGAGGTTGACTAAAGAATTCAGGGTTCACTCCTTTAACAAAGATATATTGTATGGCCTGACGTTCAGGATCAGCGGGAAAAATGAAAGCGATGATTTTGACGCTCCTCAGGAATATGTTCTTCAGATGTTGGACAAATTACCGGCCGCTCTGCTGGAAGGTACACTAATTGGATGGGATATTGGTCTTACTAAAAAAGGCAAATATTATGTGATTGAGGCAAATTTTACAGGCTTCCACCGGCAATACCGGCCGGGATTTCAAACCAGCGGATATCTGGATGAGCCTCCGTTCGGATCTGTGATTTGCGCATGGTTAAATACCTATTTCAGCAATAAATACCGGGTTTCCATAAGGTCTGTTGAACATAGCTTACTAGCGAAATTTCCATTTCTGGAAGAATTTTACTACTACATATCCATATTTAAAGCTGAACATATGGCAGCACTGATTAAGTCGAAAGGCAGGGTAGAAGCAGTTTATGTTTATTTGGGTGAAAAAACCCATTACTACATGATCAATCTGGTCAGTTATTTTCAGGTCGCAAATTTCGCTGATGTATTCTTTTTGATTACGAAAGATGATTTACAACAACAGGCCGAACGCATATTCAGGGGGCTAAATGTGGTGCACCTGGCCGAAAAGCATCTGTTTACCAAAAATCAGTACCAAAAAGTACGGCAAATGGATGAGGAACAACGAAAAGATCTCTGCTGTAAGTACGCCATAAAACGGACGAAAGCAGCATCATATATAGTTATATAAGTAATTGCATGTATTTTTTTTCTACAGACCATGAGACTATTCAATGACTACAGTTATTATCATTTCATTCTTTGGAAAAGGGACGGTCCCCTGTTACATTATCATATGATGATATTGAATTTAGAATCTCTGAAGGAAGAATATGACTATTTATTATGTCTCAAGTTCGATTACCCTCAGGCACTCCTGAATGCCGATATCAATGAAATTGTCCGGGGCTTACAAGCAATCTTTTATGATCAGCCCGACACTTTTGTGGTACTCACGCTGCGCAAGGAGGCGCCATTGTATCAGGTTAGCAATGATGAATTTGTGTATTCATTCAGCTGTGGTTTTCTTCATTTTAGGAGTATGCTCCTAAAAATAGCCCCGGCCCGGTTATTAGGTAAAAATTTGCTGTTTGAAATTTTAAATAGTCTAGGAAACGGCGGGTCGCGATTCAATAGGATTATTGTCAGGCAAATTCCATTCGGTCTTTCTGATCATGTAGTTACGCATGTATGTGATGTGGTTATTCCGCACCGGGGCAATGTTCTACACCTGCATACCCTGACCCGCTTTTTAAACCGGCTAAAAAATCTCAATGTATTTATTGGAATTGACCAGCCGGTCCTTGGGGAGGATTTCATTTTTGGTCAAAACTATAAGGATGTGTCATTTTATTCCTTTAAGCCTAATCCGGTAGGGCCATATGTAATACGTAATTGGCTAATCAATGAGGGTGAGGCAGAATTTGTGTTCTTTCAGGATTCAGATGATATTCCCTGCGCAGATAGATTTGAACGGCTTTCAGCATTTATGTATGAAAATGAGATACCCTTGTGTGGCTCCCACGAGATCCGCCTCGATTACTTTAAAAGAACAGTTCAGGCGGTAAGGTACCCATTAAATGTAAGTGCAGCTTTGCAAAATGGACCTGTGCATGCACTTTTGCATCCATCTTCGGCAATATTGAGAAAAGAATTTTTTGCTTGCAACAGGTTATCGGACAACCGTATTTTTGCCAATGACACAAAATTTCTATACTACTGTTATTTCAAACTGGCCAAGATCAGTAACATCGACGAATTTCTATATATCAGGAGATTACGTCCCGGTTCACTCACTACTTCTCCGGACACCTGCATTGGTTCCCTGGAACGCACATACCTGATTAATCGCTGGGTACTGGATTTTACGCTGGTAAAAGGTAATTTGCTCAAACTTGAAGATTCCTGTTTGAACTACGAGGGTACCAGACGTAAAATCGCAGTAGTAAAATTATGCTGAAAACTTCACCGTAGTTATGACATTGCAAAAATGACAGGTATACTGATTTCTTACGATATGGTAAGATTTTTAATAGGGGGATAGGCTAAATTTGTTGTAACAAAAAGGAAATGCAACCATGGGGGTTGATACCCTTCAACATTTAAGAATATCAAAATGGAAAACACAATTTTAGGCCTGCACCACATCACTGCCATTGCCGGCAGTGCAAAAACTAACTACGATTTCTATACCCGGGTTTTGGGTTTACGCCTGATTAAAAAAACCGTAAACTTCGACGATCCTCAAACATATCATTTATACTATGGTGATGAAGCGGGTTCGCCGGGAACTATATTAACCTTTTTTCCATGGGGAAATATTGGCGCCGGTAGAAGGGGAACCAGACAGGTAACTGAAATAGGTTATAGCGTGCCTGAAGGAAGCCTGGATTTTTGGCAGGCGAGACTTGAAAAAAACAATGTGATTTACAATAAACCCGCTGAAAAATTTGGCGAGAAATACCTGACATTGCTTGATCCTGACGGCTTGAAATTTGAGCTGACGGTAGCAAAAAATAAAGAAAACAGAACACCTTTTATAACACCAGAAATTGACGCCAACAATGCTATATTAGGTTTTCATCAGGTAACGATTACGACCAATAAAATTGATAAAACAGCTGAAGTGCTGACCAATATTTTTGGGTACAAATTGCTGGAACAACAGGTGAACCGTTCCCGCTTTGTAACAGACGCGGTTGAACAGGCGAATATCGTAGACCTTGTAGAAGCACCAGGGGAAGCTGCAGGACACGTTGCCGGCGGATCTGTACACCATGTTGCGTTCCGTGTAAAAGATGAGAAAACATTGATGTATTTCAGGGATAAAGTGGTGGCAATGGGCTTAAATATAACCGAAAAAATTGACCGTAATTACTTTTATTCGTTGTATTTCCGCGAACCAGGAGGTGTACTGTTTGAACTCGCTACAGATAACCCAGGTTTCACTGTTGATGAAAGTTTAGAAGAATTGGGTACCAACCTGAAGCTTCCTGCGCAATATGAAAGTCAGAGAACGGCAATTGAAAGTGTTTTACCAAACCTGAATTAGAATGTATAAACATGCTAAAAATATTGTTACTGCAGGTGTTCCTGTAGGGCAAGCCAAAGGCGCCCTGATCATGATTCATGGCAGGGGGGCCTCGGCCCAGAGTATGATCCCTCTGAGCAGCTACCTGGATCTGAAAGATGTGGCCATTTTTGCACCTCAGGCCACACAACACAGCTGGTATCCAACAAGCTTTATTGCACCGGTTGATGAAAATCAGCCTGCTTTGGACTCGGCCCTGGAAGTAATTAGTGAACTGGTCAAGGATATTGTTACTGCTGGTATACCAGAAGACAAGATATATTTCCTGGGTTTTTCACAAGGGGCTTGTCTGACGCTGGAATACGTAACCAGAAATGCAATGAAATATGCAGGGATAATTGCTTTTACGGGTGGGTTGATAGGTAAGGAACTCGCGTTGGAAAATTATAAGGGCGACTTTAGGCAGACCACAGTGTTGATTACAACTAGTGATCCTGACCATCATGTTCCATTAAAAAGAGTGAAAGAAAGTGCTGCGGTTATGGAAAATATGAATGCAAGGATGCACGTTGTGGCTTACCCACAGAAGCAACATACGATCACCAATGAAGAAATTGAGCTGGCGAACAATTTATTTTTTGGTTCGCTGGTCAGCTAAACCTAAACCGGGAAATTATGTTAAAATTACTCATTTCTCTTAGGGACAATTTGATAGCTTACTATGTCTCCCTGCATTTTAAAGTGTTTTAATACAGCAGGTTCACCCTTTAAGGGTGAACCTTAATGTTAGTAAGCCGCGGTAAAGCGTTGCTTGATGTGTTTTGGTGTTTCCAATTCGTCAATAACTACCAAAGCCAGATCTTCTACCGACAAAACACTTCTGTCATCGTCGTTGATTACTGGATGGTCCAGATCGGTGCGGTATTGTCCTGTCCGGATACCAGAGGTTCCCTGATGCATCTCAAATGCGGGGCTTACATATGTCCAATCCAGATCCTGTTCTTCCTTAAGAATATTTAAATAATCCCTCGCAGCAGAAGCGCCTGGGTAAATGGCAGCCGGAAATTCAGGTGTATCTACAGCCTGAATACCTGGTCCCACTTCTAAACTGCCTGCCCCGCCAACTACAATATATCTTTTGATCGCTGCATTTTTAATCCCCGCTTGCACTGATTTAGAACCTTTGATAAATTCTTCATAGATATCCGGATTTCCCCAGCCCGGGTTATATGCGCTGATGACAGCATCTGTGCCAGCTATCGCGGTGCTGACCTGTGACGTGTCTAGTACGTCGGCCTTCACAATCCTCAGAGCGGGATGCTTTAACGTAATGTTTTCAGGGTTTCTTACAATTGCAGTAACCTGATGTCCTCTGTCCAGTGCTTCTTTTAAAATTGCCGAGCCAACAAATCCTGATGCCCCAATTAGTGCTATATTCATAAATTTTATTTTAGTTTCCCCTTTATCCCAGCATTTCCAGCCTAAGGCAAAAGCAAACACCGCGGGATACACCCAAATGTAGCCAAAATGAAAACCGTGAGAAATTTAAAACTGTCCACATTTTGTCAGAATAACCTAAGCGGCTCAATGAGGGAAATTGTACGCTTATCTATTCACCTGAGAGCGCCTGAATATAATTCCTTCCTTTGGATGTTTAGATTTATGGAAACGTTTTCATAGATTCGGGAATTAACTATATCACCAATAACATTGAACAGTACAATATAAATTTTATGGAAAATCGTTTTGAAAGTCGTTATGCAGTTAGTCCTGTTGAAGCAAAAGCAATGGATACCACTGCGCTACGCAGTAATTTTTTAATCAGCTCTGTATTTGAGGCCAATAAGGTAAATCTTACACTCTCTCATTTCGACAGGTATATTGTTGGTGGTGCCATGCCTGTAAACGGAAAATTGAGCCTGCCAAACCCAGACGACCTGAAAGCACCGTACTTTCTTCACCGCAGGGAAATAGGTATGATCAACGTTGGTGGTGAAGCCATTGTAACTGCTGATGGCCAGGTTTATCATTTAGGTTATAAAGAGGCATTATATATTGGAAAAGAGACTGCAGAGGTTTTCTTTGAATCGGCAGATGCCGCCAACCCAGCAAAATTATATATCAATTCTGCTCCCGCACATCATAAATTCCCTACAAAAAAGGTTACCAAAGCAGAAGCGGATATTGTAGAATTGGGTTCAGCAGAAACCGCAAATCACAGGATTATCAATAAGCTGATCGTTAATAGCGTAATTGAAACCTGTCAGCTGCAAATGGGCATGACTGAATTAAAAACTGGTAGCGTTTGGAATACGATGCCCGCGCATACGCATGACCGCAGAATGGAAGCTTATTTTTATTTCGAAGTGCCTGAAAAACAAAGTGTTTGTCATTTCATGGGCCAGCCGCAGGAAAGCAGGCACATCTGGATGCAGAACGAAGAGGCTGTAATTTCACCTAACTGGTCAATCCATTCGGGTGCAGGAACCAGCAATTATACATTTATCTGGGGCATGGCCGGTGAAAACCTGGATTATGGGGATATGGACCACTGTGCAATTAACGATTTAAAATAACAAGCTTAAAACATACAAAATGTCGGTATTAAATACTTTTGATTTAACGGGAAAGATTGCACTCGTAACAGGCAGCAAGAGAGGGATAGGCAAGGCAATGGCACTTGCGCTGGCTGAAGCTGGTGCCGATGTAATCGGCGTTTCTGCGAACCTGGAACTTGAAAATAGTGAAATAGAGAAAGAAGTAACTGCACTAGGCAGAAAGTTTTATGCCTATCAATGCGATTTTGGAAAGAGGGATGCATTGAATGCGTTTATTGAAAAAGTTAAAGCTGACCATGCTGTGATTGATATCCTGGTGAACAATGCGGGTACCATCAAACGTCAGCCGGCAGCGGAACATTCTGACGAATTCTGGGACGAAGTAATTGCGGTAAACCAGACAGCCCCATTTATCCTGACAAGGGAAATTGGACGAAGGATGCTTGAAAACGGAAGCGGTAAAATTATCTTCACGGCGTCACTGCTTTCCTTCCAGGGTGGGATTAATGTGCCTGGTTACGCGGCAAGTAAGGGTGCTGTGGCACAGATTACCAAGGCATTTGCCAATGAGTGGGCGGCTAAGGGCGTAAATGTAAATGCTATTGTTCCGGGGTATATTTCTACGGACAACACCGAAGCGCTGCGCGCGGACGAAAACAGGACGCGTTCTATACTTGAACGTATACCCGCAAACCGTTGGGGAGATACCGACGACTTTAAAGGGCCAATTGTTTTTCTGAGCTCGAAAGCTTCAGACTACGTTCATGGTACGCTGCTTACTGTTGACGGAGGCTGGATGGGCAGATAAACACTGGATTATGAATAAAGGATTTCAAAAAGGGATATGGATAGTACTTCTGGGCGGACTCAGCTTAAACCTGAGCGCCCAGGAGGCTGCAATCCAGTTTAAAAATCAGTTGCCTGTAGCGCGAAAGAACGAATTGATTGAACTGGACCGTGCTTTTATAGAAAAGAAAATAGGAACACTGCCAAAAGGTGAAACCATCGAAATTAGTGGTACGCCGCAAATGCTGACCCTGCAGTTTGACGACCTCAATCTGGACGGGCAATGGGACAAAGTGGTGTTTTTACTTTCCTTTAAGCCAGCGGAAATTATTCGACTGAAAATGAAACTATCCGGGGATTTTAGCATCTCTGGCCCACCTGTTGCGCATGTGCGGCACAGGAGGAAACTGCCTGACAATTCTTTTGCACCAGCATTGGATATTGACAGTATTCCTCCCGGACAGCCCAATACCGATTTTACAAAGCTAAAGTTGCCTCCGTTTTTAACGGAGGGACCAGCCTGGGAAAACGATAAGGTGGGTTTCAGGATTTATATGGACCAAAGAAATACCAAAGATATTTGGGGCAAAACCACTACAGACATGATGATGGATACCGTAGGGGTAAATCCTGAAGTGATTTATCATCATCTGGCACCGTGGGGCATGGACATTCTGACTGTAGGTAAATCGCTGGGTGCAGGTTCATTGGCCATGCGTGTACCGGTAACAGGTAAAGCTGATACCCTGGTGCGGCTAGGTGGAAAAAACATGGGTAAAGTAGTTTACAGAAAAATTGCCGATGGCCCTGTCCGTGCAATTTTCCAAATGGAGTATCCTGAGTGGAACATCCTTGGGGACGGTATATTGACCAGCCTGACCGAGCAGGTCAGCATCTGGGGCGGACAGTATTTTTACGAAAGCAGTATCACAATGAAAAATGCGCCTAAGGGTGCTAAAATAGTTACAGGGATAGTCAACCTCAAGAGTAATAACTCCTTTCAAATCAGTAATAAAAAGGCAAGAATGCTCTACACTTTTGATCAGCAAAGCGAAAACAATGACAACCTGGGGATGGCAGTTTTGCTCAATCAGAAAGACCTGGTTTCATTTGGAAAAACGCCAAACGCCAATAGTGAAGTTTTAAATACCTATACCGTTTCGATGAAGATACCCGGATTGAAACAAGCTGCAATTTTCCGTTTTTATTCCTGCTGGGAACATTCTGACCCTGTTTTCGCAACAGCGTCTGGATTTAAACAATATCTGGTAGATGAAAGCAAAACTTATAATAGTCCTATAATTATAAAATAAATTACCGGATAAATAACCTGGTATTTAATACCGTGCGTTCAAACTCAGTGACAGGAAACTTGGCTTCTATCAGTTCAAGGAGTTTTTCAGTGGCCAGTTGTCCCATATCAAAAGCAGGTTGAAAAACCGAAGTAATGGGAGGGTTGAAAAGATCCAGCACATCTGAATTGCTGAATCCGGCAATAGCGATCTGAGCCGGGTTCAGCAGATTTAACTTTTTAAGGACGTGCATACATCCCATTGTCAGTCTGTCACCAGCAACAAATATGGCATCCGGTTTATCTTTCATGTTCAATAATTCTTTTACCACGGCTTCAACCTCATCCTGTATCATTCCCCCGTGCGGACAGTTCTTAATGTATTCAGGACGAGTTGATAAACCATTGTCATGTAATGCGTCTGTATAGCCATTTAGGCGTTCAATACTAATAGATAAATGAGCAGAACTGGAGATATGCGCAATTTTTTTAAAACCCGAATCGATCAGGTGTGCCGTTGCCTGGTAAGCGCCAATAGCGTTGTCCGCAATTATTTTATGTGTATTGATCCGTTCAGGTACGCGGTCAAAAAAAACAATAGGCAGACCGCGTTCATGCAGATGTTCAAGATGGCTTACGTCATCTGTTTCGGCCGATAAAGAAATCAGCAATCCATCAACAGACCTTGAGGCCAGGTGCTGTACATTTGTTCTTTCCCGTTCAAAAGATTCATGGGTTTGGGTAATAATCACCGTATAACCACGACTGTTGGCAATGGATTCGATCCCGTTGATGGCCTGTGAGAAATAGTGGTTTGCTACTTCGCTCACCACAATACCGATAGATTTGCTCCTTCGTTCTTTCAAGCTCAGGGCATTAGGATTTGGACGGTAATTTACTTGTTTGGCATAGTCCATTACCAGTTTTTTGGTCGCTGTGCTGATTTCATAGCTATCTCTCAGCGCACGTGATACAGTAGAGGTAGAAAGGCCCAGGGCCCTGGCAATATCTTTTATGGTAGAGCTCTCAAACATGATGAACGAGGTAATTTTGGCATAATTTAATCTTATGGCCTTACAAGTTTAGTGAAATAATCTGAATTCTGATGAAACGCAATTGTTTTCGGGAACGATTGCGCAAATTTATGTGGCAACAAAAGTTCTTTCTGCCAAAAAACCCGTTAAAATTGCAAATAACACCAAATAAACCAATTACTTGTATGAATGTATCCATTTACAAATGGACCGGGCTATCCAAATTAATACTTCCAGTTTTTCTACTTCCTCTTGTTCAAAACCACGCAGCCGCACAAGAAAAACAGGCCACCTCTCCAGTTTCCAAAGTATGGGTTTCCGATCTTGGGAACGGCAGCTTCAAAAATCCGGTATTAAATGCCGACTATTCAGATCCGGATGCTATACGGGTAGGAGACGATTTTTATATGATTTCTTCCAGTTTTGATGGGGTTCCGGGATTGCCCGTGTTACATTCTAAAGATCTGGTAAACTGGTCCCTCGTTTCACACGCTTTAACACGTCAACCCCCATACGACCATTTTTCTTCGGTACAGCATGGAAACGGCGTTTGGGCACCGGCTATCCGTTATCATGAAGGCGAATACTATATCTATTATCCCGATCCTGATTTCGGTATTTACATGATTAAAACCACAGATCCGAAAGCTGAGTGGTCTAAGCCTGTGCTGGTATCTTCTGGTAAAGGACTGATTGACCCTTGTCCGCTTTGGGATACCGACGGACAGGTATACCTTGCACATGCCTATGCAGGCAGCAGGGCGGGCATCAAAAGTATTATCGCCATCAAAAAGCTGAACAAGGCAGGCGATAAGGCCCTTGATGAAGGCGTGATTGTTTACGACGGACATGAAACCGATCCTACACTCGAAGGACCGAAAATGTACAAGAGAAATGGATATTATTACCTGTTTGCACCTGCTGGAGGCGTAGCAACGGGTTGGCAGCTGGTGTTACGTTCAAAAAATGTATACGGCCCCTACGAGCGTAAAATTGTAATGGACCAGGGTAAAAGCAATGTGAACGGGCCACATCAGGGTGCATGGGTTGACACAAAATCTGGTGAAGACTGGTTCCTGCATTTTCAGGACAAGTTTGCTTATGGCAGGGTAGTCCATCTTCAACCAATGAAATGGGTAGATAACTGGCCTGTGATTGGTGCCGATCCGGATGGTGACGGAAAGGGAGAGCCAGTTGCAACATACAAAAAACCAAATGTCGGGAAAACTTATCCTGTTGCCACGCCAGCGGAAAGTGATGAATTCAATGGGTTGAAGCCCGGCCTCCAGTGGCAATGGCAGGCGAATCCGGAAGCAACATGGTCTTTTATGAATTCCGCTACAGGAACATTAAGGTTATACACGATGAAGGTGCCGGATTCGGCAAAAAATTACTGGGACGTGCCGAATATCCTGATGCAGAAAACCCCCGCAGATGAATTCATGGCGACCACAACAGTAAGATTTGTGGCGAACCCTAAATTGCAGAATGAGAAAACTGGTTTGTTGATCATGGGGAAAAGTTATGCTGGTTTAGCCCTAAAAAGCTCGCCTGATGGTCTTTCATTGGTATCGGTATTTTGTAAAAACGCAATAAAAGGCAAAACAGAAGTCGAAAAAGTAATCACTAAGCTTAAGCAGAATACCATCTATTTTAGGGTTAAGGTGAAAAAGGGCGCCTTATGCCAATTCAGTTACAGTTTAGATGGGATGAATTTTACCGATGCCGGCGAGACCTTCCAGGCAGAGGAAGGGTTATGGATAGGTGCAAAGATTGGGCTGTTTGCCAGCCGCTTAACCGCAACAAATGATAGTGGATATGCTGATTTCGATTGGTTTCGGGTTGAGCAGGTTAACTGATTATCGGCCGGTACGGGTCTGCCTTAATCAAAAGTATCAAGAATGCTACGATCCGATAATCCTCTTTTTACCCTTCATTTTACTTATATTTAGCCTATAACAATGAACAAACCAAATTTAAACATTCGAATGCTGCTCTTTGCAGCCGGGCTATTTGTATCCTTTAAGGGCCATGCCCAGGAACAGCCTTACTCATTCAACAACCTTCCGAAGGTTAGGGAAACAAGCTTCAGGAAAGACACAATTAGTATCACACAGTTTGGCGCTAAAAATGACGGACTTACCTTAAACACTAAAAGCATCAATGATGCCATCACTGCCAGCAATAAAAAAGGTGGTGGCGTGGTCGTTATACCAGCGGGACTATGGCTGACAGGGCCGATAGAACTTAAAAGCAACGTAAACCTGCATTTGCAGAAAAATGCGTTGCTGCAGTTTACGAGGGACCTTAAAGAATATCAGCTGGTAAAAGGCGACTGGGAAGGTATCCCGCAAATGCGTAACCAATCTCCGGTATGGGCCTTAGACGCTGAAAATATTGCCATTACAGGTTTTGGTATTATAGATGGTAATGGGGATGCGTGGAGGATGGTAAAAAAGGATAAACTAACGCAAAACCAGTGGAATAAACTTGTTGCTTCGGGAGGTACAGTTATTGAAGAAAAGAAGATGTGGTACCCGTCTGAACAATCTGCTAAAGGATCTCTCCTAAAAAATGCAGGTGCAATTGCTCCCGATAAAACGCCTGAATTTTATGCATCAATTAAAGATTTCTTACGGCCAAACCTGGTGGTGCTGAACAACTGCAAAAGGGTTTTGCTGGAAGGAGTAACTTTTCAGAATTCACCAGCATGGAACCTGCATCCATTGATGTGCGAAGACCTGATCGTCAGGAATGTCTATGCAAAAAATCCCTGGTACGCAGCTAACGGCGATGGGATTGACATTGAGTCATGTAAAAATGTTTTAGTGGAGGGCAGTACTTTTGATGTGGGTGATGATGGGATCTGCATTAAATCTGGCAGGGATGCAGAAGGCCGGAAACGCGGGCTTCCAACAAAAAATGTGATTATACGTAACAGTACGGTTTACCATGCACATGGTGGTGTGGTTATTGGCAGTGAAATGTCAGGCGGAGCCAACAATATTTTTATATCAGACTGCTCCTTTATTGGCACCGACATCGGTTTGCGTTTTAAAACCACCCGCGGGCGGGGAGGTGTTGTTGAAGCGATTTATGCCAAAGATATTGTAATGAAAGACATTGTTGGTGAGGCCATTCTTTTTGATATGTATTATGCAGCAGTTGATCCTGTTCCGCTAAAAGGCGAAAACCGGACAGCCCCGAAAGTTGCGAAATTGCCGGTGACTGCCGAAACTCCGGTATTCAGGGATTTCCATATCAGCAACGTGGTTTGTGATGGCGCCGCTAAGGGTATATTCATCAGGGGACTTCCTGAAATGAATATCAGTAATATTTTCCTGGATAATATATTGATCCAGGCAAAGGAAGGAATTCAAATACAGGAAGCCAAAAATGTGCAGCAGCACAATGTAAAATTTGTAAACGCCACCAGCAAATAAAAATCGCTATCAAAAGCCCGATATAACCATTGAATCAAAATAAATAAGCAGATGAAACTATCTTTTAAATTTGCCGCACTACTGATTATTACACTTCCCGCAGGCATTGTCAACGGCCTGCAGGCACAAACCAAACCGCTTTCTGAACAAATGGCGGCTACGGTAATGGATATATGGAAAGATTCGCTGTCATTTGACGGACATCCTGCAAAATGGACCTATGATCAGGGAGTGATCCTGGAGGGCATTGACGCCATTTGGCGACGTACAGGTGACGCGAGTTATTTCAACTACGTACAGAAAAGTATGGACCATTTTGTTACTGCGGATGGTGACATCCGGGAATATAATCAGAAATCATATAATATTGACCTCGTAAAAAATGGACGTTCTATAATTACCTTATATAAGGTAACCGGGCTGCAGAAATATTTCAAAGCGGCTACACTGCTAAGAAAACAGCTGGATAATCAGCCAAGAACAAAAGAAGGAGGTTTCTGGCATAAACAAATCTATCCCAACCAAATGTGGCTGGATGGGCTGTATATGGGCGAACCGTTCTACGCAGAATACTCCGCACTGGTGCAGGACGAAAAAGCATTTGATGATATCGCCAATCAGTTTATCTGGATGGAAAACCATGCAAGGGATACAAAAACAGGTCTTTTGTATCATGGATGGGATGAGTCTAAAACGGAAAAATGGTCCGATCCGAAAACCGGCCGTTCACCTCATTTCTGGGGCCGTGCAATGGGATGGTATGCAATGGCGCTGGTAGATGTGCTTGATAACTTCCCTGTAACACATCCAAAAAGAAAAGAACTCCTTGCTATATTATCACGTACTGCTACCGCAGTTCAAAAATACCAGGATCCGAAATCTGGTGTTTGGTATGATATACTGGACCTGCCGGAAAGAAAAGGCAATTACCTGGAATCTTCGGCCTCAAGCATGTTTGTGTATGCACTGCAAAAAGGTGTGCGTAAAGGTTATCTCCCGGCATCGTATTCCGCTGTTGCACAAAAGGCTTATGCCGGTATCAAAAAAGAATTTATTGAGCAACGTGCTGCTGGTCAGGTTAACCTGAAAGGGACAGTAAGTGTATCGGGGCTTGGTGGAAAACCATACCGTGACGGATCCTTTGAATATTATATCCGTGAGAAAGTTATTACCAACGACCCTAAAGGCGTAGGGGCTTTCCTGCTTGCTGCTAATGAAATGGATCTGGCAGAATTACCAAAAATAGCTTTGGGAAAAACAGTGGTGCTGGACGATTACTTCAACAGCGAAACTAAAAAAGATCAGAGCGGACATGATATGAAGTGGCACTACAAATGGGATGAATACAGCAATGGTGGATACTCATTGTGGGGAGAAGTGTTTCAGTCCAGAGGATTTAAACTTAAAACGCTTTCTGCAGCACCTACTGCTGTAAACCTGAAAGATGCTTCTGTTTATATCATCGCAGATCCTGATATTACTAAAGAAAATCCAAATGCAAATTATATTGGCGCTGCGCATATTACTGCCATTACCAATTGGGTAAAAGCGGGTGGTGTACTGGTAATTATGGCAAACGACACCGGAAACGTTGAGCTTGACCATCTAAATGAGCTCACTACAAATTTCGGTATACACTTTAACAAAGACAGTAAAGGAAGGGTAACGGGCAAGAATTTTGAAATGGGGAAACTGATGATTGCCGGCGGAAATCCTGTATTCAAAAATACAAAACAGATCTATGTTAAAGAATACAGTACCATAAAACTTGCGTCACCTGCGAAACAGGTACTGCTGGATAAAGATGGCGACGTGGTGATCGCGGTTTCGAAACTGGGCAAAGGCAGTGTTTTTGCCATTGGCGATCCATGGTTATATAACGAATATACCGATGGCAGAAAGATACCCGCTGAATATGAGAATTTTAACGCAGCACGTGATCTCACAGACTGGTTATCGCAGCAGTTGCCCGCTGTAAAGAAAAAATCAAAATAGAAGAACATATTGCCTTCCGATAACGATTGCGTGAATTAATGCAGGATTTAGGGGGCATTATTTCTATATAATCGTTAGAATTGTTGCCAAGCAAATATATATCACCTGTTACATGATACTAACAAAAGCAAATTTAAAAGACATAGATACCGGTAAGGTAGTAGTTCCCGCTGAAGCATTATTCAGCCTTCCCGAAAAAGTCCTGCAGTTTGGAACCGGCGTTTTACTACGCGGACTGCCTGATTATTTTATTGACAAAGCCAACAGGCAAGGGGTATTTAACGGGCGTATTGTGATCGTTAAATCTACCGGGAATGGCGACACTTCAGATTTTGATAACCAGGACAGCCTGTATACTATCGGTGTAAGGGGAATTGAGGATGGAAAAAATGTTGAAGAAAATATCATTTCATCTGCAATCTCACGCGTTATTTCTGCAGAGAAAGACTGGTCGTCCATTTTGGAAGTTGCAAGAAATCCTGAGCTTAAGCTAATTGTATCCAATACCACTGAAGTAGGAATCCAACTGCTCAATGAACCGGTTGATGCATATCCGCCAGCTTCTTTCCCCGGTAAATTACTCGCGGTACTATTAGAACGATACAAGTTTCTTGGAGATATAGCTGGTGCTGGATTGGTAGTGATTGCCACTGAACTTATTCCTGAAAACGGGAAAAAACTTGAAGCGATAGTTTATGAGCTTGCTGCATACAATAAACTTGATGATGCATTTATTAGCTGGTCTAAAGCAAATAACATCTTTTGTAATTCTCTGGTAGACCGTATTGTTCCAGGGAAACCGGATGCTTCCAAACTGGAAGAATTAAAAGTAACGCTTGGATATGAAGACCAGCTGCTGATACTGGCAGAGCCTTACCGCCTGTGGGCAGTAGAAGGAAATGAGAAAGTGGCTGACGTATTAAGTTTTATGCAAGCTGATAAGGGCCTGATTGTAAAACCAGACATTGAAATTTATCGTGAATTAAAAGTACGGCTGCTCAACGGTACGCACACTTTAACCTCTGGAATTGCCTGCCTTGCAGGTATTGACACCGTTAAAAACGGAATGGACAATACAGAAGTGGTGAATTTTGTGGAGCAGGTAATGCGCAAGGAAATTGCACCAGCCATCCCTTACAAGGTTTCCCTTGACGAGGCATTGGTATTCTCAGGAACTGTAATCGACCGGTTTGCTAATCCGCACATCAGGCATTTATGGTTGAGCATCACTGTTCAGTATGCCATGAAAATGAAGATACGGGTATTGCCGGTATTGTTTAACTACCATACATTGTTCAATAGCGTTCCTCCTTATATCACTTTCGGCTTCGCCGCATTTTTGCATTTTATGCGTGCAGTTAAATTTGAAGGCGGTAAATATTACGGAGCGTTAAATGGTGAAGAATACGTGATCAATGATGACAGCGCTGCCTATTTCTATGCAAAAACTGCCGAATTGAACGAGAGTGAATATGCTGATGCCATATTAAAGGATACTGAATTCTGGGCTGCAGACCTCACGGAGATCCCCGGCTTTACCGATTTGGTTAAGACGGACTACAATCTGATTCTGGAATATGGAATTACTGCTGCCCTGGAAGGCTTAAACCAAAAATTGAAAGCTGTCTAAAACAGAAAAGCAAATGGAAAAGAAAATACTGAAGGTCCACCCCAAAGACAATGTTCTGGTGGCCCTTGTTGATTTGTTTGCAGGTGAACAGATCGCCTACGGCAATGAGGTTTACATATTAAAAGACAATGTCAAAGCCAAACATAAATTCGTCACGGAAGACCTGCGGGAAGAAGACCAGGTTATTATGTACGGGGTACTTGTAGGGAAGGCAAAAATGCCTGTTGAAAAGGGAGGGGTGTTGACTACTGCCAACCTTAAACATGCAGCTACCGGCTTCCACACCGGTGAAAATCATATGAACTGGCACGTGCCAGATGTATCTGCGTGGCAAGGAAAAACTTTCAATGGCTTTCACCGTACAGACGGGCAGGTGGGTACAGCGAATCACTGGCTGGTTATCCCGATGGTGTTTTGCGAAAACAGAAACCTGGACGTGATTCAGGAAGCGTTGCTGAATAACCTAGGATATGGCAGAAATGAAAACTATCAGGCACAAGCAAAAGAACTGATGTCCTTGTATCAAAGCGGGGCAGGGGTTGATGAAATCCTGAACGCCCAGATCAGCTATACAGAAACTGCAGAGAAAAAGAACCGTATGTTCCCTAATGTGGATGGAATAAAATTCCTTACCCATAATGGTGGCTGTGGTGGTATCCGCCAGGATTCACAAACTTTATGTGGTTTGCTTGCAGGTTATATTACGCATCCAAATGTTGCTGGTGCTACAGTACTAAGCCTTGGATGCCAGAATGCACAGGTAAGTATCCTGATGGAAGAAATCCAGAAAAGAAGTCCCGATTTTGATAAACCTTTGTATGTACTTGACCAGCAGAAAACTGGCACTGAAGCTGATTTGTTGTCCAATGCGATTAAACAAACTTTTGCGGGATTAATTCAGGCGAATGCCAATGTACGTCAGCCTGCACCATTAAGCAAATTGTGTATTGGTTTGGAATGCGGTGGATCAGATGGTTTTTCCGGTCTTTCGGCAAATCCGGCAATTGGCTATACCTCAGATTTGCTGGTTGCTTTGGGTGGTTCGGTAATTCTTGCTGAATTCCCAGAATTATGTGGTGTGGAACAAAATATTATCGATCGTTGTGTTGATCCGGCTGATGCAAGCCGATTTGCAGAACTGATCAAAACTTATAGCGACAGGGCTACTGAAGCGGGATCTGGATTTGATATGAACCCATCTCCGGGAAACATCAAAGATGGCCTGATCACAGATGCAATCAAGTCTGCCGGTGCGGCAAAAAAAGGCGGTACTTCACCAGTGGTAAATGTACTGGATTACCCTGAAAAAGTAACCAAGCCAGGTTTGAACTTATTATGCACTCCAGGTAACGATGTTGAATCTACGACTGCAGAAGTTGGATCAGGGGCAAATATTGTACTTTTCACTACTGGACTGGGAACGCCTACCGGAAACCCGATCGCCCCAGTAGTTAAGATTTCAACAAACACTGTCCTTTACAATAAAATGAACGATATCATCGATTTAGATACAGGATCTATTATTGCCGGCGAAGAAACAATTGAAGAAGCGGGTGCCCGCATTCTGAACTATGTAATAGAGGTAGCAAGCGGCAATACCACTGTCAGCGCTGTACGTCATATCCAGGACGATTTTATCCCATGGAAACGTGGTATATCGTTGTAATCAAAAAACTAAAACATGAAAGCTTTTATAGACGAGAATTTCCTTTTAAATACACCAACGGCAGAAACCCTTTATCATCAGTTTGCTAAAGACATGCCTATCATAGACTACCATTGCCATCTTCCGCCAGATCAGATTGCGGAAGATAAAAACTTCGCCAACCTTACACAGGTTTGGCTTTATGGCGACCATTACAAATGGAGGGCCATGCGCGCAAATGGTATTCCTGAAGAATACATTACCGGTAACAGAAGTGATTGGGAAAAATTTGAAAAATGGGCGGAGACGGTGCCTTATACTTTGCGTAACCCTTTGTACCACTGGACACACCTTGAATTACAGCGGTACTTTGATGTGTATGACATCCTGTCGCCGGCTACTGCAAAAAAGATATATGACGAGTGTACTTCGAAATTGCAGACCCCTGAGTATTCTGTAAAGAACCTGCTGAGGAAAATGAATGTACTTACCGTGGCAACCACTGATGATCCTATTGATGATCTTGGACACCACCAAAAACTAAAAGCTTCGGGTTTTGAGGTAAAAGTTTTACCGGCTTTCAGACCAGATAAGGCCATGAATGCAGACGACCTGATTGCATTGAATGCATATATCGCCAAGCTGGAAAAAGTAAATGGCGCAGATATTAAAACTTATCCGCAGTATCTTGCGGCGCTGAAGAAAAGACACGACTATTTTGCGGCAAACGGATGTGTACTGTCAGACCACGGACTGGAGCAGCTATATGCGGAAAACTACACAGAAGACGAGGTAGAAGCTATCTTTTTAAAAATTGGCGCCGGTGAAACCCTTACCAAACTTGAGATCCTGCAGTTTAAATCGGCCATGCTGCATGTGTTTGCCGTGTGGGACCACGAAAAAAACTGGGTGCAGCAATATCATATTGGTGCATTAAGGGATAACAATACGAGAATGCTGAAAACACTAGGCCCTGATACAGGGCTGGATTCAATCGGTGATTTCTCTCAGGGGGCGGCGCTATCCAAGTTTATGAACAGGCTTGACACCAGTAATCAATTGGCTAAAACTATAATTTATAACTTGAATCCCGCCGATAACGAGCTGATTGCTACAATGATTGGCAATTTTAACGACGGTACAATTGCAGGAAAAATTCAGTATGGTTCTGCCTGGTGGTTCCTTGACCAAAAGGAGGGAATGATCAGACAGATCAACGCCTTATCCAACATGGGCTTGCTGAGCCGCTTTGTTGGTATGCTAACAGACTCCAGAAGTTTCCTTTCTTTCCCGAGACACGAATATTTCAGAAGAATATTATGCAATTTATTAGGAGAAGATATTGAAAATGGTGAACTTCCCAACGATATAGCCTGGGTAGGTAAAATTGTGCAGGACATATGTTATAATAATGCCAAATCCTATTTCAATTTCTAAATTTATATGAGTAAAGTTTTAAGTTTTGGTGAACTGCTGTTAAGGATTTGTCCTGATTCAGCAGGCACCTGGCTGGAGGAAAACTCTTTTCCGGTATATGTTGGTGGTGCGGAAGCAAATGTTGCTGCAGCCCTGGCACTCTGGGAGATCCCTTCAGCATATATGTCGGCCGTTCCGGATAATTATATTGCCAGGCAACTGGTGGGCTATCTGGACGAATTGAACATTGATACCACTGCCATGCAGTATTCAGGAGAGCGCATTGGTATTTACTTCCTGGATAAAGGAAAGGACCTTAAAAACGCGGGAGTAGTATACGACCGTAAATATTCTTCTTTTTCAGAACTGGAAACCGGTACTATCGACTGGGATAAAGTATTTGAAGGCGTAAGCTGGTTTCACTTCAGTGCCATCTGCCCGGCAATCAACCAGGCAGTTGCTGATGTGTGCGAAGAAGCACTTAAGGCTGCTTCTGAAAGAAATATCACCATTTCGATTGATCTGAATTATCGTGCTAAACTTTGGAAATACGGTAAAGAACCTGTTGATATCCTTCCCTCGCTGGTAAATTATTGCGATCTGGTGATGGGCAATGTATGGGCAGCAGAAAAAATGCTGGGCATCCCTGTTTCTGAAACACTGGTAGAAGAGCATGAGAAAAGTGCTTACTTGCAGCAATCCCAGATCAGCTCAAAAGCTATTATAGAACAATTTCCAAAATGTAAATACGTAGCCAACACATTTCGTTTTGACCATGGTGCTGGTATACAATATTATACTACTTTGTACAGTAATGAGGAGCTTTATATTTCTAAGGAATATAAAGCCGAACAAATTGCTGGTAAGGTAGGCAGCGGGGACTGTTTCATGGCTGGTCTGATTTACGGTTTCTACAAAGAGCTTGCCCCTCAGGAGGTTGTGGATTTTGCTACAGCAGCTGCCTTCGCAAAGCTGTTTACGGAAAGCGATTTCAACACCACTAAGTTAGAAGATATTAAACAAGTAGTTCAACAATATGAAGACTAAAGAAGATACTTTAAAAGTTATTACGGAACAGGCACTGCTGCCTTTGTTTTTTTATGAAGATGCGGATGTAAGTCTGGATATCGTGCGTACACTTTACCGCGCGGGTGTGCGTGTAATTGAATACACCAACCGGGGGCCTGAGGCACTTGAGAATTTTAAAGTCCTGGTAAAAGCGGCCGAAACTGAAATGCCCGACTTACATGTGGGGATTGGCACGATTAAAAACACTAAACAAGCTTCAGATTTTATTGATGCTGGTGCGCATTTTATAGTTTGCCCTGTGGTTGATCTTGAAATTGGCAAACTAGTTCACGAGGCGGGCTTGTTGTGGATACCAGGCTGCTTCTCGCCTACAGAAATAAACCTGGCATCACAAAACGGTGCAGGGTTGATCAAACTATTCCCTGCAAACCTCTTAGGCCCGGCATTTATGTCTGCTATTAAAGATCTTTTTCCGGGGCAATTGTTTATTCCTACGGGTGGTGTTGAAATAGAAGCGGCAAATATTAGTAGCTGGTTTAAGTCAGGTGTTTGTGGAGTTGGTATGGGTAGTAAGCTGATTAGTAAAGATATCCTTCAAAATAAGGATTATGATACCTTATTCAGTTTAACTGAAAAAACATTCAGGATAATTAGCGAAACCAGACTAAGTTAAGGATTTAACTCAGTAGGATTTGGAGAATCCTAAAACCAAATATATACATGAAACCTGCTCATGCAGGTTTCATAACCGATACCAAACAAATATAAACTGATGAAAGAAAATAAGATGAGCAATTACCGCTGGACAATCTGTGCGCTATTGTTTTTTGCCACTACTGTCAATTATCTAGATCGGCAAGTATTGAGTCTCTTGCACCCGATGCTGGAGAAAGAGTTTAACTGGACAAACAGCGATTATGCGAATATCACTTCGGCATTTCAGTTTATCTATGCGCTGTCGATGCTTTTTGCCGGCAGAATCGTAGATAAGTTAGGTACCAAATGGGGTTACGCAATTGCGTTGATTGTTTGGTCGCTGGGTTCATGTATGCACGCCGTTTCTATTCCGATTGGAGAAGGTCTATCATCCATTCTTGCCTGGGCGGGATTAGGTTTAATACCTGTTTCAGTTTTAGGTTTTATTGCATCCAGGGCAGTTTTGGGTTTCGGTGAATCTGGAAACTTCCCGGCGGCTATCAAAGCAACTGCAGAGTACTTTCCTAAAAAGGAACGTGCATTTGCTACGGGTATTTTTAATTCAGGTGCAAATATTGGTGCTGTACTGGCGCCACTTACCGTGCCATGGATAGCGGCAAAATGGGGTTGGGAAAGTACCTTTATTATTGTAGGTGCTGCTGGTTTGATCTGGCTGTTATTCTGGTTCATCTTTTACGACAAACCTGAAAATCAAAAACATATTACACAGTCTGAGCTTGACTACATCAACAGCGATAAGATAAGCCATGACGGTATCGTTGAAGTTGAAGATGCAGAAAAAGTATCATGGTTTAGATTGTTGGGTTACAAACAAACATGGGCGTTTGTATTTGGTAAGTTTATGACTGATGGGGTTTGGTGGTTTTTCCTGTTCTGGTTACCGTCGTACCTTAAAGTTCAATATGATATGGAAGGTACAGCTATTATGATTCCTCTTACAGTGTTGTACAGCATGACCATGATTGGTAGTGTTGGAGGCGGATGGTTTCCTATGTATTATATGAAGAAGGGATTGACCCCGTATGATGCCAGGATGAAAGCTATGTTCGTAATTGCACTTATCCCCTTAGTTGTACTTGCTGCGCAACCATTAGGTCACCTTACCTTCTGGATACCTGTTGTCCTGATTGGTATCGGTGCATCTGCGCACCAGGCATGGTCTGCGAATATCTTTACCACTGTATCTGATATGTTCCCTAAAAAAACTATAGGAAGCGTAATTGGTATTGGTGGGATGGCCGGCGGTATTGGCGGTGTAGTCATCTCTAAATTAGGCGGTGCCTTATTTGACCACTACAAATCCCTGGGGCATACCCAAACCGGGTATACTATCATGTTTGCAATCTGTGCTGTAGCCTACCTTATTGCCTGGGTAGTAATGAAAATGCTGGTACCTAAATACACGCCTATTACTGATTTGTAAGAATATACTCCTAATAATATAACGCAGTTCTCATGTCATCAATCGATTTATCCTCAATTTTTGTTGAAGAAAGCCAGATTCCTGAACAATACAGACTAGCAGAAGAACTTCACCAGCGAGAATATTTGAGCAATGGTGAAATGCTTCCCTGGGACGGTGAAGTACATACTGTACTTTCACCTGTATGTATAAAAACAGATGAAGGCCTTAAACGCAAACTAATTGGTACCTATCCGCTTTGTACGGAAAAAGAAAGTTTTGAAGCCCTGGATGCAGCAGTAGCTGCCTACAATAACGGGCGTGGTGAATGGCCTACAATGAGTGTGGCCGACCGTATTGGCTGTGTAGACAAGTTTACGCAGCGCATCATCCAGAAAAAGGATGAAGTGGTCAAGTTACTGATGTGGGAGATTGGAAAATCGCACGCTGATTCGGTAAAAGAGTTTGACCGTACCGTAGAATATATTTACGCTACCATCGATTCACTAAAAGATCTGGACAGGCAGTCGTCCAAATTCAGTATTGAACAGGGTATTGTCGCCCAGATCAGACGTTCACCCCTGGGCGTAGTATTGTGTATGGGGCCATTCAATTATCCTTTGAACGAAACCTTCACCACTTTAATCCCTGCCTTGATCATGGGAAACACGTTGTTGTTCAAACCACCTAAACATGGTACTTTGTTACATTATCCTTTATTGGAAGCTTTCAGGGATTGTTTTCCAAAAGGAGTGGTGAATACAATATATGGCCGTGGTAATAAGATCATTCCTGGACTTATGCAGTCTGGCAAAATAAATGTGCTTACGCTGATTGGTTCGAGTAAGGTGGCCAATGAGCTAAAAAAGCTACATCCAAAAGTAAACAGGTTGCGCGCTATTCTTGGGCTTGATGCCAAAAATGCCGCAATTATTACTGCTCATGCGGATTTGAAACTGGCTGTACAGGAAACACTGCTGGGTTCATTGTCTTTTAACGGACAGCGCTGCACTGCACTTAAGATTGTTTTTGTACACCGTAGCCTTGCTGATGCGTTTCTTGAGCTTTTTGCCGAAGCGGTATCTAAACTCAAGTATGGCATGCCATGGGAGGAAGGTGTTTCTCTAACTCCGTTACCAGAAGCAGACAAACCCGCTTACCTCAAAGCATGCGTAGATGACGCCATTGCTAAAGGTGCACGGGTAGTTAATGAAAATGGAGGTATGAGCAATGAAACGTTCTTTTATCCTGCAATAGTTTATCCTGTTACCAAAGAAATGAAGTTATGGGAAGAAGAACAATTTGGGCCAGTAATCCCTGTAGTACCCTTTGATGATGTTGAAGAAACGATTGAGTATTTGATTGAATCTACCCACGGACAGCAGGTAAGTATTTTCAGCAATAACGACGATGAAATTGCAAGTCTTATTGATCCGCTGGTGAACCAGGTGAGCCGTGTAAATATCAATTGCCAGTGCCAGCGAGGTCCAGACGTTTTTCCGTTCACCGGCCGAAAAGATAGTGCAGAGGGAACGCTTTCTGTAGTAGATGCCTTGCGTTCGTTTTCTATACGCTCGCTGGTTGCAACAAAACTAAACGAAACAAATAAAGAACTGCTGAATACGATTGTAGAAAGCAACAGTTCTAATTTTCTGAGTACCAAGTTCCTTTTTTAACCTTACCAGACCTGTTAAATGCAAAAAGCAACTCATTTGAGTTGCTTTTTGCATTTAACAGGTCTTTAAAATTACGTCATTCCCTGACAAAATTAATCCACCAGTCGTTTTTCAAGAATGATTGCACTTTCTACTTTCCTCTTTTTTGAATTATTCAAAATCACATTATAGTTGCCCAGAAAGCCGGTTCCGATAGTATTGTGCGGCGCTTCGGAACTGATTGTAACCTTTTGATCTTTTAAAGTGATACCATTAAATACAAGGGAAGGTACCACCACTTCATAAATAGTATCTACCGATTTGCTGGTATGGATATTTGAAGTGACTACTCTGGTTGGCTCAAGGTTGAGGTCTTCAATGATAGAGCGTCCAAGTGTGGTACGGCTACTAACCTGAAATCCTGCTCCTGACCCTAAATCCAGTACAAATTCCGAATTGATGTTTCCTATATTTACCACAGCGGTTGGGTAGTTATTATTTTTGTAGCTGATGGTGGTAAAGGTGCGCTCAGCGGCAAATGGAGCTTTAGATATGGTCATTTCATTCCTGTCATTGTCAATTTTCCAGTTGTACTGATAAACCATCAATGTGCCAATAGATCCGGTAGCCACTGAATCGGGAAATGCCTGGTTTACAACGGCTTCTTCGTTGCGGAATTTAACGCTTCCTATCTGTAACTTAGGTAAATAGAATAGCGTTTTACTATGTCTCTTTCCTTTGGTGTCAATAGTAGTCAAGCGTCCCCAACCTGGATATAAACTTTGCGTTTCTAAAAAATAGGGGGTGAGGCGTAACGTTTTTGAGTAGGTTCCAAACAAAAGGGAAACCGTATCCTGATCAATTTTTGCCGGTAAAAAAATACGGTTGAATCGGTCTTTTTTAAACGGAACTTTTGTTGTTCCTTTCGTCTGCGCATAAGTTGGCAGGATTGTTATAAGACAAAGCAGGGGAACGCATGCCACTGTAAATATGAACGTAAACGTTCTTTTGGTAAACAGATTTTGAGTGCTCATATGTGTGTGAATTTGTTGGTACTAAAATAATCAATTTGCGGCAACAAATCTACGTCTAAACAAATAGCGTATTTAAATGTTTACTATCAAATCAACTTCTATGCCTCTCTGGTTAAAACGCACCATTCAGATCTTTTCAACACTTATTTTATTGGTTATCGTGATATTTATAGGGCTTGCAGTTTATGTAAATGTCAACAAAAAAGCGCTGCTGGTTTCCATCAACAAAGAGCTCAATAAAAATATCAATGGAAGCGTGACCGTTGGCGCGATGGAACCCACCTTTCTGCAGGGTTTTCCCGGTGTATCTGTATCCCTTAAGAACGTTGAGATCAGGGATAGCCTTTGGAAAGTGCATCATCACTCATTACTGACAGCGAAGAACTTTGATATAGCAGTAAATGCGATGGCGCTTCTACGGGGAACCATAGAAATAAGGAGAATATCTATAAATGATGCCGAGGTATACCTTTACACCGATAGTAGCGGATATAGTAATACTTCTGTTTTCAAAAAGAAAACAAAAGAACCCGTTTCTACCGAAGAAAGTACGTCACCAGCAGAAATAAGAAGGTTCGATCTCAATGCCGTCCGTTTCATTATGGATAACAGAAAAGGAAATAAGCTTTTCCTTTTTGCTGTTCAGGATTTTGATGGAAAGGTAGATTATCCTTCCTCTGGCTGGAACGCTGATGTAAACCTTAAAACCCTGGTGCGCAGCCTGGCTTTTAATACCAAAAGGGGAAGTTTCATTAAGGACAAGTTATTACAGGGGCATATGGATATTTCATATAATGAAGCCAGGGGCCTCATTGAAGTTAAACCCAATACCTTAAACATAGGTGAAGACCCTTTTATCATCGGCGCTAAATTTGCCATTGCCCAGGATCCGGTTGATTTTTCAATTACTGTCGAAGCACGTAAAATTCGATGGAAAAATGCTTCGGCTTTACTTGCACCAAATATTGCTTCGAGGCTTAACATGTTTAATCTCGACAATCCTATTGCAGTAAAAGCAATCATCCATGGGAATATGGGTGCAGGCGGCGACCCTTCTATTCTGGTTAATGCGTCGGTAAAGGCAAATCGATTAAGCAGTCCGGGTGGTATTGTAGATGATTGTAATTTTTCCGGAGTTTACACTAACAACTTTATAAACGGCAAGGGTTTTACCGATGCAAACTCAGCGGTGAAGCTTTATCGTTTCTCGGGCAGCTATCAGGAAATACCTTTTACTATTGATACTGCATTTATCCATAATTTTGATAACCCTATCGCAATGGGAACCTTTAGGTCTAAATTTGACGTGTCAAAATTAAATAAGGTAATTGGGGACGACATGCTTAAGTTTACCAAGGGAACAGCCGACCTGAAATTACATTACCAGGCAGATATAGTAGATTTTAAATTGAATAAACCAGTAATCACTGGACTGGTCAGCGTTAAAAATGCAGATGTTAACTATGTGCCCAGGGATATCAAATTTAAGAATACTTCAATCACTCTTGATTTCCAAAAATCCGACCTGCTGATCAAAGATATCCGGCTGCAAAGCGGGAAGAGTATAGTATTTATGGAAGGCGGGATCAAAAACTTTCTCAACCTGTATTATAATGCGCCAGAAAAAATCCTGATCAACTGGCAGATGAGAAGTCCCCAAATTTACCTCGGTGAGTTTTTAGGCTTCCTGAGTTCAAGGACAAGAAGGGCTCCAGCAAAATCAAAGGGTAAAAACACTACCTCCGCCAGCAAGCTGAATGAAATGCTTGATAAAGGGAAAGCTGAGATTAACCTTAGGGTTGACAAGGTTTATTATAATAAGTTTTTAGGCACTGGCGCAACCGTTGATATCTTTCTGGATGATGCAGGACTGAGCGTAAAAAATGCCAGTATGAAACACGCTGGAGGAAGTATCAAACTAACTGGAAGTGTAACACAGATCGGTAAATTGAATAGGTTTGCCGTAAATACGGTGGTGTCAAATGTGAATATCAGGAACTTCTTTTACTCCTTTAATAACTTTGGCCTGAACACACCAACCTATCAAAATCTTAAAGGCAATTTCTTTACGAGGACCAACGTAACTGGCAATATCACCGCTGCAGGGAAAATTATCCCTGGCTCTATGAATGGAAATATAATATTCGATCTGAAAAATGGTGCGTTGGTGAACTTTGACGCTATACAAAAAGTAGGTAAGTTTGCCTTTCCTTTCAGGGACCTGAACAATATTACATTTGATAACCTTAACGGAAAGTTTGATATCAGGGGAGAGAAGGTGACAATCAATCCTATGAAAATCAACTCCAGTGTGCTTAACATGGATCTTGAGGGCATATACTCTATGGGGAAAGGTACCAATATACTACTGGATGTACCATTGAGAAACCCTAAAAAGGATGAGGACATCACCGACAAAAAAGAAATCAGGGAAAGAAGAATGAAAGGTATAGTGGTTCACATCCAGGCCCTGGATGGAGAAGATGGAAAAATTAAATTTAAACTGGTAGGGAAGAGGGATAAAGATAAAGAAAAGGCAAATTAAGGCTGGAGGCTTTCAAATTTGTCGCCTATCAAAAAGATCAGGTCTTCATCAAGTGATACATCATCATTAGTCACCCACATATCTTCTTCCGAAAGGAATATTTCAAATGGTGCATGGTCTTGAATTTCAGCTAAATAAAATGTTTCTTCGCCGTCTTCTTTTTCAGTAACCACCACTGCTATAACTTCGCCTTCAAATAATACCGTAAATTCTGTTTTCAAATCTGCCATGCCCAAATATACATTTAAAGCACTTATTTTTCAATTAAATAGCGATCTGAGACGACTAGCCTGCAATTGGTCGGCTTTTTGTATGCTGAAAATCGCAAAACATTTATAGTTTTACCAATTCTGAGTTGATATAATGACTAAAAAACAAACAAGAACTTTCCAGGCCACTGTTGCCGGGCAACTTCAAAAGTCCCCGACAGGCATTAGCGGTCTGGACGAAATTACTAAAGGGGGGCTGCCCCTTGGCAGGCCAACGCTAATTTGCGGCAGTGCAGGATGTGGTAAAACGCTGATGTCTATTGAGTACATCATTAGGGGTGCACTGGAATTCAATGAACCAGGTGTATTTATGGCTTTCGAAGAGAAAGCAGAAGAACTGGCAATGAACGTTGCATCTCTGGGATTCGACCTGAATCAGCTTGTAGTAGATAAAATGGTAAAAGTGGATCATGTACATATCGAACGTAGCGAAATTGAAGAGACAGGCGAGTATGACCTGGACGGATTATTTATAAGACTTGGATATGCTATTGACAGTATAGGTGCGAAGCGCGTAGTTTTGGATACAATAGAAAACTTATTTTCTGGTTTATCAAACGATAGTATCCTGCGTTCCGAATTGCGCAGGCTTTTCCAGTGGTTAAAGGATAAAGGCGTAACTGCAATTATCACGGGAGAAAGGGGCGAAAGCTCCCTGACCCGTCAGGGACTTGAAGAATACGTTTCAGACTGTGTCATTTTGCTGGATCACCGAATCACCAATCAGATCTCTACAAGGTTACTGCGTGTTGTTAAATACAGGGGCTCCATGCATGGCACCAATGAGTATCCGTTTTTAATTGATGAGGATGGTATTTCGGTACTTCCGGTGACATCATTGGAATTGAATATTGACGTATCTTCTGAAACCATTTCATCGGGTATCTCCAGTCTTGACAACATGCTGGGGGGTGATGGGTTTTTCAAAGGAAGCAGTGTGCTGGTCTCAGGGACGGCAGGAACGGGTAAAACGAGCATTGCTGCGTCATTTGCTAATTCAGCCTGCTTAGAAAATAAAAAGTGTATCTATTTTGCTTTTGAAGAATCGCCATTGCAGATCCAGAGAAATATGGCATCTGTTGGAATGGATCTTTCAAAACATATTAAAGAGGGACTGCTTGAATTTCATGCTTCAAGGCCTACTATGTACGGTTTGGAAATGCACCTGGTGGCCATACATAAGAAAATTAAAAAGTTCCGTCCTGATGTGGTTATTCTTGACCCGATCACTAACCTGATTACTGTTGGTTCCGTCAGTGAAGTTAAGGCTATGCTTATCAGACTGGTAGACTTTCTTCAGAATGAGAGAATCACAGTCATGTTTACGGCGCTGGCTTTAAATAATATTTTTAACGAACAAACTGATGAAGGAATTTCTTCGTTGGTTGATGCATGGCTCCTGATCAGGGATATTGAGTCGAACGGTGAACGGAACAGGGGGATGTACGTGATGAAATCAAGGGGTATGGGGCATTCAAATCAGGTGAGGGAATTTATAATTACCAGCAAGGGATTAGATCTGGTAGATGTATACCTGGGGCCAGATGGCGTTTTAACCGGCTCTGCGAGGGAATCCCATATATTGCGTGAACAGACAGGGGCCGCGTTGCATGGGCAGGCCGTAAGCAGAAAAGACCGTGAAATTTTAAGAAAGCGCAAGGTTTTGGAAGCTAAAATATCCAGTTTGCAGAGCGAATTTGAGTCAGTTGAAGAAGAACTCAATAAAGTGTATTACGAAGAGGAACTTAAAAACGAGATTATGCAAAAAACGTTGAAGGAGATGGCAGAAAAACGCAAAGGGGTGGAAAAAAATAAAGTTGGTGATCAAAGCCAGCCTGCAAACACCAGGGTAAAAAAAAAATAAGATGAGTACACCAGAACAAACATGGGAGCTAAGGCTCTACATTGCCGGCCAGACACCTAAATCCGTTAGTGCATTAAGAAACCTGAATAAATACTGTGAAGAGCATTTACAGGGAAAGTACAAAATAGAAGTTATTGATTTACTGCTACAGCCCCAACTTGCGGAAGGCGATCAGATATTTGCTGTGCCTACGCTGGTAAGAAAAGTACCTGTGCCGATAAGGAAAATTATCGGAGATCTGAGCAATGAGGAGAAAGTTCTTGTTGGGTTAAACATTGTACCCTTAAAAGCAAACTAATTGGAAAATTCATCCGTCTATCAGCTGAGCCTTTTTATCACCGGCGCTTCGCCTAACTCTGTGAGGGCCGTAAACAATATTAAATCTATTTGTGAAGAATACCTGAGCGGAAAATATGAACTGAAAATTATTGATGTTTATCAACTTCCGGAAGTAGCCCAACGGGAACAGATTATAGCACTGCCTACATTAATTAAAAGGGGGCCTGCCCCGGAAAGAAGGCTGGTTGGCGATATGTCTGACACCAATAAAGTACTCCGCGGATTGGGCATAACAGATAACTATTAGCAATGGATCAAGAGAAAACACCCGCACAACTGGAGGCCGAATTGTACGAACTGCGTTCGCAGCTGGAAGAAGCTACAGATACGATAGAAGCCATCCGTACAGGAATGGTGGATGCCTTTGTAGTGCATTCTGATGAGGGACATCAATTATATACACTTAAAACAGCCGATCAGACTTATAGAATGCTGATTGAGAAAATGGGGGAAGGGGCCATTACCCTAAATAAAAAAGGTATTATACTTTACAGTAACTCCCGGTTTGCCGAAATGGTAGGCATATCCCTTGATAAAGTTATTGGAAAAGTATTTAGCGAATTTATAGACGGCCCCATTTCTGATAAGCTAAATGAGGTAATTGCCAGTGCAGATACTGCGGACTACAAAACGGAAGAGACCTTAAAATATGATGGTTGCCCTCCAGTGCCGGTCCTGCTATCCCTAACCAGTCTCAACCTGGACGAAGGTACAGCCTTAAGTATCCTCATTACAGATTTAAGTCTTCAAAAGGAAACACAGCGGGTTTTAAAGTTTAAAAACGATGAGCTGGAAGAAGCGAGAAATAAGGCGGTACAGCTAAATAATGAGCTCGAAGACACGGTGCTCGAACGAACCAAAGATCTCTCAGTAAGCAGGGAACACTTTGTGTTGATGGCAAACAATATACCTCAGATCACTTGGACAAACCTTCCTGGAGGGCAATTTAACTTCTTTAACCAGCGCTGGTACGATTATACCGGCCTGTCTTTCACTGAAACATTTGAACAGGCCTGGACCAACGTTATTCACCCTGATGACCTCCCCCAAACGATGGAGAAATTCAGGCACAGTCAGCAAACCAGTAGTATTTTTGAAATTGAAAACCGGTACAAAAGAAATGATGGCATTTATCGCTGGCATTTAAACCGCAGTATCCCGCTCAAAAATGAGGATGGTGAACTGATTTTTTGGGTAGGTACCGCCACCGATATTGACGATCAGCGCAAGGCAATAGAAAAGAAAGACGAATTTATCGGGATAGCCAGTCATGAACTGAAAACGCCTCTTACCAGTTTAAAAGCATATTTACAGCTGATTACCAATTACCGCAAAGAAGTAGTTCCACAGCAGGTGAAAAGTTTTGTATCAAAAGCAGAAGGATCGCTTGGTAAACTACAAAACCTGGTTAACGACCTGTTGGACGTAAGTAAAATACAGGCAGGTAAATTGCATTTTAGCCAATCTCCCCTAAGTGTAAATGAGCTGTTATCTGTTTGTGCTGAAAATGCCGGCCATATGTTTCCCGATTATAACATTGTTTATCACCCTTCAACGGATTTATGGATAACAGGTAATACCGAACGGTTGGAGCAGGTGCTCATGAACCTGATCAATAACGCGGTTAAGTATTCACCATTGCACAAAGACGTTATCCTCTCTGTGGAGAAGGAGAAAGATGATGTCAAAATCTCTGTTACTGATTTTGGAATTGGATTATCGCCAGAACAGCAGGAGAAAATCTTTGAAAGGTTTTACCGGGTTGATGACAAAAATTTTATGGCGAGCGGGCTTGGTATGGGACTTTATATCTCGATGGAGATTGTAAAAAACCACAGAGGTGCGATGGGAGTGAAAAGTAAAATCAATAAAGGCTCGGTATTTTACATTTTGCTACCTTTGTTGAAATCATAAAGAATGAAGTATTTGATAGCGTTATGCTTGTGTTTTTCTAGCTTATCAGGATTTGGTCAGCATTTTGAATTAAGCAGACTTAAATCACTGATCGGCAAACCGGTTGTTTTTATTTCAGATAGCTTAGCGAAAAAAGGTTGGAAAGCACATCCGGAATTATCGGGAAATAAAGATAAGCAGTTGTATCAAACATTCTCATTTGGAACGCTTAAAGCGGAGCAGCTAAAAGCACTGGCCTGGTTCAGGATCCATGCAGACAATGGAATAATTAATCAGCTTTATTATCAATTGACAGGTAAGGAACAATACAACCTGATGCTTGCTGAAATTAAAAAAGACGGTGCAGAACGAAAGGACGTACAGGACATTGAAGCGAATCAAATCAGTACCTACTATGTTTCGCCAGAATATATCTATCAAACCATAGCAGGTAGTGGCAGTTATACTGTAATGGTGACCGCAAATAAACAGCCCTAAATTATTTTAGAATGCTTCACCGAGATTAATGGCAAAGCCAGAATATCCCTTACTTACACCATAATCTATCGCAATATTGGTGTTAGAGGTTTTATTGAATTTAATCCTCAAACCAGTACCAATTGCGGGATGCAGCTTTTTAAACTTGTTATCAGCCTGTTCAGTTACCGATGTGGCGTTGGCGAACACTACAAAACCAAATAAGCCATTGTTGGTAATATCTCTCCGGTATTCACTCTCCACATAAAACAGACCTTTACCGCGATACCTGTTTTGATCAATTCCACGGCCAGATTTATTAAATGGGTCCCAGCCGATGCTTGGAAGGTTCAGATATGGAATGTTATTGCTTAGTCCTGTCCAAAGATAAGACCACAAGGCAAGGGTATTTTGTTGATGGGGTTTAGTATTAAAGGCGATATATTTGCGCGCATCTATATACAGTGATTGCCAATCAGTTTTACTACCAAGGAACCCGGGGTTCTCCCGAAGTGAAACGTTGAGGTACGAGCCAGGCATCGGGGTAATCGAACTGTTCCTTGTATCGTATAGCAGATTTAAGGAAACACCTGACGAGAAAGAATTCTCACCGTTCCCGGTTCCGACAGGATATCCTGTAAATTCGTAAAGACCAGGTGAAGATGCCCTTACGTTGATGAAGTAATCAAGATTATAACCTAAACCCGCGTACAAGTACGGTTTGATACGTTTCATTGCACTTTGATAGAACCTGATGTATTTATAGTTTACCAATACACTTTGATCTTCCTGTCCGCTTCCAATACCCCAGGTGGTTTGAGGATAAAAAAGGAAACGGGTATCACCTTGTATTACCCATTCATTGTTTTCCAGCCATAGGTTAGAACGCAAGGGCAATCCAAAGCGGCTCTTCAGGTTCCAGTATGGGGTGAAGGTTACATTAGAAACATAGGTTGTTTTTCTATCACCGAGGTAGAAACCGGCACTTGTTGAAGTGATCAATGCACGTCCGCCTCCAGGTACGTTACCACCAATTGGCAACAGTGAAAAGAATACTTTCTTATCGCCTGGTTTGGTTCTTGGCCGCTTAAGGTTGAATAGATTTTTTGCAATGTCAATCAAATCCGTCTTTATTGCAGTGTCGCGGACTTCGTTGTTCACCGACATTGCGTTTCCAGCATTTTGTGCATTGGCACCGATCGTAAATAAGAGCAGTATAAATAAGAGCGCGGTTTTGGTCATATGTCCCAGCATAAACAAAACTCGAGCCAATATATATGTTTAGAGACTGCCTTACTGATAATTTCAATTATTTGTATGTTTGCGTTATGGTAGCTCCCAAACCCTTCTTTGACTTTTCGCAAAAGATCAATTACAAAACCGAAATACTTGCAGGCCTTACAGTGGCGATGACAATGATGCCTGAATCACTTTCGTTTGCCATTTTAGCGGGCTTTCCCCCTCTGGTTGGATTATATGCGGCTTTTATAATGGGTTTGGTAACTTCAATTTTCGGTGGCAGGCCCGGATTGATCTCAGGTGGCGCGGGGGCTGTAGTTGTAGTATTGATAGCGCTGATGAAATCGCACGGCATAGAATATGTTTTTGCTGCCGTTGCATTGGGCGGTGTTATCCAGATTATAGTAGGGCTTTTTAAGCTTGGCAAATTTATCAGGCTGGTGCCGCAGCCAGTGATGTACGGATTTGTGAACGGACTGGCAGTCATAATTTTTATGGCGCAACTCGAACAGTTTAAAACCGTAGTAAATGGACAGCTCACCTGGTTAACAGGGACACCATTGATAATAATGGCTGGGCTGGTTGCTTTAACTATTGCTATCGTTTTGATTTTACCAAGAATTACCAGGGCTGTTCCGCCTTCGTTAGTTGCAATTATTGTTGTCTTTTTGATTGTTCTTGGGTTTCATATTGATACCAAAACCGTGAGGGACATTGCTTCGGTGAGCGGTGGTTTTCCGCCGTTTCATATTCCACAAATTCCATTTAATGTAGGCACCCTGCAAATCATCTTTCCATATGCGCTGATTATGGCAGGAGTAGGCCTTACCGAAGGCCTGCTTACCCTCAACCTTGTGGACGAAATTACTTCAAGCAGGGGTGATAGCAACAGGGAATGTATTGCGCAGGGGAGTGCAAATATCCTGAATGGATTTTTCTTTGGAATGGGCGGCTGTCCTATGATTGCGCAAACTTTCGTGAATTTAAATGCAGGTGCCCGGGCCAGGCTTTCTGGTATTATTGCTTCCTTGACCATCCTTGTTATTATTCTGTTTGGTGCACCCATTATTGAGCGCGTCCCAATGGCCGCATTAACCGGTGTAATGATTATGGTTGCAGTTGGGACTTTTGAATGGGTAAGTTTTAAGATCATCAACAAGATGCCAAAACAGGATGTATTCGTGGGTATTGCAGTTGCAGTCATTACCGTATGGTTGCATAACCTGGCACTTGCGGTTCTAATTGGCGTAATCATATCTGCATTGGTATTTGCATGGGAGAGTGCCAAACGTATAAGGGCAAAAAGATATATGGACGAAAACGGCGTAAAACATTATGAGATATATGGCCCTTTGTTTTTTGGCTCGGTAACTGCTTTTACCGAAAAATTTGACATCGCCGGAGACCCTGTTGAGGTGATTATAGACTTTAAAGATAGCAGGATTGCAGATATGTCTGCAATAGAGGCGCTGAATAAAATCACGGAGCGTTATCACAAAGCTGGAAAAACCCTCCACCTGCGCAATCTGGGTAAAGACAGCAAATTGCTGCTTAAAAACGCAGGCGAAGTAATCACTGTAAATATAATTGAAAATTAATGTGACTTACGTTTTAACCAAGAAGTCACCGTCAATAATTATCAGTTTAACGCCTTCTTTAGTAATCGAACGATGACAGCTCAATTCATCAGAAACGATATAGGTCATGCCCTTAGTTAGCTTGAATTCAGCCGCATCCTGCAGTTCTGATATAAATTCGCCTTCCAGGCAATGTACAATATGTCCTTTTGTGCACCAATGATCTGCGACATACCCGGCGGAATATTCTACCATTCGTACCCTTAAGCCCTCAAATTGCAGTGTTTGCCAATACGAAACGCCAGTCTCTCCTTTATATTCGACGCGAGGCACCTGCGACCAATCTATCGCCTGAAATGGTATGTTACTCATAATGCAAGGTATCATTATTATTACCAGGTGACGAATTGAATGCTTTCATATTTACATCCGGCTTAATATTTCCTTTTTCTTTTCATCGAATTCCTGTTGGGTTAGAATGTCTTCATCAAATAACAGTTTCAACTTTTGAAGCTGTAACACGGGATCGGCATTCGGGTTAAATGCCGTCAGCTCATCTTTTTTTTCTTCAAGGACCTTTCCCATTTCCATTCCAAATCCCAGTTGAAGACCGGCACCCGCAAGACCACCTTCGTTACGAGCAGCGTCGCGTAATGCCCGCAGTTTCTCAATTTCAACATAACTGAGTCCTGCTTCGGCTGCAGCGCGGTTATCAGTTGTGATATCCGCAATTTTACCGATTCGGCGTCCGGTATCTTTGTCGAAAGCAGTACCCTGGATTTTGAAATCTTTAAGTTGCAGGCCGAGGTTAGAAAATTCAACGTTTAGTTTTTCTTTTAAGCCCTCGGCCAATCTTCCCAGTTCAGCATCAATTTCGAGATAGGAGAGCTTGGCTTGTGCCAGATGGGAAATCAGCGTTTGTGGCAAACGTGAAAGCAGCAAGGATTTGGCATCGGCTGTTGTATAGGTGTGTTTTGAGCCAATTATATCTTTAAACAGCAGTACGGGATCTACAATCTGCATGGAGTAGTTGCCGAACATACCCAGTTCAACCGGGATTTTATATTCGCTGTCCATATACTTAATAGGTGAGGGTGTACCCCATGCCTGGTTCACGATATCCGCTTTCCGATAGAAGTAGATATGCATTTTATGCTCACTTTCAAAAAGCATCCTGACCTTGATTAGATTTGTGATAAATGGATCATTGTCCGTTTCCAGGTTAAACAGCCCCTCCTTATCGAGTACTCCCAGAATTTTTCCATCATATACCAGGATGCAACCTTGTCCAGGAGAAACAATCAGTTTACTGGCATCTTTAATTTCGTCGGTTGGTGCCGGATATTTGTACAAAAGCATATCGGGGTCCTGGTCTTTCCACTCTATAACTATGCTCAGCTGCCGTCTAAAAAAATCACCTAATCCCATAATTTAATCAATTTATTGTTTTTAATATTTCCTTTTTGATCCATTTGAATCAATTCATCGTTTGCTGAAATTGCCATAAACCCAGTTTCGGTTTTCATGATTTCGTCAATTTGACAACCTTCGGGGAGCGATGAGGTCCAGTCCACACTACCATTACTAGTATTTAATTGCTGCACCTTATATGTGCTTTTTTTATCAGCGCTTGCCTGTAATGTGATCAGCAAAGTCGAAGAATTACCAATAAGTACACCGGGTGAAAAATATAGCCGGCCAGGTGTGAGGTCTTTGTAGTTCAGTATTCTTCCGTCGTCCATGGCGTAATCTTCTATTAGTTCCTTGTTGTGCGGGTCAGTGCTGTAGAATACACCTGATCCTCCATAGTTATCGTGCCATGAAGGACTAATCACCATGCGCTTAGGTCCGCCATAATTATCTTTATATTTTACCTTCAGTAGTTGCTGTTTGGCATCGGGATAAGTACTGCTGAGACTGGTAAAGGTATAATAGGTATCCGTTTTCCATCCGGGAAGCAGATGCCTGAATCCCTGTGATAACTTATAGATGGATTTTTTTGTATAAAGCTTATTTATGATAGGATAGTAAGCCCATTCTTTACCATCGTTTGCCAAAATATTGATTCCGTCTCCATCACCAGATGAAAATTCCAGGGAAGCGATGCCAATTTGCAATTCCTGATGCGTACCGAACAACTGCTTGCCAATCTCAATTAGTTTTAGGCCATTTTTATCTATTCTGTGTAAGCTGTTGTCTTTTTTGATGATATAAATATTTCCATCTGAAAATGTTTTGTTTTTAATGGAAGACATCCGGTACGGATTGGCTTCATCAATTTTCTGCTCCTGCAGCAATTTCATTGCCGGCAATTCATAAAACGTGAGGTAATACCCCGTTTTTAAGCTATCGGCATCAGCATTATAGGACCTGTCTTCAATAACCTGCAATATAGAGCTTCGCTTGTCTGGGTGAGTAAACAAATGGTAATAGGCCCTGCTTCTTGAACAACTGTATTCTTTTTCCTTTGGTCCGGTTTCCTGCACTGGCGAAATAGCGGCCGGGGTGTAGTTCGCGAATGGATTCATAAAAACAAATGTTGCCAACAAAACCAGGACAATGGTAGCGACTACGATAGAAATCAGCGTAATCCTGCCTTTGACAGGTTCTGCCCTGGGCGGGGTTGCCGCGCCAGCAGTATAATTGTGATGATAAATAATATTGACGGCGTCGTCATCAAGGTAATATTCGGTTTGGCAACTATTGCAGCGGTACATGCCATCCTTAATCTCCGTCTTGGCGGTACTTCCGCAATGCGGACACTTTAATGCCTTAATCTCTCTTGCCATTTAGTCTTTAGTTTCAAAATCGTATATGCTTTTTTGTTTCCCCTTAAAATCCAGCAGGATGATCTCCTCGTTACTGGTGACGGCAACATAACCTGAAGCGTATTTAACCATGCCTGTGATTTCTGCACCTTTAGGAGATGGTACCGTCCATTCTGCGGCGCCGGTATTTACATTTACCTGCTGTAGGTTATAGGTGCTTCGCGGATTTGCATCTGGTTTAAAAGTGATGAGCAATGTCTTTCCGTCATCAAATATCACCTTTGGTGAGAAATAAAGCCTGCCTGGGGTAACATCTTTCCAGCTTATAATCCTGCTCCTAAGCTTGGATGACTTATCAAATAAAACTTTTTTATAGGGATCCCTCTCCGTGAATATGCCTGAACCGCCATAATCTTTACCCCATGATGGCCTCGTTTCTACATTTTTAGGTCCTTTTCCATTGTCTTTGTAACGGATATTTAATAACTGGAGCTTATCGTTAGGGTAATCGTCACTCGTTTTCGTAAATACATGATAGTCTTTTTCTTTACTGCCAGGTAACAGGTTATCAAAGCCCCACTGCGCTTCATAATACGCGTCCTCTGTATAAAGTTTCTGCAGCAGTGGGAAATAATAGAGTTGTTTGCCGTCGTTCGTGAGTATCACCATGCCGTCGCCATTGTCTTCGTAAACAAATTCCATTGTAGCAACGCCAACCTGGAGTTCCTGTCTCCCTGAGAAAAACTGCTTTCCTGCTTCGATAAGTTTAAAATTTGCCTTATCTACAGCATAAAGTGTATTCTTATCTGCAATCATATAGATGTTGCCGTCAGAGAAGGTCTTGAATTTAAGGTTACTGCTACTGGTGCGTTCGCCGCCGATTTTAGTGTCTGAAATGATACTCTTCTTTACCGGATCGTAAAACACAACATATACACCATCCTTTTCCTTTTCACCCTTTCCATTGTAATCCCTTTCTTCCACACCAAGCACAACCGGTCTGTTTTCATCTGCCGCAGTGAATGGCATGAAATTATACCTGCTTGCCCTGTATCCGGTTGGTTCTTCGTCATCGACAGAAGAGGAGATAACGCTGGCCTGACTAGGCGCTGGCTGATTTCTGTTGGTAAAAATAGAAGCGATAATATTAATTATAAACGAAAGCCCAAAAAAAACGCCAATAACAATGGCAATGATTTTAACTGTCCTGTTTATAGGTTTAGGTGCGAAAGGATTATTTGAGGTGTCGTACTTATAATTGTGGTTATAATTGACATTCACATCGTTGTCGTCCAGAAAATAGGTGGTCTGACAATTGGTGCACTGAAAAAAATCAGGTTTTATTTCTGTTTTTGAAGTGCTGCCGCAACTTGGACATTTTATTACTTTAATTTCTTTGGCCATTAAATATTAATAACTGATATGCTTTTGGAAG
>Ga0247734_1000213_pt1 | contig 52707 bp, 62 predicted proteins | sample UWRJL103311B2_FD_180933 | JGI IMG/M metagenome (GOLD analysis project Ga0247734, IMG submission 180933) | Plant litter microbial communities from Arlington Agricultural Research Station in Wisconsin, United States - UWRJ-L103-311B-2 | ecosystem: Environmental > Terrestrial > Plant litter >...
AGATCCTGCTCGCGGCGTCGATCCAGGGCGCCATCTACGCCGTCGTCAAGGCCGTCATCCAGCGCTCGGGCGCCCGGACGTTCGAGCGCGCGACCGGGGAGTGGCCCGGCTCGTGAGCACCACGGCCGACGTGCTCGGTGACGCCTTCGACCGCATCGGCGAGGGCGTGGTCGCCGTCGTCGACGGTCTCTCCCCCGACGAGCTGGGTCGTCGCGTCGCGCCCGGCGCGAACACGATCGCGTGGCTGGTGTGGCACCTGCTGCGCATCCAGGACGATCACGTGGCCGACGCCGCCGGGACCGAGCAGGTCTGGACCGCGGCGGGCTGGGAGGAGCGATTCGGTCTCCCCTTCCCGGCCGACGCCACCGGCTACGGCCACTCGGCCGACGACGTGGCGGCGGTGCAGGCGACGTCCGAGCTGCTGACCGGCTACGCGCAGGCCGTCACCGCAGCGACCCGGGCCTTCGTCGCCCCGCTGAGCGACGCCGATCTCGACCGGGTCGTCGACGATGCCTGGGACCCGCCCGTGACCCTCGCCGTCCGCCTCGTCAGCGTCATCGGCGACGACCTCAAGCACCTCGGCCAGGCGGAGTACGTCAAGGGCCTCTCGTGAACCCCCGATGAAGGAGCAGTCATGACCGAGACGCCCGACCCCCCACCGCCGCTGGTCGATCCCACCGAGTTCGGACCCGAGGGCATCGACGGCTGGCGTCCGCCCGGCACCGAGCCGTCCACGTCCGGCGACGACTCCGAGCCGGGCGATCCGGAGCTCTCCGCCGAGCCCGAGGACGAGCCCTCCAGCTGAGTCAGTCGGCAAATCCCTGCATGAACTCGCGGAACCGTCGGTTCTTCATCGACGCCGCCTGCGCCCACGACTCGAAGTCGAGCGACGTCGTCAGGTCGGACGTCTCCGCGATGCGCACCGACTCCTTGATGTCGGCCATCAGCTGCGGCTCGCGATCGGCGTAGAGGTGCGCGAGCTCCGTCGCCGCCGCGAGGGCGTCGTCGGCGAGCCGGTCGGCCACACCGATGCGGGCCGCCTCCTCGGCACCGATCACCGCGCCTGAGAACAGCGCGGCGGTGGCCCGTGCCCGGCCGACGCGCTCGGTCAGCATCCAGGTGCAACCGCCTCCGGGGTGCAGGCCGATCTCGGCAAAGGTCGGGCCGAAGCCGGCGTGCGGTCCCGCGACCACGATGTCGCAAGCCAGCGCGACGTTGAGCCCTGCGCCGATCGCCGCACCGTTGACTGCGGCGATCGTGGGGATCGTGAGGTCCCGGATGCCGAGGAAGGAGGCGTAGACCTTCATGAGGTGATCGCGCATCTCGTCGGTCGGACGATCGAGGTCGCCGAAGAGGTTGGCCAGGTCGGCCCCGGCACAGAAGCCCTTGCCGGCTCCCGTGACGACGAGCGCGCGGGCGTCCGCGTCGTCCGCGACCGACTGCACCGCGGCCGACAGCTCGTCGAGCAGGGGCCAGTCGAGCGCATTGCGCCGTTCGGGCGCGTTCAGCGTCAGGAGGCGGACGGGACCGACGGCGTCGAGCAGCACGAGAGACATGGCCAGACGATAGCGACACGCGGGAGGAGCCCCGAGGCGCGCTCGAGGTGTGGGCCCAGCGGTTCCGGGTACGGCCGTGTGACCGTCACCACACCGGAGGGCCGATGAGCCGGACGACCACGCACGACGAGACACAACCCGGAACGCTCAACGGCCTGATGCTGATGGTCGCGGTGGTCTCCGCCGTCAGCGGCCTCCTGTACGGGTACGACACCGGCATCATCTCCGGCGCGCTGCTGCAGATCGGGGACGAGTTCGACACCGGCCACGCGATGGAGCAGTCGATCGCGGCCGGGATCCTGCTGGGCGCGGTCTTCGGTGCCCTGACGTGCAGCGTCCTGTCCGAGCGGTGGGGACGACACCGCACGATCCTGCTGATCTGCACGGTGTTCATCGTCGGGAGCCTGGCCTGCTCGGTCGCACCCAGCGCCGTCCTCCTGGCCCTGGCGCGCGTCCTGCTCGGCTTCGCGGTCGGCGGTGCCACGCAGACCGTCCCGATGTACGTCGCCGAGATGGCGCCCGCCGGGATCCGCGGACGGCTCGTGCTGTGCTTCCAGCTCGCCATCGGCGTCGGCATCGTCATCTCCACGTTGGTCGGAGCGACCGAGAAGGTCGACTGGCGCATCTCGATCGGCGCGGCCGCCGTGCCCGCGCTGGTCATGCTCCTCCTGCAGCTGCGGCTGCCCGAGAGCCCCCGCTGGCTGGTCAAGCAGGGACGTCAGGAGGACGCCGAGAAGGTGCTGCAGCGCGTCCGCCCCGACGGCTTCGACATCTCCGCGGAGCTGGACGAGATCGAGGAGGTCGAGAAGCGCAAGCAGGAGGCCAAGGCCAGCCACCGCGGCTGGAGCGGTCTGCGGCAGCCGTGGGTGCGCCCGGCCCTGATCGTCGGCTGCGGCATCGCCGCGTTCACGCAGCTGTCCGGGATCGAGATGATCATCTACTACGCGCCGACGATCCTGACCGACAACGGCTTCTCGACCTCGGCGGCCCTGCGCGTCAGCGTCGCGCTGGGCGTGACGTACCTCGTGATGATGATCGTCGGCCTCGTGATCGTCGACAAGGTCGGCCGCCGCCGTCTGACCCTCGTGATGGTGCCGGGAGCGGCCGTCGCGCTGTTCGCACTCGGGGCGTTCTTCGTCACCGACAACGCCGGCAAGGACAACATCCCGTTCATCATCACGTGCCTGATCGTCTTCATGCTCTTCAACGCCGGCGGCCTGCAGCTGATGGGCTGGCTGACCGGTTCGGAGATATACCCGCTCGCGGTGCGGGCTGCCGGCACCAGCGTCCAGTCGGCCACCCTGTGGGGCACCAACCTGCTGATCACGCTGACGCTGCTCACGATGATCGACACCTTCGGGGTGGGCCAGGTGTTCTGGCTCTACGGCCTGTTCAACGTCGCCGCCTGGATCTTCGTGTGGCGCCTCCTGCCGGAGCTCACGGGGCACAGCCTCGAGAACATCGAGCAGCACCTGCAGGACGGCGAGTTCCGGCCGAAGGACTTCGCCGAGGACCGGGTCTGACGGGCCGGCTCACGACCCGAGTCGGTGACGTGGAACGAGTTCCACCGGGGCGGCAACGACACAGGGTCCCAGCCGAACCGGCTGGGACCCTGCCTCTTTCTCTGTGTGCGCGAGGGGGGATTAGTACGCGTAAACATGGGAGAACTCCCAAGTCGCGTGCTCAAACCCCAAGAGATGTGGTCGGGCCTCGTCGACAGTGTCGGCGCCAGATCAGCTCGCGGACGCGGTGCTTGTCTCGGTCGAGCGTGAAGCATGTGCGGCCCCGGCGCCGTCGGCGACGACTCGTACATTGACTTCATGAGCGACCTCCCGACCGCCCTGCTCCATCAGCTGGAGCGGCTCGCCGCACCGACGGCCACCGACATCCTCGAAGCTCGTACGTACATCTTTGATGTCCTCGCCGACGGCGCCACGCACCACGAGAACGCCATGGTCGCCCAGATGACAAGGGCCAGAGGCGTTGCCGCCACCGCGTACAACCACGTGCTCGTCATCAACAGCGTTCAGGGAGGCTGGACCGACCCTGATCCTAACGACCCACAACTCGCGATCTCACGGGTGCAAGGTGCCGTCCGCGCAGCCTTCGCCACTCTGGCGCGCGAGGGCGTTGTCGTCCCGACCGAAGGCAACCACACCCAGACGCCGACCATCGACGTCAACGTCCAGCGGGCCTCGGGAAGCGGGAGCATCACGGGCAACACGCAGATCCGCATCAACCGTGATGCCCTTCCCGCCAGCTCGGCCGACTGCCGTTGGCGGCTCGCCAACGCCGCCAACAACCCGCGCACACAGCTGGCTCGCATCAACATCGGCTCCGGCCTAGAGGCGCTTCTGGGAGCCCGCGGGGCCGAAGTGCTGCGAGCTGCGATGGCAAGCTTCCATGCTGGTCACTTCATCGCAGCAGCAGACCTTCTCGCCGCCGCATCCGAAGCTGCCTGGTTCGGCGTCGGAGCGGCTGCGGTCGGCCACGACGAAAAGCTCGACCGGCTCGTCATCGGCGGCGACATGGTCGCCGACGTCATCGAGCGCACCACAAACGTCATCGCCTCGCAGAAGGCGCTGCCGACCAACGTGCGGAACGACGTACGTGCCCAAGCGGCGCGGTTCCGCGACCTGCGCAACTACGGCCTCCACCCCGTCGGCGACGTCGATGAGGCCCGCGAAGCAGCGTTCGACGAACCCGGATGCGCCGTCCTGTTCATGACAGCGCAGCGCTACTTCGCCCACCTCCAAGACGCCAGCCAAGCCCTCGCAGGGCAGTCTTGAGCGTCAGGTCATCGGCCGGCAGCCAACACCACCTCCGCCGCCAAGCGCTGCGGCGCGAACTGCCCTCGCCGTGACTGGCAATGCTTGGTCCCGGGCCCGTCGACGTCTCCGACGGTCGCTGAGTGCGCTCTAAGGCCCACTGACTCGAAACCGCTGCCATCCTGAAGGCATGGGAACAGCTGCGTGGGAGAACTGGCGCGCATACAACGACGGCCTCAGCTCCATCGAGCACTTCGAGGATGAGCTGTACTCGGACGTCACCTTCACCGGCGACCCGGTCCAACTCGGCCCCTACAAACTGAGCCTTGTTCACCGATGGCCCCAGCAGACACCCATGGGCCTCTCCCTACTGCTCGAGGGAGACATCCACATCAATCTGATCTCAGACCTCGTAGTCGACCGCGAGCTCGCACCCACCGACAAGACCAACTACTACGGGGGCACCCTTAGCGACGAGATCGCCTCTCTGGTCTCCCTCGAGCTCGGCGTGAGGCTCCGCTACGCCGGCTGCCGCATGACCTCCGGCTTCAATGGCAACGGTCCCATCCTGTTCGCCGTCGCACCCTTCAATCGCCCAGGAGCTTCCGCCGTCGAAGTCGTGCCCTTTGTGATGTCACGCGAACCCCGCCTCGACCACCTGCACCTGACGGCCAAGTTCGCCAACCTTGATGAGTCCGACCAGCGTGCCGTGGTGCGCGCGGCCATGTCGTACTCGTCCGCCGTGTGGTGGGCCAACCAAGACCCTGGCCAAGCGTGGCTCCAGCTCGTCACCGCCCTGGAGGTGGCCGGCAAGCACAAACAGGCGAAGAAATACGACCATGCTGCCGTCATCGAGGCTGCTGACCCCGACCTGTGGACTCTCCTCCAACAAGTTGACGACCCCGTCCGGACCGCACTCGTGAAGAAGCTGGCCGGACCACTCCGCGCGACCCAAACTTTCAAGCATTTCGTCGCATCGCACGCGCCCGAGCCTCCGCAGGTGAGAAGTACCTGGGACCAAGTCGACTGGGACGATCTCGAGACGAGCGCCGGCACCATCTACCGACACCGCTCTGACTGGCTCCACCAGGGCGTGCCGCTGCCCATGCCGCTCATCGAGACCCGGACTCACACAGACTCCCAAGGCACTCCCGCAGAGGTGCCGATGGGTAACAGTTCAGGCAGTCACGGCGCAATCTGGGAGAAGGAAGAGTACCCAATGACCTTGTCGATGTTCGAGTACATCGCGCGCGGAGCGCTCTTGAAGTGGTGGGGCGAGCTCACCACCTAGGCCTAAGCATCGCAACGACATGCACCGCATAGACCCGCGGTCGACGCCGGTCACGGGCTTTCCCGCGACGCAGGAAGGTCCGTGACCGCCCGTTCAGGCGTCAGGCTGCCAGTTCACCGGTATGTGGGCGGCGCCGGCGACGGAGCACAGGTAGATCGTCGACCCGCCGTAGGCGGGTTCGTCGTTGGCAGGGAGCATCGCTCGTCACCGCACTTGGGACACGTCAGGGACATGACGGGCCACGGTAGGACAGGCGCGGGCCACCTGGTCCGCGATGCTCAGATCAACGCGACGCGCGCGACGGTTCGACTGCCGCTCGAACCTCCGCCATCGCCCCGATGCCGAGACTTCGGACGAAGCGGGCAACCAAGCGGTTGGTGACCTCCCAGGGCGCACCCCGAAGCTCAGTCGTCGGGGCCTGCGTAGTGCCGAGGTACTCATTCGTGTCGGCGTCGACAAAGACCTCTTGCCAGCCCTGCCCGTTGAGGTGTGCGGGCAGCCCAGCGATGTCAGTCGCAAGAACCGCGAACCGCCACAGTCCCCCATAGCCTGCCCGATCGGATGCCTGCGCCGCGATGTCGACCACCTGCCGCACCATCGTCGCCATGACGGACTCGAACAGCACCTTCTGGCCGTCTCGAGTCGTGTCTCCGAAGCGTCCGATCATCGCCCGGAGCGTCCCCTCATCTGACACTTCGACCTCAACGATCTTCTCGTAGCCCCGTCGAGTCGAGTCCACAACCCGGCCGGTCTCCAGTCCGAACGTCATTGCGGCACCGTCTTGTCGGCGCTGGAGCACCGTGGCAGATGCCAAGGAAGGTCGGAACCCGTCTGCGAGTCCTCCTGCGTCAAGGCCGGCACGGATCAAAGCGCTCATGCTCGTGTAGGCGTCGCCGCCACCTGTCACACCCAGGAGCATCTCGGTTCGCGGCGTGACCGGGACTGCAACGACATAGAGATGTGCGTTCTCACGCAGGTCCTTCGGGACGGGATCGCGGTCTGCGTAAGCGCGGACCGCCGCGCGGACCTGGTCCGCCGCAACCTCCGCCTGAGCGTGGAGACGCCGGACCTCGGCATCGGAAAGGCGAACTCGCGTCTTGTCACCGCGTCCAAAGTAGATGCCGTCCACCATGTGCGGGGCGTTAGCCGAGGCCGCCACCTGCACAAGGACGTACCCGCTTGCCGGGTCTGCCGTGGACTCGATGACTTGACAAGTGACGAAGAGGGGCGCGTCCACGGACGAAAGCGCCACCTGTTCGATACGTTCCGGCAGGCCATCGAGCTTTACCGGTGCGAGTGTTGGAGGAGCGCCCTTGTGCTCGGCAACGCCGATGAGCAGCGCACCGGAGTCGATCGCGAACTGGGCGAGGTCGCGAGCCAGTTCTTTGTTCGCGCCCTTCCCCTCCTCGACGAGCGCCTTGAAGTCCAGATAGTGCGTCTCCTCCAGCAGTCCGGAGGTCAAGGCGTCCTCTAGAGCGCTCTCGTCGGTGGGAACCCACCCCGGCCTGCCAACTGTCATCGTCATGCTTCTATCCTCCCGGACGGGAAGTCCTGTAGAGGTCTACACCGGCGGAGTAACGTCTACCGTCTGCGGCGCCCCGGTGAGGGTGTGGCCGGCGTTCGGTGCCGCGGGCGTGCTTTGCGGTCAGTACGAGGACAGGTCGATGCCTGCGGTTTCAGCGGACTCGACGTCCGAGCTGATCGATGCCCACACGAGCTGGTCGGGCTCGGCGCCTTCGGGCATGAGGAAGATGAACTTCTCGGAGAACTTCTGCCCGGGCTGGGTCTGGTCGTTGCAGCCGGGGTTGCCCTTGATCTGAGCGAGGCCGTCGATGGGCGAGTACTTGGCGCCTTCGGCGTCGAACACGGCAATGTCGATGGGGTACCCGCACGTCAGGTCTATGGGCTCCTTGGTCCCGTTGCGTCCTTCGGTGCCGACGACAAGGTAGTAGCCGCCGTCGGTTGCCTTCACGGTCACGGGATCGCCGTCCGGGGTCACGTCCGAAATGGTGTCTCCTTCGTAGGTGATGGAGTCCTCGCGGGTGACCTTGTCCAGCTTGAGCGACAGGCCACCCGAGTCACCCTCGTCAGTCAGGGCCACGGCAGGCTCTTCGGTTGCCTCAGGTTCCTGGGTTTCCGTGTCGCTGGACCCTGCGGAACTCGAACTCGAGCTGGCCGGGGCCGCGGTCGTGTCGTCGCTGTCCTCGTCGTCGCTGCTGCCTGGCAGGAAGATCGCAGTGGCCAGGGCGAAGCCGACGATGCCGGCCGTCACCGCGGCGAACCATGGCTGCTTGTAGAACGCGCTGCGGACCTTCGGCGCGGCAGCAGGGTCTGTCGTCCGGGTCTGCTGCGGCGGGGTCTGGTCGGGAGTGCTGTCGGTCATCGTGTTCCTGTCAGGCGGGAAGAGGGGTCGCCTGATCGTAGGGGGACGCCCGGACGGAACAGGCCCGAACGGGCAAGTCCGTGCACGCGCGAGGGCCAGGCCCACCCCAAGGTGAGGCCCGGCCCTGAGTGTGCGGTGCGGGTGAGGCGGGTCAGCTCGCGCCGACGTTGTCGAACGCCACGCCGTTGAACTTCTTGGTCTCGGTCTTGTCGACCGACTCGGTGACCGTCTGGTTGTACGGAGCGATGGCCGCCCGCTTGACTGGGCCGCAGCGTCGAGTGTCGGGTGTACCCCGTGCCGCGGAAGCGCGGATGAGGCAACCTCTGGAACTGTCCCATCCGCGCCGTCAACTGCCTAGAGGTCGGCGCGCCCTGCGTTGATCCGGACGTTCTCGGCCGACCGCTCCGCGTTGGACTTGGAGCTGAACGACTCACCCGACGCTGCGACCTTGTCCGACGAGCGCCACGCTCGCCAGCGCCAGTGGCCGCCAGAGTCCTGGTAGACGTCGTACCGGGCGGTCGCGGCACCTACCTTGAACGCGGTGGCCGCTCGGCGGGCATTGCTGAGAGACGCGAAGGTTTCTCCAGCCCATGCAACCATCTCGCCGTTGCCGGCGTACAACCACCATGTGGGGTTGCCGGACGTGTTGTTGTTGACCGTGAACTTGTAGCTCATCTGCTTCTCCTGATGACGGGAGGTGCCCCCGCGGGCGCGGGGGCACCAAGGGCTTACTTGCGTCCGCGTCGCGGCGTCTGCGACAGCGCGGATGCTGCCGCGGACTTCGCCGCCTTCGACGAGCCGGAGCTCTTCAGCGTTGACGAGGCTGCCTTGGCGGCCATGGGGCTCGTCTGCCTGGTGTTCTTCGTGGACATGTTCACCTCCTCGTGTCGTCTTGCGTCCAGGCACGAGTGGTGATGTCATCAGGTTGTTGGACCGGTCACGACATCCTCGTGCCCACCGAACGCCCGGCTGCCTAAGGCCGGGCGTTTTGGCGTTCCTACGCCTTCTAGTAGAGCGTCCCCGGACGGCGAAAACCGGCGACACGCTGGGCGCTGCCCGCCCCTTTCGCCTTTTTTCGCCTAATTCTCGCGAGTTACTCTGTGACTCGCCGAGCCGCTTTCGCCGATGGCTCGGCACGATGAAAGACAATGGCTGCAGTCGGTGACGCACCGGGCTAGTAGTTTCTCGCGGATTGGAACTGACATGGCGGAGAGCGCTCGCAGCAGATCTGCTCTCGAGGTCATAGAGGGTGACGTTGACGCGCCGGAACTGACGGCACGCTGCTCTCGCCCGACATGCCGGGAAGAGTTCCCGATCAAGGTGACACCCGGCCGTCGGCAGCAGTACTGCACGGTGACGTGCCGCTCCAAGGCAGAGAAGGAGTACAAGCAGGCTCTCTCTGCAGTCAGTCACTACGAGCGGCTGCTTGAGGATGCGCGCAATGACGCGGCCGCGTTCGGCCGAGCGGGTGACGGGAACGACCGGCCCCGGACGACTGAAGAAGACGAGCTCGCTGCTCGACGCGCGCATGCGGCATGGTCCAGCGCACAGACTGCCGTCGGGTTCGCGCAACCCGGCGACGAACGCCTCTACGAGATCCTTCAACACTTGGTCAGTTCACTGGAGTATCAGTACAGACTCTGATCGGTCTTACCCGAGCGGACACTAAGGCAAGAAGAACGACAGGGGCGTGCGGCGCACTACACCTTTGGGTCCACAGCACACATGACTCGCACGTGACCTCTATGGTCCCTGCGAGAGTCGACGGGGTGTCCCGAGTCGCCCGGCGAAGCCGATGCCTCTTTCACCCTTCGGACACGTCCCACCGCCGATCACGGCGGACGGACGACACGTCCTCCCATCCAGTCGATGTCGGCCGGCCCGTAACCTACGTCCATCTACCTGGAGGTACCTCATGCTCAAGAGCGCCGCGACCGTCGCCGTCCTGTTGCTGCCGCTGGTGTCCAGCTGCTCGTCGAGCGACTCCGGTGAGGACGGCAAGGCACCGGCTCCGGACGCCTCTCAGACGACGGCCGCCCCCGCGGCGACTGCTGCTGAACCGGCCGCACCGGCGTACCGGCTGCTGAGCAAGGGCGAGCTGGACGACGCCCTCCTTGGCATCCAAGACTTCCCTACCGGGTTCTCGCAGGACGCTGAGACCGTGCCACAGACCAAGAAGACCTTCTGCGACTACAAGGAGCCCGTCAAGGAGAAGATCCGGGTGGATCGGGACTTCACCAAGGGTGCTGGCATGGACGTGCAGGCTGGATCAGTCATCTTGCGCCAGTTCCAGGACGCGGACGCCGCCAAGGTTACGTTCGACGCCATGGCCGATGAACTGAAGACCTGCCGCGAGGACACCCTCGAGGGTTCCGCCGCGACGCACTCGGTCACCAGCGCACCCAAGGTCGGCGACGCCAGCATCGGTGTCCGCACAGAGGTTGACGGAGCCACCGCACTGTCGAACTACGCACTGGTCGGACCGACCATGGTCTACACCGGCACCGTGTCCTACCTGAGCGGCGACGCCGATGAAGGTGCCGAGCTGCTCGTCAAGCAGGTTGAGTCGTACAAGACTGCCGCTTTGTCGTAGCCGGCCACTGCGCCTGCTTCCCGCGCAACGCGGCCCGCAACCTGACGTTCCGCAACAACGTCAGCGTGTCAGGTGCTCGTAGAGTCGTGGCTCGCAGACCAGCACATGCGGGCGCACACCGTCGGACCCGGCGCCGGAGCCGCGCACCGACACCGCCACCAGGGCGGTTCCCGCATCCATCAGCTTCGCGAGCCTGCGCGCTTGCCCCTTGGGGACGTACCCAACGACGCGTCGCCCCGTATCGGCGTACACGGCTATCGCGTTGGTGTCGTAGGGGTTGTTGGGCTCGCGGACCAGTCGCACAGCGCTGCCAGGGGTGAACTTGCCCGCCTTGGCAGCAGCCTCATGGTGCGATGTCCCAGCAACCGCGAACGAGTGCAGACCCGCGCGGTATGCGGTACGCGATCGCGGGTTCACCCATCCCAACGGTGTCTGGACCAGCAGCCGGTCGCGTTCGCGTATCAGGCGGACGTCGGGCATCCCTGAGGCTGTTCTTGTGGAGAGCGCACGTGCCTCCGTGTCGGGGTCCATGAACTCGACCCTGGACACGATGCCGGTGCTCTTGGCGCGGGCAACGGACTCTGACCGTGTCGGTGGTTTGGACGGTCCCCGCTTCTCGAGGTGCTGGCTCGTTGCGAGGATGTCGGCGTTTGTACGGCCCTGTCGTTGGTAGGCCTCAAGCCGTCGCGCCCACTCTGCGGCGGGCATCCACGACGGGCCGGCATCGACGCTCCGCGGCGCTGCCTGCGCAGGCACACGGCCCGGCGCACGGGCTGGCTCGACGCGTCGCTTTCGGCGGAAGAGTCCCATGACCACACCATCGCATCTACGCCGACCATCGGGGCCTGCTTCGGGAAACTGTCGATGGCTTCGGCGTGAAGCCGCGACGCCATCAGGTCAGCGGCGTACCCATGGGGAGAACTTCTTCCTGGCCGGGTAGAAGTCGTTCTCGTGGCGGTCGTAGTCGATGTAGTCGCTGTAGTCGTCGTTCGAGAACTCGCCCGACGCGACGGTTCGCACGTAGGCGCGGACCTTCTTCGGTGCGCCCGTGCATCCCTTTGTGGGTTTCACGGTGATCCCGATGACACCTTTGTCCAGGTCGAAGCGCTCCTTCACGGCCTTGCCGCATTTGGACTCCCCCGACACGTCGTACCAGGTCTTCTTGACCTTCCAGTTCTTGACGGTGTGGAAGCCCGCCTCGCCTGGGAAGCCCGCCGCGTACAGGAACTCAGGTCCGGACTTCTTGGAGTCCGTGTCCAGCCACAGCTCGACGCTGCCAAACGGGCGCAGGCCGTCCGGCTTGGGGACACGGAACTTGGCACCGAACTGCTTCTTGGTGTTGGTGACGGTCACCTTTCCGATGTCGAGCAGCCCGGAGTTCCTGGTGTCCCCAGACGGATCGCGCCAGCTCTGCTCGGCTGCGTTCGCAGGCAACGGCGTCACTAGCAGGGCGCCGGCGGCCACAAGGACGCCCGCTGATCGAAGGAAGGTCGTCCGCATGAGGTCACAGTTCCTGGCGTTGGGGGTGTCGGTCCCTCAGAGTAGGCGCCGTCCGGGCCGGTGTGCGGCAGTTTGACGGACCTGCCGCAGTTCGTGCGGTCAGTCTTCTGGCACTTGGCCGGCCGACCACTCCCGGTGAACCAACAGCGCGAACTCGTTGACCATGTCCGTCTGTCCGGCCAGCAGGGCGTCCCGCACCGTGAGCCCCTTCAGTTCAGGCGCAACGACAGCCCTGATCACCTGAGCGACTGACCACGGGTCGTGGTCTCGCAGGACCCGAAGCACATCCTGCATCTCCGGCCACGGGCTCCACCGTTCGTCCACCTTGCGGAACTGGCTGACCGGCGCGATCAGCACCTCATCGGATGTTCGCACCATCAGGACCCTGCCCGCCGCCATCGCCTCGACGAGCTCGTCGCGCCCCGCGAACTGGAACATCTCGATGACGCGGACTTCGCGCATGCACGGTCCAACGCTCTCGGACAACGTCCGCCGGCCGCCGGCACCAACCCGATCCTGGGAGCCACTCATGGTTGCCAGTCCCAGCGGCCACCGGGCGCCCGAGCGCAGGAGTCAGGTGGTGCGACGTCTGAGTTCAGGAGCTGGCTCGCGCGGCCACAGGCCGGTCCCCAAGCACCCTTCGAGCTTCGCGAGGGTGACCATGTCAGCCCAGGTGTTGCCAGCGAGGATGTCATACAGGGTCGAGCGTCGGATGTCGGCGTCGGCCGCCACCTCGGACTTGTTGCGCCCTTCGAGCGCTGCCGCCAGCGCGACAGACACTGCAACCGCGTGCGCCAGGACCTCAGGTGCCTCAGGGTCGAACTCCCCGTCCGGCCATGACCCTTTGATGAGCCACTCGCGAGGAGACCGGGAACCGAAAGTTCTGCGCACGTGATCACCCTAGACCGGTTGAGATGGCAGCCCCGGTCCCCGCAAGGACCCCGACCGTGTAGACCCCTACACAACCACGTGCCGCTGACAAGACCCCTAGCGACCCGGCGCACCTCAACCCTCCCCGGCATCGTCAGCCCCCAGGCGTCGCAGCAGCGGCGTCTGCCTAAGCCATTCGTCGGCCCCCTGAAACACCAAGTCCGGCATGGACTCGGTGGTGAAGTCTGGACGCGCGAACAGCTCTCGCGTCAGCACCTGGAGGTAGAAGTGGCGTGCGTGCCGGCGTAGCCAGTCGGCGAGCCTGGCACAGCTGTCGGAGCTGAGGTCTGCCAACTGGAACGTCTGGCCGTCGCGATCGGTCCAGGCTTGAGACTGGTCGAATACGTCCAGGTCGAACGTGTCGGGCGGATGTTCGCTGGTCGTCACGACGCACCACTCGTTGTGATGCGGTCGTGTGCGGTGGCGGGGATCGGCTGGGTGGTTGTGCATGGCAACCCTCCGAGGTGTAGTGGTCTACACACTAGATTCACGCTCTTTTCGTTTGAGGTATTACTGCGTGTCGCGGACGCGCTAGCGGCCCGACACGGTCGGGTTCTGGTGGTCAAGCGCGGCCCGGGACAGCTGTGCGACCCTGGCCTTACTGAGACCGGTGCGAGTTGCGATGCGGTCATAGCTGGTTCCGTTATCGCGCAGGCTGGCTACGGCTATCGCACGCATGACCGAGAACCTGCGGAGTTCGTCGTCCATGGCGGCGAGGATGAGTCCGACGGTTCGGATGAGGGTTGCCGAGTCCGTCGTGGCCGCCGTTCGGTGTGCTTGCTCGTCCAAGGCGATCAGGAGGGTCGGGCGGAGCACACCGTGGTTTTCCGACTTTGGCGATCGTCCGCTCAGATGTGTGCTCACATGTCGTTTCTACCGGACATTGCTTCTGTGTACATACCTCTACACGCGCTGGTGTTCGCGCACCCGGAGCGTCACCTAGGTGCGCGGACGACGAAAGCCGCGATCGACTTCTCTCGGGTGTTGTTGTCTGCGGCCGCTCGGTACAGGTCGGTCGTCATGGTTGCCACACGTGCGGAGTTTGCGAGCGGAAGCTCGAGATGGAGAGTGACGCGTTGCCGGTTTCGGAGGGCTTCGAGAACGGGACTGCTCTGCTCGATGGTGACGTTGGCGCTGACCTTGACCGCGTCACTGCCTGCGACGCGCAGGCCGCTACCCCGGACGGCGACTATCTCGCCGGTGGGCTCGGTGGGCCTTGTGAACATGTCCAACGCGCTCACCTTCTGCGACCCTTGCCGCGGGATGAACCGCGTCGGTCCTTCCAGGCCCAGGTCATTGGACACGTCGACGATGTGGTCGCCGATGGACAGGGTCGCCACCCACCGGTGTTCGGGCATCGTGCACGGTGCTAGTGCCTCGATGTAGATGTCGAGACGGATGTAGATGTCCAGTCCCGCCTGGTCTCGCCCTGAGTCGGGTAAGAGGGTGTCAGGTGCGAACTCGATGTCCCCGTCGAAGCACTCGAGGATCGGGACCTGAACTTCCTCGACCACGGACCTCAGCAGTTCGCTGCGGCGTGCCGTACGGGTCTTGTTGCCCTCCCGCCACGGGACCTCTCGTTCCACACCGCCGTGGCCGTCAGTCTTGACCAGGTACGGTGCACGCGACGTGTCCATCAGCAACGCATGGACCACCCCACCCTGAGCGGGCACGCCCAGGTGCTGAACTGACGGTGCCAGCTCGTCGAAGCACCGCTGAACCTTCGGCCACCAGTCCGCCATCTCGACCGTGCCCGCGTCAACGACCGCCCTGCTGTCCTCGTCGACCCCGATGAGCCACAAGATCATGTCTGCGCCGGCCTGGTTCGCGTGCCCACCTATCTGCCTGGCAGTCCTCCGCGGGTCTCCGGGCCATTGCGCCTTGAGTTCCACCCGGTCGTCTTCAAGCGCCTTGCCAGCGCTGACGCGGTCGACGACGTCGAGCACCCACGCCTCGAGAAGGTGGTGCCTCATCAGGCCCACAGCCGTCAGGCAGGGCCGGGGCGCGCTTCGCGACCTGCGGCCTTCACGAGTTGCGCGACACGAGCCTTGCTCAAGCCTGTCTCCTTCGAGATGCGGTCGTACGACCAGCCTTGGACACGGAGCTCCGAGACCGCCTCCAGACGCGTGTCCGCGAAGTGCTCGAGCTCGATGTCCAGCTGCGCGAAGAAGTCATTCACGGCCTTGATCCGCTCCACCGCGTCCACTACACCGCCCAGGCTGTGGGACTCAGCCAGCAGCGCCGCCTGCAACTCAGGCGACAGAAGACCCTCGCGCGCGCCGGCACGGTTGTGGCGCAAAGACGGCATGCAGCCAGTCCAGGGCGTGTAGACGTCTACACGCACGGAGGCGCGCTGACTCCTGTGGCACCGCGGGGACAGCGAGGCGGCACTGCCTCTGCAACATGTTTCGTCTCTTCGTCAACGCCAAGGGCGAACAATGACCCCGGGGGCCCTACGATCGTCACACCTTGTCCCCCGCAGGACAGGTGACGAGCATCGGACAGGAAGTCGAACCGTGGCGCTGCCCGACCTCTCGACGACCAGTCCCCTGCGTCACGCACTCAAGGACTGCGGCGGCGGGCACCTGACCTACCTCCTTGGCGCCGGAGCTTCTACTCCTTCCAACCTGCCAACTTGGAACACCTTGCTCACACGCCTGCTGAGCACCCGTCATGACCCTGAAGCCATTGCCGCCATCCTCACTGGCCAAGACAACCTGCTCGCCGCCGAAGCTGCCTTCGACGCCGACACGACCGTCAAGGACCGACAGAAGGCCATCTATCAGGCGTTGTACGAGACGGACAGCACCACAGAAGCTGAGAAGAACTTCGCCCCGAGCCCGCTGCACCTCGCGGTCGCGAAGGACGCCGTGCGCCGCGGCGCGGCGTCTGTGTCGCTGCTGACGCTGAACTACGACGACCTCCTCGAGGAAGCAGTGACGGCTGAACTCGCCACCACTGACGAGGACCCGGCACCGACAGCCGAGGCCGCGGCCGTTCACCCGCGAGCATCGGCCGCCCCCCGAGCCGCCCCGGGAACATTCGAGGTCCACCACCTTCACGGCCTGCTGCCGCGGGAGTCGACGACCGCGATCGGTGACGATCTTGTGCTGTCGTTGCGCGACTACAACCAGATCATCGAGCAGACGTCGTCTTGGCAGCAGACCGAACTCGCGCAGTGCCTCCAGCGCGGGCCTCTGCTCATGCTGGGAACCAGCTACTCAGACCCGGACGTTCGAGCCTGGCTGCACCGGTTGCGCAGCGACAACGCGCCGCCCACGTACTTGGTCCTGCCCCGTCAGAGCCTTCAGCTCAGCGCCGACCTCACCGAACGCCTCACCGAAGTCATCGTCGCCCAGTGGCACACAGTCGGCGTGGAGTGCCTCATCGTCGATGACTACGCCGAGATGACACAACTGGTTCGCGAGATGCCACACCTCAACAGGACCGACTACCAGCCACCTCGCCAGCGCGTGGCGGCCGTCCTCGAAGCTCGCCTACAAGACTTCGACGCTACCCAGGAAGCCGACTACACGCGCCTGGCGCAGCAGGCCGCCGACGACCTGCACGACGTCATCGGCTCTCCGGCCAACCTCACCCTGTGGTTGCTGGACAAAGACGCAAAACTCGTGCGATGGGCTGCCAACGACCGCGTGTACAAGAGCGTCCCCGCGCTGCGTCGCATCGACCCGCAGCTGGAGTCCTCATGGATCGTGTCGCAAGCCGTGTGCTTTGGCGACCAACGGATCCAGGACATCCGCGTGGAGAGCTCCACGCCGGCCCGAACCGAACGGACCGGTCGCTGGCAGTCCGTACTGGCGCGCCCCCTCACCGTCGCTCTCCCCGGCGGCCCCCAGGTGACGGTCGGCGCACTGAGCGCCGCGTCGCAGAACCTTCTTCAGGACATCGACACCGAGGCCTGGAACGCTGCCATGGCTGGACTCGCTGCCTGGTGGGAGGCACAGTTGAGCCAAGGCTCACCCACTTGACAACCAGACCTACTCGAGGACAGTGGAGTAGAATGGACCTACGGAAAGAGAGGCGAACATGAGCACCCCAACTTCTTCTGACGGGTTCGCCGTCCGCAAGGTCGGGAAAGGCACTTGGTCGGTTCAGAGCAAGGCCGTGCCCGGTTTCAAGCTCGGCGTGAAGCCCAGCGCTGCGAGGCCTTCCACCCGCACCACCGCAACACGCAAGGGCAAGTAGTTCCCTAGCGCAGGTTCGGGCAGTTCCGCCCGGCGTTGGCGGCCGCCTAGGCCTAGGTGTCACCGGCGCCCCCTAGGGTCCAGAACATGGATGTCGCGAGCTGGGGACCCGACCACTACCAAGCCGCCGCCGCAGTCGCGGCGCTCATCGTTGCGGTCGTCGTCGCCGCCTTCGCCGCCTACCAGCTCATAGAGGCCCGGCGACTGCGGGACGAGCAGGCGCGGCCCTACGTCATCGTCGACTTCGAGTTCAAGAACATCATGGCGAAGATCGCGATCACCAACATCGGCGCCACACCCGCCACCGATGTGCGCGTCACCTTCGACAAGCCCTTGCAGACCGTCACACCCGGGCGGGCGGACCTGAACAACGCCGCAGTGTTCACCGCGCCCATCCCGATGATCGCACCTGGTCGCAAGATGGCCGTCACGTGGGACCCGGTCCCCGCCATGTACAAGGACGGCACCGTCCCCCTGTCGTACACGGCGACCGCCAGCTACCTCGACCACCGCGGGAAGCGACATGTCGAGGAGTACGTCCTGGACCTAACGCCGTACCTGCAGACCACCGCACCTCCGGACGGGATACCGGAGATCGCCAGCGCACTCAAGAAGATCCAGACCGACCTTCACAACGTGGTCAACAACGGCCACATCCAGGTCAAGAGCTCCAACCTCGACGTTGACCGGCGTCGTCAGGACCGCGAAGCACGCCTGTGGCGAGGCAAGCAGGAGTGGCAGGAGGGAGGCCTACGTCGTTGGACCCGGTGGAGACTCAACGAGGTCCTCTTCAAGTATGGGTGGAAATGACAGAGGGCTGAGACGACAGATGCCGCCCCAGCCCTCTCCGATCACCCGTGCGCTCGTTCAGCGACTGTCGTTTTGCCTAGCCCGGTCAGACGCCACGGCTTGTACGTCTTGCCGGAGGTGACCACCCGCTCGACCAGTCCTCGACGCTCGAGCGTTCGCAGCGTCGGGTCGATGCCGCTCAACCCCATGGCCTTGCCCAACTTGTACGCGACCACGCCATCGGCCAGCAGCGAACTTCCTCGCATCAAGACGTCCTTCTCCCGGTCAGTCATCGACCCGTGCCGGGCCAACCGTGACTTCAGCAGCTCCTCGCACTGCTCCAACGTCATCCGCATCTGCTGGTACTCGTCCGGGAACCGCAGACCTTCTGGCATCCCGAGTGCCTCACCGCCAGGCGCCAACCCGCACGGGCACAGGAGGTCGGTAAAAACTTCCGGTGCACGGGCAACGGTGGTGGCGTTCCGTCCGCACTCACACACGACCGGTCCCAACAACGGCTGGCTCCAAACCTGCCGTTCCAGGACCACGAGCGACGGCTGAACGGACCGCTGTTTGGTGTTCTTGCCCTTGAACGGTTGGTAGAACTCCGAGACGGACAGCTGGCCGACGCCCATGCGCTCGGTCATGTCGCGCGGCATCATCGGGCCGTGCTTGTCGACCAGGCATACCGCGTACTGACGCTTCAGGAGCGACGAGCTGTACTTGCCTCTGTTGGACCACACCCACTTCGGGTCGGTGTAGACCCGCACGATCCAGTCGACGAACACTGGGTCCCGCCACTGCGGGCCGACCCAGTCCGGCAACGGCTCACCGCACAGCTCGTGCAGGAGCAGATGCCGGAGCTCGCGGAACTGCGCGTTCGACACTGACTGGGCGGCGTCCCGACAGATACGACCCGACGCGATCAGGACAGCCACGATCTCCAGCCTGGTGCGCCGCTCCCCCGTTGCCGGTGCCTTCCGGTTCAACGTCAGGACGGTGCTTCGTCCCTGGGCGTTGACCGGCCACCGTACGGGTCCGAGCTCGGCTACCCCCTCCTTGGTATTCAACCGCAGACTCGCGACCGCCCACCACGTTGCACCGACAAGTTCCATCTTGAACTTGGGAAACATGGTCTGGAAGTGGACACGTTCGGCTTGGGTGAACCGTCCGCCACACGTGCGCAGCCGGTGAAGCGCAGGCACCCACACGTCAGCTCGCACGTCGAAAGGTTCAGACCTTTCGAGGACCGTCTGCTCCTTGCCGAGCTCCTCGATGGCGCGGCGCAGACGTGCCGCGTCAGCAGTGCGCCGAGACGCAAGGTTCTTGTACTCGACGTGCATGTCTTCGTCGCCGTCAGCCTTCGCCTCCACGGCCATGCTCATCGCCGCGGCGGCCTCCCGGGTGGCCTGGGACAGGTCCGAGTCGAGCGCACTCATCTTCTCGTTCCACAGGTCGACCGATGACAGCCCAACCCGGTGCCCGAACATCTGATGCCCAGGAAGTATGCGGGCCGGGACACCGGTGCGGATCGCCTCGACGAACGCGTCGGCCATCCCTTCCATGATGCCGGCGAAGTCGGCGTATCCGACGATCTCCATGTCGGCAGCGTGCCGTCCGATGAGGGACTTGCCGCTGCGTGCGCTGCGCCCCATCAGGAGCCACCGTGGCGCAGGTGCCGGCGGAGCTCCGGGTCGACGGTCTCATCCATCGACGACAGCGGCCACCGCATGATCTTGTACGCCTTCTGAGCAGACGCCTGCAGCTCGTAGAACCAACCGTCCTCGATCCAGTTGCGTCCCACGAACGGACGGATGGTCGCCTTCGCGCGTGCGGCTGTGCGACGTGCCAGGGTCTTGCCGTCCAAACGGTTCAGGTTCTCCGCCGGCAGAAGGCGGCGGAACAGGTCAGCGTTCTGGGACAGTTCGTACACCAGCGGAGTCAGCGGTCGAGCCGGGTTGACCGCTTCGTCGCTCAGCAGCCTGGCAGCCAGGGCCGACGCCTTCAACGCGAACGCCTCCAGCAGTTCCGGCTCAGCCCACCCGCCAACGGGTGTGTCGACACGGAACAGCATCTGCAGCTCACCCGGGTCCCTCGGTGCCGCCTTGCGACCCATCTTCGCCTTCTTGATCGGGTGCCGAACGATGCGCAGACCCGACAGCTCGTCAATGTCTCCCAGCGGGTTCGTGTACCTGTGCAAGTACTCGCCCATCACCCACACCGGCGCCCACATAGTCAACGTTCTGATCGCCTGCTCAGGGTTCGACCGGGCCGCGAACGGCTTGTACTTCCCGGTCTTCGGGTCCTTGCGGAACGCGCGCACACCCAGGCGGTCCAGCTCGATGGCCTTCTGCGACGGCGGCAGGTCCGAGCACAGGATGAAGATCATCTCGCGCACCGCAGCCTTCTTCGACTCATCCGGAACCAGCCGCTTAGCCTTCCGGTCAAACGAGTACCCGAACGGGACACTGCCCGCGCCCAACGGCCACTCGTTCTTCCGCCACTGCGCCACACGGCCCGCCAGCAGACGCGTCACGATCGCAGTACGCTCCGTCGCCGCACACCACCCCATGATCGTCAGCATCATGAACCCAACCCACGCGTTCGGACCAACCAGGTCGAACTTCAGGTCGCGCGCGTCAACACTGTCCACCCGGTCACGCAGAGCAGCCGTCACCTTGTCAGCCTCACGCTCCGACCGGATCAGCCGCGACAGGTTCGCCGCGTACAACGTGACCGGGCACAGCGTCTCGATCTGCTCGGTCAGGATGCGCGTAAAGTTGTTGTACCCGAACGCCGACACCTTCGCCGCAGACGCCTGCGACCACAGGTGCCAGTAGCCTTCGAAGAAGAACATCATCACCGACGTGTCACCGTGCTTGATCCGAGAAACCGTCACCTCACGCGAGACCGTCTTCCCGTCCTCCTCCTGCCACACGACCTGGAAAGACTCCCCGTCGAACGGAGTCATCCCCGCCGCCCGCACCGCCTCGATCGCAGGAATGTGACGCAAGTTCTGGTACGTCATCTCCCGCATGGCGTTGAACATCTCCATGTCGTGCTCATCAGACTCACGGATGACGACCAGACCCAGCGGGCGCAGACCCTCCAAACCCTCCACCGCACGCGAAGCCTCCGACGCCGCCACCCACGCCAAGCCCTGCAGCTTGTCCGCACCCTTCGACTTCTTCGAGCCATTCTTCTTCGACGACTTCTTGGCTGCGGCCTTCTTTGACGACTTCTTGCCCTCGCCCTCGCCCTTCTTCCCACTGTTCTTCGACAGCTTGCTCTTCATCGCCTTAGACGGCTGCTCATTCTGCTCGGCCTGCCCTGGCGTCACGTGCGAGACCACCAGCCCCAGCGGGTGGTCGTAACTCACCTGACGCACCGACACCCACTCGTCGAGAGCGTCTACAAATTCAGGCGCCGACGGCGTCTCGCCGTTGCCCGCCTCGACCTCGGAGTTGCCGTCGACCGCGTTCTTGCTGTTCTTGCTCATGAATGTTCCCTTCCTCCGCGCCCGCGGTGAGCGTCAGATGAAGCCACCGAAGCCAGCGCAAGAGCCGTCCAGGCCCTCGCCACCGTCTCGGCGACCACCGGGTCCGTGTCCACAAGCTCAAGGCGAGGCGAGTCATCCATGGAGACAGTGTCTGATAGAAACGACACTTCTACAAGATGCTTCACGACGCAATGGCGAGGGACCGGCACCGGGAGAGGCGAAGAAACCCATGGGGGCCTTGCCTCTGCATGAGGACAGTCCGGAGCTCGCTGTGAGCCGCAACCATGTCGCTGATCGCGACGCGTGCCCGTGCCAGGAACCGCTGACATTCGAGCAAAATTCGAGGTCGAGTTCGGTCTAGCGGACTACTGCCGGTGCGTCCCTGGCACGTGTGCAGTATTCGAGGACGCGGGTCCGGTGGATGTGCCGTGGGGTGCGGTCGCACGTGTTCTGGTCGCGGCGTTGCGTGATGGGGTGCTGGCTTCGGTCCAGCGGGCGCCGGTGCCTAGGGGTTTGCGTGATGACGTTGTCGTGGCGAGGGAGCTTGCTGCGAGGTACGCCGAGCTTGGCGATGAGGTGGGTCGGGCGGAGTGGGAGCAAAAGGCTGAGATGGCGGCCGGGATGGTTCGTTCGGCGGAGTCGGGTGTCGTGCCGTTCGTGGGTCGGGTGGCGCCAGGGGCGTTGGTGGAGCAGCTGTTGGGGGTGGTGTGGAGTCGGTCGTGTTGTTCGGAGGTGGTGGCGGCCGCGGGTCCGTTGCGTGTGCGGCGGGTTGGTGCCGCCGATGAATGGGAGGTGGTGCTGGTGGTGGGTTCGTGTTTGGGGAATGTGGCGGTAGGGCCGGTTCGGTTTGTTCTGTCTGAGAGTGGCGGCGTCGGTGCAGGTCTTTAGGGGGTGGCGGCGTGGCGTTCGATGAGTCTGTCCGTGAGGTCGATGGTTGAGAGGAACGACCAGTAGATCCAGTCGAGGAAAATGGGGTCGTAGTCGCCCTGCTGGGTGGCGCCTTGGTGTCTGATCGCGAACTTGTTTGCGATGACGAAGAGGGCGCCTTCGTCTTTGTTGAATACGTGCTTCTGGAGGAGCTTGCGCCGTTCCTCTAAGACGCCGGCGAGTACAACGCAGGCTGATCGTTTGCTGTGCTCGTCCGCTTCGCGGGCTCGGAACAGCGCAATGGCGTGCCGGACTCTGTCGGCTGTTGTTGGGTCTGTTCGGGCGACCATTTCGTCGGTGAGCGCGGTGCGGTCGTCATTCGACGTCTGGACGAGTCGGCCGCGATCTTCACCATCGTTGGCCAGTCGCAGCGGGTTGTGCGCTCGTTCGAGGATGCCGTTGATCGTCCACCGGTAAACGGCTTGGCCCATGGAGATGCTGAACTGTTCGTAGTGCCACCCGCACCGGCCGTAGGTGTGTTCCCAGCTATGGCGGGGTGCCGCAGCCAGGTCATGCATCACCTCGAGGAGGTCGTAGAGGTCCTCCTCGGACGTTGCAAGGTGTGCGGTAGTTGCCGGCCACAGACCGAGCCGGCCCACATGGCTAGCAACTACGTCTTCGGGGCGGATGTCGGAGGGGTCGTCGACACAGTCTTTGCCAAACGAGTTCGTGAAGTAGCCGCGTTCGTCGAAGTCGACGATCGTCCGGGCACACTCCGCCGCGAGCGCCTCACCGGTTGTCGCGCCTCTACCTCCTCCCGACGTGCGCTGCGAGTAGTAGGGGGCTCTGCGAGCTTCGTACTCGAACTCGTCGGCAGCGCGAAGGAGGGAGGCAAGGAAACGCTGCTCGGGACGAACTGCGGCCGGCGGCGCCGTGTCGAAGATGTTGCGGGTTCGTTGGGACGACTTGATGAACTCATCGACTGCCGTGCTTGTTGTGAACGCGTCCCGCAGGAAGGTCGAGACATGCGCATGCCACTCGTTGTCGCTGTCGACGCTGTTCACCAATTCGGTCGCCCGCGCCCGGAACAGGTGGCGCGGCCAGCGGAGCACGTAGTCACTCACTTCGATGGGCATGGCTGTTCCTTCGGTCGAACGACAGTGTGAACATCCTGTCAGGGATGACGAGTCAGGAATGCTCGTAGATCCTGCGGTGGCGTCGCCACCGGGCTGCTTGCCGACCCAGTGGTTCGGACCCAGCGACTCGATGGGCGAACCCAACAGGTAGGGGGCGTCACAGTCGGCAGACCAGCATCTCTCAGTCATCAAGGAGGCGAGGCATGACTCACAACCGCGGACCGACGTTCATCGGGGCGAACCGAGAAGCGCCATTGTTCGCCCCTTGCGGCCTATGTGGGATCACGCAGTCGTTGTCCCGGACGCACATCCCCCCGCAGGCGGCCGGCAACACCAACCCCCGCTACCGCGAGCAGATCAAGGACAAGGTGCGCCGCCCCGGCTCGTTCAGGGACGGCGGGCTGTGGGTGCGCGGCTTGTGCTCGAGCTGTAACAGCGACGCGGGAGGTACGTGCGACACCGCGTACGTCGCATTCGCGAACGAGATGCGACCCTTCGTCCACAACGGACAGCTCTACGTGCCGTCCCGGCGGGACGTGCCCGCCAAGGCTGTTGCACCTGGACTCGTCGCCAGGTCGGTCATGTTCAACATGTTCGCGCTGTGGCTACGTCTTCGAGAGTTCGCTCCAGAGCTCGCCGCAGGGCTTCACGCGCAGGAGCACCCGTTGCGCCTCCCGCCCCAGTACCGCCTACGCGTCGCGGCTTACCGCGGCCGCCCCGTCGTCGAGTCCTTGACCTTCGCCGCACACGTCATGCGGATGACCGACGCGCCGTACAACGTCGTCGGAGCGTTCTACTTCGAGCCGTTCGCATGGGCGCTCACCCACGAGGACGACGTGCTGCTAGACCGACTCGGTTGGGGTGACGCTACCGACTGGATCAGATACAACCCCGACGCGACTCGTCTTGACCTACGGAACGTACTGGACCGGTTTCCGCTCACAGACCGGCCAGCTGACATGTTCGGGGACTCGGCGATGGAGATGTCGAGCGACGAGCACGTTCTCATGCGCGGGCGCTGACCCGTGCGCCGAAACCCAGCCTGGGTGTCCGACGTCGCTTGTACCTTCGTGCCATGGGAGATGCCGACCTGATCACCGCGAGCGCGCTAGCGCGCGTCGAGACGGTCATCCGCGCCCAGCTGCAGGCTGAAGGCAGCATCAGCGAGGACGTCGCTACTCTTCCCGTCAACGTCAGCGCGTGGCGCGCCGCAGCACGACGCGTCGCGAAGTCCCTAGCTCGGCCAACGTGGACAGGCTTGGACCTGCGGGGCCAAGTGGTGTGGGCTGAGCTGGCGGACTGGCCGGCCACCGCTGACGAAGAGGCGCGCCAGCGTGCGGCGACGCGTCGCGCCATCCCGGGCTTTCCGGACGTCGAGTGACCCCGGCATGATCGGCGACATCATCTCCGCGTTTACGCGTGAGTTCGTACAGAACGGATCCCTGTTACCGAGAGCCGCCAAGACAGCCGCTGGGGTCGTCTTTGCCTTCTGCTGCCTCTTCTACGGCGGACCGGTCGCGCAGGGGGTGGGACAAGCGGGCGCAGAAAAGGCCAAGCAGATGATGAAGCTGTTCCAGCCCATGATCGACAACATCGGTGAGCGAGCAGTCCCTGCCTCTACTCCGACGCCTGAACCAAAGATCACACCGCAGAACTAGCCCGCTGGTGGAACGCGACCGAGTGCCGCACCAGCCTGCACGCACGGAAGGACCGCATGTGACCGATGATCTTGCACGAGTTCGGCGAGCGCTGACGGATCTAGCTCGCGCAGTGTCTAGCCGGGACCCCCTGGGCCGCGACTACCTAGCCACCGTTCGCACGGAGCAGGCGTACACCTACGACACGGTGACTCCTACTCCCAAAGACGGGTGGGCGCTGAGCCCGTTCGGGATGTGGCTGCGACCGTCGGAAGCGAACCCGCGCGGTCCCCTCGAGCGCGCCTTGGTGTTCGTCCGGCCCGAAGAGGTGTTTGGGGTCGAGGCGTCGTACATGGACATCATCACCGCGCTGAAGACTGTGTCTCAGGTGGAGGCGGTCACGTTCGTTGCCTCCTCGCAAGGCGAGTCGGCTCAGATGGGCACTCCAGAGACGACGACGTCGAACTGGTGAAGAAGTTCCTTCTGGACCCGTACAAGACCAAGGCATTGAACCTGCTGCGTGACCCACGCAGGGTGATGGTGGTGCCGCAGACCATCCACTACTTGGCCAAGCTGGCGTTCCTGTTCTGCCCTCTAGACGCTCCGTCGGGGCCGGAACAGACCGCGGCGCTCCTGATGGCGTTGTTCAACCTGCCCGCCCACCTGGACTCCGGCGTCCAACCGCTCGACGAGGCCGACGAGTACATAGTGACCTCCACTGCTGGTCCGCTGGAGTGCTACTTCATCGCCAACCACATGTTCAACTCGCGCCTGGACATCATGACCGTGTTGACGGTCTTCCAGCGGTGCTGGCTGGACCTACCAGCCGAGAACCCCGACGACCCACGCATGCTGGACCTCCCAGCCGAGTACGAGGCCGCAACCGGAGTTCCGCTCGCCGATCTCACCGCCCTCTGCCTCGTCTTGTGGGCCGGCGCCGTCAACGGGACCACACTTCACAACTTGTCCCAGGTCAACGTGTTCGGGTGGAGCGACGAACGTTTCGAGCGAGCGTTGGACCTCATCTCTTGCGCACCCGACGAGATGCGCACAAGCATCATCGAGGCTGAGAAGACGTTCGGACTGCTGTGGACAACACGAGCCTTCGCGTTCCACCCCGTCGTCAGGTGGGGCGAACACATCACCGTCATCGACCCCGACCTGCTCATCCTGCGCACCACAGGCCTGTGGCCGCTCATGGACATCCAGCGCTGCCTGGCAGGCGGCAGCCGAGAGACCAAGGCGCACGTCGAGCGTGTCAAGATCGCAGCGCACCACGCGCATGAACAGTTCGCGGAGGAGATGCTCCAGGACGTCGCCGGCATCACCCGGCTCTACGACGAAGACGCGCTCAGAGCGGCGTATGGTCGCAAGTCCCAAGTCGCGGACGTCGCAGTCGACTACGGACACTCCTGGGTCGTCGCCGAGGTGACCACTACAGGGTTCCAAGACCTGACCGCCGCCGGCACCAGCCCGATAGCCGTCACCGAAGACCTAGACAAAGCCGTGCGCAAAGCACGCCAACTCCAGGCAACGATCACCAACCTGCGACGCAACACGAACAAGCTCACCCGTGACGGCCGCACCGACCGCGTTCGCGTGTTCTACCCGGTCTTGGTCGTCACCACCCGCTTCCCTGCTTCGCCCATCACCATGACCATGCTGTGGGAACGCCTCCGCGAGGAGAACCTTCTTCAAGGCGACGATGTCGCACCTCTCGAAGTCATGGAGCTCAACGACCTGTGCGCCGCGGTGGGTGCCGTCGAGCACGGACACAGTCTCGCGGCGCTTCTCGAGGGCAAGCGCGGCTCACCCATGTCACGCATGTCGATGCGCGACTACTTGCACGAGAAGCTGCGGGGCTCGGTGCCTCAACCCCGCAAGGTTCAGGACACGTGGCAGAAGGTGTTCGACCCAGTCATCGAAGCTGTCCGGGTCACCAACGGGTAGTTAGACAGGTCTGAACGCCCGGGTTAGGGACTACTTGCGGTTCGCCAATGACGACGGACGGTCCGTGCCATGACTACACCCGCTAACGAGGGGGCGGCCCCCGATGACGCGCCGCGCACACTGTTCACATGCCCCGAACTGGCCGACTTTCTTGAAGCCTCCTTCGAGAAAGACGACCTGGCCTACGACACCCTCGAGGTGAAGTCCTTCACCTTCACACCGGTCACCTGACCCAGCACCGCTCAGGGGCGTCGGTTGCGGAACACCGCAGACCGGCGCCCTTTAGCGTGTCCGACGGCACGAGGTAGTGCGCACACATGGAGCACGCGCGCGCCGTCCCGGCCTCTCCCTAACGAACCTAGGTTCACGAACCACGAACATAGGTTCGCGAACCACGAACCTCCGTCGGCGAACCACGAACCTAGGTTCGCGACCGTCGACACGAACCTAGTTTCACGAACCTGTCCGGCAGACGAGCGCGAACCTGGTGCGCACCGCGCCGAGGTGAGCATGGGGCATCGGCATCGGCATCGGCGTCGGCGGCCAGCACCTGACCGCTGACACCGGCGCCACGACCACCAGTGCAGCAACGCGCCACGCTGCGCACAACACCTTCCGACGGCAGACCCCGTCGTGAGGCGACGGACTGTCCTCGCGTCAACCTATGCTCGATGTCACGGCGACCACCGGAGGCCACATGAGCGCAAGCCAGTACCGCAGCCAACTCGAACGCAAGCGCACGCAGCGCGTGGACGCCGAGCGCAGAGCAGGCGAGTACCGCATCAAGGAGTCCAAGAAGCGGGCAGACGCCGCGAAGGCCACGGAAGCCGCCAGGAAGACCAAGAGCTCGTCCACTGCAACGACGAAGATGAACGAGGCCGCTCGTCGCGAACGTGAGGCAGCCGCGGCCGGCAAGGACGCCAACCAGTGGCAGACACGAGCGTCGAACTACGCAAAGGAAGAGGCCGCCATCGCTTCCAGGTTGGCTCGAGCCGAACGGACTGAAGCTGACGCTGCCGAACGGGACCGCAAACGAGCGGAGCAGAAGCTCCAGCGGGACCTGCTCGCTGCCAGGACCGTTCAACAAGCGCGGCCCGTCCTGACCCAGGGGTTCGTTGAGCAGGTCGCTCGGCAACTACGACCCGCGAAACCCGAAAACCTGCGGGTGCTGATCCTTGGCGCATCCGCGGATGGTGAGCTTCGGGTCGGGCGCGAGCAGAAGCGCATCCGCGGTGCCGTGGAGTCTGCTCTTCACCGCGACCGGGTCGAGCTGGATGTCCGTCCGGCTGCCACCGCACAGGACCTGCTCGACGGGATCACGAAGTTCCGTCCTCACGTCGTCCACTTCTCCGGTCATAGCAACACCGACCTCATCGTGTTCGAGGACGAGAAGGACGAACCGCATGATGGGGTGATCGTGACCGCCGGAGCGTTCTCCCGAGCCATCCGCGCAACCGACGAACCTCCCCTGCTCGTCCTCCTCAACGCGTGCCACTCCGCCGCACAGATAGACGACCTCGTCGCGGAGGGCGTGCCATTCGCGATCGGGATGTCAGACGAGATCGGGGACACCGACGCGATCAACTACGCCGCGCAGTTCTACGCCTCCGTCGCCAACGGTCAGTCCATCAACTCCTCGCATCTTGCCGGCCAAGCGTTCTTGGAGCTCGCTGGCCTCGACGGGGCGGACCTGCCGACTCTCGCGCACGCTCCGGACCTCGACCCGTCGACGACCATCCTGGTCAAGCCCGCACCCTTCTGACCTGGCGCGCCCAGGCCACCGCCGCCGACCCGCCTGTCGCACCTCGACCGCCCCAGGAGACCCACACCATGGGAACAGCAGCTTGGAACAACTGGAGGGCACATCGCGACGCCGAACCCGAGCGCGAACACGCCGAAGACGAACTACACTCCGACGTCCAGTTCATCGGAAGCCGCCTTCAGTTCGGCCCGTACACCCTCTCCCCGGTCTTCCGCGACCACCAACGACCGGACGTCAGCCCGTCCCTGCTTCTGCACGTCAGGGTTCACACCTCGCTGACAGTCGACATCCTCGAAGACGGCGAACTCCTGCCGACCAACGCGACCGACTACCACGGAGGCATCCTCAGCGACGAGCTCGCAGCACTGATCTCGCTAGAGCTTGGCGTCCGCCTGAACGTCGCCGGCACACGAACGCTGTTCATTCATCGTGACACCGGTGAAGAGGTGACCGCCAACCTCGAGGTGCCGCGCCTCGCTCGCCCCGGCAAAGCCGGACACGAGATCCTGCCACGCGTCCTCACCCGCGACGCCAACCTCCACGACCTACGCCTTCTACACCGGTTTCCAGACCTCGACGAAAAGAGTGAACGAGCTCTCGTTCGTGCGGCCCGTGCCTACCAGTCCGCGATCTGGTGGGCCAACCAAGACCCCAACCAAGCATGGCTCCAGCTCGTCACCGCCCTAGAGATCGCCGCCAAGAACCACCAGAAGACCACCTGGGACGCCGAGACCGTCATCCGCGAACTTGACCCGGAGCTGTGGGCCCTTCTCCAACCACTTCCCGCAGCCCAGCGCGCTGCGCTCGCCGAGCACCTCGCACCCAACTACCGAGTCGCGAAGACCTTCCATGAGTTCGTGGTCACCCATGCACCCCCGCCACCTTCGCCTCGACACTCCTGGGACCCCTTGGACTTCGACCGGATGCGCGAGCACGTCCAGGTCATCTACCGACACCGATCGCACGCACTGCATGAAGGGCGCCCCTTCCCCATGCCGATGCTCAACCCACAGCCCCGCACGGACCCGGACGGAGTTCCCGACGAGGTGCCCGGCGGCCTGAACGCCGGCGGACTAGGGGGACGGTGGATGGCCGAGGACTACCCCATGACCTTGTCCATGTTTGAGCACATCACCCGTGGCGCCCTTCTCGCGTGGTGGGAGAGCTTGTACTGACGTTCAACGGGCGGCTCCCGTCGCCTACCGGTCGTGGGGCGACTCCGCCAGAACTCGCCAATGCACAGGAGGTGTAGACCTCTAGACGGCTAGACGTGATGTCCCTAAACTGTCTGATGGAAACGACAGTTAGGACCTCCGACATGACTCCCTCCCCACCGCCCGCTGCCGATCGTGCACATGACCGTCCTCCGACGCGGGTGTTCGGTGCCCCCTCTATGCCGGAGGTACGAGCGAAGCTCACTAGCACGCCGGCCGTCCCAGTGACACCCGATCGCCCGGCAGGCATGGGCCGCACCTTGAAGGCGTCTGCTCCCCGTATGGACCTGGGAAGCCGCATCCCTGTCTCCGGAGCCATGTCCGCGCTTGGCTGGGCTCCGGGCGACGTCTACGCACGGGTGCAGGATCAGACCATGGTGGTGACTCGCGACCCTCAACCGTTCGCGACCAGGACCAGCATCGACTCTCGGGCACGCCTAATCGTGTCGCCCGCAGGGAGGTCCGCGCTTGCCGTGACAGCGGGCGACTTGGTCCTGGTCGTGACCGTCGATGCCTCCGGTGTGGACGCTGCGCACCTGGTGGTGAGTTCGCTTCAGGGCGTAGCGGCGGAGTTCCTGGACCGCCACGCGGAGCATCATGAGTGACACGGTCGCGTCTGAGGGCATCCTTGAGGCGCTCCTTGCTGGGGCAGGGATCTCGCTAGAGCAGTTGCGGTCCGCCGTGGTCCCGTCTGGCTCCGGACCTGCTTCCGCTCTGACGCTTGCTGAGTTCTACGCGCAGACCGTTGCTCCGATGGCCCGATCGGTGCGCGGCAACGAAGACCGTGGGGGCGGGACCTTCCGGACGTTCGAGCCTTACTGGCGGCTCCTTGTCGAGGGGTACCCGTACGGCCGGAAGATCGCTGGACGCCACACGCGTGTGGACGTGCCTGCCGACGAGAGGCTCTACCCCGGTTGTGGGGACAAGCCGGTGCGAGACGTCACGCGTGCTGACGTGGCCGAAGCAGTCCGCTGGGCCGTCACCCGGGCGACGCTCGACCACCACTGGAAGACGACACGACGTGAGGACAAGGACCGGTACGTCAGGCCATCCAACCAACACGGCGCACGGCGCAACGCAGTCGGCGCGTACAGATACCTGGTTCAGGCCGCTCGTCAAGAGCAGTTACTGCCTCTCGGGTACGACCCGACCGCTGGCATCTACAAACCTCCCCGCAGCACAGGCCGCCGGCGCGCGTTCACCGCGGCCGAGTACCAAGAGCTCTGGACAACCGTCATCACCGGCGGCGACGACCCGGAGCTCGACGGGTTCCTGGTCGAGACCGTCGCCGTGACAGGCGCCCGGCGAGAAGGCCTGTTGAACCTTCGACTGAGATCACTCGACCCGTTGCGAGCGACCATCTGGCTCAACGAGAAGGGTGACCGGCTAGAGGAGCAACCGGCCACCGTCGACCTGGTGAACAGGCTCGACGCATTCGCTCGCCGACGAGGCGCCACCAAGCCGTCGGACCCGGTGTTCTGCTACCTGGACTCGACGGCCGAACACGTCCACGCGCTGACGTCCCGCAGGTTCGACACGCTCCACCAACGCATTCAGCGCGATGTCGCCTGGGCGGACTCCCTGGGCGTCACCCTGCACTGGTTCCGGCACCACGCGGTGTCCGTGGTCGAACGCGTCTCCTCCGGCGCGACCGCGGCCAGGTTTGCCCGGCACCGGCCGCGCACCGTGACCGATGAGTACACGACCGCGAGCATGGAGGAGGTCTGTCGCGCTGTAGCCGCGATCACCGGCACTACCCACCCGCTCCAAGACGGTGGATGGTGACGCCAAGAACGCGGGTCCTGCTTCAGTGGACGCTCGGTCTGGTGTTTGGGACGGTTTGTCCCGATTGGCCACGGGCGTCCTGGGCCGTTGCTAGGGTCTGCGCGTGTCTTCCAGCGATGTGCCCGGCCCGAGCGAGCCCGACGACCACGACAGGTACGAGTACCAGGACGCGAGGTCTATCCGGGGGATGGAGTCGCGGACCATCAAACAGCGGGAAGCGGCTGGCTGGGAGCTGGTCGGTCGTGAGGCTGGGCCGACGATGCGGACGGACATGCGGTTCCGTCGGGCCTGGCCGAACACGCCGGGCGCGTGGGTGACCAAGCGCATGCAGACGTTCGGGCGGATGAGTCCATCCGAGAAGCTCCAGGCGGCGAAGGTCCCGGGTGCCGCTCTGGTGGTCCTGGTCGTGCTCGCTGTGGGTGCCGGCGCCGTGTTCGGTGGTGGCGGCGACGACACTGAGCCTGTTGCTGCGGCGACCAAGACGGCCAAGCCGACTCCGAAGGCTACGCAGGTCACGACCAAGCCGACTCCGAAGGCCACGGAGGCGACCACCAAGGCGGCCCCGAAGCCCAAGCCGACGCCAGAGGGCCCGCTGACGGTGAAGAACAACGCCGACCTGAAGAAGCTCCTGGCCGCGGACGAGGGTGACCCGATCGTGGCGAAGTTCGCGAAGAAGTACTCCGGCAAGGACATCGAGTTCGACGGGTACGTCGCGGACGTGGCCCCGCACGGCGACGCGGACACCCGGTACGACTTCCTCATCTTCGTCGGCGACTACGACCCGGACAGTGCCAAGGGCCCGAACTTCCAGTTCCGGGACGTGAACAACTTCGACCTGGACGACGGCGACGGTCAGGTCGTGCTGTCACGGGGAGACAACGTGCACGTCGTCGCGACGGTCTTCTCCTTCGACGAGGACAACCTGCTATTCGAGCTGTGGCCCAAGAAGACCAGGATCCGATGACCCGGCTGCCGCGGAAGTCCACCGGGTTCGCGTACTTGCTGATGCTGTTCTCGTTCATCGGGTTGGCCGGCATCCAGCACTTCTATCTCGGCAAGCTCGGTCGCGGGATCCTGTGGCTGTTGACGTTCGGGCTGCTGGGGTTCGGGCTGATCCTGGACTTGTTCACGCTGCCGCAGCAGACGAAGAACGTGAACGCGCGCCGCGCTGTCGGCATCGGCTGATGCCGGGCCGGCACCGTGCGAAGGTGCGACGTCCACACAGGTGGGGTCATGCCTAGTGCCGAGTCGGAGTCCCCAGTCCCGCTCGGGCGCCTGAGTGGAGCGCGGTCCCGTGGACGAGGAGTGACCTTCTACTGGGGCGTCTCTCGCGGACCCTCAGAAGCGCTGCTGTTCCGCGTACCGCTCGGTAGCGATCGCGGCACGTCGCGGGTCCGTCACCATCACCTCCTGCGGGATCTCCCCGGACAACAGCGACTCCGGTTCGGTCAGCCAACGCCAGGCGATCCACGGCTCAACCCTCGCGTCCTGAAGTGTGGCGACGTGCGGAGCCAGCTCAACACGCACATCGCCCGCGGCGGTGAACTGAAACGCCGGATAGACCACGCCGTTGGGCCCGTCAACGGCCAGAAGCGCTGTTCCCTGCTGCAGCACCCACGCCTGCGTCGTGTCCAGGTCAGCATCTCCCCGGCGGTCACGCAGCGCTGCCTCGTCAAGCGCTCCGCTGTCGAGCAGCGCGGCCTGCATGTCGCGGTACGCCTGTCGCCACTTCTCCGTCGGATCGGTCATCTGCTCATCTTCGACGCGACCACCGACCGTCTTCTAGACGGGACGGCGGCGCTTCAGGACTGCTCGGGTGCCGCCTACTGGTCGCTCAGGCACCATCGCCTCTTCGGCGCCGCCACAGTTGCCCGAGACCCGGTGGCGTCCTGTGGGAGCTTCATGCGAGCGGGTGCGTTCCGCCGTGCAGCTCGACGACCGCGGCCGCGACCTCTGCGGGTGTGGCCTGCCCATACAGCATCGAGAGCTTGTCTGGCTTGTGGCGGAGCCACGCCTCGGACACGTGCAGCCCGTTCTGCCGGGACAGCAGCGCACTGCCGTGGTGCCGAAGGGTGTGCGCGCTCAGCCCCACCTGGTCTGCCCACTCCAAGCTCGCCTGGATGCGACTGAAGAGCGTGTGGAAGCGACTGTCGCCGACACGCCCGAGGACCTGTGAGTTCGGGCCACCGCTGCGGCGCCCTGGCTTGTACCGAAACACGGGGTCGCCAGGACGTACAGACCCGCGCGACGCGGCGAACGACAACAGCTGTCGGAGGAACCATCCGGGCGCGGGCTGCTCGACACGCTCGTCGTTCTTCTCGTCCAGCCAGACCATGCCGGTTGCTCCGACGATGTCGCGGACGTTCAGGTTGATGACGCCTTCGCGGCGCGCGCCGGTGATGATGATGAAGTTGCACATCATCGCGTCCAGGTCGGGGTCGTTGCCACCGTTCAGGACAACTCCCCACATCTCCTGCAACTGATCACCGGTGAGCGGTCGGCGGGCACTTGCCGGTCGTGACGGCTTCTTGACCTCCTGGGAGGGGTCGAACCCCTTTGCCAGGTGCCGGTCGCGCACCCCGGATGCGAAGACCTTCCGGAACGCGCCTACTGCGTTGTAGACGGCGCTCTCGCCCTTCGACTCTTTCGTTGCCCGGCCCGCTTCTTCGCGGTTCTGGTCCCGGATGGCGCTCGTGATGAGGGCTCGTTCGAGGACGGCCTCGACGAGCGTGTCGAGCTGAGACGGCAACACCTCGTGCGCCCACCGGTGACCGACACCCTCGTAGTTGCGACCAGTCGGGGACGTCCACCCGTTCAGAAGGATGGGCAGGTAGGAACCGTACGTGGCCTTCTCGCCCTCGCTGAGCTTCGTGCCGGCCACCATGTCAGCCACCCGGATGGGTGTCCCTGGGACCAGGTAGGCCGGAGGTTGTGTGCTCATCGGTACAGGCTCCTCTTCATGCGGGTGCTGCGGGACTTCGTGGCGGTCGGGATGGCTGCGCACTTGCGGTCGGGCGTTTCGACGGGGCCGGTAAGGGCGGTCAGGAGGTCCTGCTCGGCGAACAGGACGATGTGGTCTTCAGCCGGTACCGCAACGGCCTGGACTCGTTCTCCGGCCACGACGTCCAGGGCAACCCGGACGGGAGGTGACAGGACAAGTCTGCCGGTCTGGTCGACGGTAGCCGGAGCCACCCGGGCGCCGTCGTCGCTGTTGCGGGGCCGCAGAAGCACACGGTGCCCCGCGGTCACAGTGACGAGTTCGACGTCGTCGGGCCACGACATCAGCTTGGCGACCTTGCCCAGGCTGACCCGGTTCTGGCCGTCCATGGCCGTCGTCGCGCTGGCCCGAACACCACCGTCCCGGTTGCGGCGTCCACGGGCGAGGACGTCGCCCTCGAAGTTGAAGTCGACGCTCTTCGCCGCAGCCGACGGGCCGGCGGTCGCGGGCTTGACGGCGGGCCTGCGCCCCACCGGCGCCTGCTGGACGAGGCGGGAGAAGTCGATGCCCTGCCAGGGCTCCACGGGGGCAGTTGTCGTTGTCATGACTGGTACTGGTGTCGTGCCGTAGCGTGCTGCCAACCGTGCACACGGCGCCCGGATGAGCTTCTGCGAGGTGCTGGACCGTCTAGTGCGACGACGGACTCGGGGCCCGCCGAGCCCGGTCGTGTGCCTAGCGGGTCCGCGCGATGTTCGGCGGTGTCCTCGGCCGCTCGACCGCCTGTCCCTCCTCCCGACCGGTCGACGTCCGACCCAGTGAGCTGAGCACCTGCACCCGGCGAAGTTGCGCCATCTCGGCCCAGGGACGCGTTGACGCGTCGTGTGACTGCGCCTGTGTGACCGCCAAGGCCCGCCCGCTTGGCGGAGACCGAGGGGACCTGGTGTGCCGCAGACTCTTCGCGCGCCGCCACCGGAGCCGCCGGGGTCTTTGGGGGCTTGACCTTGTTCACCATGGTCGACACCACGCCTGGGGTTCCGACGACGTCGGACGGTCGGTAGATGACGACGGCGGACCCGAACGCCGCGGTGTTGGTGGCGTCACCGAACGTCAGGCGGCCCTTGACGTAGCGGACCTCAGCACCCGTGTCGAGAACGAGGTCGTGCCACCAGAGCGATGATGAACGGACCGGTACCAGGCAGACCACGGTGCGTCCGGTCGAGTGCGCGGTCTCGAACGCCTTGGCCATCCAGGCTCGAATGGTCTTGCCGTAAGGGGGGTTCATCCACACCGCGCCTGTCGCCCCGCCATCGGACCAGTCGGCCTCAAGGCCGTCGCGGCGGGCGGCGTCCTCGTGGTCCAAGGCGAAGTAGAACGGTGCCTTGTGGTTGGCACGAGAGGAGCAGACGTCCAGCTCGAAGTTGAACTCGTCGTTGAGCCGGTCGTAGAAGTCCTGCGGGGTCGGCCAGTTGTCAGTGGCCGAGGAGAACAGGGCGGAACGGTTGTCAGAAGACATGAGGTGTCGCTTTCGCTGCCCCCCGCGCGCCGATACGGCCGCGGGCCGGCCCTCGCCGCGGGTGCCTCGAGAGACACCCGCCGGGGCATGGAGCTGCGCACGAGATGGTGCGGAGTGGGCCGCGCACCAGGTGGTGCGAAGCGGTCAGCTGGCGAAGCGTTGTATTGCTGCTTCTTTGGCTGCGATGGACACTGTGCGAACCGGTCTGCACGTTTTGAGTCGGTTATCCGGTACAACTTTTTGAGGTACAAAGGTGGCGTGACATCAGGTAGCGCTGTGCCGGCATCAGGGGGACGCGAGACTCCTGTCCGCCAGCCCTTCCGGCCCCACCAGCGTTCGGAATGGGCGCCACCTCGTGGCCCTCGGCTCGATGACGGCACGTGGCAGTACGCACTCGAGTCGCGACCGGTCGCGAAGGCGGCGTTCCCGGACCGACACACTCATCAGGTCGAGCGGCTAGCGGTCGCGAACTACCAGGCCCTCATGCGCGAGATCCGCCTGGAAGTCGCCATCCAAGGGCTGTCGGTGCGAGGCCTGGCGCGGGCGGCTGGTCTGTCCCTGGGTGTCACGACGGCCGCACTGACGGGTTCGTCGTGGCCTCGATGGCTGACCTTGGAGTCGATGGCGAGAGCTGTCGGCAAGACCTTGGAGATCGGAAGCGATGAAGGCGTCCCCGCCATCTCGGCACTTCTCGCGATCAGCCTTCCGAACAGTGCCGAGGGTCCCGTCAGCCATGCCAAACCGCGACGGAAAGCTCGGTCCGCGATGAGTCGCGACGAGAGGGACCTGGAGCTGCTTCGGAAGGCCTTTGCGCCTGAACGGAACACCGGGGCACGGGCCGCCAGAACCATGAGCGTCCGGGCGCACACCTACTACGACCTGGCTAAAGCTGGCCGATCACCGTCCTCGTCCACGGTGCTTGCCCTCGCGGCCGTCACCGAGCGAGCGGTCATCCTCGCCGACCACTGACTGCGCGTATAACCAGCGCACACCTCACTGTGCAGAGGTCTACACATCCTCAAGCTGCCTCGGGTGGCTCCGGGTAGCGCCACCGGCTGCTCAGCACCGAAGGCGGCGGCGCTTCGCGACGTGACGGGCAACCGATCGTCACCCTCCCCGCGCGCTCGTGCGCGTTCCCCTGCCCTGAACGACTCGCGCTTCAACGGTCAGGCAGGAACGGAGATGTAGTACGGAGCGGAGTCGAAGACGAACTTGCCAGCACCCTCAGGGATCGCGGCCTCGTTGCAACCTTCGACGTACTTGCCCGGGTCGAGCTCATCGGTCGGCATGTCGTTGTCGTCGCAGGTGACACCCGAGAAGTCGTAGACCTTCCCGTCTTCGCTCTCGAAGTGACCCTGGAACGAAGGATCGCTCACGACGGAGTCGCCGGTGTTCTGGACCTTCAGGTCGAACTGGAGATACCGGGTCAGATCAGGGTCGTCGCTGTCCTCGTCCAGCTCCCGAACCGACAGGGAGACCTTGACCAAGGTCACAGAGCGCTCCTCATCCTGACCGTCGTAGTTCTCCCCCGAGTACGTGACCGTCTGGCCCTCCGTCAGTTCGGTGGGCTCGGGCACTTCCTCAGCCTCTTCACTGCTGCCTTCTATGTCGCCGTCCAGGGCGCTGTCTTCGTCGCCGAACCCCTCGAAGGCTTCCTCGAAGCCCTTCGTGATGCGGTGGTTCTCGAACAGCATGCCGGAGTAGAAGGTGCCTCCGAGCACGATCACGACACCGACGACCGCCAGAACCTTCTTCAACGAGACCTGCTTGTCCACGGGGTGCCTTCCAGGCGAGAGAGTGAGCTCCCGACATGGTGCCGGACACGTCTGCCGTCTGTTCACCGATCGCGACAACATGTGCCGAAGGTTCGACGGGATAACCCTCCCGGCGCACGGAACGAGTGACCTTTCGTACGTCCGCTCCGAACAAGTTCGGTGCCGGTCCACTTGCCGCCGAAGACCGGTAAAGTCGAAGTCACCGGAGGAACCCATGACAGACCAGGCAGACGCCAAGCCGTCCGACCGCATCAGTGCTGCCCTGGCCGGCGAACTCCCGATGAAAGACCTGGACGCCGCAGAGAGAGCGGTCCTGCACGAGACCATCGGCCAGCGCCTCGCCCATGCCGTCGCCACCACCAGATGGGACCTCACGTCCCTACCGAAGCCCGTCAGACACGTCGCTCTCGACGAGCACGGACACCTCCGCGAGTACCACCCCGACGGGAGCGTCACCGACCTGCCGGGGCATGCCTGACGTCGGCATCCACAGACTTGCGCACACCTGTTGATCGAACACCTGTTCTACTCTGAGTCGGTGGGTATGAACCGATCGCGGCGCGACACCTGGCCGCCCTACCAACCCACACGGCACGTCCTAGTCCGCCGAACCGACTACCGGTACGCCCGCCCTTGGCAAGGCTTCATCATCGACTGGAAGCGCAGCGGCAAGCACTGGGAGGCACTGGTCGCATTCGCCGACGACACCCAGGACGGGACCCCTGTCGTCCACAAATGGTTCCCCGCCGACCGACTGCGGCCATGCCACCCGAACCCCAACGCACCCCGAGACGACCCGTACTGACTCGCCACCCCTGACCACCACCGAGATCTCACGCCATTGACCTCAAGCGGGATGTTTGACGGCCCGGGGCGCGGGCGCATAGTCGTCACTAGAGCGCCACCAGTGCCCACGACGGCATAGCCACGATTGAGGTGGCTCACCTCGTGAGAAGCCAAGAGTGCGACACCCCGAAGGGTCCCGGTCTGCAGCCGGGGCCCTTCCTCATTCTCGACCGGCGCGTCGGACACGAGCGACGCCGAACCATGCACCAAGGGCCGAAGGTGGCCGATCCGGTTCGCACCACCACAGTCGGGTGCGGCGTGTGAACCATGTTGCGCAGGCGTCGGTCAAGCACTTGCGGGCATCGCCGCACAGCTGAGCTGCCCTACGCAAGTCGCTACCAACCGAAGGCCACGATCAGTACAGCTCGTACTCCTGGCGCATGTCCGCCAACATCTCTGCCTGCGCGTCGCGGTAGGCCTCCATGTAGTCGTCCAAGATGTCTTCGTGAGCCGACAGCATGTCCTGAGCCGTTGACAGGAGCCGGTACGTCTCCGCGATGTCCGTCGACATCGCAACGAAGTTGATGTTGTCCTGCCCCGCGGGACCGCCGCTGGCGTACCTGAACGACTCCCCCGCCGGGTCTGCGGCGGCTACAAGGTTCACAACGCTCCGAACCTTCGCCGGCATTGTGCTGAGGCCCAGAGCCGCGAGATGCTTCTCCAGCTCCGTCACTAGGGCTGGAAGCTTGTGACGAAGCGTCTTCTTCAGACGCTCCCCGAGCGCCGGGTCGGAAAGGGCAGGGTCCTTCTCTCCCTTCACGATGCGCAGCTTCGCCGCGAACCGGATCGCGTGCTTCACGTCGAGCTCCATGGCATGCCGGTACAAGTAGAGGTACGGCAGCAGCGAGGCATCATCGACGGGCCTACCGGTGTGCGTGCCGGCGAGCCGATCGGCAGCCTGGGCGAACGACGCACCCAGTCGGCCGTCGTCCTCGCCCGAGTAGCGGACGATCAGCTCCTCGTACGTGTTCGCTGGGTACTGGGTGAAGATGTCCCGTCGCCTTGGTGTGCTCATGCCCGACTGTGGCTCACCACAGCTGAACCGGCAAGACCCAGACCACCCGCCGCCATTGCCTGCAAGGACGACCCTGCGTGCAGGGCGGCGCGTCCACCTGACACTCGACCCGTCGCGGGTCTCCGACCCAGTCTTCGCGCCACGTCACCAGGGTTCGGCGGAACACGTTCCAGCAACAACACGAACAGCCGTGCCCCTGCCCGGTCGCATCGGTCTAGGTCCGTACGAAGAAGTCCGCGCAGACTAGTGCGCCGCCAGCTCAGACCCGCACCATGTATACGAGGACGTTTCTTGAACTGAAAAAGGGCCGAAACCCTGAGGTTCCAACCCTTTTTCCCAGTATGGGAAATTTCCCACCTTTGAGTGCGCGAGGGGGGATTTGAACCCCCACGCCCTTGCGGACACTGGCACCTGAAGCCAGCGCGTCTACCATTCCGCCACCCGCGCATGGTCCCGAAGGACCGACACGAGAGTCTAACAGGCCCGATCGGGTAGGTTTCCCCGCGGCTGCCTCCGCGCGGGCGAGGTGCCACTTCGGGCTCTCCCGATACCATCGCAGGGAACACACGTGCCCTTTCGGGAACGTCACCATCCTTTTCCGAGAACGACCACCAGCTCCTTCAGGAAGGCGGACGCACATGGCGGGGGTGCTCCAACGGTTCGAACAACGGCTCGAGGGCGCTGTCACGGGCGCGTTCGCACGGGCGTTCCGCAGTGCTGTCCAGCCGGTCGAGATCGCCGCCGCGCTGCAGCGCGAGGTCGACAACTCCGCGCACATCCTGTCGCGGGAGCGGATGCTCGTCCCGAACGACTTCACGGTCGAGCTGTCGCCGCCCGACTTCGACCGGCTCAACCCGTTCAGCAGCACGCTCTCCGACGAGCTCGCGACGCTGGTCAAGGAGCACGTGGCCGAGCAGCGCTACACGATGGCCGGTGCGCTCGAGATCTCGTTCACCAAGGCGCCCGACCTCAGCACCGGACGGTTCCGCGTCCGCAGCAAGACCAACGCCTCCGTGACGCCGGTGGCCGGTCAGCGGCTGACCGAGACGGCCGTCCGCTCGTCCAACGTCGTCATCGAGGTCAACGGGATGAAGCACCCGCTCGACCCGCCCGGCGTCGTGATCGGTCGCGGCAACGAGGCCGACCTCAAGATCGACGACCCGGGCATCTCGCGACGTCATGCGCAGATCAAGATCCACCAGAGCGGTGCCGAGACCACCGTGACGGTCGTCGACCTCGACTCGACCAACGGCGTGGTGCTCAACGGGCACCGCGTCGCCACCGCGGTCGTCGCCGACGGCTCCGAGATCCGGCTGGGCAACACCGTGATCATCATCCGCTTGACCGAGGTGGCCTGATGTCCGAGCTCACGCTGACGCTGATCAAGCTCGGCTTCCTGGCCGTGCTGTGGCTGTTCGTCCTGTCCGCCGTGTCGGTCATCCGGTCCGACATCTTCGGCACCAAGGCACCGTCCACGCCGCGGCAGCCCAAGGCCAGGTCCAAGGACAAGCAGAAGGCCGCACCGGCCAAGCCCCGCAAGACGCCGCGCGGCACGCCGACCACGCTCAAGATCGTCGACGGACCCAACGCCGGCCAGAGCGTCCCGCTGGGTGACGGCCCGATCCTGCTGGGTCGCGGCACCGACGCGGCCATCCGCCTCGACGACGACTACGTGTCCACGCGCCACGCGCGCTTCGCGACGAACGGCGAGCAGTGGTTCGTCGAGGACCTCGGATCGACCAACGGCACCTACCTCGGCAGCCAGCGCATCACGGCGCCCATCCCGATCGGGCTGGGCATCCAGGTGCGTCTCGGCAAGACCATCGTCGAGCTGCAGAAGTAGGCCATGACCTCCCTCACCTACCGGTATGTCGCCCTGACCGACACAGGTCTGCGCCGCGCCGACAACGAGGACTCCGGCTACGCCAGCCAGCGGCTCCTCGTGATCGCCGACGGCATGGGCGGGGCGGCGGCCGGCGAGATCGCCTCCTCCGAGACCCTGCACGTCATCCGCCAGCTCGACCGCGATCTCGACATCGACGCGATCGACGCCCTCGACCGCGCCGTCAACGACGCCAACAAGCGGCTGGCCGACCTCATCGCCCGCGACCCGTCGGTCGAGGGCATGGGCACGACCCTCGACGCGATGCTCTGGGACGGCGAGAAGTTCGCGTTCGCCCACATCGGCGACTCCCGCGTCTACCGACTGCGCGGCGGCGAGCTGCAGCAGATCAGCACCGACCACACGTTCGTCCAGAGCCTCATCGACGAGGGACGCATCTCGCCCTCCGAGGCGCGCGTGCACCCGCACCGCTCCCTGATCCTGCGCGCGATGCTCGGACGGGACGACAACGGGGCCGACCTCAGCTGGGTGCAACCCGTCCTCGGCGACCGGTACCTGCTCTGCAGCGACGGCCTCTCCGACATGGTCGAGGACCCCGTCATCGCCAAGGCGCTCGGCGCCGAGACGATCGACATGGCCGCGACCGAGCTGATCCGCCTGGCCCTCGAGGGCGGTGGTGTCGACAACGTCACGGTCGTCATCGCGGAGTTCGTCGAGCGCGGCACCGATCCCGACGAGCACCTGTCGTCCCACGACGGCCAGCCGCAGCTGGTCGGCGCCGCGGCCACCCAGGCACGTCCCCGCACCGGCGCGGCCGCGAGCGGCGACGACGACACGTCGACGTTCGACCCCGAGGAGCTTCGCTACGCGCCGCGGCCGCCCAGCCGTCGCCGCTGGGTGCGCTGGACCGCCGGCATCCTGGTCGTCGCGGCGATCCTCGCCGGCGCCGGCGCCTGGGCCTACCAGTGGTCGCAGGACCAGTTCTACGTGTCCGCCGACAACGGCCGGGTCGCGGTGTTCCGCGGCGTCGACGTCGACATCCCGGGCATCACGCTCAACCACGTCGAGCAGAGCACCGACATCGCCCTGGACTCGCTGACGGAGTTCCAGCGGCGCGAGATCGAGGACGGCATCGAGGCCTCCAGCAAGGCCGACGCCCTCCGGACCATCGAGGAGCTCGACGTCGTCCCGACCCCCGCGCCGACGACCCCCGCGCCCACGGTCCCGACGCCCGACCCCGCCGCGACCACCACCCCGCCGCCCGCGGCGGCAGCGGCTGCGGCATGGCGGCGATGACGACCCCCGTGTGGGTCCCCCGCAAGCGGCGTGGGGCTGAGTTCTTCCTGACCGTGCTGGCGGTCTTCATCGGCATCGCCGCGTACGCCTCGGTCGGCCTCGGCGTCGAGGGCACGATCCCCGCCGACACCTACAAGCTCGGCGGCGCCCTGATCGTCGTCGCCGTCGCGACCCACCTGATCGTCCGGCGCGTGGCTCCGTACGCCGATCCCGTGCTGCTGCCGCTCGTCATCGCGCTCAACGGCCTCGGCCTCGCGATGATCTACCGGCTCGACCTCGGTCGCCAGCAGATCGACTCCGACCGCGCGGCCTTCGCCAACTCGCAGCTCGTGTGGACGACCGTCGGCATCGCGGCCTTCGCCGGCATCCTCATCGCGGTGCGCGACCACCGCCGGCTGCAGACGCTGACGTACACGTTCGGTGCGGCCGCGATCGCCCTGCTGGTGCTGCCGCTGCTGCCCGGCATCGGCCAGACGATCAACGGTGCCCGCATCTGGGTCGTCTTCCTGGGCTTCAGCTTCCAGCCCGGCGAGGCCGCCAAGGTGTGCCTGGCGATCTTCTTCGCCGGCTACCTCGTCGTCAAGCGGGACGCCCTCGCGCTCGCCGGACGTCGTGTCATGGGCATCGACCTGCCGCGCGGCCGCGACCTCGGCCCGATCCTCGCGTGCTGGCTGATCAGCGTCGGCATCCTGGTGTTCCAGCGCGACCTGGGCTCGTCCCTGCTGTTCTTCGGCCTGTTCGTCGTGATGCTCTACGTCGCCACCGAGCGTCCCGGCTGGATCGTCGTCGGTGCCCTGCTGTTCGGCGCCGGTGCCTACTTCGGCTACGCCGCCTTCGGCCACGTCCGCGTCCGGTTCGACGCCTGGCTCGACCCGTTCGGCGATCCCGACCGCAACGGCCAGGTCATCAACGGTCTCTTCGGCCTCGCGCACGGTGGCATCCTCGGCCAGGGTCTCGGTCAGGGCAGTCCGCAGCTGACGCCCTACTCGTTCTCCGACTTCATCACGGCCTCGATGGGCGAGGAGCTCGGCCTCACCGGGCTCATGGCGATCCTGCTGATCTACGGGCTCATCGTGGAGCGCGGCCTGCGCATCGCCCTGACGTGCCGCGACGCCTTCGGCAAGCTGCTCGCCGCCGGCCTGGCGTTCTCCTTCGCCCTGCAGGTGTTCGTCGTCGTCGGCGGCGTCACCCGGCTCATCCCGCTCACGGGCCTGACGACACCGTTCCTGGCGCAGGGCGGATCGTCCGTCGTCATGAATTGGGCCATCATCGGGCTGCTCCTGCGCATCAGCGACCAGACCAGGCGCCCGGCTCCCGAGATCTCCTCGTTCGACAGTGACGAGGAGACCCAGGTGGTGAAGATGTCGTGAACCGTCCCATCCGCAACATCGCCGTGGCCTGCCTCGTGCTGTTCCTCGCGCTGATCCTCAACGCCAACTACGTGCAGTTCGTGCAGGCCGACGAGCTCAACAGCAAGAACGGCAACAAGCGCGTCATCAACGAGGAGTTCTCGCGCGACCGCGGCGCGATCCTCGTCGACGGCAAGCCCGTCGCCGAGAGCGTCAAGAGCAAGGACGAGTACGAGTACCAGCGGCGCTACCCGGAGAAGGGTCTCTACGCGCCGTTGACCGGCTACTTCTCCTACATCTTCGGGCGCGACAGCATCGAGAGCTCGCAGAACAGCGTCCTGTCCGGCAGCGACGATCGCCTGTTCGTCAACCGGGTCGTCGACCTCGTGTCCAACAAGCAGCCCAAGGGCGGCAGCGTCGAGCTCACGATCGACCCCCTCGCGCAGAAGGCCGCCGCCGAGGGTCTCGAGCGGCTCGGCGACGACACCAAGGGTGCCGTCGCGGCGATCGACCCGCGCACCGGCGCGGTGCTCGCGATGGTCAGCCAGCCGTCGTACGACCCCAACCTGCTGGCCTCCCACGACTTCGCGGCCGTCCAGAAGTCCTGGACGCAGCTGACCGGCGACGCCGACCGCCCGATGGACAACCGGGCGACCCAGCAGATCCTCCCGCCCGGCTCGACGTTCAAGCTCGTGACGGCGGCCGCCGCCCTCGAGAACGGCGTCGTCAACGAGATCGACGACAAGGTCAAGGCCGGCACCACGTTGAAGTTCCCCGGCTACGGCTACACGCTGCCCAACGAGAACGGCGGCAACTGCGGCGGCAACGAGATCACGTTCGAGCGGGCGCTCAACGTCTCGTGCAACGTCGCCTTCGGCGGCATCGCGCTCGAGATCGGCCAGGAGAAGCTCGCGGCGCAGGCCGCCAAGTTCGGCTTCGGCACCGACCCCATCTCGGGCATCGCCGCCAACGCCAGCCGGTTCACGACCCCCGACGTGACCCTCGAGCCGCCGCAGCTCGGCCAGAGCGGCATCGGCCAGTACGACGTCGCCGCCACCCCGCTGCAGATGGCGATGGTCGCCGCCGGCATCGCCAACGACGGCAAGGTCATGAAGCCGTACGTCGTCGACACCGTGCGCGCACCCAACCTCCGGGTGCTCGACAAGACGGAGCCCGAGCAGCTCAGCGAGGCCGTCAGCGAGACGACCGCCGCCAAGCTGCGCGAGATGATGATCAGCACGGTCCAGGTGGGCACCGCGACCTCGGCGCAGATCCCCAACGTCGAGGTGGGTGCCAAGACCGGCACCGCGCAGTCGACACCCGATCGACCGCCGTACGCGTGGTTCGTCTCGTACGCCAAGGACGGCGACAACGAGGTGGCCGTCGCGGTCCTGGTGGAGTCGAGCGACACCATCCGCGACGAGATCGCCGGCGGACGCCTGGCCGGGCCCATCGCGCAGTCCGTCATGAAGGCGGTGCTGGGCAAGTGACGGCCATCGACACCGCATCCACTCTTCGTACGCATGCACCACTCACTGGGAGACTGACACCATGACCGAATCCGGCGACACTGGGCCCGATGACGGGGTTATCCGCCTGGGCGACCGCTACGAGCTCGGCGGACTGCTGGGTCGTGGCGGCATGGCCGACGTGCGCGTCGGTCGCGACCTGCGACTCGGCCGCACCGTGGCGGTCAAGCAGCTGCGCGGCGACCTGTCGGCCGATGACACGTTCCAGGCGCGGTTCCGCCGCGAGGCCCAGTCGTCCGCGGCGCTGAACCACCCGTCGATCGTCGCGGTCTACGACACCGGCGAGTCGATCGACAAGCACGGCAGCCACGTGCCGTACATCGTCATGGAGTACGTCGAGGGCCAGACGTTGCGCGACATCATGCGCGGCGCCGAGAACGGCCGCAAGATCCTGCCCGAGCGCGCCCTGTCGATCACCGCCGACATCCTCAGCGCCCTCGACTACAGCCACCGCTCCGGCATCATCCACCGCGACATCAAGCCGGCCAACGTCATGCTGACACCGTCGGGCCAGGTCAAGGTCATGGACTTCGGCATCGCCCGGGCCATCGCCGACACCTCGTCCGCCATGACCCAGACCGCCGCCGTCATCGGCACGGCGCAGTACCTGTCGCCGGAGCAGGCGCGCGGCGAGACCGTCGACGCCCGCAGCGACATCTACTCGACCGGGTGCCTGCTCTACGAGCTGCTGACCGGACGGCCCCCGTTCATCGGCGACAGCCCGGTGTCCGTCGCGTACCAGCACGTCCGCGAGGAGGCCCGTCCCCCGTCACAGCTCAACCCCGACGTCAGTCAGGCCATCGACAACATCGTCGCCAAGTCGCTCGCCAAGCGGGTCGACGACCGCTACGAGAGTGCCGCCGACATGCGCAAGGACATCGAACGTGTCCTGGCCGGCCAGCCCGTCGCCGCCCCCACGGCCGCCACCTCGATCGTCCCCGGCGCCACGACCGTCTCACCGGCCGCTGCCGCCGCCGCGGCCGCCACCGCCGTCGGTGGTCGCCGCGCGCTGCCGCCTGAGCCCGAGGACGAGCAGGACGGCTCCGGCAAGTGGTGGGCCCTCGGCGCACTCGCCGTGGTCCTGATCGCCGCGATCGTGGGCGTCCTGTGGTTCACCGGTGCCTTCGACTCCGACGAACCCGCCCCGACGCCCCAGGCCCCCGTCACCGACGTCACGGGCCAGCCCGTCGAGACCGCCACGCGTGCCCTGGAGAACGACGGCTTCGTCGTCGGCGAGCAGACCGAGCAGGCCAGCGCCGACGTCGAGGAGGGCAGCGTCATCGAGACGGACCCGCCGGCCGATCAGCAGGTCGACGAGGGCTCGACGATCAACCTCGTCGTCAGCACCGGACCGGAGGACGTCGACGTGCCCAGCCTCGCCGGCTTCTCCTACGACCGTGCCAAGGAGCTGCTGGAGGGCCTCGGCCTGAAGGTCGACAAGCAGATGCAGGACAGCAACCTGCCCCGCGACCAGGTCATCAACACCGATCCGCCCGGTCCGACCACGGTCGAGGCCGGATCTCCCGTCACCCTCATCGTCTCGCGCGGCGAGGTGACGGTGCCCGACCTGGTCGGGCAGACCATCGACGAGGCGCGGAACACGCTCGACGACCTCGGACTGAAGTACGACGTCAGCGAGGATCCCAACGCGACCGAGGAGGCCGGCAGGGTGACCCGTCAGTCGCCCTCCAGTGGGCAGCAGGTGCCGCAGGGATCGACCATCACGCTCACGGTGTCGAGCAAGAGCGACGCACCGCCGCCCACGACGCCGCCGCCGGCCACCGATGGTGGCGTCGACGGTGGCGACCAGGACGGCGACACCCTCGGGGGGTAGCCCGTCGGTCAGCTGGTGGCTCTGGCGTGGTTCAGTGCCACGGGGTTGGCGTACGCCTTGATCGTGATGCGGTCGAGCTGCTCGACCTCGAGGCCGAGGTCGTAGGTGCGGACGTAGTCGGCGTAGGTCGACGTCTCGGGCGAGGTGTCCATCGACCGGTACATGCCGCGCGTGTCACCGATCGCCTCGATGACGTACGGCGGCGAGTACGCGACGCCGTCGAGCACCACGGAGTTGCCGACGCAGGTGATGCCGGTCGTGGCCATGAGCCGTTGTCCCTGCAAGGAGATGGCCTCCGCTCCACCGGCCCACAGCGCGTTGACGTAGGCCTGGATGTCCTGTTGGTGGACCACCAGGTAGTTGAGGTCGATGTCGGGATCGTCGCCCGTGCGCGGGGCGTCCTCGAGGGTCACCCGGATGCCCGGCCCCTGCACGGCGGTGAGGCCCATGGCCGGCTCGAGGTCGCCGACCTTCTTCAGCAGACCGTCGAGCTCGACACCGCCGCTGGCGCTCGCGGTCAGCCGGTCGATGTCGTCGCGGAGCGTCTGGGCGTCGTCGCGCCGCTCGTCGATGCGGTCGGACCGCTCCCTCAGCAGGGACGCGAGATCGCCGCCGGCCGGCCGCAGGTCGTCACCGCCGGCGCTCACGGAGGCAGCGACGAACAGGAATCCGGTGACCGTGAAGACCCCGAGCACGAGCAGCGGACGATTCTGGCGTGCGTGGATGCCACCCTTCACCATGCCGCACTCCCTCCGTCCCCGGTCGCCGACTAGGCTACCCGTGAGCACCTATCGATGCGGCCCCGAGCCGCAGCAACTCACCGGAGACGTCGTGGCGCGAGACAAGACCCCCAAGGGCCCCAAGGCCCAGAAGATCGGCAACCGTTGGGCCGGGCCCGCGATGATGGTCTCAGCCCTCATCGGGCTGCTGTGGATCGTTGTCTTCTACGTGCTGAACGGTCAGACGATCGACTACCCGTCGTTCCTGCAGTGGTACTCCGATCTGGGCAACTGGAACCTGGTCATCGGCATGGGCTTCATCGTGGCGGCCTTCGGCTTCGCCATGAAGTGGGAGTGACCGACCCACGTCGGTGAATTACACGGGTGTAGTTATCCACACCTGTGTGCACACCTGTTGACGATCAGGGGGTGAGGTCGAGCGTCCGCACGACGATCGCGGCGATCATGACGACCCACAGGCCCGTGAAGACCAGCACCTGCACGAGGGTCTTGCGCTCGCGCGGCGCGTAGGCGAATGCGGCACCGAGCACGGCGCCGGCCACGAAGCCGCCGAGGTGGCCCTGCCAGCTGATGTTGGCGCCGGCGACGCTGATGAACGCGTTGATCGCCAGGAGCACGAGCAGCGACCGCACGTCCTGCTTGGCCCTGAGGAGGAACAGCAGGGCCAGGGCGAACAGACCGAACACCGCGCCGGACGCACCGATCGTCGCGGTCGACGGTCCGGTCAGCACGTACGCCGCGACGGATCCGGCGACCGCTGCCGTCAGGTACGCCGCGACGAAGCGGGTCGTGCCCAGGGCACGCTCGACGAACGGCCCGAAGAGGTACAGCGCATACATGTTGAACAGCAGGTGCAGCACGCTGCCGTGCAGGAAGGCGGACGTCACCAGCCGCCAGTAGTCGCCGTCCGCGACGGCGAACCCCTGGAGCGCACCCTGCTGGAAGACCTCGCCGGAGCCGTCGCCGGTCGCTATCTGCGCGATGTAGGCCGCGACGTTGATGCCGATCAGGATCATCGACACCCGGCCCTCGCGGCCGGAGATCGATCCGCCCGCGAGGGTCTTGGGCTGCCGGACGGTCTTGGCACCCTTCACGATGCACTCGGGGCACTGGAACCCGACGGATGCCTCATTCATGCACTCCGGACAGATGAACCGCTCACACCGCTGACACGTGATGTAGGCCTCGCGGTCAGGGTGGCGATAGCAGCGATAGTCCTCCGCCGGGAGGTTCACGTCCCGACTAGCTGTCGGTGCGGTCGATCGTGAGCTTCTCGATCACGACGGGCTGCGCGGGACGGTCGAAGCCATCGGTCGCGACCTTGCCGATCGTGTCGACGACGGCCTTGCTCGCCTCGTCGACGACCTCGCCGAAGATCGTGTGCTTGCGGTTGAGCCAGTCGGTCGGCACGAGGGTGATGAAGAACTGCGAGCCGTTGGTGCCCGGACCGGCGTTGGCCATGGCCAGCAGGTAGGGCTTGTCGAAGCGCAGGTCGGGGTGGAACTCGTCCTCGAACGTGTAGCCGGGGCCGCCGGTGCCGGTGCCCAGCGGGTCACCGCCCTGCAGCATGAAGTTGGCGATGATGCGGTGGAAGACGAGTCCGTCGTAGAACGGCTTGGTCGCGACCTGGCCGGTGGCCGGGTCGACGAACTCCTTGGTTCCTTCGGCGAGGCCGACGAAGTTGTCGACCGTCTTGGGGGCGTGGTCGGGGAAGAGGTTCACGACGATGTCGCCATGGTTGGTCGAGAAGGTCGCGGTGAGCTGCGAGGCCACAGGGGGAATCCTTTCGGTGTGGTGGCACCATCTTTTCACGTCCGGCCAACTTCGGGCGGGCGGGCAGGCCGGGACCCGCGGAAGAGATCTCATGGCTATCGTGGGCGCCATGTCACAGTCATCGGGACGACGTCCCCTCCGCACCCTCCTGCTGGCCGCCCTCGGCGCCGGTGTCGTGCTCGCCGTCCGGGCGGCCGTGGCCGACAAGGGCGGCTCGTACGACCCCGCCGACTCCGTCCGATGAGCGTCCAGGTCGAGCGGCCGGGTGACGGCATCGCGGTGCTGACCTTCAGCGCCCCGCCGGTCAACCTCTACTCGCTCGAGCTGCATGCCGAGCTCGACCGTGCACTCGACGACGTCCTGGCCGATCCGCCGCGGGCCCTGCTGATCCGCGCCGAGGGCAAGATCGTCTCGGGCGGCGTCGACGTCTCCCAGTTCCACGCCCAGAAGACCAAGGCCGACACCAAGGCGCTGTACGACCGGATGCTCGAGCTGCCGACCCGGATCGACGAGCTGCCGTTCCCGACCTTCTTCGCCGCGCACGCCCTGACCCTCACGTGGGCGTTCGAGGTCGCCGTCGCGTGCGACATCATCGTGGCCTCGGAGAAGGCGAAGTTCGGGCTCGTCGAACGGGTCATCGGGCTCACGCCCACGATGGGCGGGACGCAGCGGCTCGCCGCTCGCGCCGGGGTCGGCCGCGCCAAGGAGTTCGTCTTCACCGGCGACCTCTACACCGCCGAGACGCTCGAGCGCTGGAACGTCGTCAACCGCGTCCTGCCGGTGGAGGGCTTCGACGACGCGGTGCTGTCGTTCGTCCGGTCGATCGCGATCGGGCCGACCAAGGCGTTCGGTGCCGCGAAGGACATCCTGCGGCACTTCGAGGCCGGCGGCGTGCCCGAGGCGACCGCCCACACGACCGCGATCGCGTCGGAGCTGTTCGACACCGACGACCTGCAGGGCGGGATGGAGTCGTTCCTGGCCGACGGTCCCGGCAAGGCGACGTTCGAGGGACGCTAGAGGCGCACGGCTCGTTGCTCGTCGCGGCGAATGGCGAGCGTGGCGCGGTGCTCGGCCCAGAAGCTCACGAACGGGATCGTCGCGAACAGCATCGTGGTGACCGTGAAGGCCGGCTTCCAGCGGTAGCGGCGCGCGAGCACGGCGATCAGGATCAGCAGCAGCATGAACAGGTAGCCGTGGACCATGTCGATGACGCCGATCAGGTCGGAATTGCGGTTCCACCACGAGAAGTCGTCGGTCGACAGCTGGGCGATCCAGGCACCGATCACGAAGATCAGGTTGATGCCCACGACGTAGGCGACGACTCGGTAGGCGACAGCGACCTTGCTCATGGATCCAGTGCTCACCGCGTCAGGCTACCTTCGCCCTCGAAGCCTCGATGGTCTCGGTGCACATCCGCCACCACATGAACGCCGCGAACAGTCCGAAGACCCACCACTGCAGCGCGTACGCCAGGTTGCGCAGACCAGCGGTCCACGACACGTCATCGGGCTGGGGCGGCGGGACGAGGTCGAGCCCGCTGCTCGTCGCGGCGTCGGTGCTGATCGCGAATCCGGAGTAGAGGTCGTACGGGGTCTCGTTGATCAACGTCGGGATGCGGATCGAGCCGATCGTCCGGTCGGCCGCGTCGAAGGCGCTCGCCGTGCCCTCACCCGGCTCGAGCACCGCGTCGATCGTCACCGGACCGGCCGGCACCTCGGGGAAGTCGCCGGTCTCGGACGCCCAGCCGCGGACGACGAGCATCGTGTCGCCGCCGTCGACCTGCATCGGCGCGACGAGCCAGGCGCCGGTGCGCCCGTCCTGCTCCTTGTCGGTGACCCAGATCTGGTCGGCCGCCGGGGCGAACACCCCGCCGATCGTGACGGGACGGTGGTTGAGCGTCGTGGTGAAGGGCTCGTCCGGCGTCCAGAGGTCGGTCAGGGCGACGCGCGGGACGGTGCGCTTGTCGGCCTGCTCGTCGTGCTGCCTCGAGTCGTAGACCCCGGCCTGCCACAGGCCCATGACGATGCACACCAGCAGCGCGACGACGCCGAGCACGTGCAGGCCGATCAGGCCCGGCGACAGCCAGGCTCTGAGCGGGGGTCGTGGGCTCACGCGACGAACGGCGCGACGTCCGGGTAGAGCGGGAAGCGCTCGGCCAGGATCGTGACCCGCTTGCGCAGGCTCTCGAGGTCGACGTCGCCGGGCTGCAGCGCCGCGGCGATGATGTCGGCCACCTCGGTGAACTCCTCGGCCGCGAAGCCTCGGGTCGCCAGGGCCGGCGTGCCGATGCGCAGGCCCGACGTCACCATCGGCGGACGGGGGTCGTTGGGGACGGCATTGCGGTTGACGGTAATGCCGGCCTCGTGGAGCCGGTCCTCGGCCTGCTGGCCG
>Ga0247734_1000214_pt1 | contig 52570 bp, 52 predicted proteins | sample UWRJL103311B2_FD_180933 | JGI IMG/M metagenome (GOLD analysis project Ga0247734, IMG submission 180933) | Plant litter microbial communities from Arlington Agricultural Research Station in Wisconsin, United States - UWRJ-L103-311B-2 | ecosystem: Environmental > Terrestrial > Plant litter >...
CTAAGCCACTCCACGGCCAACCGCCGACCGATATCCTGGACTTTCTCGCAGCGGCCAGTAGCCTGGACATCTTGATCCTCCCGATCATCTGGCAAGTTGCCAGAGCGAGCGTGGGTATCGGTGGCACCAGCAGCATTCGCCAGGCACCCATAGATATCCAAACGGATCTAGCCTTCAAGCTCGTCAAAGATGCCGAAAAGAGCCTCGAGCGCCGCAGTGATATCCTCGCGCTGGTTCGGAATGAGATGCGCATATTAAGCCATTCGCGCCTCCAAGCACATCCAAATATCGTGGATCTGCTGGGTATTTGCTGGGATCTTCCGGATGGGGATGCTGTGTGGCCGGTGCTTGTCTTTGAGAAGTCTTATTTTGGGGATTTGCATCGGTTTGCGGGACTTCCGATCTGGAAGGACCTGGGTACGAGGGATAAACTCAAAATCTGTGTGGATATCGGCAATGCGCTTGCGGAGATGCACTGTTGCAGTGAGTAGTTTTTGTTCGAGAAATGCTAGCGCGTAAATTATATACTTTACTGATGTCGAGAGAAGATATCATACACGGGGATCTCAAGCCACAAAATGTTCTTATATTTAAGGATGTTGATACCTTCATTGCAAAACTCACAGACTTCGGTTATAGTCGTTACTATTCTAGCCCCTCGGAAAATTATTGTTTGCCTCTTTGTAAACCATGGAATGCACCTGGTGTTAATGAATCAAATAAAGAGTTCTCACTCGAAGACGCTAAAATTGCTGATATCTACTCCTACGCTTTGCTTTGCGCATGGATTTTGTACGGGGATCAATTCTTGGATCATACCGACGGATACAATGATCGCATAAGCCTTATTTCGTTGGATGGATCGGAACTGAAATCGATTCTAATGTTAGAGACTTTGAAAACATCTAAACAGCTAGAAAAAGTCGTCTTGAAATGTGCAAGCCACGATACTGACCTAGAAACTGCTGAGAGTAAAGCTCTCGCAGCTTTCTTCTGCACTATCCTAGGAGGGAACCATAATTCTTGCTGTGAAATATGGAAATGTCTTAAGTTACTTGAGCAGTAAGCACTGATTATTTGACTTATTTACTATATTGTGGAAATCAAATGACCATCAATAGGCCAAATGAAAATGTCGATAGGTTGCCTAGATCAAACTTATTGGATAATGAATTCAAAGTAAGTAGATGACCTGTGTCATTTGCAATAGTCTTTAACGGTTAGATCAATGATGCAATTCTCCAATACTACGAGGGCGACCACCGCATACGCAACCATATCGCCAAATGCCTTAAGCAACGAGTTGAAGACTCCATTCACCACCAAACCACCAACGATATAGTTCAATTGGCAGTCTGCTACCATATTGGGTTCGGATTTGCAAAGGATGAGGAACAGTTTGCGAATCTAAAAGCTAATGAAGACCTCAAGAGACGCATTGAAGCCGAGATCCGCTCAATTGCAACTAACCCCAGAAAGCATGACCATCCTTTGATCGTTCGCATCTTGGAAAAGGGGCATCTCGGGAATCTTCATCAGAATCAACAAAATCATGACTTTGAGCAGTTACTAGAGACCGAGCAGGTGCTATCCCGGGAGCTAGACGATTTAGCAAATAGTATAAACGATTTCCATCTTAAATGGGTTATTACTGGCATGCTGATAGATTGTCTCCGCGTTCAAGGCAAATGGGACCAAGCCGAGAAGCTTGAGAGCGACATGCTCAAAATTAGGAAGAAGGTCTTGGATACGGACAATGTTGATGTAATCACGGGGTTGACGAATTTGGCCCATCTCCATTGGCAGCAGGGTAAAGCAGATCGCGCATTGGAAGCCACACAAGAGGCCTTGCAAGCCAGCATCAAGACACAAGGCCCAGATGACCCACTAACCTTGATGATAATGGGGAACATCGCCGCTTTTTACTACAGTCTGGGAGACTATGCTCAGGCCGAGAAGCTAGAGCTTCACCTGGAAGCGAGAAGAGCCGCCACACTAGGAAAAGACCATCCCGACACATTGACCAGTATTGCCAATCGAGCGGCCATTCTCTGGCGTCAGGGTCATCTGGAAGAAGCAGAGTCTTTGGCTATCCTTGCCTATGAGGGGCGACGAAGGATTTTTGGAAACGATCAACCCGACACTGTCATCAGCATGTCCAACCTAGCTTTGATTTACCAAAGCCAAGAAAAGTACGACAAGGCGGAGGTGCTTCAAATCAAAACAGTGGAGATCAGCAAACGGCTCCTTGGAGAACATTCCCCCAATACCCTTATGAATATGGCAAATTTAGCGCTGAGCTATTGGCACCGCGAGAAATTTCAAGATGCTGAGGAGCTCGGGTTACGTGTTTTGGAGGGAAGAAGAGTTGTTCTAGGACCAGACCATCCCGATACGTTGACAAGCATTGCTAACCTTGCTTTGGTATACCAAAGCCAAGGTCGGCTCGATGAAGCAATTAAAATGGAAACGCAAGTTTTGGAAAGGTCCCGAGCTACTTTAGGCGAAACTCACCCGGACACGCTCCTGAGTATTGACAACCTTTCGGAAACATACCGTAGCATGGACAAATTGGTAGAAGCTGAGAATCTATGGTCCGAAGCACTGGAAAAACGCAAGAAGCTACTGGGTGATCTTCATCCAGACACAATGGAAAATGCATACAAGCTTCTCATGGTTTACAAGGATCTGGGAAAGGTGCAAGAGGTCAAGCAGATTTCAAATTGGTTAGAAACTCTGAGATCTTAGTATTGGATCACGGCTCCCGTTCCCGGATTAGCATCCAGCGCTGAAGATTTTCGGACGATCGTATCGTTTCAGGGTTATTTATGCCAAGAACATTTACACGATTCGTTACAACCTGTGCCATCATCGGGATCGCTTGGTCCATTTTACCTAAATCCTTGAGAGTATGAGCCAGATTGTTCTGTGCTGTCAACAGATCTTGATGCTTTGGGTCGAGTTGAGCAGCAAGACTGCTAACAACATGTCGTTCTAGTGGCTCGGCTTTCATGGGCTGGCCTTGGAGAGCATACGTCGAAGCAAGGTTGCATATTGCTCTAAGAGTAATCAAATGATTCTCCCCAAACTGACGTTTCCTCGCAGCCACAATCTTGATTTCTAGCTCCTCTGCTTCCTTGAACCTCCGTTGCTTGCGATAGTTATTTGCAATATTATTCATCATCGAAAGTGTGTGGTGGCTATCTTCTCCGTTGATCTCTCTGGATAATTCCAAAACCTCTAGTTTCAACTTCAAGGCCTCATCGGTCCGACCCTGGTATTCATAAGTTGACGATAAATTATTCATTGTCGTCAGTGTTTTCTTGTGTTTTTTTCCACGTGTTCGCTGCAAGAACGCCAAATGTTGAGCCTGCAGCTCCTCGGCCTTTTCCAGTTGCCGAAGATTCCAATATATAACACCTAAATTGCCCATACTAGTTTGGGCTTGTTCACTTTCTTCGCCGAAAGCACGTGTGCTTCTCTGTAGTACATCCTTCTGCAACGTTTCAGCCTCATTCCAAAGGGAGCTGTCAATATAGACAGAAACTAGCTGTAGCTTAGCATCAATCGTGATTTTGTGATCTTGTCCTAGATTGCTCTCGGTAGTAGCAACGATGTCAACTACCATTTCTCTAGCCATTTCAAGCTGACCCTGACCTTGGAGTGCTCGTACTTCAAACATTCGTAGCCGGATAACAAGAGCATGGCAACTGCCAAATAGATGCTCGAAGCGGTTGGCGCTCCTCTCGTACTCTTTCTGTGCTTTGGAAAGGAGACCAAGGTCCCTATAATGGTCCACACAATCTATCAAGTCGACATCGACATCCTTTGAAATGAATTGAATGGCGTTTAGGTTTCTTAGTTCGTCTATTTCGGATTCTAGATCTGTGTTCGACTTTTGGCTTTTGAGAAGCCATGTTGAAGCGTTATCGTTTTCATTCGACGTGCCGAGCTGCAAGTAATAAAGCAATGCTAGTTGGAACGCAGCATCATTTTTCGAATCCAATATTCGACCAGCATCGTTATAACGAGCCTCGTAACACCGTCTTAAATAAGCCCACAGGCGATAATCTGAGGCCACGAAAGGCGGAATCGAATCGGAAAGCTAGTGATTGTTTTAGCTGTGGCAGTAATGTAAAGTAAGAACATTTACCTTGAACCTCTCACGATCAACGTTGTAGCCCAAGTCATGCGGACCTATCTGGCTAGGATAACGGCTTAAAATCATTAGTCTAAATTTTGAGAACCGAGTGAGGGTTTATTTGGGCGACCATACTGTAGATAGCCAAATGGCCTGGTGTAGCCTTCTATGTCTTTGCACTGGATTCCAATAGCGCTCAACCCGTTAATATTGTGTTGAACAGCGGCCTCATCTTCAACCGTAGCAAATGGCTCCCCATTTTTTGGCTTCAAGAGCATAGACTCCGCAGCTGCGCGCACCTCTTTCGGTAATTGTCGACTCAAGGGATCGGTAGCTAAAGTCCAGCTGAAAAATATTTCAAGTCCTTCAAATTCCTCCTCGCTTAAAGTTTTCGTGTTTTCCAAACATTCCATTGCAAAAGGGTCTAGTAGATCTTTGTCCTTCAACATTTGAATCCAATCTAGATCGTCAGTCGCATCAGCATCAGCATCATCACAATCTTCATGAAGGAGTGGAAAGCGATCATGAAACAATATCCAAAGACAGAGCAAGCCGAAGGAGTACATATCAGCCTCTCTTGCGGCACCTATCTCTAAAATGGAACTCCACCCAGTAACTTCAGGCGCATTCCATGGCCGGGAGATTGGGAGGTGAAATTTTGAATCCTCAGTTCGTTCGAACGAGATTCCAGAGTATCCAAAGTCCGCGACTTTAGCTACGTATCCACCTGATTCATCGTTAAATATAAGCACATTCTCGGGCTTGAGATCACCATGAATCATATCTGAACGAGTGAATGTCAGTAAAGGAAAATACCAAAAGAATTGAAAAGATGGTATGCCGAGGGACATACGAAAAGCATGCATCGTCATCACAGCCGAGCCAATCTCACTGCAAATCGCTAATCTCTGAGCAAAGCTAATCTCGCGTCCCTCTCCCTCCTCCAAAAACTCCCTCAAATTGCCATGATCGGCCTTCTTAAAGACCAGAACCGGCCACACTCCATCGTCGTCCGTGAAATCCCAACAAACGCCTTCCAGCCTGATAAAGCAAGGAAGGCCCCGAATAATGGGGTGTCCTAACACCGCAACCTCAGTCATCACAGTTTGCAGTGCTATTGCTCTACCCTCCGCGGTGGCCTTCTCAAGATGCAGCCGTTTGAACGCGAGGTTGACATGCTCGCTTACTATGGACTGCTTCATGCGCGCTGTGCCGCCAACGCCGATTGAAGAGAGCATTTGTTGCCATGTGATGGGTAGGAAATCGATGTTTCGCCATTGCGCGACGGCGAGGAAGCTGATGAGGTCTAGCGGTGCGGCTTTTGAAGAAGATGTATTGTCCTCCTGCTGTGGCTTGGCAAAGGATCCAGTGAGTTGCTGGCGTTGGTAGAAAGATGTTTTATCGCGAAGGAATTCATTGTCCACATCCATGTTGTCACTCATCTTTCTCTCACTCTCTTTCTTCTATCTGTAGAATATTTTCAACACAGTGGTTCAAGTGAAGGGATAGCCTCGTCTGAGGTTTCCTTCGCTCAGCCGGTTCTGCAAGGCACACTCAGGCAGCATGGCAAGCCATCAGGCAGCGATGCGTGAATTACCTTAGCACTTATCACAGCTGACGCAAAACATGTTTCACTTCTATTAATTAGCACCCCCCGCCTCTATGTCACTATTGAGTCCAAAACTATGTGGTGATTACTAGTTTTATCGCAGCCGGGTCAAGATATGCTGTACTGGGATTCTAGTTATACCAGGAATATTAAGTTGCGATTTTCCTTTTCATTGTTAAATACTATACATGACTGAGTTTGGTAGGTGAAATCCGACATAGAATCTTGGGCTATTATGCACAGGTGCTCTTATGCAAAAGGTTGAAAACGAGGTTGTGCATAGGTCTTAGCGGATATGCAAAACCTCTAGACTTACTTTCTTGTGGGTATTACAAGATATCAGAGTCGGATTGATGTAATAATCAAAATGTTGCGTTTATGGGTAAACTTTACATGAATTATAGAAGATGAGCTTTTGGTGGATAAATGGATTTGATGCATTTGTATGGTCAAGGGAGCAAAACTATACCCCCATAATGATTGTTAGCAGAGCAGCAGGGAAGCTTATTGTTAAAATCACTAGCATTTTATTAATGAGACATGGCTTTATTGTTGTCCATGACACGATTGTATCTCTTGGTTCTTGAGGAGTGGAACATCCTCGTTGACCTCGCCTGTCAGGCCATCATCGTCGTTCAGCAACGGAACGCGTGCACTTTGGTCGCCTTGCTGTAATGTTGTTATTCTGTTCCTCGCTTGATGTACGTTACTCCTATATATACTATTTGTGATTGTACGCGGCCTCCTGTATAGTGACGTTACGTTGCACTGTGTTGGTTTGCCACGTGATGTGCAGCCAATCCATGTGAGCCATGCCATGGGCCATCATATATTCCAACACCTCAGCGATACGGTACTTCGTCATTTTCACTTTCCTAAAGTAGCTGTGATAAGAATATCGCCTCACTGCTGCTCCTCTGTCTAATTTAACTCAACATCATCCACTTACGCTAAGCCAAGCATACTTCTTCACTCATCATGAGCAGATGTAATGACGACTCCTTTGGACCAGCAGTCCGAGAGACTCGCAGGGCATTTGATTTTACTCTCTTATTCGAACAAAGCTTTCTATCCGCTGCTCCCTCAATATGTTTAATCGCCGTCTTCCCCGCACGAGTCTATCAACTTCGAAACCAGGGTAGAAAAGCATCTCACAACAAGCTTCACTATGTTAAATTGGTGAGTATAATAGCATTTATTACATTTCAGGGAGTATTTTTCGCTAAATTACGCTCTCCATAACTTCTGTTTGTTGCCTATACAGGACTACAGGTTGCCTCATTAGTCCTGTGGGCTTTGCCTCGGGCTCCAAATACTCAACTATCTAAAGCACAAGCTATACTAGGGCTTGTGGGTGCTATTGTGATCTATATATTATCAAATTTGGAAGATAAGAAGTCTGTTCGCCCGTCGTCAATTCTCAATGTGTACCTCTTCATGAGTAGCTTGTTCGATGCTGTCCAGATTCGCACACTCTGGCTTCTTGAAGAGGGATCAAAACACGCCTCGATATTAACAGCTATCCTGGTAGTGAAAGTATTAATCTTGGCATTTGAAGCTCAAAATAAGACAAACCGCCTAATAGAGCCATATCGGAAGCTAGGGCCAGAAGCAACCTCTGGTGTATTCAGTCGGAGTTTCTTCTGGTGGTTGAATCCATTCCTCTACCACGGATTTAGATCACTGCTCTTCCCAAACGATTTATTTAAGATAGATATCGATCTCTCATCCATGGTTCTCGAAAAGAAGTTTCAGTCTTCTTGGAACTCTTCACAGCAAGAGAATAAATATGGGGCTTTATGTACATTTATTCGAGCACTGAAGGGGCCTATAGCTGCAGCCGCCATACCTAGACTTTGCCAGACAGGCTTTACCTTCTGTCAGCCATTTTTGATATCTCGAGTAATCGATTTTGTATCAAGTCCAGTTGATGAGCCCAAGAACTTTGATTATGGACTTATAGGCGCTACATTCGTCATATATACTGGCCTCGCGTTTAGTACTGCGCTGTACAAACACAAAATCTATCGCATAATCACTATGGCAAGGGGTGGTTTAGTATCTCTTATTTACAACAAGACTTTACTACTAGAGTCTGGCGCTCTGAAGGATTCTGCTGCTATCACACTCATGAGCACAGATATTGAGAGTATTGCAACGGGTCTCACAGATGTTCATGAAATATGGGCATCTCCTATCGATATTGTAATTGCAGTCTATCTCTTACAGCGCGAAATTGGTCTTGCCTCTATAACACCGGTTCTAATCGCTTGTCTATTCACATTTGGTAGTGTTCAGATTGCCAAGATATCGCGCCGACGTCAGAGTAGCTGGGTTAAAGCTGTCCAGGATCGAGTTGGGCTGACCTCTTCTCTCTTAATTGATATTAAAGGGCTTAGAATGTGTGGTTTACTAGAGGGCCTTGCTTATCGCGTCCAAGAATTGCGGCGTGTAGAGGTTCAGAAAGCAAAAAGTTGTTTGCGAGTGGATACCCTTATGAATCTCTGTGCGAATTCGCCGACTTTGATCTCGCCTTCGATCACGCTACTGACATTTGCATTCGTCCATGTGGGCACGACCTCAACTCTCCTCACTAGTTCGAGAGCCTTCTACTCGATATCTATTGTCTCCTTAATGACATCGCCTCTTTCGCTTGCTTTGAATACAATTTCCACGTTCTTTGCGTCCCTAGCCTGTTTCGAACGGATCCAAAAGTACTGGCTTCTTGAGGAGCGTAGTGACTACCGACTGTTGAAGTCTGAAATCTCAAGCTCCACTGCCCCCAATGAATCTATCATTTCGCAACAAAATGATGTTGAAATGAAAGTATTAGAATCACCAGATAAGGACCCTCCTATGTTTTCTATAGTAGATGGATCCTTTGGTTATAGTACTGAAGATCAAGCCATTCTCAGTGACATTAATATTGAATGTCGGCGTGGGGTATTCACCATTCTTTTGGGGCCTATGGGATCTGGGAAATCGACGCTACTGAAGGCTCTGCTTGGTGAAACAAAATGTTTTAAAGGCTTCGTTTCACTTTCAACATCTTCAATTTCATACTGTGGACAAGATTCGTGGATTTCAAATAGTTCTTTGAGAGACAACATCCTGAGTGGCCTTGAATATGACGAAACTCTTTACCAAAAGGTTATTAACGCATGTGGTCTTGTCGCAGATATCACTCAATTACCACAGGGCGATATGACCAAACTAGGCAACTAGGGTAACCAAATATCCGGTGGTCAGGCACAACGGGTTTCTCTTGCTAGAGCGGCGTATTCGAGACAACCCTTGATTTTACTAGACGATTGCTTTAGCGGTTTGGATTCTAAAACAGAGAGCCTAGTTTTTAGCCGCCTCTTAGGCTCACAAGGACTTCTGAAAAGACTAGGATGCACTATTGTTTTAGCCACCCATGCTGTACGATACGTGTACGAGGCAGACGAGCTTCTAATTCTTGGTCAAAGAGGCACAATCAAATCCCACGGAAATATTGAACATCTGAGATTGACTGACCAGTATGTTAGAGACAATCTGAAAGATGTCAAACAAATTGATCAAGACGACAACGCTCTTTCCGATGAGCCAATTGCTGAATATATCCAGCAGCCACCAGACTCTGAGGCACAGGACGCGGCCAGGCAAAGTGGAGATTTTGCGATTTACGGCTATTACTTCAAGCAAATAAGCTTGCTAAACTTGGCTATATTCGTGCTTTTCAATTGCATCTATGTATTTTGTACTCGATTTTCTCAAGTATGGGTTGAGTACTGGGTAAATGCAGAGGCAAGAAATCCGAGTTCCAGAACCAGTGCCATATACGGCGTTTCATATTTGGCGCTATCCTTGGGCGCTCTTAGCTTCTTTGGCGTGACATTGTTGTTCATGTTCCAAGTAATGGTGCCCAAGACAGCCCAGAAAATGCATTGGGGGCTTCTTCAGACTACGATTCACGCATCATATAGTTTTCTTAGTGCCGTTGATCCGGGAACAACACTCAACAGGTTTAGCCAAGATATGACCCTCCTGGATCTTGAGCTCCCATCTTATGCCGTTCAGTTCTCATTCTATTTATTCAGCTGGTTCGGTCAGACTATCTTGATTATCATGGGGGTAAAATATATCGCCGCTCTTATACCTCCTATTGTTGTAATTGTCTATATATTACAGAAGTGCTACCTTAGGACATCCCGCCAAGTTCGCTATCTTGATCTGGAGGCCAAAGCCCCATTATACAGTCACATGTTAGAAACCTACAGCGGGCTACATTCAGTAAGAGCCTTCGGCTGGGAAAGAAGATTCCTGAACATGAATCTATTGCTTTTGGATGGCTCACAGAGACCCTTCTACGCACTTTTCTGCATTCAACGATGGCTCAATCTTGTCCTAGCTTTGATTGTTGGGGCGATTGCTGTAGCCGTGGTAGCCTTTGCAACCCAGATCAGAAATGTGACCAGTGGGAACGAAATTGGTGTTGCTTTGATAAATATCGTCAATCTCGCTCAGACTTTGGCGATGCTGATTACCTCTTATACTTCTCTGGAAACGTCAATGGGTGCTGTGGCAAGATTGAAGAGTTTCATCACCGAGGTCGAACCAGAAGATGAGCCGACACTGAAACTGAATCCTCCAGCCGCCGGAAAGGTGTACAGAGGCAAGATCGAGTTTAAAAATATAACGGCAGCCTACAAATACGTTTTTCTTAAAGGTAGAAAAAGATCCTAACTGACCAAATTTATTACTTAGCAATGAGTCGGAACCTATTATCCATGACATTTCTCTTGTCATTAACCCCGGGATGAAGGTGGCCATTTGTGGACGTTCTGGAAGGTATGGCCACTTTTGCAGCACTTTTGATACTATGGAACTGACATTAATTTCCAATTATAGCGGGAAGTCATCCCTTGTGCTATCGCTCCTTCGCATGGCCGTCCTTAAGCAAGGATCTGTCCTTGTCGATGATGAAGACATATGTACTATTCCCAGCGACACTATTAGGTCAGCTTTTAATGTTGTTCCACAAGATCCGGTTCTTGTGCCTGGATCTATTCGACTGAACCTTGACCCCAATGACCAAAAGTCCGACTCAGATATAATTTCTATTCTTACCAGGTTGAGTCTGTGGGATATCATCTCTTCCCGGGGCAATTTGGCCTCAAATATTGACATGATACCTTTCAGCCAAGGCCAGAAGCAACTGTTCTGTTTTGCCAGAAGCATACTTAGTAACGCAGACAAAATGATCCTCATACTTGACGAGTCTACCAGCAATATGGACTTCCAAACAGAGACACTAGCGTTGGACATGCTGGACGAGTTTTTCCCCCATCATACCATAGTAGCAGTTGCTCACAGATTGGAGACAGTAGTGAGATATGACAAAATAGCGGTCTTGGATTCCGGAAAGTTGATAGAGTGGGATAGCCCCAGTAATCTTCTCGCAAGCGAAGACGGAGCTTTCAAGGCATTATGGGATTCACACTGCATGTTATCTGAGTCGCAGACCTGAATAGACACAAGTCATCCTTGAGTGTCCACGATCAATCTCACACTAATATAAAGTAGGCGAAGAATGCTTCTACAATTGAACTATCATTGTCGCCATATCATGACAGGACGAATTTTTCTTCCTGAAACCTTTATTGCCTTTCAAGGTATGATCATACACTTGAGATTTTTAAATCCAACAAGTATAGAGATTGTGTGCAACATTCCAACAGACGCAAAGCATAAACTTAGTTATCAAATGAAAGTGTATTACACAATTATTACGTTTAACAAACAGTTTCTTCTCCTTAAAGCCAACCTGCACTGAGCTCAACTATCAGAACCTAGTTATGCACCGGTCTCCCAGACATGGAAATACTTTATCTTAGTCAACCCAGAATTTCTGGAAAGACCAGAACGTATTTAAGCACACTTGGTAACTCCATGGCAGTAGGAAGAGTCGGCGTCTGTGTGTTTAAACTCCTCTAGAAGTAATATCAAGTTAGCAAATTGTAGAAGCTGGCTTATTGCATGAGTTTACGACGACAGTGACGTGCTGTCTTACTAGGGCGCAGTTTGATGATCGCACTTGTTGAATGCTGTTCATCTTGAAACCCTGATTTACGCGCTTGGTATGAACAACAACAAGCTCAGGGGGGACGAAGGGGCATATCAGTAGGTCTCATGGTGATATAATTAGGGATCATAGATTATTCTCGTATCAATTAGAATACCCAAGCTAGGCTTGTATAGTACTTCTATCACTATCAATCCTCACTTATAATTTATTTAATATTCTTGATTTAATTAATTAAAGATTAATATATAAAGGTTTTAGATATTTTATACTATTACACCTCTTATATTCGAAATTCATGACCTGACTTCAAAACTTGTAGCAGTGATGTTATGTAAATCATCTCATGACTCATCATCCTTTCTTGTGATTAGTGGGCATTCTATTCTGGTATTTCATCTCGTCCTGAACTTCTGAATGACCAAAGTTGGAAGCACAGTCGAACCCGTCAATACCACTGTTGCAAGAACATAAATCCAGAACTGTGAAACTATCTTGAAGTGAGTTCCGTTTTCTTCTGGCGCCCCGTTTTGGACAGTCTGAATCAAATTAGAGCTGAACAGCGTCTGCAAAAAAGTAAGCCCCCAAGTTCATAGGTTCTAAGCTCGAACGGTAGCTTACCGCGATTAGAGAGGCTGGTAGATACATCGTTGCAATAACCGTTAGCATCTTTAGCGTCCTCGAATCTAGTCTTCCTTGCTCAGCAACATCTGCACTTTGCCCTGCAATCCGATTGAGCGTACCCAGGCTGTTCTGCATCGCTTGACTAGTCTGCAGCAGGATGCGGTCGTTACGAAACTCAAGAATTTTGGATAGCTGTCTAGTGTTAGCTCCTAGCTTCACGCAGCAACATGACCTCTCGCAAACTGACAAGTTCGTCTACTCCATCTGCTACCTGAAGCAGAGTTGTAATGCCTCTTCGGTGTCTCTCGCAGTGCCCAAGAAAATTGTCCAATTGCATCAGTTCAGACTCATGTTGCCCAATAAATGTATCTCCAAACGGCCGATATTTTAGCTTGAGGGATTTAATAACCGCAAGTGTGGCGTCGAGGACGTTTCTGAACCGAATAAGCTTTTGTCGGAAGCGCTGCAGTTTCTGCTTGTCGCGAAAGGCTACCGGATAATCATGTGGCTTGTCTATTTCCACACGGGAGAAACAAGCCTTGTCCTCCTATCAACAAGATATCAGATCCCGTTCATTTTCTAAAAGAGTGCAGACTTACCAACTGACTGGATTCGTCCCTTAAATACTCGATATATTGGTCCCAGTTACATAGTGTTACTGATAAGACAGCCAGATGAAGCATCATATCTCTGTCTTGTTTGCCCCATTCACTCTTTAGTGTTTGATTTATGGTTGATTTCAGCTGCTGGTATAGTCTTTCCGGAGGCTGAATAAGTATCCACACTGAAGGGTTTCCTCGGCTCCTCCTTTGCTGGTAAACGCCAACTTGCCGTAGAGACCACGGCTTGTTCGGATCCCGCCCGTTCCTATCCATATAGCGAATAGAGTAGCAGAGCTCTAGGTTTCCAATTAACCTGATTAACTTATTTGCGTGAGATTTCTTTAAAAGTCTTACCAAACCGAGAGTCTCCATCTTCCATACCCAGCTTCAGACTATGAAGAGAATGGAATCCATCCCAAACCTTGTCGTCTTCACTAGTCTTGAAGCCAAAAGTGCTGATAAGCTCGTAAAATCTTGAGAATATGTTGTGGTTTGAAACTAGAGACTCAAGAGATGCCTGTGAGATAAGAAACCGGCCCCAAGAATACTCTTGACGTATGATACTGTCCTGAATTAGCATAACGTTTCTCAAATGTGATAGAGCATACTGGAGGTAGAGCTGGTCTTGGTCGTTGTCCTGTTTTAACGACGTAGTCTGTAGTCAGTTACAAACTCGAATGCCTATTACATTGAGACTTACTCGCAGTACATTTTCGATAGAGTGGTTGGAACCGCGAATTTCGTCTATGCGTCATTAGAAGGCTGGTGACGGGACAGGTCCAATATGCTAAGCATACCTGAATTGCTATTCAAAATAAATAAAGTTTCAAGCTCATCAGTATCCCTTTTGAAAAGCCTTGATGACTCTTCTAAGAAGCGCAGGTGATAGAATTCATCTTCTCCTGCTCCTTGGCTTCTCGGGGTTTCCAAGGTCGTGGCCTCGCTTATAATTTGGCAGCTTGAAGGTGAGGGATCCATGCCGACTGGTACAATCTCACTGTCGCCTAGCATTACCGAGCTCTAGTCATGAAAAAATTATATTAAATACTGATTAAAATAAATAAATATAAGAACCGGAGTAGATGTCAACTTACTACTGTATTCTGAACACAAACTATGAGATGAGGCTGTGGCTGTGGCGAAAGCTGAGTACCCAGGGTCACACGATTAGGCATATGTCGCGCTTAGCTTGCATTATTAAATAAAGCTTTTTAAGTCTATTATTATACTCTCTTCTTGAATTCAAGCTTAATTATTACTCTCAGTAAGAGTGAGAACAGGATAGACTACATTAAACCGCTTAAACTTCGGGATGCACGTGACCGTTATGCTGATTTACTAATAGTGAGTGTGCTGGCCAAATACCTTTTATCACATTTTACCATGGGTCAATCGGGCAAAGAACACATGCTAGTCTTCATCTGCTAGTCTTCATCACTAACCTCTCCCCAATTACTCCAATTGATTTCCGATTTATATCAACGGTAGCGCTCTCAAAGCTATCATGGTGAAGCAGAAAATCTCAGGACGATACATCGATAAGGCCAAACTCAATCACTTGTTAACAAGCATGTTCGGGCATGGAAATTTTGAGATCGAGGTAACGTTAAGTGAAGCTTACGCGGAGAAGCCAAACAGAGCTAAACGACCACTATAGGATGAGGATGACTACCTGCTCATCACTATACCACAAGATACCGAGTTGACAAATGTATGAATCAAGTCCCCAGACTGTCGCCAAATAAACTACTTGAATGGCAGCTGAACCCTTTTAGGACCAGGTCGAGTCTGTGAGAACGTATCCCTAGTAGTGAAGGAGGCGGTTATGGGAAAGGCGACAAATGTTGCCAAAATGCGCGCGATTATATGTATCGCGAAGCCACAGCGATATAACTTCTATTTATTTAAAAACTGAGCTGAAATCATCTTTCTATTTTCTTCAACTATTCGACAGACGTTTTAATTCACTAGTGTTTTGATTTTACCCCTCAGTCGCCCGATTTCATTGCATGATACAAGTTCCCGATTGTGGCGACGTGCATATGTACCTTTTCAGCTCTGCCTTCTATTGGAATTGCACGCCCGATTCAGCTGAAGCTCAGTTATATCCATGATGTTTTGATTTGAAATAAAATAAACCGTCAATCATTTGAATAGAACGAAATATAGTTGCTTGACGACCCACGATATATCTAGCTTATTTTAGGCAAACCACTCCAGGTGTGCATAGGAAAGTAGTGACAGGCTACCACTTGCATAATAACAAGAATCTGGTTCTTCTCCATTCCCGTGTCGACTACACGTTTTCCAATCTGCCATGACTACTTCACTTCGACAGCAAATTATTGGCCTCCGCCGACGCATTGCAAATACAGACCTCAGATTCATACCGCACCGCCCCCTTATCAGACTTCTCACCAACGACGCCATATCTGCGGCCCTCCACCGTACTAATCTATCAGAACTTCATAGATTGCAAATACCCAGTATTGCACAGCGCATCACTAGTGGTGGACGTAAAGTATTTGCCATTTTAGTGTTTCTCAAGGACGAAGAAGCGATGATTGTGCAGTTTTTCAAACACGACCAGTTGGTGCCTACACCATTAGACTCAAGACTTCCGTTCTCGCAGGAGGAGCTAACGAATATTGTGCCGGACATTGCTAGCGAGTTTTTTGAGAGACAGTGGGAGTTTTGTGCACCGATTTTCTCAAAGGGTGTTTTACACAGGGAGCTGCATGATTCAATTCACCTACCGTTTGTGAGCGAAAAGAGCTATGGTGCAGGTGGCTTTGGGGATGTGTATTGGTTTAAGCTGGATAAAGAGCAGCAAACGTTTGCTTTTACTGACCCCGAAGATGAAAGTTCCCTTCAGAGCCTTTTGCCTAGGCATATATTTATAAACCTAAGTTAACGAGAAGTAGGAACTATGCGCCGTGCGCAAAGAATTCAAAAGTCTTACAAGCGGTGAGGACGATTGGGCGAAAGAATTATACAATCTGAGCCTTCTTTCCGAGCTTCACCATCCGAATATGGTAGAGTTACTATGCTCCTACACGCACAATACGAAACATAATCTGGTCTTCCGGTTAATCGAACATGGCACAATGCATTCCCTCTTTGAAAAGCCTCGACCAGCAGGATTTAGCAGTGATGAAGCATTTTTCCACTCCATCGCACAACTCGCATCCGCAATATGTGCTGTACATACCTTCACCATTAAGCGCCTTGACTTAAAAGTTATCGGTTGCCACCACGACCTCAAGCCTAAAAATATACTTTTCTCCGGAAAGACATTTATTCTCTCCGATTTTGGTCTCTCGCGCTTCGGTGACGCATCGGAGTCTTCGAAAGAAGAATTCAAAGCTGGTCAGGGATTTTACTTGGCGCCTGAATGCGTAGATCTCGAGAACGATTACGAGAAGGGCATTATTAGTCGGCCGAGTGATATATGGAGCTTTGGATGCATTATTGCGGAGGTTTTGACTTACTTGCTCCGCGGACCAGGCTCAACCAACGAATTCAAAGTGGCGAGGAGAGTGAAGATTGGTGTTGAGACGACATATACGTTTCATGCTGGGCGGGAACAGGAGAATATAAATGTTGTGAAGTGGTTGGATGATTTGGAAATACGAGGAGGGATGGTTTACAGGATAGCGATTGGGCTGGTACGGAGAATGCTGGCACTTGGTCCAGAAAATCGGCCAAAGGCGGTAGAAGTCAGTTTTGAGCTTGGACGGGTTGCTCTTTTGGCATATAATCGCTCGTTGAGAGAATTATTTGAGAATATGTTAAGAGTCACAGACTCAGTGGAAGCAGATATGGAGTGGCGTCGTTTCCAAACGTGGAGTAGCATGTTCGAATCAACTCTTGAAGCACAGGAATCCCAATACCGCACATCAGAGGATCCAATGGCAATGATCGACCCTATTCTACGGTGTCTAGCAGGTTGCAAAGATGAAATTTCAGCTATAATCGACCGCTATGCTACTGCCCTGTCCCCTCTCTACTCCTCCCTTCGCAGTCTCATCGATCAGCTGCATGACTTCCTTCCCGGCGAACTCAGTAAGCTGGCTAGCTCCCAAATCGAGATCGAACTCGTCAAGCCTTCTGATCTCGAAACTCTTCACTCTATGTCACAACAGTATGCTTCGCACTCTGTCACTGAGCGTGTTAGCATACTTTTGACAATAAAGCGCATGTCAATGATGGTGTTTGAGCAGGAGCGCCGCCGCTGGCCGAATTTGTTTATCAAGGATGAAAGCTCTGTGAGGATCGACAATGAGAAATTGTTGGGCGAGCATAACCTCGCAAATGTGAAAAATAAAGACGGGTCTGAGCGACGTGTGCTGGTGGAATGGATCCCATATACGCCGGCATGGGAAGGTCCGGTTAGCGAACAAATGATGGCCCGAGTGGAAGGCATCGCCTCTCTGTTAAACAACCCGATGAAACCAATTGACCAGGTCCTCCATTGCGCAGGTTATTGTCATAAGCCGAATCGCTTTGCATTTGGCGTTGTATACGAGTTTCCACAATCTTCTGGGCTAGTTGTGCCGCGAACGCTCGCCAATGTTATAAATGTAACAATGGATATTCGCAATCGACCACCACTGGAATCTCGATTTGGCCTCGCCTACAAGCTGACGGGAAGCGTAATCGACTGCCATAAAGTCGGGTGGATACACAAGCGCATTTCGGCGCATAACGTAGCCTTCTTCCCTCTTACTAGTTCGCCCCCAACTACATGGACTCAGAACGCCTTCATCATAGGCTTTAATCACAGCCGTCCGGACGACCCTAAAGAATTCACTTCGGGCCCTGGCATGTCACGTTTCCAGACGTATCATCACCCAGACTACGAGGGTGGAGCTCGATTTGTGGCAGAGTTCGACCTTTATAGCCTGGGATTAGTGTTAATGGAGATTGGGCTTTGGAGGCCATTGGATGACCTGATTAAAGGTTGGAAGTATAAGGATCTCGTTGAGTTGAGAAAGTTGCTTTTGGAAAAGAGAGTTCCGTTGTTAGCACATGTAATGGGTAAAGGTTATTGTGAGGCAGTCAACCTATGCATGGGGGGTATTCCTAGAGAAAGGAGAGAAGTAAGTATGGGGATAGAAGTTCTCGAGAAATTGAGCAAGTGTCCCTGTGAAGAAATCCTAGGAGGGCATCAACTCTAGGCAGGGGTAACCAGTATTAGATCCAAGGGTTCGCGATGATGATTTAAGGAGCTTTTGAATGAGCCACGACTCGTGAGACTCGACATCAGGCCCTACTTTAATTCATGGTGTGGCAATACAGAAAATCAATAAGACACCCAGTCTTATGTTCGACATCTCTTTAAGCACATTATTGAGTGGCATCCTCATATTATTCAATATCAAAGAGAGAGTTGCACCACAACCAGCATCAGGATACCAATGTCTAGATTTCGATGTTCCTTACTTGTCGAAAAGAAATATATTGAGAATTGGCCATGACCCGTACCAAAAATCTACCCTATATCAACGACAGAGGCTTCAGGTTAGACGCGACAGTTGTATTGCAGTTAGTAGATATAAAGGCGCTAAGGATCTAGAGGCAAACGCATTGTATATAATATAGATTCCCAAAGGAGGAAAGTGTCAAAAGGCTGTAATGCTAGCAAGAGGGGAAGATCTAGATAGAGTATGTGGAAACTTAGGATAAATAAACAAATCTGTGAGGTAAATATAGCCTAGAATAACCGTAAAGGTTGATTTTAATTTCAAACTCTCAGATAATTTTCACAATGAACATAGTCAAACGAATAGATAAGTTGAATGAAATTTCAGTTTGAGAATGATGTTAAAGCTCACTCTTTCCTCAATATACAATCAGTCAGATGCTTTCAAGAGTGATTATTGGGGAGCTAGATGCTCTTCTGAAACAAGAAGTGTTTTTTTGGCCTTCAGAAATTTCCATCAATAATAAATCTTACCATAGTGTAAAAGGCATGCCCTACTTCTTTACTTTTTTGAATCTCTAATATCCTACTACATTGCTGATATATCACAACCCTTTGCGCCTCGTGACTGTAAGCCTTATATGGATAGATTACGACTTGTGATTCGCAAGGCTAGTCCTAGAGAAAGATAAGAACGTTGCCAGACGTAAATAAAGGAACAATGTAAAAAAAACAGAGATGATTTTAAAAATGTTTAGAAATAACTAATAAGCGATCCAAGTATGAAGGCACCGGATCGGAATAACAAATCTCCGACCCCACCCCCCTCACCGGATGACGATTTGAACTCGCCGAAAGTAACGGCTTGTTAAGACGAGGCTGACATTTTGGTTACCTTTAGTATTTTTTGCATTTGCCATCCGAAGACCGTTTGTTTTGACTTTTGACTCACCTACCGTCCTGACATGGACCATTGCCATTTTGTTTTAGATCTACGGTTCTTCTAATTGTAAAAACAAATCTGTCATAGTTAATCATTGTTACCCCGCCACCCGGAGCAAAATTCAAAGACCTCTCCCCCACTCGTCAAAGTTTCCAATTTACACAACAGCACACGATATGAGCAAAAAGCAGTTCAAATCACAGGCGTCAAGCAGTCGGGCTATAGGAAGCAATGGCTTTGGCGCCTTTTCATCTTCCACTCCCAGCAGCACACTATCCTATATCACGAGTCCTCCGAAGCTCTCCCTAATTAGTGACGCAAACGTCGTAGTTTGCTACAAGAACCTCCTGAAGAAAGATTCTACAACGAAATCCAAAGGACTAGAAGATCTGCGAACATATGTGCAGGCACACCCATACGAAAATGAAGGCGGCGTTGAGGAAGCGATCTTGGATGCGTGGGTAGAACTGTATCCACGGGTATCAATAGACGATTCACGTCGAGTTCGGGAGCTCTCGCACATTTTGCAATTTGAACTTCTAAAATCTGCTCGAAAACGTATGGAGAAACATATACCGAAGATTGTAGGCACTTGGCTGGCTGGAACATATGATAGAGATAGAGCTGTGTCTAGAGCGGCCGGGGATGGCATTGGGTCTTTTCTTGATAATGAGAAAAAAGTGGCGCTCTTCTGGAAACGATGCCAGGTACAGATTCTAGACTATGCCATGGAAGCTATAAATGAGACGCCGCAGACTCTGAGTGATGAGAGGACTATAAGCACTGAGGATGCCCAGGCGAAATATTTCAGAGTTGTAGGCTCCAGTTTGTCACTGGTGCTCAACTTGTTGAGCAAGCTGGATAGTGACGACATTAAAAAGTACCAGGAAGAATACGACAAATTCCTCTCCCATAACAAGAAGCTCTGGGCGTTTGTTTCGTGCGAGGATGCGTTTGTTAGACGAACTACTAGTCAATTGCTCGAAGTTTGCCTGGATAAACAAACCGCGACGGTTGACGCGAATCTTGATATAATCAGCCATGCGTTCATTGCTGAGGGACTTCGAGCTTCCCAATCCTCTTCGACATATCAGCTTCTGCAAACTTTGACAAAGTTGACCTCGCAGTTTAGCTATGTATGGACGACGGCCTACAAAGGCAAAAAGTCTGCGCTATCCAAGCTTCGTAATTTTGTGGAAAAGGGTTCTCAAGGTGGTCCAGCTGATTACTGGACAACTCTCACGTTGCTAATAGCAAGTTTGCCTGAAATTGTACTTCCTACAACAAGCGAAGGCTCCATAGACTTCATGAATGCGTTTCGTAACGGGATCACATGTCGAGAGGAACCTAGGACTAACGCTCCCGTGGCATGGAAGGCTTATTTTCAAGTAATCACGACTATTGCTAGTAGATTAACCCATCCTGTCGATGTCCAAAGGTTCTTCGAAACGTCCGCATATGCTGTCTTTCGACAATATTTGCACCCCACAGTAGAAAACTCGCAATGGAATATAAAGGGCTCTATTGGACCATTAGTTGCAGCCTACAAAGTATGTAGTGGATCACAGGACTCAGAGTCTCCCTTCCGCAAGGAATGGGAGAAGTTGGCGGACGAGTTTACTGAAAGACTAAACACATCCCTGCCCGAACAGTCGAAGGACTACCACAAATCTCAGGACACAGTGGTGGCAGAAAGCCACCGCTGGTTCAGTTTTGTGTCAAGCATTTTAAATGACGCGCAGGTTGGTAAATACGGAAACCAGCTAGTAGCTCCATCAATCAAGATAGTTGCGAGTGCTATTGCAGCTGAAAACAACCGTAATGGGAAACCATATTCTGCAGCTGCAACTATTGAAGCCGCAATCAGGCTCACACCAAAGCTCTTCGAACTTTCACCTGAATTATTACACAATGTTGCAAATTCTCTTGGATATGCAGTCCCTAAGTTGATTACATCTCCGTCCTCAAAATATCTACTCTCCAGTCTATTTTTATTTCGTACTCTGCCAGGTCAAGTGCCTATGTTCGAGGAAATTTGGCGGTCAACACTCGATAGCCTATTGGGACTACCTCCGGGAGAGAAAAAGATGAGCTGTATCGTAGCACTTATTTCAAGTGATGTTGTTTCAAAACTCTGTCAACAAAACCCTGAGCTTCAGCGTTTGTTCTCTGCGTATGCTGCCAAGGCTGTCCACGAGAACGAGGAGGTCCAGGCCTGGCCGCTCTTTGAAGCCGCTATAACATTTAATCTACTAGCCAAGCAAACAGAAACTCAACTTCTCGACCAGATTATTGGTGGCTTGGATGACCAAATTAGCGAAACTCGTGTTACTAGCTCGCTTAAGGCTCTTGAATTCATTGCCAAAATGAGGCCAACCTTGCTGAAGAGAGACAACAAATCATATGTTACATTAGTTACTAAACTTTTGGCCCTTACAGAGTTATCAGAGACCGATATACCTTCTCGTGCGAGTCTGCTCAGAAATTCGCTTGAGGGAGCAGAGAAGACTGAAATTGAAGGAGAACACGCTTCGCCGATGCTTCATGTCATTCGACAAAATCTAGAGATCGCTACTCCACAGTCCTTGTCAGTTGATACTCTTGTGCAACAGGCAAAGTCTCTGTTGGATTCATCGGAAGACTCCTCGATATTAACTTCGCTGCTTCCAGATACTTCCATATGGAAGCAATCTCTTGAAGCCATCTTGAGGGAAACTCCCAACTACGCCTTGGCTGTGATGAGACCATTTGCAGGTGCTGTTTATCTCACTGGTAACTCCAACAAAAGTCCTTCGACTAGTACCAGAGATCTTAGTGGCTACTCTGTAGCCCTTCGAATGGCAATTTATACTACCCATTTAGTGGAACACAAGCCAGAAGCAGATTTGCCAAATTTGGATTTAGATATCCTCTACTTGCTTAGTGTTACAGCACAGCTGCTTCAAGATCAGGTGGACCTCCAGGAAGATAACAAACTTGCTGCCTTTCTAGGCACTGATATTATAGCTGAGTTGCAAGACTTCTTGTTTCTTGCAAAGTCTCCTTTATACCGTCTTGCATCTAGCAGCGGCAATAATTGGCTTGATGGAACTGATGCAGCTTCCACCCCAATACGAACCTTAATTTCCAAGCTTATCGTTGAGTCCGGTACCGCTTCCCCGAAAGCTTTCCACTCAGCTAGAATATTGCGTGATCTCCTGCAACGGCTAGCTAACGATCATGGTTGGAACAACGTTCGTGGCGAAGCATGGCTACAAAAGTTGAACATTCTGAAATCATCAACAACAAACGTCCTCGGTGCAGCAGCTATTTTGATTGGATTACAAGACGTGCTAGCGACTAGCAAACTAGTCAACACTTTCTGTAATCGACTTATTAGTGATATTGCAGGGGCGAAGGCTACCTCAGATAAGACACTTAGTTTACTGGTTCTTCTGAATGCCAGCTTTTCTGTGTATGAAGACGAGGATTTGCCAGTGGCGCAGAATCGTCTTATCTTTGCTGTTAAGCAGATACTTTCATGGACCGATGAGCTACCAGCTACAAATCCTCAGCTCGCATCCGAGTCTTGCTTTGCACTACACCGTCTTCTTCCCGCTATCAAAGATATCTATGGTAGCTACTGGGAGACCGCTCTTGGATTCTGCCTTTCTATCTGGGACTCGGATGATTCAACTATGTCTAGCGAACGTCTGCCTATGATTGGAATGTCTTTAAAATTATACATAATTTTGCGGAGTCTCAAAGATGTCAACGATGATTTGGTAGAATGTCTAGGAACGCTTGGCTACCAGATTTCTCACGGTCTTATCAATCTTCTAAAGCTTCGACGGGAGAAAGAAAACTTGCCTTTACTTTTTGTTGACGACATGCTATCCAGAGAAATTAGTAAAATCCAAATAAGTGAAATTCAAGATTTCTCGGAATTTTATGCTTTGATAGCGTCGGATCATAAAACTGTTCAAGCTACAGCTTTTGGAGTCCTCCACAGAGCCATTCCTGAACAACAACAGCAGCTCTCTGTCGATGTTATCCTTGAGAAACGAGATGCGCATCTTCCCGAAGAGCTCCTCTCCCTCCTTCTAGACGCACCATCTCTCAACACTCTTCCTGACGAAATCTTATCGACGTTTCCTTCATCTATTCGCGGCTACCTCCTCTCGTGGCTTTTAGTCTATGATTCCTATAGCACAGCTTCTTTCAAAGTTCGCAGTGACTATAGCGCCACCCTCAAGTCCGAGAACTACATATCGCCTCTACTGGATTTTATGTTTGACGTCCTTGGTCATTCGGCTGGTTACCCCCTCTCCCTCGGTTCTTTCAGTGACGAAAAGATTCGCTCCTACACTCTATCTGCACCAGACATGGACCTTGAAGATAGCGAACAGGACCTCCACTGGCTCCTAGTCCATCTCTACTATCTCACCCTAAAATACACCCCCTCTCTCGCCAAAACTCACTACATGGACCTAAGGTCCAAACAGACACGCCTAGCAGTCGAATCCTGGACTTCCCGCTTCTTCTCGCCACTGATTATCGCAGACACAATGACTGATGTCTTAACATGGGCGGAAAACCAAGAAGTCAACGAGATGGAAAATGAGAAGGAGCTCATAATCAAAGTTTCCCGTAAAGCTCGAGAAGTGTTCGCTGGCTACGAGGTCGATGACACTATGCTTCAAATCGTCATCAAACTTCCTCCCGCCTACCCTCTTGATGGCGTTAAGGTAGAAGGCGTGACCCGTGTCGCTGTTAGTCAGCAAAAGTGGACCGGCTGGCTTATGAATACCCAAGGTGCTATCACTTTCTCTAACGGCTCTATCACCGACTCTCTCTTCATCTTCAGAAAGAATATAATCGGTGCCCTGAAAGGCAAGGCCGAGTGTGCTATCTGCTATAGTTTGATCAGCAGTGATAAGAAGATGCCGGATAAGGGCTGCCACACGTGTAAAAACTTGTTTCATGCTGGGTGCTTGTTCAAGTGGTTCGCGACGAGTAACCAAAGTACGTGCCCGCTTTGCCGCAATCCCTTTAATTATGGAGTTAGTGCAGGGAAGAGAGGTGGTGGCGGTGGCGGCGGTGGTGACTAGGCTTGATAGAATTAAATCGGGACGTTTGTATACAGATACAATAAGTAGATTACTGTATGTAGGTTTGATCATCATCATATGACAACTGTGGATACTTTTGGAAGCCCTGGGAGTGCCATACGTTCTATTATTAATCCACCAACTTTACACCCATCTTGATACCTTCCAATCATATTTTGGCTTATGTATCCTTGATTGTATGATAGAATCGCATAAGAGCAAAGGCCACATTCCTCCATTAAATAAGAGTAACTTTGAAGGGGTTATTGAGACTTGGCTTGCTGAAACTAATCATCAAAGATCCACAATGCAAATATAAAATGATGTTCAGAATTAACTGAGACGTGTAAATTTCTAGTTTCCTAAAGGTTTGCTTATTCACGTGCTTTATATCCTTGTCTTATCAGAATGTTGGAAGGCCCAGTTGATTGGATGACCTTGGATGACACCAACAGCTGGTTGTTGGACATAAAACAATAATCTCAATTCTAGTTCTTCCCTTCCAATTCCAAAATTACTTTTACATAGGTTTTTGGAAAGAGATTCTAAGTTTGCACGATGGCGCTACCATTGTATACCGATGTACCTCTCGAGCTACTTTCTACCCCCGCCTTCAAGACAGGAAAGGTAAGTCACCCAATACCATATATGGTTAGAAGGCCCTTAATTAACGCTTTCATAAATTTCACAGACAGATCCGTTTACAAAAGAAGCTTCTCATATGGCTTTGAGCCACAACTCTTTTATTCGCGGCTTCAACTCCATATATCAGCAGGCACCACGGATTGAGAAATCTATGGTCGATATCAAGGACTTTATAGCCTATTGTCTTGCATGGAGATCGCTTGTATTCACACATCATCACTATGAAGAGACCGAATTCTTCCCCGCTATCGAAAAAATAACGGGTGTCAAAGGTATCATGGATGGAGAAGTCAAGGAGCATGGTACGTTCTAAAATTACAATCTGGCATGGATAAGCATGAATGACTATATCCAGCTCAATTTTACGATGGTCTCGAGTCCTTCAAGACTTATCTAGAGAACCTGAAATCCAAAGAATCTGAGTTTCAAGCCTGCGAGCTGTTGAAGATCATGGATGCCTTTTCCAAGCCATTCTATGACCATTTAGCAGCAGAGCCTGACGCTATACTCGAGCTGTCACGTTTCTCTACTCCTGAGAATCCTTTTGATATCGAGAAGATCGCACTCGCGAGTGGCAAGAAGCAAATGACACCTGGTTTCATTTTCAACACGCTCCCGGCGTTCCTGCTCAATATGGAGACGGTGGAGTTTGAAAATGGGATGTGGCACGGTGTCTTCCCACCGATTCCTAGACTTGCGAAGTATTTCATGTATGGATTGGTTCCAATGTGGAAGGGAGCGCAATGGAAGTTTGTTAGTTGTGATGCCAATGGGGCAAAGAAGCAGTTGGCTGTGTGAGGTTTTAGTGAGTACCTTGGTCTGCCTTAATGCCGGAAAATCTAAACTTATGGTCTTTGAAATTCTAAGAATTTACTATCCTTATAAAACGTACATGGAGATAATCAAATCATTTTTAACAATATCGATATTTCTTCTCCTTTTTTAGGAGAGATGCCGGTATCACTTCAATTACTGCCATATTGTGTATATAATTGACGAAAATAGTCAAGGAAATCAGATTTCTTTAAAATCCCAGAAGTGGAACATTCCAGACCCCTGATAGCCGGCTCCTTGGACGAATTCAAAATATTTTGTGAGTGCTATACATATGGAATGATTGGATGGGGAGTTGTTTTTAAGATAAATACCCTTTTTCTAGAGTGTTAGTGTGAAATTCGAGAGGAAGGGGCTGAAATATCCGTTGTGTTGGAACTCAGATACGCACGCGGTGTCATCACAGGACCCTCGGCTCGTTACTTTTCCACCAGGATGGAAGTCTATTGATAGCAACGGCACATCCGCTGATTGTCTCATATTTGCCCCTAAAGAAAACAAAACCCCTGATGAGATGATATACTCTAATCCTCGTAAGTTTCTAGAAGATTTGAAGCGGCGCGGAGTTAATTTGAAAACAATCAGGCTTGCTTGAGTAAGAGTTTGAGAATGTGAGATTCATCAAGAGCATACCATATCACTCATTATCGATATCTCTTAGCCCGGGTTACACTAAGCTATGTCTACCGAGCAACGTTATGGTTGAAGCAATTAAGACAAACACTGAAAACGAATGCAGGTATTTGTTTATACTTATAGAGAGCCCAGCCACTATGAGTGCTTGATCGGTGGACAAAGCAGTCTTGAACTTGCGGATGAGCTGATGATTCATTTATTGGTAAGAAATATACATCACTTCTTGTAGACAAGCTAAATCTCTCTCTATTGTGATCCGACAATGAGGAAGAAAAGAGTTCATGGTTCGATTTTATATTTTAAGACAAAAAGAAGAAAGCTATTTGGGTTTCTGATTTGATGTTGCATTTCAAAGGTAAAACTCTTGAAAGAGTGAGGTTGCGAAGAATAAAACAACCTCGTTCTCAGATGCTGGGGTTCAGAGTAGACGGTCCCGATATTTCACATCGTAAAATTCTTTCAAAATAGTATAGAAGTGTGAAAAAATACTTTAAAAGTAGCAGAATTTAGCTAAGGACTCCGATGTGCTTTATCTGATTTGAGTTCAGCCCCTTGACAAAGTCGATTCATCCTTTATTATGATGCTGGTGTGCAATCTTATCTTGCTCCACAACTGCATCTTGATCTGGTGCGTGCATACTAATAAAGTGGTCATAGGGTTCCTGATTGAGGTTATAGGTCAATCAATGGGTAATTTAGGAGCTGAAATACGGGAAGCGGTATTGAACTTACCCGCCGCTTACACTGATGTGGAATTTCATACCCATTCACAGTCCCAGTATTCGCACCTTTAAGGGTTGGGTACTCCAAGGTCATATCCATGTTGCAGTTAATAATTTCACGGAGGTATCCAAAGCAATGTGCAAGATGCCAGATTTCTTCTTCTTCTGGAGTTTGTATTCTGCCAGGAACGATTTCCATACTTACCCCAGGTAGAGAGCTATTGTTTTGTACCAATTTCCAAAATGCAGTTTTCAGCATCCACTGTAAATTTCAGCTCTTGTAGTAGCAATATCAGATGTAATAAATTGCGTATCAAAACTTACAACACAGTGATATTGATGAGCTGTTGGAATTAACATTAAATACAAGTAACAGGTATTGGATTATCATTAGCTTACCCCAACTAACCCCATATCTCTTGTATCCATCTTTGTACTTGACTCCCGGAGGAAGATTGTAGCGCTCAGGACTATCAATTATGACAAAACCAGCGCCTTTCGGTAAATCTGCTTCCCATTGTGCTTCCTGCTCTGGTCCTGGTTTCAGATTCTCTGCATGGAATATTCTAGTCTCATATTCCGCTATCTATGTGTTAGTCAAACTCACTAACAAGGTACTGTTTGACTCAATATAGAACTTACGAGCTGGAAAGAACTCCGTTTCAACACCATGAGGCCCTGAAACACGTTTTAACAAAACAAAATATATAATCGTAAGCCCTACAACATTGAGTAAGACCGCCAATATCACGTATTTGGCGATCAGGGTTGTGCTTCGGAGAGTGTGCTGTTGGCTATGCAGAACGGAAATACGTTCGTTTTGGATATCCTCGCTCATGTTATCACTATTGCAATCACCAGGCATAATCTCCATATATGACTGTCCTGTAAGAATATGGCTTTCAACCGCTAGGGTAAATAGAAGACTTATGAAGTAGCCACATACACTTTTTGAGGACTTGAACATCTTTCATATATTGAGTACTGGCAAGTTCCAAGTTCGTGGCTGGAGCAATTCTTTTATGAAAGCAGTATGGTTCTTCATACTTTGAAATATATCACTCAGTGGGGGGCGGCAAATGTCAATAAAGATTTACGAAAACAAAGCATGTAGTTTATCGTCACGTCTACAGATTCCGCTACTGTACGTCGTGTTGGCAAAATTCCGTAAAACACTCGATTACCTTGATTTGTGATTTCTGATTTCTGATTACTGATTTCTGATTACTGATTTCTGATTTTTGATTTTTTCTCATTTTAGGTTCTATATTTTTGTTTTTAGGTTTGAAATTCCGAAACCGGCCAAGTGTACTAATTCCTTGCTATGGCCCTTGTTTCACGAAATCGGTGCTCAGCAATTATCAATGATACAATCCTTCATTCATGGAATGAGATTTATTTATATTCTAGAATTCTCGTGGAATATACATAAACCCAGCTCCAAAGTGACTCCTCTCCTATATCGGACGTACAATAGCGCTCTGGTCTACTTGACGTGCCTTAGTCCATGCAAGAATACTGTCCCAGTTGCGGCATTCATGCTCAACTTTGAAGTTGGCGTATGGGGTTGCTTCAGTGTCTTTCCATCCCCAAGTAATCAAAGAAATGTCGCTGTGGCAAGTTATACTTAGCCGTAATTCATCAATACAGTGATCTATACATAATACCGTCAGTATTTTGATTGAAACCATTGAATCTGGAAGTCTACCAACGTGTTGCCAGTTCCGCACTGGCGTTTCTGCACTATGATAATAATCTGGAGACATATATTTACGAATATAGTCCCTAGGAAAAGTCTTTATTTGTGCTTGCATTTGAAGGCGAAATTGTTTTACTTACAAGCAATGTAGCTGATGGAAAACTCCCAAAGTACCCAAATATCCGGAGCCATCAGTAAGCTTGATAGAGGTACGATCAATGGCTCTTAGATCATCTTCGGATACAATAATTTGGGACCCTATCAATTAATCAGATGTGGATAAACGTGGATAGAGTAAAGCACACCTACACTGCAAATAGCTTTCCTCCCAGGCTTTGTCTAACTCTGGGCGCGGTTTTCCCTTATAGACGTTGGTTGGATCGAGCTCTACGGTACTGTTTGAGACGACTTTTTCCCAGGAAACCGCTTCTCGTGCAGGAGCTAAGCAAAAACAATGTTAGAAATGAATAAAATGCTCTGGCGCGAACGAACTCACAGTTTATGAGATTGGGGCCTGTTTTTTTGTCATGAATAGAAATAAAAAATAGTTCGAATGACCAAAGTAAATTGATGCACAATAAAGTGATAGTACCGATCATCAAGAAGAGCCTTCGTTTGTGGTGTTTTTCCATGTTCTTGAACTTTGAAAACTCTGACAGCAGAAGTGCATGCGAATGATGGTCTTCACCAAAACGAATTCCCTTGAAATCATCGTCACTGTCATTGAACTTATCTAAAGAAGACATTGTTGGAGGCAATATTTAGTGATCCAAACGACGTGAAGTCGAGTCTGCAAAGCTAAACAAGTCTAGAGATGTCGGAATCAAGAGACCTCAATATGAAATGAACCTGAGCGGGAATGGGAAATCACCGTTTAGTCTTCTTCCTTCCGATCTTCGCCATCTGACCCCTGGAAATTATACTCCGCTTTTTGCCGCTAATTTCGCCGAAAAAGGCAAAGTAAGTGTTATTTATTAAGGCGCCTGTACGACCACATGGCAATACATATTGTTACTTGAATTTTCGAGAATATGCCCAATTTGTGATATATCCGACTCGTCTTACTACTTACAAGGCTAACGTACATCCTATATCTGTGCGTCGGGGAGGCTAAATTAGTCAAAACTGTTGAGACTATCAAAAAGTTGAGATGTAATTCATTGGAACATTTTAATTGCTAGAAGCTTTGAGAATTTGCATAAATACGGTAAGTTATCAAGACAATAAACTCGGAATATGCAAGTTCAGAGCCCTGTGGATCTACAGGTAACAGCCAATTGGCACATTATTACGCCCTAATCTTTCTATTTTGATTCACCGCTTTACCATATGTACTTGACCATGTAACATAAGCTTTCTGAAATATGTACTTCAAGATCTTTACTCTAGTGTCACAATCTTGAGTCTTTATGTGCAAGACTTGTCACAGTAGCCAATTTCTTGCTTACATATTCTCTACCCCTAAAAAGCTAAAGTTGAACGATAGCCAATACATTACAAGTTGAGAAGGGAGGTGGTCGGTTAGCTTCTGTCAAGGTTGCAATTGTTCCGATTGGTTGATCTGATATTTTACTTCCAGTGGAAAGAGATCAGGGAGATATAAGAAGCAGACATTCCTTCATACAAGACTGTTCTCCATCTCTAAATCTATAAAGCCCCTGTGAAAACCCCAAAGAATTGACTCACATTTCAAGATGAAGTCAAGAATCATTCTTTCACTAGTCCTGGCAGATGTGATTTTTTCAGCGCCAATTGCTGGTAAGTTGTTAACCTGCTAAGTTTCTGGAAAGAAGTACATTAGGACTAACCATCAGCAGCACCATTGCCAAATTCCGAGGCAGCAGTTTCTGACTGGATTTATATCCCCCCATCTAAGCGAGATTCCGGAGCAGCTGTTCCTGACTGGATTTATCGCCCATCTAAGCGAGACCCCGGAGCAGCTGTTCCTGACTGGATTTATCGCCCATCTAAGCGAGACCCCGGAGCAGCTGTTCCTGACTGGATATACTACTCCAAGCCTTCAGCTAAACGAGAGATTGAGGCCGAGGCAGCAGCAGCTGCTGCTGCCAAGTAGAGTGGTTTCGGTCATAAGAGGAAAAGTGCAGGGAGAAGGCTTGGATTCGTTTAGGCTTCGTGCAGCTACCTCAGCCTTTCCCGGCCGATTGCTCTACTGGCTAAAGTCTAAGATGCGAGTTAGCCTTATTTAGTATGCACCAATCAATTATACGTCTACTCTTAATCCCTAGATAGGAGAATGTTGAAGAATAAAGGGTAACATTATTAGAGAGCATGATCTGATGACGGGACTCCAGTAATTGTACGTGGAACAAAGTGAATCCTACCCTCTTACCTCTCCATACGAACCTAGATTTATTCCCTGTAGCAATTTTCCAAGTACGGACTACTCTGTACTCAACACACATACCCACTCTCTTGAGGAAGTATTTAATGTAAAATTGACTTAGCATCAACCAACCTGCTGCCTCTTATTGGTTACGGTATAATTAATCACCTTCCATACCTACCCATCTTATCAGGTTGTGCGCGTAGAGAACCAACCACATTCGACCAACAACCAACTTCAGCGAGCAATAACATAAGCATCGCTCCACATCTTTACCAAAAGCTTCGTTCACTATACCCGCCAATCTCTATTTCCATCATACGGTACTCCGTGCAATATTCTTATATGTTTTTAATCTCTAGGAGCGAAGCTGTAGAGGATGGTAACAAAAGGTATTGAATGCTCATATGGAGCCGATAACGTGTTTGGTCCGGTCGTTGCAGCAGAATGTCGACAAGGCTTTGATTTCACATTGCTATTTGAGCAGAGTATTCTCTCCATCTTGCCTTCCAGTCTATTCCTGCTTGCTATAGTGCCTCGATTCGTCTGGTTACATACCGCTCAGATAAAGACTGCACCAAGTATCTTCCGTACTACAAAATTGGTGAGCACCAAGTGATTTGCAATGTACTGTACTAGTTCCTGAACTGACGTAAATTAATCAACCCAGATACTTGCCACTCTTCTTGTCGGTCTTCATCTTGTGCTCCTTGTATTATGGACTCGAGGCCCAGATTCTGATTCACGAGTATCAACGACAATTCCTGCATGTATTATCATCCTAATAGGAGCAGCTGCAACAATACCTCTTTCGTATCTGGAAGATTCCCGGGCAGTCAGACCTTCATCCTTATTGAGTATGTACCTCTTGGGAACAATTATTTTGGATATTGCCCAAGCTAGGACTTTATTTGAAATCAATTGTAATACAGTAGGGGCGACTTTTGTTCTGATTATGGGGGTAAAAACCTCCCTGTTGGTTTTAGAAGCAAAAGCCAAGCGAAAGTTTATGGGAGAACCGTATATCTACTACTCAAGAGAAGCGATGAGTGGCATTATCAATCGAAGCTTCTTTTGGTGGCTCAATTCCCTGTTCAAGGTTGGATATCGAAATGTGCTTTCACCAAAGGACCTCGAGACTCTTGATGCGTCACTCCTTTCGAAGAATCTAGGGCAAAAGATTCAGGAGGCCTGGGATCATCGCGGTACGCACCTTGCCATTGATTTGAAAAGGTTTCCTCCCTAAATTGAATTCGGTACTCCAGCAGGCAAGAACGAACTATTATGGACCTCATTGCGATTTTTAAAGTGGTATCTAGTGTCAGCCGTCTTCCCGCGACTATGTCTGACAGGTTTTACCTTCGCACAGCCTTTTCTCATTACCAAAGCTATAGAATCGGTTAAGGAACCGACAAATCAACTTACCACGAACAAAGGATATGGGATGATTGGAGCAGCAGCTTTTATATATGGTGGTATTGCAGTAAGCTCATCAAACACCATCAAGGACCATAAAAGAGAAAATGCATCATATTAACATAAGGAAAGATTTCAACAGTCCATTACAAACACCAATTATATAGAAGTATTGTTGCCATTCGTGGCGGAGTAGTTTCTCTGATATATGATCGCGCACTCTCTCTCCAGATAGGCGCATTTGACGAGTCTGCCACTATTTCCTTGACGAGCACTGACATGGAGGCTATATCACGGAGTATGGAAATGATTCATGAAATTTGGGCAAGATCAATTGAGATCGTCATTGGCATTGCCTTGCTCGCTCGTCAACTAGGCTGGGTATGTGTTATGCCATTAACAGTGGTCGGTATTTGCAGCTTTGGAAGTACCCAAGTTGCTGCTCGCATCGGGGGAAGGATGCAGATCTGGCAAGCAGCTGTCCAAAGCCGTATCTCTATGGTTTCATCTATGCTTGCGTCAATAAAAGCGGTAAAGCTTATGGGCTTGAGTTCTATTATGACAACTTCGATTCAAGATCAGCGAACCCGAGAGTTGAATTTTCAAAAAGGATACCGATGGTGTATTGTCTATCTGAACATACTTGGTAAGTTTTGGGTTATTTTTAAAAGTTAGTTGCTTATAAAGATTTAATGCAGGTGTCATGCCTGTTGCTATCGCTCCGGTGGTAACACTCAGTGTCTTCGCTATTCAAGCTGTTGCTCGAGGTACAGATTCGCTGTCGACTGCCCAGGCTTTTACTTCACTGGCACTTATCACTCTTATCACTAGCCCAGCATCTCAACTGATTTCAGCAGTATCAAGTTGCGCTGCAGGCCTTGGTTGTCTCAGTAGAATTCAGAGATACTTGTTGGCTTCTGTACATGATGACAGGAGACAGAGCCGTACTGTGACTGGGAGCCACCACTTGCTCAATTATACTTCAAATAGGTCCTTAGAACTTAGACCGATAAATAAGAATCGCCATGTTGACCATTCCACCTTCGCTTTGCAGGTCAGACAGGCATATATTCGTCCTTCGAAGGATGCCAGTTTCATAGTAAGAGATCTCAATATGGAAGTTAAGCCAGGTACATTGACTATTATTGCCGGCCCTATTGGCTCAGGGAAATCGACGATAATGAAAGCCATTTTGGGCGAAATACTCTGCGAGAGTGGTAACGTGAATATCGTGTCAAGCAATTTGGCTTATTGTGCCCAGTCGCCGTGGCTGCGGAATACGAGGATCCAACAGAGCATATCTGAATTAGCAGATGATTGCGCATTGGATGAGGCCTGGTATAATACCGTGGTGTACTCGTGTGCTCTTAATCAAGATATGGAGCAGTTTCCGGATGGTGATCGAACGATGATTGGAAGTCAAGGCTCGATGCTGAGTGGTGGCCAAAGAATGCGGATCACCCTTGCTCGAGCACTCTACTCAAAACCCAACATCGTATTGCTTGATGATGTGCTCAGCGCCTTAGATGAGACGACAGGCGATTTGGTGATGCAACGGCTTTTCAGTCCACACGGTATTTTCCGAAAACTCGGGACTACTATTGTCTTAGTTACTCATACCAGTATGTGCCAGAGTCCATTAAGTGTCTTAGATTTCGCTGCTAACTGTTGCTAGCGCGACATTTTTCTCTTGCCGATGATCTTATACTCCTCACCGCCGATGGGAAAGTTGCCCAACATGGTAGTTCCGCCAAATTAGACTCAAAAGATATTCTCGAGGGAAAATCAGGAGCTACAGAAATCGCCCCAGCCAAATTATCTAAGCCTTCACCCAAAAGTTTTAAGCCCCCACCAGAAAAAATGCAAGATTTGATGAGAAGAACCGGGGACTTTTCACTGTATACGTACTATTTCCGTACCGTAGATCCTTGGCATGCGTTCATCTTTATCTCAACATCTATTGCCGTTCTTTTTGGAATGACGATATTTCCTCCTCTCTGGTTGAAGCTATGGACTGATGACAATGGCCAATATATTGGCAAATATATAAGTGTACATATGGCTGTTGCAGTGTTTTCTGGAATCATGGTTGGCAGCTCTATTTGGTAAGAACCGTTGCGTCTGATCACCATAACAGCAATTCTAATTTCAAATAGGTCTATAATGATCCTCATCGCACCAGCGTCTGCAGCAAGACTACACTATATTTTGTTACAGACAACCATGAGGTTCGTAAACCTGAATATGGTTATTTCTTTCCACGAATGTTCTCATTTTAATTCTTAAGAATAGAGCATCACAAGCGTTTTTGGTTAGAACAGATAGAGGGACAATCATCAATAGGTTCGTGTGTCTTTTCAATGTAGAGTAATCTTTTTCCCTTGCTCACATAACGTAGATTCAGCCAGGATATGACACTTGTAGAAGGCGAACTCCCTATTTCGGGACTTCTGGTGGTTACAAGTATGTGTATCCCTCTTCGCAAAGCACTCACATGCAAATCTAATGAACATATAGCACTCCTTCAGTCTCTCGGACAGGCTGCGTTAATTTCAACTGGATCAAGTTATATGGCTCTCTGTATTCCACCCTTCATAGTAGGAGTATATATTCTTCAGACGATCTATCTCAGGACTTCGCGACAACTAAGATTCCTGGATCTTGAAGCAAAAAGCCCACTTTTTTCGAACTTTGTGGAGACCTTTGAAGGAGTTGTAACAATTCGAGCGTTTGGGTGGCAAGAAAAGTCCCGGGCAGTCAATTGGCATTTTCTGGATGCCTCGCAGCAGCCATATTATTTGCTGCTATGCGTGCAGCGGTGGCTCAATCTTGTACTGGATCTCATGATCGCGGGAATGGCGATTGTTGTGATTACACTCTCTATGCAGTTGCGATCTAGTTCAAGTGGAGCTCTTTTAGGTATCGCTCTTAACAATGTTCTTGGCTTCAACCAAAGCTTGACGATGATGATTACGGAATGGACCAAGCTAGAAACATCACTCGGTGCAATCGCTCGTTTGAAGACTTTCGAAGCAGAGACACCCTCTGAATCACGACCCGGTGAAGACACGTTACCACCAGACTCATGGCCACAATTTGGTTCCATCGAGTTTCGCAGTGTTTCGGCCTCCTATGGGTAAGTATACATCTTGTGTTCTTCTCCATCTTCAAAGCTAACAAAAAAAAGGCCAGGCTTAGCAGCACTGAAAGACATTTCTTTTAAAGTTCTCCCTGGTGAGAAGATTGGAGTATGTGGTCGTACTGGCAGGTTTGTGGTCCTCGTAATATAACAACCAAATACCGTGAGCTAATCTCTGGCCCCAGCGGTAAAAGTTCACTAATTGCAACTCTCCTCCGGGTTCTTGATATGGACGATGATACAGGAACAATCTATATCGATGGCTTAAATATTAGAGAAATCTCTCGAGAGACCATTCGTGAAAGAATTATAACCGTTCCTCAAGAACCGTTCCTGTTTGACGGCTCCGTCCGACGCAATGCAGCCCTTTCAAGCACCGTGTCAGATGATGATATAGTTCAGGTGCTGACCCGGACTGGTCTTTGGTCGATCCTGGAAGAACGTGGCGGCCTGGATGCCGATATCCGTGACCAGCCACTCTCGCAAGGGCAACGATAGATTTTCTGCCTCGCACGCGCGATGCTACAGAAAGAAAAGAAAATCCTTATCTTAGATGAAGCCACGAGTAATCTCGACCATGAGACTGATCAATTGATGCAGACGATAGTAAAGGAAAACTTCGCATCTCACACTGTCATCACTGTTGCACATAAGTTGGATACTATAGGAGATAGTGACAAGATTGCAGTACTTGATTCAGGTTCACTCGTTGAGTTTGACAGTCCATCTATCCTATTACAAAGAGATAGCGCTTTCAAAAGACTGGGGGGCATTCTGAAGAGCAAATAGTCATAGCTTATTATTTTAAGTGGCGTAGAATTTTAATAAACTCTGTGGTAAATACTGTGATACGAATGATGTTAAAACTGAGCTACATAGGAAACAAACGAATGAAAACCTTTCAGCCATAATAACAATTTACATATCTGGCAACAAATTTATGACTAGGTTTGTCTCTATGGACTGTTTGCTATCGGACATTCATTTGCATATGTTTGCTGCAATAGAAAATCTATCCTTCTATTCCAAAGGCTTGAAGTTCCCCAGGGTTGTGAAGTTATATATTTATGATTTGATAATATACCGTTAAGCGTACTGATAAATATGACAGCTGTGTAATCTCACAACTTCGCTTTTACCGTTCCTTCATCCCTAACCATATATCCCCGCTTTCCACTCTTCTCCAAATCCCTCAATACTCTTCTCAGAATCTTCCCTGAAGCACTCTTCGGAATCTCATCCACAAATTCTATCTCCTTCAACCACTTATGTTTAACCTTACTCACTTTCACATAACTAATCAATTCCTTTCCTAAAACCTTTTCCTCAGGTGCTCTAGCCTTTCTCACAACATATGCCTTGGGTTTCTCCCCACTATAATCATCTTGGATCCCTAAAACCGCTACATCTTCTACAAACTTGTGTCCCAGGAGCAAGTCTTCGAGTTCCGCAGGCGCAACTCCAATGCCTTTGACTTTAATCATTTCCTTGATCCGATCAGTAATTGTGATCATACCCTTATCATCAATCATTCCTTGGTCACCAGTGCGCAGCCATCCGTTTTCGTACGTCCCTTTCGTTGCCTCTTCATTATCCAAGTAACCCATCGTTATCTGCGGACCTCTCGCTAATATTTCTCCCGGTTCCCTAATGCCCAATTCTCTACCTTGCTCATCCACAATCCTGACTTCTGTGCTCGCTACAATCATGCCAACTTTATGTGCATGTTCATACGAGTACTTCTCAGGTGGATGGGCAGTTATGCAAGAACATGATTCGGTCATCCCATAACCTTGCTTAAATCCGGTGCCTGGAAACTTTTTCTGGAGTTGCAAGATAATCTCCTCGCTCAATGGTGCTGCACCACTGCTAAATCTGGTCAAGTGACTTAAGTCATATTCATCTACAATTGGATCCCTAACCATACGGATTAAAATTGGTGGTACGAGAAGTAGTTCGGATATTTGGTATTCAACGACTGCCTCGAGCATAGAAGGCATGGTAAACGAGGGTAGCATGTAGACTTCTGCGTTGAGGAGAATTGGGAGATGTAAAACGTGTACTAAGCCGGTAATATGGAAAGACGGAAGGATGGCGAGGATCTTTTTATGTGTTACAGGTGTGATTTGTTGGATCTGGAGACACTGGGCTATCACATTTTGGTGAGATATCATAACCTAGTCAAGTCAGTCATGTATGTGCAAAAAATGGCGAAAGTATCTTCTACTTCAGGACGGGAGGTAATCATAAACTTACTGCTTTAGGTAGCCCAGTGGTTCCACTGCTAAAGCTCAAAAACCCACAAACATCCCCATTCGTCTTTCCCTTCGGGATTTCAAACGGTTCAACCTGTCCCATTTCGCCATATCTTTTTCCCATTACAATCAAATCTTGCAAATTCTTATAACCCTCTAAGTTTCCCTCCAACATGAAAACCCTGTCCTTACTCAACCCCGCTTGAACCGCCGCCTGAATCGCAACCTCCATGCTCCCCGGCATCGTCATCAAAAATCTTGCCTTAGCTGTCTTCAAAGCATAAGTCATTTCTTCTACATTATAAGCTGGGCTAGCTCCAGATACAACACCTCCCACTCGGGTTACAGCATGCATAGCTACGGGGTACCATATTGTGTTGGGGGAGAAGAGAGCTACGGTTTCACCGGAACGGAGGCCATAGTCCTTTGAAAGAGCAGTGGAGAGATATGTGCTATGGGCTTTAATGGAGGTATAGGAGAGGCGAGCTTTGGTTTGCGCATCTGTAAATCCTGCTACACGGGAGTTTTGAAGGGGAGAGGCGGGAGAGTCGAAAAGCCATTGCCATGTTGTTAAATTCTGAGGTACTGTTTTTCACATTAGTACAGATCTAGTTTTTTCTTTGAAGAGAGATAGAAAGGAAATTTACAGTCAATGTCCGGGTGGGTGCTTTTGAAAGGCATTGCGAATGGCCCTACTTGTTATTGCAAAGATCTGATGAAGAAAATACAAGAGTGTGAAATGTGTATTTTACAATACACGATGAATGAAATGAGAAAAAATCTAAACGTCCGAAGCAGAACGGTAACTTACCAAGATCTCAAAGATGCCGAGTCAATTAGCGGTACTACCTTACTAGATGCCTCTCAGCACTGAAAAGATTTAGCTCTCCGTCAAGAATAGTGAAGTCAGAAGCGGGGGAGGAATGCGGGGGAAGTAGATCACGTGATATATACATCCTCGGCTTGAGGGTAATGCCTTCGTTTCTGCAGGTAATAATTAGCTTCTTAGTTTTTGGTCGATAGATACCCGTCCCTGATTACGTAAAACAAGCCTTCTTGTGAGTGAACATAAATAAAGTATAGACTTACAAAATCAAAGAACACGACCTGCCCGCGCAGCTGAAGAAAACCTTAGGGGTGGCTTCAAACCGTTACTGTACTCGAGAAGCGGCTTAACTTTCGGGTAAAGAAAGCTCTACCCGATTACAGTAAGTGGATTAGACATAGTGACAGGCAATCCAGCTCATAGCTTCTAACGTCCATTATTTTCTAAGTTTTGCAACTTCATTCATTTGAAATGAGGGGTTACTTGAGCTTCAAGATTTTTAAGCTTCACAATATCTTAGTAACTGGTAGGTTTAAGCTTAAATACTAAAAACAGAAAGCCCTTTGTGTGAGACGAAGCGCAAACGAAGTTCTAATTGTATTATATCAATCAAAAGGTTTAGAATCTCGCTATGTAAGGATATTAAAGTACCTAATTCGCTAAATCTAACAATTAAACCTGGCATTTACATACTCATTAAATATATTTCAGGCTCGTAGCCCTTTTCACTTGAAGCTCAGCTAAAACATGTAAGAGAAGTATGGCAATAAATGAGAAAAGACGGCGTTTGAGAGTAACCAATGCATGTATTTTCTGCTTCTCGTATAGAAACAAAACAAATAGATCAGTATACCAGTAGTAACGACCCTAAGAGGTGAGAGAAATTACCTATCTTTCTCCGAGATCTCCGATTGTATGTATTCTCTAAATAGAAATAAAGAAAATGGAAGAAAATGGATTTGTTGCTGCTAAGCAACCAGAGACAAAAATAAAGAGAAAATATGATCGATAGTAAAGGTGGAGTAGATAGACTCCGTGATTTCGCTATAATTACAGTCTATTGATTGCGCGTTTGGACAAAAATTAAAATGAACTTGGCATTCTGCCACATTTGAGAAGGACTGTCAGACACAATAAGATTAGTTCTCTATGAGTTGTACCGTATCACAGGGAACGCGCGCTTGTGCGTACTATAATACAATCTGCCTGGTATTCGCAATTCAGATTAGAGTCTGAAATTTTGACCCTCTATACGCCATCCTCAATGCTTTTCCTCAAAAGAACTCCATCCAACGCCATGTATCATAATAACCATCTCAAAGCCTCCCAGTCCACAACCAGCCTCAAACACAAAGTCGATAACTGGCGTAACGACCAGCAGTCTCAGACTTCCGAATAATCTTGACTACCTGACCCCGTCGAAGTCCCAAGTATCTCGCAACCGGATCAGCGACCTGGATTCGAGGAAGCTGGGTATCCTTCAGACGATAGCGCTCCAAGAGCTTTGCCTTCTCTTCCTTGCTCAGCAAAACGTGTTTAGGGACCAACTCATGATGGGTGATGTTGACCAATAGATCTTGCTCAAGAAAGCACTCGATTCTGGTCTCAGAAGCAACAGCAGGAATAATTTTGAGGGCAGCAGGCGTGATGTTTACGTTCGTGATTAGAATTCCGGTGTGAAAGTTGTACTGGGAGAGATGTTGGGCAAATGTGCGCATTTGTTTGATACCAACGTTGGTGTCGGGTAGGAACTCAACCCAGATAGTGCCAATGTCTGGCGCCGGGGGATTTGGGACTCTTGCAGTAGGAGGGGTAGAGTATCTGCTCATCATCTCATCGCTTGGGCGCGCAGAAAATTTCATAATCTTACGGCTGTTAAAGAGTTAGTTAGTAAATTACCAATGGGGTTAGGATAGCAGGCGCATACTTGATACTTCCACTCCCATCGGTATCTTGGTATTTATTCTTGAAGTCCTCGAAACTGATCTTAACTTCTGCATCTGCAAGTTCGTAGCCTCTATCTTGAACCATCTCATTGATTGTTCGCCATGCGCGCCATAGTCTTGCAGCCTCCTCGAGGTTGCCTTGCTCTCTTTGCTTTTGGCGTTGGTCGTCTGCGTCCATCTTGTATTTTGAATTGAACTAGAATTAAACACTGGCACAGCCTTGGGCACTATCGAGAGATTGGTTGTTCTGTCGTGAGATGTCTCTTGTCACGTTGAAGTGTGAAAAGGTCGAAGTTGCTGAACCTGAAGCCTTTCTTTCAAAAAACCTTAGCGCACGGTCTTGCACCACTGGATACTTTCGGCTTCCGTACCAGCTTGCAGTCCTAGCAAATAATTAAATCCACAATTGCTAATCTGTATTCACCCGAACCAGTTTGTAGTTTGAATTGTGAATCCGCCTGTTATCTTATTTGAATATTTCGGGAGCATGGACAACTGAAATTCTATTTATCTACAACACCACCTTTCCATCACAACATCCCATATATATACTCAATCACTATGGCAGACGTCGCAACCCCTCCCGTGGAGGACAAGAAGGCCAAGGTTGTTCTTGAGAAGCCAGAGAAGCCAGATGAAGATGTATTCCGGACAGCTGAGAAGAAGGCTCAAAAGGAACATGATGATGCCCAGGCAAAATATGTAAGTCATCCCCAGGCTTTATGCTATGCATTGATGCGACAGCACATCCTGCGCAAGTTCTCATAATACTGCCATTGCTAATAAAATGTAAAGGAGGCTGCCAGAAATAAGGTCAATGGCGCTCAGCCCAGCAAAGACAAGGATACACCCCAAGGAAAGCGTCGCACTGAACTAATTACTGAACTGAAATCTATTCGGGAGAAGCAATCTGCAGGCAAGGCTGGTCGTGGCAAGACTATGGATGAGATCAAGAAGCTGGACGAGAAAGTCAAGTCTCTTATCAACGAACAGAAGACCGCCCGAAGCAAGACCCCCTTCAAGAGCGTCGCCGAAATCGACAGCAAGATCAAGCAATTGGAGGCACAAGTGGAGACTGGTACCATGAAGATGGTGGATGAGAGAAAGGCACTTACTGAAGTCTCAAGTTTGCACAAGCAGAAAAAGGGCTTTACTGGACTTGACTCTGCTGAAAAGGAGATTGATGAAACGAAGAAGAAGTTGGCTACTTTGCGGAAGGAGCTGGATTCACCTGAGTCCAAGGCTCTGTCTGAACAGTATAACAAACTTCAGGCTGAGCTTGATGTTATCAAGGCCGAGCAAGATGGTGCATACAAGAACATCAGCGCCCTGCGAGATGAGGCCACATCAGCCCGTGCACTCCAACAGGAGAAATACCACGCGCTGAAGAAACTCCGTGACGACCACTACGCCAACAAGCGCGCCTTCTCGCAATGGGAATATGAAGCTCGCCAAAAGTTCCGCGAGAGAAAGAAGGCTGAGAATGAGGCTTTCAACAAGGAGAAGAAGAGAGAGCGTGCACAAGAGCTTTTGGATGAAGCCAGCGAGAAAGCTTATGGTGTGGAAATTTTCCGTGCTGAGACTCTGCTCCGCTTCCTTGATCCATCTCACACGAAAGAGACTGCTCCTCTTAAAGCTCCATCCCAGTTCGCTATCCAGGCCGGTCGTACCGTCGATGACTCCCAACTCAAAGGGATGAAGGTCGTCAAGAAGGATGCCGAAGAAGATTACTTCAAGGGCACTGGAGGCAAGAAGGGAAAGAAGAGCCGCAAGCCTGCAGGTACTGCAGATGCTGCTGCTACTCCACCTCCTGCTTCTAGCAAATACAGCTGTCCCCCATCCGTCATCATGGACTGCGCTGAAATGGGAATTGACCCCCCTGTAACCGCAGACGAGATTGAGGGCGTGCGAGAAAAGGTCAAGGCCAAGCTTGATTTCTGGAAATCTGACCAAGAAGCTCAAACTCAAAAGGTAAATCTAAACCCAAGCCACCCTTAACTCATAGACAGAAAACTAAGAAGCAATAGAACATCGCAAAGGCCAAGAAGGAAGTTGAGCGTCTCAATGCTGAAGATTCCAACGACGCCCCAACACAAAGCGATGCTAAAATCAACGGTCACGGTGAAACAAAAGCCACTGCCTCTGTCGATGAGGGAGGATCCGTCGCCAACGAGATTGCTCTCGAAGATGCCGCCGCCGCCGATGCTGCTGCTGAGCTCAAGGAGGCTAGTCTTGAGGACAAGGCCTAATCGACTAGAAAACATCCAGAACACTTTATTTCTATAACTCCGCATCCTCTACAACAACACAATTTCTCCCATCCTCTTTAGCTCCTCCCACACGATCCTGCCCAAAAGTTGTTTCTGGCACAAGTATATACCGCACCTTTTTCCTTATTAGTTCAACAGGCTGCGCTGCATGGAAGGACGGAAAAGAGAGCCTTGACACCCACACATTTTTAAAGCCCTTTGCGTGTACTTTAGAGCCTGTTGCCATTTGGTTAGTTTGCGAATCAAAAGGGAAAGCATTCAGGTGTTTCGTGGACACAAAAATGGAACGAAAAATTCGCTAAAACAACCCCCCTCCCAATTTTTCCGTGCTCTTGATATACCGAAAATGTGATTTGCCCGTGAACTGAGAATATATCCTTCCTTATTATGTTCCCACATTTCCAACCAAGTGTATACAATGTGTTGTTCTCCTATGCTTAAAAGGCTGGAACCCCCCCTCCCCTCCTCCTTTCTCCTTTCTACTTTCTTCCCTCCCCTCTCTCCCTATTCCCCACAGATTCCCGGCCAGGAACGGCATCCATCCATCCTAGGTACTTTACACAACATCTAATAAGAGATCAAAAAATTTCTAGTCAAATAGACCCATGCATTCCCAGAAACCAAAAACACAAGGAACCCTAATTTCTTAAAAAAAAATAATGGAAATCTAGACTAGGACTTATTTATTATTAGCTTTCCCCTCTCCCCACACACAAAGTTAAGTGGCATTTTGACAAAAGTATATAATAAAATAAGTGGGGGGAGGGGGGACTTTTGATCAGATATAAGTAACTCATTTCATTTTCATGTGTGTAAACAAAAAAAGGAAATGCTTTCAGGAGGTGGTAAAACTGATGATTGTGAATACTTGTGATATTTTGTGATATTCGTGATTTGAGGGGAGATAAGACTACTACGTACGATCTACTATCACAAGCGAGCGGGACTTGGCACAATTTTGAGTAATAAGAAAAATAGAGATGGGTGTTGTTTGAGGTTTGTTTTTATTTTCTCTGTTTTGGGAGATTTATAATAGTCTGTAATGGTTGAGTAGAAAAGTTAAGGTAGGTAGGTAGGTAGATAGAAAAAACGAATAAACCCCCCTCCATAATCACCTCGCTAAATGCAGCAAGAAATAGAACATAATATAATGGCGACCTGGCATATCATATGCCGCGCTCAAGAGAAAATTATATGGTCTCTTGTGACGTATAAACTATCCGCCCCCGTATAACATCGACCATTCTCTGGTGGCAAAGTTGGCAACACGTATAACACATCTTCTTTTCATAAACTCGTATCTCTTATCTGAAACTAAGTTCAGCTTGCTTCGTTATTTTGAATCGTGTTAGATCCTCAGTATCGGTCTCTTCTATGCCCTCCCGGCCCTTCAACATGTCGATATCCTGACGTCGGAACCTCATCCCTTTAACCTCATAAAAGTAAGCTTCCCTCAAACGTCACGCAACACATATAAAAAAAACAGGTGAGAAACATACCCGTACCCCGGCATCGGCGCAAAAGCAACCCCCGGTCCTCTTCTCCTCCTGCTCTCCCCCGCCATCTCAACATTCGTCTCTATCCTACTCCGCCTCCTCTCTCGTCCACCACCCCTTATCCTTCCGCCTTTTGCCGGTCCCGGACCACCAACCAACGCACTCAACGGCGGATCCCTAACCCCCTCCTCACTATCACTTGGTAAGCTCAGATCCACCAAGTTGTAATAATACTCCAAGACTTCTGGGTATCGCTGGACGGCAGATTTCCAATCTTCGTCAATTCCACGTTTGAGTTCTGCGTTTGCGCTAAGCAGTTCCGATGGGTGAGGCGGGAGACGGTAATGATTGTAGGCGCGTGCAATAATAGCTCGGGTTTGTTGCTCGTGTACAATGCGACGACGGCTGGAGAGAGTGGTAAAGAACGATAGTATGTAGTCTTGAGCATGTGCACGGACCCAGGAACTGGTTCTATTAGCTCCCATGCTTTGGAGCTGGACACGGGCAAGAAGATGGCGAAGGACATTAAATGAGCATGCTGGGGTAGATGGAGACATACCGTATATCACTAAAGACTGAAGCCATCATCTTCTGCTCTGCATTTTGGATGGCGGTGTCTAGAGCGTTGGCCTCGCATTCGCAATTTGCTGCAGCAGGATGCGAACAGATCGCGCAATCTGGATCCATATCGCCATTCATGATGGGAGGATGTCTCTTAGACGTTGAGGAAGGGCGGCGTCGACGGTGCTGAGATTTGGTTAACATTTCTGGTGGAACTGGACGTTGAGGGGCATTGCGGGGTATTCTGATATCGATATTGAGAGGCATTGTGCAGACAACCGTTCATCATGACGCAAACCGTTGCAATTGATAATGGAAAACATGACAGGAAACACGGAGGAGACATGATAAGAGAATATATTGTAGTAGACGGGTCAGGAGTACGAGAGCTGGTAGTGAGGATATGAGCTGGGTCACCCACCTGCTATTGTGATGCGAAAACCGTGATCACGTTATACATTGGAGAAGACCGGAGCTTTGCTCTCTGAGACGTGTGTATCGTTCAATCGTCCGATGACCCTGCGCCAACACTCGAAGCACAACAACGGTTGAAACAAAGAATCATAAGAGTGCGCTGGGTAATATGAAAGGCATGAAGAGTTGGAAAAGTTTGGACCTGTCGTCGTAACAAAGTAATGTCCTACGGAGAGTGGACCTACCGCCACAGACCTGCCTATGGGGAAGCCGTATAGGAGGATGATGAGATAATGCGGGTATAGTATAGTATAGTAGGTCTGGTCTGGTTTGGTACTGTACGGATCTGTACGTACGGATCACCGAATGACAATCACCCAACAACAACAAAACAACAACAACCGATCCGAACGGCGAACGGGCAAGCGCAACACATAGCCAGAGACCGAGCTGGTTTGTACAGTGACCTTACAGTAGAGGAGAGGAGAGGAGAGGAGGCATGTGTGTGTTGTCGTGGCTCGAGTGCCGGCGCATTACTTTCGTAAGTGGTGCAGCCAGCTGGAACGCCAGTTCTATTGGGCCGTGGTGCTTCATCGTCTCATCTCTCCAACCAGATAGACGGAGAGGAAGAGGAGGTGATGCTCTGGGCCCCCGCGCGCCGACTCATGCATCTGCACATCTGCAATCTGTTGCATGCGCCTAACGCAGAGCTACACCGCTGGACGGAGTTGAGTAGCACGGCGGCCGAGTTGGAGATCCAGACGAGTAAGCTGGGCGTGTTGGGTGAGCTGGGCGAGCTGGGTGAGCTGGGAATACGTGGTGGTGGTGGAAGAGGAGTCGTGACTGAAGATCTGGCAGTAAACCAAAATAGATAGATGAGGTTGAAATAGAGTGCAGGTGATGGGGTCGTCTGGAAGTCAGGCACACATACTCCGTACACACACCACACACACACTGGGTCTGGCACTCACTCACTCACTCACTCACATACATCCATCCGAGACATTTCACACCACACCCAGACCCAGAACCAAAATACTGGCTGGGACTGGCGAGAGACAAGGGCAGGGTAGTATTACTGTACTACCACTATACTACTATACTACTTACTGTACGGTACGGAGGCAAGGAGGTAAAGTGGTGTGGTTGTGGTGTGTACTGTATGTAATAATAGTACTTCGTAAACCGTAACCGTACAGTTACTACTTACTGTATTGCTGGAGTACGGTGGCCGGAGTCCAAACTGCGTCTTTGCTTTGGGTGACTAGCGGAGGCAAACAGCTCCCAACACATGAAAATACAACCCTCCCTCATCCACAAGGCTGAGAGAGAGCAGCCGCAATGCCTCCACGATGTCCCAGTCTTCCATCCACCCTCACTCCCTTCCTCTACCCCTTCCTGCTCTCCAGTTCAAAGGTTGGCGGTTACCGGACCCTGTCAAACACGTTGATTCGCCGATATGAAGCTCTCCAGGAATCCTCCCTTCCCGAAGAGGGCTCGCACCTCAATCCTCCTCCCGACGATTACTCCAATACTGCCTTTGCAGACAAGGCAACCATTGTTGTACATTCCGGGCCCGGTGGGCATGGATGCATATCATTTCTAAAAGAGAAATTCATAGCAGCAGGTCCTGCGAACGGGGGCGATGGTGGAACCGGAGGAAACATCTATATCCAAGCCGTTCGAGGCCTCACCTCGCTCCACAAACTGGCACGAAGAACCAATATCAAGGCAGGACGTGGCAGAAATGGACAGGGAAAGACCAGAGGCGGAGAAAGAGGAGAGGACCAGGTTATTCTCGTTCCGGTGGGAACGGTAATACGAGAGATAGAACGCGTTGACCCGGTAGCCCTGGAAGAGCAAATGGCAAAGCTCGAACAAGGCAAAGCTGAAGGTGTCGATGGGAGTGGACCTTGGAAATGGAACCGAGATAAGTGGTTGTTGTACCCAGCAATCACGAAAGAAGACATTGCATCCGCAGAGTTCCCACGACTACCTAAAGGACGCAAGTCCATGCTGGCCATGTCCCAAGTTAAATCTCCAGTTTCCCTCGATCTCTCTGCTCCCATGGAACAACCGCTTCTCCTTGCAGCTGGCGCTGTAGGCGGGCTGGGGAATCCACATTTCGTCACTAAGACCGCCCCTCGTCCAAAATTCGCAACCAAGGGTGAACAAGGCATAAAGATAACCCTTGAGCTCGAACTCAAGCTCTTAGCAGACGTAGGTCTAGTTGGCCTTCCCAACGCGGGAAAGAGTACTTTACTCCGATCCCTATCCAAAAGCCGTGCTCGAGTCGGAAATTGGGCTTTCACCACCCTCCAGCCAAACATCGGCACCGTAGTTATTGATACCCATCACGGAAGACCAAGATTGCAATCCACCTACGAGGACGGCGAACCACGCACCTGCTTCACCATCGCTGATATTCCAGGTCTGGTAGCAGATGCCCATCTCGACCGAGGACTGGGTATTTCCTTCCTGCGACATGTTGAGAGGGCACGTGTGTTAGCATTCGTTATAGATCTCAACAATGGCAATCCAGTCGAAGCCCTCAAGGCCTTGTGGCGTGAGGTTGGTCTTTACGAGACCATGAAAATTCAAGAAGAGCGTGATGCCGCCAACACTGTTGTGAAATGGACGCCATTTGAAACCGTCGACGATGCCTTGAAAGGCACTAGCGAGACTATTGTCGTGAATCGTGGTCCAACTTGGGATAATCCGCTAGGCCCGTCGATGCCTAGCATTGCGGACAAACCATGGTTTGTGGTTGCTACGAAGGCCGATTTGCCTGAGACGCAGGAGAAATTTTCGGCCCTGCAAAAATACATTCAAAGTGTGAGTGAGGGGGTGGAAGAGCACCCAAGTGGCAGGAAGAAAGTTTGGGGGGAAACTGTAGAAGTTTTCCCTGTGAGCGCTATTAATGGTCATGGCGTAGAGAAGATAACGGAGTGGACGGTGGGGTTATTAGATGCTTAAGCTCTGATGCCTTTGTTTCTGTATAATGGCACACCAACAGAACAATTTGTATATATGCATGCATGCATGATGTAGATATAATGTACCAACAAAATGTAAATCTTGAACCATGTTCCAATAACACGTAAATCAAGTTTTCCTTTCCCAGCATACTAGGTTCTAGATTCAGTCTCGCTGGCCCCAGTCAACTTCACCATAGAATCTTCCCAGCCAACATTTTAGCTGACCAGCTCCTTTTCTCCAAAAATTCCGATTGGTAAAAAGAAAAACACAGACCAAAAGTATCATATTGAGTATGTAGATAGATAATCTACGAATTAGGTTTCTGAATCCCTCCCTCCCCCTCCAAAATCTTTCTTTTTAGACCTCGACCGACACCACACCACCTAGTAAAGCCACCCGCCCCACAACAATCGGCGCTTCAACTTTTAAGCGAGCCCCCTGCCAAGATAAAGTTAGGGCGCCTCGCCGCCATCGATATTCTGGGTACGGAGCGAGAGCCTAGGTCTACAAACTTTGCGTCGAGAAGTAGTCCATTCCATGGCGTGTGGTAATGCTGGTCATAGGGGGATTAAGACTGAACGAGTATATGTACTGCACAAAAGGATCTAACGCTTGATATCCAAAATCGTTAAAAGACACTAGTAACAAAGAGTCAAAGACCTATTTTCCCTCCAGTTTGACAGGCAGTCCATTTTGATATCGAAATATTGCAATTCCGACTGGAGTGTGATATTAAAACGGCCGATCCCCATCATGCAAAACTACTATTTCCACACCACCCTCAAAATCCCATCGTTTCTATCGAAATCAAAATCTTACGTCAAGTTCGGATAATTGATTCGTGCGAGAAAAAAAGGAAAAGCCTTCAACCAAATTTAACAACGCTTCAATATACACATTCCATTGCGTAACAGCCAACACTTCCAAACGGCACCAATATGCCTTTCACCCCCAAGTTCAGAGGGGAGATCTTCTCTCTTGCCAAAAGCGCAGCAATGGTAGGTTTATCTTCCCTCTATTCCCAACGCTAGAAAAAGAAAGAAAACATCGAAGACTAACTTGCATCAGAAAAGGAAGGAGGAAGCAGATTCCAAAGCGGCTTGCAAATTATTGGCTCTCGAAGCTGAAGATTCCAAAGCGGCTTGCAAAGTATTAGCTCTCGAAGCTGCTTACGAACGAGTTCACCTCCACCGCAAAGCTCAGGCCATGGCTGAACAACTCAGAATTGAAAAGGAACGGTTGTTAGAAAAGTGCATTGGCGAGTCTACGCCACCCAAGAACCTAAGATCTGGTTACTACCGTTGAAGATCTCGATCGGAGATGGGAGTTTTTCTTGCACGAAGGAGGAGTGGAAATATTAGTGCTATTTGTATTATGCATTCATTTCTAAAAGAAAAAGAAAAAGCACTACTTGTAACAAGTAGTCCCTAGCCGTGGTAAACTCTATTCTCACTGCACCCGCAGTCATAGATTCTACAATATGAATTGTATGACGTAAACCTGCAATCTTATTTTCTCCATGTGACTTCCCACTGGGAGACATTCGAAATTCGCTAACTCATTAACGACCTAAGAGCCTCTGGTAACCTGATCTGATGTCCTAGTTTTGAGGTCGCCATAGCAAACGTGCATTTTCCGCATATAATTCCCTGCAATACTCCTCAGAAGCCTCAAAATATTGAGTCAAAGTAGCAACACGTTTATCGAGTGAATGCTTCTCAATCTGATCCTTAATCAAACTGCCAGAGACCTTCTGCATAATCTCGGCAGCCTCTTCCGCTAGCCGTCTGGTCTCTTCGGTTTTTTGGCTCGTCTCCTGGCCTGGGCCCACCATACTACTCTTGTGGTAGAGATCGAGCAATTCGTCTATGAATTCGCAGATGTATGCCGTCAAATCATGATCATCCGCGTATGAGAACCCCAGTTTCTGGGCTGCATTTTCCATCGATTCTTTCGCACGAGATATTGTACATTCGAGGACAGTTATCTGTTGAGATTGCTTGGTGGTCACCGTTTTGAGTTCTTCAATATTAGTCTCGAGCTTGGCGATGACCTCAGAAAGCTTCTCGCAGTGCTCCTTCTCTTCTTTGAGCGACTGGATAGTTTCCTGGTGAGTCACAAGAGTCCGTTGAGCTTCCATGCTTTCGCTTTCTCGTTCGCCTTTGATTTCATTGTACTTCCTCTCAAGATGTTCCATCTCAGATTTAAGCTTAACCAGTTCGTTATCGCGTCCAAGTTTCTCTTCAGCGGTACTTGATATGCTAGTCCGTTCATCCATCTCTGCCGCTGCCTTCATGGCACTTATTATGTCTCTCTCAAGTTCGCTGTCGCTGGTCTCTGTATCTGCGACATCGATAGCTTCCTTCGGTTTATGATTCACAGTGCCATCATTAGACACACTGACGTCTGCCATGATGTTTGAATCAAGCCCTCTATCTTCTCCAAAAGCTTTCTTGTTGGAAGATAGATAGGGCGGCAAAGATTCCTTCATTTTTCTCTTCAACTCCTCGGTGACATGCTCATCTAATTCCTTCTTAAACTTAACACGAACAACATCCTATGAGGGAACAATCAGTGTTATCTTTCAGCAGCAGTGAAATGTTATGAAAAGAACTAGTACAGTGAAAGGTGGATGCGGAGGATGTAATTGAAAATACTTACCCATGATATGTCCATTCCTCTATTAGTCTCATCTGATGAGGTATCTCGCTCTTTTAGCATATTAAGTTTCTTATTTTCGTGATTCAAATTAATATCATCCCTGTTGGTTGAATGAGCCTGCCTCTCTAATTGGCTAATTTTGTCTTCGAGTCTCTTGATATGGTCAAGTGCAGTCCGTTTATCCATATCTATAAGAGGGGGTTGGGTGTCCTTCTCAAACTTAAGTTTCATCTGCTGGACCAAACTCGCGAAAACTGTTGCATCGAGAGTGTTTGAATCATGTACATCGTGGAATTTCCTAGCTTTGCGGGCCGATAGTTTTGCAATTGGTCTCGTATTAGCTCGCGGTACCGCGTTAAGGCTAAAGTCTTTGCCATCAGTGTTGTCAGAGATGGTCTCTGCCTCGGAAGCACAAGAAATAAGGTCTATGCTGCCTTGCTCTTCAATGGGTCTGGGTGAGAGAGAGTTGGAAACTACTACTTTACCAGTAAGAATGGATCTATTAGTGTAAACACAGTCTGGACTTATGTTTCTAGAGCCTCCAGCTGTGCCGAGTGGCAGAGATAGCGCACCTGTTGAACTCAGATTATCACTTGCCGCATAAGCGGCCATACTGAAAATGGGTGAGGCACAGGAATTTAAATCTAAGTGGGAAATCCCAACCCCCTCCCCTACCATGGTCTGCTCGATGTTCTTTGTTGATCGATATTGCTCCCAATCAAAACTGAATTCTGTAGCATTCACCACATTAAAAGTAGACTCTATTGCCGCTTCATCATTTTTGGTAGTGACTGTGGGTGCGATGGTATCGGCGAAGATGGACTTGCCAGCAAGCTCCGAGTTTGGCGCGAAGTTGAACATCAAAGCAGCTCCATCGGTTCCTGTGAATGCGAAACCGCCTGATCTAAGTTTGTCATCAGTGATGGTGGCTAGCTTAGACGTGTTGCCCTCCTGGTCCGATTGCGGTTCCATGATGAGATGGATGAGTTTTGTTTGTTGTGTGGGATGCAAACTGGAGTGTTTGTGAAAGTGGAATCGGTAAGTTTGTGGAAAGAATATAGAAGAAGTTAAGTGATGTTGTTGCTAGGCTGCTAATGGACCCACTTTATTCATGGCGGCAGATTGAATTTAAGAAAATGCATATGAGCTAGCACACCCATATCCAGAAGGAATAAACCTACTTCTGATTTGGTTAGCAGCAATTTTTGAATATTTCTACAATATTA
>Ga0247734_1000215_pt1 | contig 52153 bp, 34 predicted proteins | sample UWRJL103311B2_FD_180933 | JGI IMG/M metagenome (GOLD analysis project Ga0247734, IMG submission 180933) | Plant litter microbial communities from Arlington Agricultural Research Station in Wisconsin, United States - UWRJ-L103-311B-2 | ecosystem: Environmental > Terrestrial > Plant litter >...
TCAAGTTATCCCCGTCTCTGCTTTTACCAGATTGAGGTTCTGCCGTTTTGTTGAAATCCCGTTTAGCGTTGTACTTGGATAAGCTCATGTTGGCGGGGTTACTTTTTTAAATGTTTCTCTACCTCTTTTGCGGATGTACCTACAGCAGCAACAGCCTTTTTAAGATCGTCCTGGGATACACCAATTTTTTTTGACCAATCCTGTAATTCATACTTTTCATTGACGTTAATCCTGTCACGATCAGGACTTCCAGTTTTTTTTTTGTTATCCATGATATTTGTTTTTTCTAATAAACTTGATAAATAGGAAAAATGTTTTAGGGAAAAACATTAAGCGTATGCCCTATGCTGACGATTGATCAGTTACTTAAGTTGTTCAGTATGCTCAATTTTTTTCTTAATTATATTACTAAGTCCTTTCAACCCGAACCTATCTTCAGGCACACCTACCCTTATCAGTTTGAATACTTCCACCTCGTATTTAAAGAACAACTGGGTGAAACCTATGGCACTATGGTTTATCAGGAAGACGTGATTAAAATTGCCCTGCACTATGGCGGTTTGCCCGCAGCAGATGGCGATATTCTGCGTAGAGGAATGAGTGGTAAAGGAAGATCCAAAGTAGCCCTGCAAAAAGTGAAAGACAACTTCTTTGTTTCCTGCGCAGCGCAGGGACACCCGGTGAAATTAAGCGAAGAGATTTACAGGCAGATCGAATCCTTTGCAGGGTACTCCTTTTGCAAAGCACACTCGGCATCCTATGCGGTAGAAAGTTACCAGAGTTTCTACCTGAAAGTGCATTTCCCTGTTGAATTTATAGTGGCCGTGATTAATAATCAGGTTGGATTTTACCGGACAGAGGTTTACGTGCACGAAGCAAGGATGTCTGGCGCAACAATTCTGAACCCATGTGTCAATAAAAGCGAATACGAAACTACTTTATATGGAATTGAAGTTTATCTGGGTTTTATGCAGCTGGATGGCTTACAATCCAAACTTGCGCAGCAGATCATTCAGGAACGCCAGTTGAATGGGTTATATCTTTCTCTGGAAGACTTCATTAACCGTGTTCCGATAGGCATTGAAGTAATTCAGATCCTGATTTTTATAGGGGCGTTCAGGTTTACCGGTAAAACTAAAAATCAGTTGCTGGTGATCGCAAGGCTGATTCTGGTCAACTTTAAACCGGAAAACCGTGGATTGATGCTGATTCAGGAACCGGTAAAAGATTACAAACTCCCCGTTTTGGAACGTTCTAAGTTTGAAGATGCCTTCGACGAGATCGAACTGCTAAGCTTGCCTGTTTCCTGCTCTCCTTTTGAACTCCTACAGACCAAATACCGTGGTGATGTAATGGCAAAAGATCTGGTGAAACACCAGAAGAAACAAGTGAAAATGATTGCTTACCTGATTTCCCGGAAACATGTGCCGACCAAAATGGGCGCCATGTACTTTGGCACCTAGATAGATGCGGAAGGCGAACTGTTTGATACCGCCTATTTTACAAACAGCTTAAAACAATATCCCTTTCAGGGAGGTGGCTGTTATTTGCTGCTGGGTAATGTGGAAGTGGATTACCACTTTCCTACTGTGACTATTGTGAAAATGGCGAAGATGCCTTTTATCCCTGACCCAAGGTTTTCTAATTCGGATGAAGAGCGGTTTAAAACGCAGAAGAATATTAAGGAAGATGTAAGTATGACGAACCGTGCTCCTTACCCGCAGGCACAGGATATTAACCTGCCAAGGCAGAAAATGAAGTAAGAATTTTAAATCAGACTGAGTGAGATGGAGAAGTTCCGTTATTTTATAGAAGACAATGTAATTGAAGTTTGGAGGCCACAAAATATCGAAGGAATGTAACGGGTAGAATGGGATGGTATTTATATCGGATATATTTACGTATGTGATCTGGATGAAGATCTGGGGACGCCGGTTTGGGCGGCAACTACGGATTATGCGAGGTTGTATATGGAAGATTTGGGGAAGTTGATTGAGGAGAGCGGGATGATGTTTTAGATTCAGCAGTTTTTACTATTCTTAAACTATCAATAACTGCTGGACAGAGAAAATTACATACTTTTATGTACTGATATTGCTCAATAATAAAGGTTGTATAATAATATTTTGTAATAAAGTCAAGGCTAATTTCAGGGGTAAAAACGGCTAAATAACCAACCGAATAAGAGATTTAAACCGAAACGTTAGCTTTTATTCTTGCTCAGAAATCCCCAGAATTTACAAGTGCAGCAAAGAATGAATTTTCAATACGGATTTGTAATTTAATGCATAAGGAGTAATTGATTAAACTATAGTGACTTTCATATAAACAACCTATTTCGCAGAACTTCCAAACAACGAACCTAGTTGTTTTATTGAAAGCACCTTTGTCAAAGACACATTAAACAAAGGCACCTCTTTAGTCCGTATAAATGTCTCAAATCCCAAACTTACGCCGAGAGGGTTGAGTAATGTTCCTTCAGCTTTAAGCCTTAGATATACACTCTGGCTTGAAGCAAGGGTTTCCTGATTGCCGTCAATGCTTCTTCTAAAAAACTTTGTATAAAACGCACTATTCCAACCTCCTGTAGCGCTAAAACGGACATCAAAGCTGTCATTGGTTTGTTTATACATCAGGACTACTCCGAAATTATAATTGAGTTGATGACGGATATAATCTATTTTTAGGGGATCCAGGTCTAAGACGTCTCCGGGTTTCCCTCGCAGAATTGAGGACAACTGTGTAGTTAATATAGTATTCTTATACTTTGTACGAATTGTCTGATACCCAATATAAAACTCTCCGACTCCAAATATCTTATCGTTACTTGAATTATTCAGTTCATACAGATATGCCAAAGAAATAAATATATTATCAGTAATTTCTTCGTAACTACTTTTGTAGTATCCGCTTTTAAGATAAGTACTGTCTGCATGAAATTTACTAATATTTAGGTCTCGGTAAGGAACCCACTGAAGCGAATCCGAGCCAGTTGCATATCTTTCCTTTCCTGCATTTAAATACAGCCAATGTTTCGTTGCCTTATCGTTAGATTTCATATTTAGCAGAAATGAACTTCTAAAGTATAGTTCCTTAGGTTTTACACCATCAAGAAAATCAATATTTGTTCCCGTATAGAACAGAATATTGTCACCCTTATTCAGGCCATCAGGACTAAGCGGCTTTATTAGAACCAACAATTCACTGTTACCTAGCAGAGCACTCTTGTCCACTCCTGCCCCATCTGTAGCTGTAAGCTTAAAAGCAATGTTCTTATCATCAAAAAATCTCGCTTCAACTTTATCTTTATGCCATCCTCTGTCTGTTTATCTATCGTAATAATATTATTTCCAGGCAACAGAATACTGTCTAAGGGAAGGTTCGTTTTTTGCCCATCAAGTCCAACACTAATCTTGTATCCTTTGTAGGCAGCTGCTACGGGAATTGTGAAAAGAACCTTGTACTCTACCTCCTTGTTTGGACCTGAAATAACCTTGTCAATCTTTTTTGGGAATGAAGCCAATGTCTGTCCTTTAGCAGTTCCAGCAGATATTATAAAAAATAGAATGTAGATGTATTTCATGAGCGTCTTAAATTTAGATTTTGAAGAGGATATGCGGTGAGATTAATTTATTGCAATTTCCATAGCTATGTATGCCAAAGGCAACACATCGCTGAGCAAGACGAGAGATATATTCATTATAGTGGATGAGGGTTAACTTGTTTGCAAATAAAGTTAATTGCTATATCACATAAATAAAATAACTACTAAGTGTATTTTCAGTAGAAACCAATGCGCTAATTACACCACATAAATTACTATTCCACAATCAATTATAATTGCCATTAGTTCTTCAAAACTATCAAGAAAGTAAGCTGATAGCTGCAATATACTTTTCATAGTCGAAGTGAAATATTAATCAGAAGTTGATCAGTATGAAAATATCCTAACAAACTCTTATTAAAAGATTACCTGGTTCTAGCTGCCGACCGCATATACAGTCCGTAAAAGTTATACTTTAATAAAAATCACAATATTAATATGGATATTGCAAAACTTTGAATCAGCAAACTTTCACAAATATCAGTAAGATTTTAGCTCGTGATAGCAAGTCTACGACCTACAAGTATGCATTGCTAAGAGGAACTATTGATTTGATAAATGACAATTCCCCATTTATTATAATTAAAAATGATCGTGCTCATTTTCCTTTAGGACTGTTGATTGAGAAGTGGCTCATCTATTACTATCCTCTTGTAGACCTTCCACAGATTAACGGTCAGACTAATATAGTTTTCAATAGTAAATTGAAACAGTTAACTCTTTATTATCAGAGCAGAGGCGGATTTTCAGCTTTTTATAACGACCTGAAAAATAAAGGGATTCCAAATGATATTTGCTTCTTATTTTTGGAACTGGTTAAGCAAATTGCCCAGACAATATGTAAAATGCCGATGCGCTATATTGGTAATTCCATTACAAAAGTAGACTATAGTATTTATCAGTATAGCTCTTCAGGGAGCAAGAAACTCATTTCGAATATTGATGCAGAATATCTTATTCAAAAATTCGGAACGTTTTCAATTCCGATAGAATACTACGAAGCATTCCAGATACTAGGTAGTTTTATTAATGGTCAGGACGCTATTCTTTTTAAATGGGCAGAATTTTCAGTTAAGGCTTCTGGGAAAGTTCTCTCTGTGAACCATGTCTTAGAAGAAGTGCTGCAAAGCCCTGTCACAAACCGTGATATTTTAGTATCGAAAAGATTGTATAAAGATATTCTTAACAGAGATGGAAAGGTATATTGTGTGTGGAGCGGTAAACTGGTAAACAGTTATGACATAGACCACATTATACCTTTTGCAACTTGGAAAAATAACGACCTGTGGAATCTTCTACCTGTGATGAGCACTCTCAATAATAAAAAAAGTGATAAAATTCCTTCAGCAGCCCTAATTGAAAGTCGCCAGGAATTAATAACCCATTATTGGGATATTCTGCATAATGCAGAGCAAAAGCGCTTTCACAAAGAAATACAAGTAGCACTGCTTGGCTATAATGGCGCTATTGACTGGCAGCAGCATGGCATTAATCAATTAAAAAACACTTGTAGCTATTTAATTGATGTTCGTGGTTTTGAGAGTTGGCATGGGGTTGTATAATAGTGTAAATAATTGCACTTATAAATTAGGTTACCCGATCTTGATTTACTTTCATTCTTTGAAATATTGATAATATCGCATATATTCTTATAGTAGCAGCTTCGTATATCCCGTTGTGATTTGTTTTCATCCTTTGAACTATTGATATTTACCGCAGCACAAGTCCGATCAGAACACAGGTCGAATATGTTGTGATTTGCTTTCATCCTTTGAAATATTGATATTTACCGCAGCAATTTGAGTCTGTTAATTAGTCTCTTCCAGTTGTGATTTGCTTTCATCCTTTGAACTATTGATATTTACCGCAGCTGCCCTTGAACAGTCGCCATTAACAACTCTGTTGTGATTTGCTTTCATCTTTTGAACTATTGATATTTACCGCAGCGCCAATGATTTTCAGTTCATCCGGATAGACGTTGTGATTTGCTTTCATCCTTTGAACTATTGATATTTACCGCAGCAACAACCCAAAACAAAACATTATGTCACTGTTGTGATTTGCTTTCATCCTTTGAACTATTGATATTTACCGCAGCCTCTTGTAAATCTTACACCGCCTTCCCATTGTTGTGATTTGCTTTCATCCTTTGAACTATTGATATTTACCGCAGCTAGTTGAATATAAGCGTATGTAAGATACACGTTGTGATTTGCTTTCATCCTTTGAACTATTGATATTTACCGCAGCGTACTCCTCTCCTTGGTAATGATACAACTGGTTGTGATTTGCTTTCATCCTTTGAACTATTGATATTTACCGCAGCTAAATTCTCGAGGCAAAGAGTCTTTTGTTAGTTGTGATTTGCTTTCATCCTTTGAACTATTGATATTTACCGCAGCATATCATACCCTAAGGCTTTACTCTTTGCAGTTGTGATTTGCTTTCATCCTTTGAACTATTGATATTTACCGCAGCGCTTAAGTCCCAAGACACATACGATGTTGTGTTGTGATTTGCTTTCATCCTTTGAACTATTGATATTTACCGCAGCAACCAGCCAGCACGAAATGCACACACGGCTGTTGTGATTTGCTTTCATCCTTTGAACTATTGATATTTACCGCAGCTAATCCTGTATTTTACCTAAAGCGGTTTCGGTTGTGATTTGCTTTCATCCTTTGAACTATTGATATTTACCGCAGCTAATTATGAGTTGTATGAAGAGCTTGTTTCGTTGTGATTTGCTTTCATCCTTTGAACTATTGATATTTACCGCAGCATGATATTCCTGCTGCACTACTGAAGCCCGGTTGTGATTTGCTTTCATCCTTTGAACTATTGATATTTACCGCAGCCCTTGTAAAGAAAGCACACCATGCAGCTTGTTGTGATTTGCTTTCATCCTTTGAACTATTGATATTTACCGCAGCCATCGGCAGGTTTAATACCTTGCATACCGTGTTGTGATTTGCTTTCATCCTTTGAACTATTGATATTTACCGCAGCACTTGCTCGCTCAACAAAACGATAAGATCAGTTGTGATTTGCTTTCATCCTTTGAACTATTGATATTTACCGCAGCAACGATGTGCTCACAACTGCGTTACTGATCGTTGTGATTTGCTTTCATCCTTTGAACTATTGATATTTACCGCAGCGGTTATCCTGGCTAAGCTTTCCTCATTGATGTTGTGATTTGCTTTCATCCTTTGAACTATTGATATTTACCGCAGCATACCTCTTTTCACTTCAGCAGCTGCAATGTTGTGATTTGCTTTCATCCTTTGAACTATTGATATTTACCGCAGCCTACTAAAACAAAAGCAATGAGCAATCACTGTTGTGATTTGCTTTCATCCTTTGAACTATTGATATTTACCGCAGCTTTTTCACCCGCGGGCCTGCATACAATCGCGTTGTGATTTGCTTTCATCCTTTGAACTATTGATATTTACCGCAGCTAGGTATTGTTGGAGGTGTTAGGATTTACAGTTGTGATTTGCTTTCATCCTTTGAACTATTGATATTTACCGCAGCTTTCTAGGTAAATTTGAAAACTACTTAATTGTTGTGATTTGCTTTCATCCTTTGAACTATTGATATTTACCGCAGCTGAGGGAAGGCGTGTAAAGCCCTTGTTAAGGTTGTGATTTGCTTTCATCCTTTGAACTATTGATATTTACCGCAGCAGCAACAATAACATCACCTGCAGTTTCGCCGTTGTGATTTGCTTTCATCCTTTGAACTATTGATATTTACCGCAGCAAAACGGAGCGTTGCACAAAACATTCCTGTGTTGTGATTTGCTTTCATCCTTTGAACTATTGATATTTACCGCAGCAAAACATTCCTGTTAAATGGTTATTCAATAGTTGTGATTTGCTTTCATCCTTTGAACTATTGATATTTACCGCAGCCAAACCACACCTACACCTACACCTACGAACGTTGTGATTTGCTTTCATCCTTTGAACTATTGATATTTACCGCAGCTAGCGGCTTCCACGGCTTCAGGATAACCCCGTTGTGATTTGCTTTCATCCTTTGAACTATTGATATTTACCGCAGCATTTGGGTATATGTTTTCATATCCTAAATAGTTGTGATTTGCTTTCATCCTTTGAACTATTGATATTTACCGCAGCAAAAAAGCAATGTCGAGGGAGCTTCTTCTAGTTGTGATTTGCTTTCATCCTTTGAACTATTGATATTTACCGCAGCAGAAAGGGACAAAGATTACAGCAAAAACTTGTTGTGATTTGCTTTCATCCTTTGAACTATTGATATTTACCGCAGCCTCTCAATCTCTTTCCCGATCTGACCCAGTGTTGTGATTTGCTTTCATCCTTTGAACTATTGATATTTACCGCAGCTACATTCCGCAGGATTATCTAGACTCTCTGTTGTGATTTGCTTTCATCCTTTGAACTATTGATATTTACCGCAGCTCACCATCTTATATATGGTTTGTAATTCTTGTTGTGATTTGCTTTCATCCTTTGAACTATTGATATTTACCGCAGCCATTAGTCATAGATTCAGAAGGGTTTTCCAGTTGTGATTTGCTTTCATCCTTTGAACTATTGATATTTACCGCAGCTTATCGGTGCTTCTGTACTAGCTCCAGCTCGTTGTGATTTGCTTTCATCCTTTGAACTATTGATATTTACCGCAGCCCGCATATAGTTGCCATAGTTTTTCCTCCTGTTGTGATTTGCTTTCATCCTTTGAACTATTGATATTTACCGCAGCAGCGATCGCATTTCTTGTTTATGCCGCGCTGTTGTGATTTGCTTTCATCCTTTGAACTATTGATATTTACCGCAGCATGCAGTACGTCGAGGTTTCCCCGTTCATGGTTGTGATTTGCTTTCATCCTTTGAACTATTGATATTTACCGCAGCCGGAGGAGTACGGGACATTTATAGACGACCGTTGTGATTTGCTTTCATCCTTTGAACTATTGATATTTACCGCAGCAAAGGGGATTGATTTATTGAGGGACGATTTGTTGTGATTTGCTTTCATCCTTTGAACTATTGATATTTACCGCAGCGTATAATGACGGACAATTGCCGCAAAGTAGTTGTGATTTGCTTTCATCCTTTGAACTATTGATATTTACCGCAGCCTCACAGGGTACGGTGGCGCCGATGTTCCCGTTGTGATTTGCTTTCATCCTTTGAACTATTGATATTTACCGCAGCGCTTTTTGCAGAGTCGCGCACGCCTTTGCCGTTGTGATTTGCTTTCATCCTTTGAACTATTGATATTTACCGCAGCTTGACGACGAAACAACCAGGGACGAGGCCGGTTGTGATTTGCTTTCATCCTTTGAACTATTGATATTTACCGCAGCAACAACGTCCACAAAAAGGGTAACGTATCCGTTGTGATTTGCTTTCATCCTTTGAACTATTGATATTTACCGCAGCACCCCCTCTTCTTTTAATCGCTTCAGCTCTGTTGTGATTTGCTTTCATCCTTTGAACTATTGATATTTACCGCAGCCTACGTCCGGGGTATCTAACGCCCAGGCTTGTTGTGATTTGCTTTCATCCTTTGAACTATTGATATTTACCGCAGCAGACCACGCAATAAGACGCTAAATACCAACAAGTTAAAGCAGTAATTAGAATAAAAAAAGTCTGATGATTTAATATCATTTGACTTTTTTTAATTGGTAAATTTTAATTCTAAAAGCATTTGTAAAAGCAAAGAATACCGAATTGATGCCAATAATAGCTAAAACAACTCCAGTTGTTGAGGTGTGTCAGGCAAATCTTTCTCTACCCTGCCATAAAAAAGTTCCATCATAGCAAACTGTTTATCGGTAATTGTCATGATCCCGACATGACCTTTTGGTGGAAGAGATCTCTTCACTCTTCGAATATGAACATCGGCATTTTCCCTACTACTGCAATGTCTCAAATAAATAGAAAATTGGAACATACTAAAACCGTCGTACATGATATCCTTTCGGAATTTTGTATACATCAGCCGCTCTTTTTTTGTTTCAGTAGGCAAATCGAAAAATACTAATATCCACAAAATACGATATTCATTAAAACGCATATAATTAAGGTCAAGTTACTAGCATTAAAAAGCGGCATGGATTTTTCAGATCTAATCAGTATCAAAATCATGAGCTTTATAAAGTGAAGTGCGTCTGCTATCAAATATTTTCATTTGGGGATAATTAATTCGCCGGGCAGTACCTTCGTAGCACTTAACCAGAGATGCTGTAGTTTGTTGTAGACCGACCATTAGTGGACTTGTACTTCGTTCGAAATGCACATCAACAGTAGCAATGGCCAACAGTTGTACTTTTAGAGCTGTACCCAATTCCAAAAAGTTCTCTCCCCTATCTATAATCCCCAATACAATCTGATCTACATACGGACGATAAGGCTCCATAATGTCATCCGCAAGACAATACGCATTGTATTTATTTCGATGATGAATCCCAAGGGTGGGTAGTAAGCCAGATGACACCAGACCGCGTGCCACTACAGCCCTCAAAATTGCGTATCCGTAGTTTAGCAAATTATTTGGAGGATCTCCTTCGCGCCCACGGAAAAACTCTAGCTTTTTAGGGAATACATTTTTCCAATAATAAGCTGCGGCCCTTGCCTCATAATTATCCGGATCACCCGACCGTACAGAATGTGCCCAATACACCATATTATCACAAGCAACACCTCTTTCATATAACACTGCAGCTTGGTTTAATATTTTAGCCTGGACAGTCAGCTGCCATAACTGTTTTTTTAAAGGCTTTGAAGCATCAATTTGAGAACGAAAACGTTCACTCTGGATATCATTACCATCAATAGGTAGCATCATACCAGTAGGATGATGCGTTTGATTGCATGTTATAATAGCTGCATTATTATCAAGCAATGCAGCTATACAACCGTGGGTAATTGTAATTTGTTGATGATCCAAAATAATGATTCCAATGTCCTCTATTGGTACTACTTTCTTTGATTCTTTTTCGCCTAATGTTTTTAAATGAGGCAAATCAATTAATAATTGATTTTGCTGTAAGCTTAAATAGGCTGGGTTAGAAAAATGGAGCGTCCTTTTAATCATTTCATCATCAAATTTGAATTTTTAGTCCAACAGCGGCAACTACGTGCTATTTAACAAACAAGTATATTAACCAATCTGTCCTATCCGATCAACATTAAGCTTTACACAAACTTCTTTAATCATTAATCCATCCAGGCTTCTCTCCATTTTATTAAGCGCAGAATACTCTCCTTTGTAAACAATAGTTGTTGCTGTTTCGTGTTTTAGAAAAAAACACTGATTTCCTGATGAGCTTACCATTTTATATATGCGTCCTATCTGAATTTTTGACAGATTCTTAACACCAACTGGAGACGGATTAGATAATTCTTCTTCAGTAGGTACGTAAACCAAATCATTGGGAGAAAGCTGGAACAATAATTCTCCACCTTTTGTATTATCTAACGGAACGGAGCTTAAACCTTGTTTCTGTCTCTCGATTACAATATTTAATGGCACGGTATCAAAAGATCTTTTACGCTGATCATCTTGATAAACAGCGAAAAACAAATTCGTACCTTTTGCAGCTTCAACATATTTATCTTTTTTATTTCCAGATTGCCCAAGTGGAAATTTGCTACCCATTTCAAAAATCCGCGCTTTATAAATTGGTTGATGGAACTTTCCATCATTGTACTGAGAAATATTCTTATTCATATCCTCAATGCCTTCGGCAGAGAATGCCATCTCGGGATCATTGTCCTTACTTTCCAGATAATTCTTTAGGATCTTTTGAATGCCAGTATCTGTTATATATTCGATAGTTTTTATATTAAATGAGCTATCTATAAATTTCCTAGTAGCAGTTAAAATCTTTCCTTTTTGAGGTTTTATCCTATCTAATATAACAATTCCCGACACTGTGTCTTTATGCATTGGCCTTCTAATCGCCCAACTATCACCATTGCTTTGTGAAACTCTCTCCTTTATCCTTACACCGTCGCGATCTACCCACTTTTCATGATGATTAGTAGTTTTGTTGATCACCCTTAGATTCTGTTTAAAACTAACAACGATCATTTCCAAATGATTCTTGGCGTCCACAGTAAAAGTAGCCCAAGGTTTTAAAAAATCTTTAGGGACTTCTTTTTCTATCCTTTGATCTGTTTTAGGGTCTGAGTAGGCAGTTTTTTCAAACACCCTTAGTTTTCTGTTTAAATCAAAACGCTCTTTGGATTTTGCGTGTTTGTTATTAAGCAAATTGACATGATCCCTTGTAGCACAAGCAATAACGAGTGCATCTACGGCATGATGCCGGTGATCAATCCGCTTCTTCTGAAATCCCTTTGAATACTGAAATGGTATTACTGGTAAAAATTTCTGATGATTTTCGCTCCAGGCAGTGAATTCGGTAGAATCGGTCAATTTGTTCATTCGCTCAAAACGAGGCAAAATCAATTCATTCCATACTTCACCTAAGCCCCAGTCTTGCCTTAACCGCGAAGTAATTTTCCCATTACCAGGTAACACATTCTTGGAATTGACACCATCGTCATTCACTTCTGCACGAACAATATTAGACAATATTGAAGTGATGAATTTACTTATATATCGCGTATCGTTAAGTTGCCGCTCTATCATTTTATCTGGGATTTCTTCCAGCAATAACTTGTTGCGCTTCCCTCTATTTTTACCATAATGTTCATTTATAAAATAGACATATTCGTCCAGACTAAATAGCTTAGTACTTTTACCAAATCCTAAACCTATAATTGCCCCGCTATGATTTTTTATAAATTCATATCCCAACTGTTTATCTTTTAACTTATTTACCGAAGATTCGCAAATGATCTTATTACTAAAGCTATCGTCAAAAAAACGGCTTTGTGGTATAATGTGTTCTATTTCATACTCAGCGGTGAATAATTTATTCAATGGAATGATCTTCCCTGTATATGGCGAGCGGTATTTTTGCTCTAACCACAATTTATAGCGTTGTAATTCGGTCGTTGTTGGTAGAGCAGCTTTACTTATTTTTAAGATGTCATCTGGAACCTCTACAGAAGAATTCAGTACCCCATCTTCAAAAATCTTTAGCGCCTCTTGCTGCATAGGTGAATAAGGACGTACGTTTTCAATACTGGTATCATTTAATAATTCTCCTAACAAAGCTTTGATCCGAAGGTTAGTATTTTCATTGGTAGTAACCTGCTGGCTTATTCTGTTTCGTTCCTCTGCGGTATTTTTCATATCCCTACCCAGTTCGACATGAATTTCAGTAAAGAAATCTTTGGCACCATTACCATATCGCAACCAAATATCTTTTACCACCCGTAGCGTTTCCGTCACCACCTGTTCCACAATAGGATTACGTAGAGAATGTTGCTTAAACTCCATTAAGTACGTTTCCAAATCCGCAACCGAATTCCATTTATCAGCTGATGCTGCTTCGGCATGACGACCATAAATAATATAACTTGCCAGCCATAACTGTAACCCTTGAAAATGCTGTTCATCAGTTAGGTGAAGAGCCTTATTGCGAATTCTCTCTTTAAGAGTTTCATCAAATTCACCTGTTAATATATTCTGTATAGTGTTCTTGGTTTTTTCACTGATTGCATCCCAATCCCAATACTTACCAACCCGCATCAGCGACAATAATTTAGTAATCGCTTTTTCCGAAAAAGAACCGTACTCACTTGGAAAAGGTGGAATTTTTCTAAAACTTTCAACGAAGCTATTCACATCAAGATGATGTTTTTGGGCAAAGGTCTTCAATGACTTCTCATATTCTGATTTATCAGTCACCGAATAAATAATATGCCATAGAGATCTCTCCACTTCTGTTGTAAGAAACCGTGGATCAAAATCCACCACCTTCTCAAACTTTGTTTTAATCTGAGTGCGCGTCTCGTTGCAAGGATATTTTTTGTCTTCTACGTAGTTCCATCGATACTTTTCTACCGCTAAACTGAGCTCCTTGTCTTTTAACCCCTGTTTTTCAAGAAGGTATTTCAACAATGGTTTCTGTTCGATTTCCTTCCTGGTGTTTAAGAATTCAAATAAGAGCTCCACTTCTTCGACACTGTTTAAAAATTCTGAAGTTACGTTGAAATCTGTATTCTTATCATAAACACTCAGATTGTATATCCACTGCCACAAACGAAATTCCTGGTACAAAGGGTGCGATTTTGGGATCGCTTTTAGATACTGTGTTTTCTCAATGCCGTCCTTATCTGTATATCTCCGATATTCAAAACTACAATTGCCGATAGATGATTTTTGACTGCGCAGGGGACGCTGATGGAAAATTAAATCTTCCACAATCAAATGCATAAAACCTTTGGTACTTAATGTCCTTTGATGTGATTCGTTATTACGGTATAATTCTCTAACGCAGTCATTGTATAGATTTTCATCTTTCAATTCCGGATGAAACCTCTGCTGAGCCCTTAATATCGCACTTAATTCTTCTTTATAAAACTTTCGCTCAATGGTTCGTATGAGATCCCCTTTTATTTTCTGTTTAGGATTTTGGAGGAGGGCATCATAAATGTAAGTACCCACTGTTTGATGGGAGTTGATGATTTCCTTTTCGGTTTTCTTTTTTAATAATGTCCAATCATCCTCTCCCGGAGCGCGAAAACTTCTTTTTTCATTACCTTCTTTATCAGTCTTGATGCTACCATCATCATTCAAATCTGTAGTAACGATAAAGTCCCTAACCTTATCTTTCCAATCAAACAGCGGGATTTTACTGGAACGACGATAAATCCAACCATTTTCCAAAATTAAAGAGTACCAGATTTCAGACTTGCCTTTCTGGGTATCATCAGCAATTACATCTACTACTTTTAAAGAATGGAACTCTACTAACTTATTAGGGTGATCTTCTTCCTCGTCTCCCCGTAGTTGATAGTAACCACGTTTTTGATTAAAGTTTAATAGAATCCACGCTAACTCTTCCTTTTGTATTTTCTCAGTCAGGGCTCTTTTCCTTAAATAATAGATAGTCCAATCCTGAGGGATCAATTTGCCATCTTTTAAGGCTTCTGGTTGATTTTCCCGAAAGTCTGCCAACATCATTTCGAAAGACTGTTTGAAGATGAAGACCTTATCACTGTAAGCCAATTTAGGCTCAGTATTAATTTTAAACTGACCAAAACGTTTATCGAAGTCTATTTGATCAGCATAATGTTTTGGTAAAAAATTTAGTATTCGTAATATCCTGTGCAAGCGTTCCCGTCGTAATAAATGTCGTTCCCTTAGTCTGCGAACACTCCTGAAATTTGTTCGGTCTGCTGTTTGAGAGATGGAGTTCCCTTTTCCAAAATCATCTTTCATATCTTGGCTCATTGGAATAATACGACTACCCATTCCAAGAATGTTTCCACTATTATCGTTAGTCTGTTTTTGGATTAAGGCCCAGCCTATGCTGTTTGTTCCTAAGTCAAGGCCAAGAATTGTCATTTTCGACATAATATTTAGATCTTTGTTTATTGGATTTTTTAATATTTCTTGCTGCTACCCGAATTTAGAGAAAATTTAATTGGATGGTTAATCTCATAATTATTCTGTTAAATATATCAATAAACTTAAAAAGAAAAATTTTTATATAAATACGGTTTTCCGTATTGTAAATATGATATAATATTATACCTTTGATATTGAAAGCAAATCACAATAAGGATTATTCCGTTGTGAAAACATTTAAGCTGCCTCGCCTTACAATGCGGGGCTTTTTTGTTGGAAAAGTAGCCTGTTATAGACTAACATATGCAGCTAAATAGCTGACAAGTTAAATACAGTATTAAAGGCAAAAGGTGAGTGCTCGATTGCAAAACCTTGTCAATTTTCAATTTCCCCAACAAAGAAGATAAAATATTGATTCCTATCAGCACATACCTTTATGCGCTTTTTGTAGTTGGCAAAAAAATGTATTTGTGCGACCTAATGAAAAGCAATTCCGAAATAAGAAAAATGGTATAGCGCTATGCCCCAATCTACTTCGTTATTTTGAGTGCGGCTTGGTAAGCTTTTATGACGCTCACACTATTTTAGTATCTCATCATGGTCCTAGCAAAGGAAACTTTTATGATAACTTAAAAGGTCTGGTAGGTAAAAAGACTTCATTGCCAAATAAAAAAAATCACTTTCGTGAAGACGCAGCGATAGGATGGCACCGAAGAATGTTTCAGAAAATATAATCAATAATTAGTTTTTATATAATACGTTCAAAGACGCCTACTATCTTCAAAGATAGTAATTCATCGCAAAACAATTCAATAGAAGTAAAATCAGGATCGTCCGATAATGGTTCTAAAACAATGGATTGATGGCGCCACTCGTCATTTTCCATGATTTTTGAGCTATGATATTCTTTCACCGCATAGCCAGAGCCAAAATCGAGATCATGAATATGAGTGCTTTCTACAAGTACAATTTTTCCTTCTCTGCTCCCACCTTCATATTGACGGAAAAGGCAGTAAGAACCATTAGGTATTTTCTTATTCATAGATTCTCCAACAACCTTACACACAAAATTTCCCTGTTTAGGAATAACACTGAAGAGAAGTTCTACCCATTCATAATCAGAATGAATTTGCAAGTCACTAAAACCACCTGCCGCAGCAGTAATATCTAATAGGGGTACACCGTTTACATAAGGCTTTACTTCATTAAAAGGTATGATTCTAAAAGGTAGTACATCACCGTACGAAGCCATATTCCGTCTTAGATATTCATTAAGGTCCGGATTGCAAGCATAAACAAACGTTCCCTTAATGCCACGATACATGATCGTTTTGTAGATATTTATAATATAAGCTTTTAAGTCTTCAAATTCCCTGATACCTCTTTTACCATTATGATCGAAGTAAAGTTCTTTTATAATCTCAATACTGTGGGTGGTTTTATTGTAAGTTATTTCTTTTCCAAAGATTACTCCTGTATAATTCAGATCATATCCTTGCACGGTATGGATACAGCCGATCTCTTGAAAGGCATTAGGAGAATTAATCCAGTCTTTATCAGTACGGTTCCACTGGAACTGCAAACTTTCAATTTTAATATCTATTGCAGAGTGATCTTCTTTTGATAGCCAAGGCCAGGAATAACCTGCTACTAATCTTGATAGTCCGTGCTCTTCTTCTCTTTTCCCTAATTCCCTATATAGATCTGTTAAAGAATCAAAAACTAACAGTTCATAGCCTTGGGCAGCAAATCTCAACTTACTCTTCCTTTTTACCTGCAGTAAGTCGTCTACAAACTGAATATAATCTTTTCCGCCCTGAACTCGCATTTTGAGAACTGAGTTCAAGTTTTAGGGTCTCTGCATGGTCTAACAAATGGTTAAAGTTTCCTGCATCAATATCAGAAGGTTTAACGGACTGGGCTGCGTCATAAAAAAAGAGTTGATTCCTACTATTGGCAAGAATCCAATCCAGTTCGGTTCCTGTATCGTCAAGCCCTAACTTTTGATTCTTTTTTCGGAATGCACCCATCCAGCTGATATTCTTATACTGGCGTAAACGGTGGGCTTCATCAACGATTTACAGGTCATATTTCTCCTTCAGTTTAAAAGTGTCAGAAGGATTTATAACCATGGAAGCCTTGAGACCTGGAGTACGTCTGAAAACATCTTGCAAGGTTTCCCTCAGTGACGTCATCGCTATCACCAAACCAATCTTAGCATTAGGATATTTATCCTGGAAGGATCTGATATATTTTATTTCTCTCAGCTCATCTTCATTGTATTCTTCCTCTATATCGTCTTCTACTTTTGAAACAAGCAATTTCATCAGATAGGTAGCCATTACATCATAATTTAGAATGTAAGGCTCTGTATTTCTTTTTATACGCAAGTGCAATGTGTCCAAAGAAGTCTTAAATGCCACTTCTTCTTCGCTTTTAAGATTTAAATAAAAATTATCTTGCCTGTAATTTATAGGTTTTCTGAAGAATCCTTTAGATCTGAGAGCAGGAATTTCGGATAATGCGGCGCCGGCAACATCCACTAAGATTCCAAATGGCAAAGAATCAGTTGGCAGAGGTTCCACAAAATTAGCGTTTTCTCTTATCGCTTCTCTTTTTACTTTACCATCAAGCATACTTCTCTCATGCTCTAGTTTATCTAGCCTCTTTGTATCCTTATTTTTACTTTTAATAAATTGAGTGATATCACTGTCTACTTTTATTAATTTTGTTGCAAGTTTAGTAGCAGTTACCTGTGTCCCATAATTTAATTTATAAATATTACTTCTGTAGGGCTTAAGATTCATTCTGTTGATGATATATGTTGCTTTTACTTCCTTTAAATCTGACTTTAAGGTGAATGCTTTTGCAACCCCAAGCACTAAAGCATAATTGGTTGTAAGCTCTAAAACTTCCTTTTCAATTACCTTAGGATTTCTTTCATTTAGTAAAACAGTCAAACAATTCTGAACATAAAACTTCGTAGTATAATTAGTCTCAGGGAACAACTTGAGAATAAATCTTTTTAAAGCCTCTTGTTTGAGTTCTCTTTGCTTTTCCATTATTATGGCTGTTAATTTCTCAACATCGATGGATCCTTTGTTCATTGTCAATGTCTCTAAACCTACAGCTAGACTTGGATTCTGCGCAATTGAGGTGAATGAAATTAGAGTAAGAAGGGAGAGAACGGCAATTAGTTTGAAACTCATATAAATAATTGATATATATACATTTATAAGAGTCAATTATCTTTAAAAATACTCTAAAAAAAATAGCTATAAATAGCTATTTTTTTTAGAGTATTTTAATTTTAATGGAGGTGTTATAATCTAATATTCACGTAAAGTAACTATATAGAACTAATTTAGAGGAGTTTATAGATTTTATTGCATAGATATTTATAATGGAGCCAAAACAAAGCAAACCACGCATTGAGTCGTCCGTCAAAACCTAACAGGTTAAATTAATTCGTCCTAGATACTCCTTGCATTAATAATTTTGGTAAATACAAGTAAATGATTGATCTTCATTGTACTCATCCTATTGATAGTTTAAAAAAGTGAAATTTCTATCCAGATCTTGGATTACTCTAAGTAGTTGCCAGCATCGAATTATTGTTTGATGGAATAGATCTCAATTTAAACAGGATTGCATCGATAAATTCATAAAGACAACTCTCCTGATGAGGAAAACTAAATTGTTTTTCATATCGAACATCTGTAAGGAAAAACTCTTTTTCCATTGCTATCTCCTTCAATAGCGAGAAAGCAGGATTCTCGCTCTGTGCTGAATCATCTTTTCCTGAAAACCTCCGATCAAAGAACTGTACTTGGTAAAGGTGCTTAGTAACTATTATATCTATAGAAAACTGTGAATCGCCCACAAAATAATCATTTAATACCGCGTAATTGTTCCAGTCACCCACTCTCGTAAATGGTGTAGCACTAAATTTATAATAGTCAATAATCTTATCTCTACGATAGTTTATTAGGTTTTCGAGCATATCCTTTAGCGCATACGCGGTATCATAATTATCATTGATCATCATGTTCTTCATGAATGATTCCATAAGTGGTTTGTTCATATTTTTCCCTCCAATTGAGTGTAATAATCTTTTATATTGTCTGAGCAGAAAAACGGCATCGATATTTTCTGCAATTGTTTCACATCTCACCAGCCATCCGGTGAATAAATCTTGCGATGTTTCATCATAGGCGGCTATAGCAATTACCTTAGGTAATATAAGATCTCTTTCGAATGGACTCCAGTCATGGGTTTCAGGCTGTTTGTTTCCCGAAAGCACAAGATAGATCACAGCATCAATTACATATCCCTGGCTTACCAATTTCTCATGATACCTGGGGATCTGTCTATGCATATCTGATGCATTATTGATCTTGTTCTCTATTATAATCGCTCGTTTTGATACAGGATCTTTTATAGAAATATCTATTCTTGAACTTTCTCTTTCGACGACTGCCAGTTTATAATTCATCTTATCGATAATTATTCCTTTTCCATTACCATTCAAATAATCTAGAAATAATTCAAGGAACTTAGCCCCCTCTTTATGTTGTCCATTAGACGCTAACAGCAATGCCAGTATATCGCTGTGAAAGTTTTCTCTGCGGTAAAGATCAGAAATTATGGTAAAAAGATTTAAACCAGGGTCAAATTCCCTCCCGCTATGATCTTTGTATGCATGCGCTAACCGCTTTAATTCTGGATCTTTAACCCAGTTCCTAAAAGAAACTATATATTCATTATTCAATCTACGTACCACAGCCAATGTGGCGCTAATTTGCAAGTCTTGCTCACCATTATTCTCTTTCATATAAGATTTAACTAGCCTCCCGCCCTAATTTATTTGATATATTTATTTGGTATTTCTGTATATAATTATAGCATACCATTGCTTCCATCAAAATTTAACTTTTTAAAAACGATTGCCTGTCTATAACATTCTGTTAAAAAAGCAACTCTTAAATCTGATAATTGAGATTCTTGATTACTGTTGAGTAGACCAGCGGGAATAGGGTCAACTTCATAATAGAAATGAGGATGAATTGTCCTTAAGAAATTCTCAAACATAATCGTACGTTTTAGTTTCCAATGGATACCTCTTGGTTTCGGAGTAGGAAGAAAAAATATATTATATTGACGGACATCACCATCACCAAAATCAATTTTTGCTATTGCACTCCAAGTACGGACGCCAACCTTGAATTGATTAGAAATCGAAATCGTTCCGTCAAAGATCTTTAGGAACCAACCATAAGGGCTTTTAGCCCCCATTGAAGTTGATGTGAAATAGATACTCTCTATTCCAATATTTTCTTGCAATTGATTTTTAAGTGCATAATTCACAGTTTTTAGCTGATTAACATAATCAATCTCCGATGATACCATTAGCCCCGAGTCATCTGCACTTTGGTCGGTTCTGTTGGTACGATATAATGAATCCGAAATCAATAATTTATTCTGAAAAAGCAGTTGCTTACAATTTTCAACAGCGATATCTGGTTTCTCAAACGCGCCAATCCCATTTTTGCGGGGATCGATATTTACTAGAGCTAAACCAACATATTTCCAAAGATCGCTCTTCCGGCTGCCATAAAAAAACCTCATAGTACCGTCAACAGTAAACCTTTTTATGGTGATTTCCAGATCCATATTAATGCTATCAGTTACAGCATATATAGGAAAAGATCCGACGATAATTCCTTTGTAATAATCGGATTCAATATTACTTCGGAACTGAGTATAATAATTTAAATAAGGATGTTGTTCAAGTTCGTGTACAGGCATAATAAATTAGTAAAAGTGGATCGGATGAATTTAATACTTATATCAAACTTTGTGGAAATCTACCGTCTTCACTAATTGTTTTAATATCTTTATTTTCAAGAAGATTGTTAATCATAGCAACTGTCTCCCTATATTCCCTGGCCTCTGCTGTCTTAGTAACTTTTATAATACCTCCGGTATGTTTGATGTATTCTTCAATTTCTTCTAAAGACACTTTAAAAAATTCCTTACGCCCATTTACCCTATTGATACGTTTTTCCTTAAAAAACTTATGTAAATCATATTCTAATTGAGGCGCATTATCTGAAAATATTACTGCATGCACATCAAACTGGAATGGGACAGATGCTCCGCTTAGTTCTTTTACTCTGTCTATTGGTTCTAATCGTCTTGTCATGCCAATTTTGTAAACATCCTCACCAAAGGATCCAATATTAGAGATAATGTAAATGTGTCCAACCTTTGTTAGTTGAGCCATTGATATTGCTCTCTCTTTCTTTTCAGTTGCCTCCATTAATTTCTGCTCCAAGAGATTAATCTGATCTGTTAAAGCATTAACTTCACTTATATCTGCAAACTGTAAATTCTCTTTAACCCTTAATAAAGCTTTTTGATAGCGTTTTTCGTCATCGGCGGCCTCACGTTGCGCAATATCATATTCTCTTTTACCCTTTTCTTCTTCTCGCATTTGCTCGCGAATCATACGCTGCTCCTCTTTTTCATCCTGTACTTTATTTAAATATTCATGAGTTAAGGCTAGCTCCTCCTTTTTAAGTTTTAAATAATCGTTGGTAATTTGAATTTCATTTGATTGTCCCAGCTTGTTGATTATTTCATATGCTTTCTCGATTCTTTCAATAGTTTTGGTTGCAGTATTCCATTTCATTTTAGCAATCATCGCGTCACATTCTCCATTAAAAGCAAACATCATTAACTTTTTCTGCAGTTTAATCATTTTTTTTCCTTCAGCAACACTCCCATCTACGGTCCAAACCCTATTGCATAAAGCAGCAGTATCTGATTGTACGGCCTGTTTTTGCATTAGGTAATTGTATTCAAGCTTAGATTTATACTCTTCTGATGTGTTATAATTATAGATAGGTTTATACAAGCCAAAATCTTTCACTTCAACTTCGTCATTATATAAACTTAGTTCACTTTCCAAAGCTTTGAAAACAGTCAAAGCATTAGTGTATTTTTGATTTAGCTCATTCAATAATTTATTTTGTACATCTGCTTCAGTCTGTTTCAGTACAAGGTAGTGGTCTGCTGTAGCTCGCTTCTCCAATACCTCAGAATCTATGCTCGCCCTCGTTTCAACTACATATAGATTAACCTGTTCACGTTTTTCTTTTCGTTCTTCATATAGCTTTTGTTTGGTCTCAGCCACATAAGTATCAACTTCAATCCGCTTTAGTTTTATTTCTTCTAGTAATAAATCTTTCTCACTTTTTACATATAGATCTACGTCTATTACTTTAGCATACTTTGTATTATTTTCCTCAACAAGACTAATGTTATCTGCTAATAAAATTTCTTTTTCAGCTATGGTATCGATGTAACTATTACATTTAACCTTTAACTTTTGAGCCTTTATGAATAAAATAGCACTGCTCGTAGCTAGTATGATGATAGATCCTATCAAGACAATATAAATTTCCATAATTCTATTTAGTTAGATCTTAAGTTTTTATGATTTTGATCTATGGGTGAAAAGCCGTTTGTCTTTGAGAATTTCATGATATGCGGGAAATTAGCTAATGAATCAGAACAATCCAGGGTTTTAAAATTTAATCTTTTTAAACCTGCTAAGTCATAACTTACTGATAGAATAGTTTGATCTTCTTTATGGCCAGTGCTAGTATTAAGCATATTAGCTTTTGCACTGACTTGCACGGTATTTATTGGTAATAAAGCAAATAACTCACGTGCCACACGTAGCACACAACCACAAACATAATCCTGGTACAATTCATTAAATTTAGAGATTGGCATTTTTTTGTTTGACAATTTTCCTGTTGAAGTATGGCTCAGGATAAAATTTGGAATTATGTCCTCTGAACTCACATGCAGATCAACGGTCACAACATCTGTAAAACAGTTAACTTGCAATCGGAAGCCTAAATCTGAAATATTTGAAAATGGGTCAAAAAAGGTAATTGCATTTTTAAAAGCCAGCGGATCATTTTTTGAAATACCATCTGCAATGGATTGAACCTTCTTCCAGTCTTTTAAGTCAGTGTTGTATTCCATCAATTTTATTTGATGATAGTCATAGTCTGCTTTTTTTGCTAACTCTATATTGCTTAAAAGAACTTGTAACTTTTTCTTGTCATTTTTAAATATCTTATCAAAAAAAGTTGGTTTGAAAGCTTTATATGTTATTTCCGCTTTAACCTGATTTTTATTGTGGTTCACAGGTTCTGTTGGTTTAGGTTCCTTTCGGATAAATGACCAATTCAATTGTTCGCCGCATTCCTGATGCACAGAAAGTAATGTTTTAATGAACTTTTCATAACTCTCCACCGCATTTACGTTCTCACTAATAATTAATTGTTTTAAATTTTCCTTTTGTTGTTTTGCAGCAGCTCTGACATTTTTTTCATGTATTCTTGCAGACCTTTTGTATGAGGCATTTGCTGCTCTTACGAAACTATTTATAGTAGCCATGGATTTATAAAATTTATTTGTGAACTAGATTAGTTATTTGAAAACATGGTAATGATATATTTAAATACCCGTAATATAACTCGGAAAGTTACCTGCCTACCAAGCTATCGAGATTTAACACCCGAATATCAACTGCAAAGTTTAAGTTGGCCTCTCCCATTCCAGAACTTGTGATGCCAATCACCTTCCCTTCCAAATTAAACAGTGGCCCACCGCTACTTCCGTTAGTAATCTCTGCAGTAGTTTGAATGAGATGCTCTTTATCTCTTATAGAGGACACAATTCCGGTAGACAACGTACTTTCCAACCCCTTAGGATTTCCAATTGCAAAAACCCCCTCCCCGATCATAGGTTCTTTATTAGAAAGCTGTGTGAACGGAAATTTTTCACCATTAGACTTGATGTGAAATATGATATAATCAAGCTCCTTACTAGAAGCAAGCACCTCGGAGATCTGGTATTCTTGTCCATTTAGTAATTTAATTATCTCCTTTCCCCTAAAAGTTCCTTCAAAAACATGGTAATTACTTATTCCAACTCCAGTACTAGATATAAAAAAACCCGACCCCTGGTGATATTTTTCTCCATCTAATGTATATATCAGGAATACTGCATCCTTATTTTCTTGATATAGCGTGTTTAAGGTAACAGGACTCGAGGATGCCTTTTGCTCATTATCACTTTTCGGTCTTATAACAGCGGGTGCATGATCAACTAGCTTCTTGCGCTTACCGGAATGCGAACAAGAAACTAGAGAAAACAGGGTGATTGAAGGTAGAATATATTTTACTATAAATTTCATCAGTTTATATTTGCGATTTTTGGGAAAATCTGAATTAGAAACCGTTGATTATTTTCTTCGTCGGGTAAACGACCGACGCCACCCCAGCCATTACCTGAAATTTGTAAATCAATCAAATTTTTATAATCAGGGGATTCAAAATCAATACCCACAGTATACTTCCAATATGCCCAAAGGCTTAAAGCTCTCTTATAGCTTAGCTCATAGTTGTGCGGTAATGATTTTGAATACTTGTCCTTAGATGCATAACCTGCAATAACTAGAATGTAGGAGATGTTTTTCATGCTAGGATCACTTTCTTTTTTTAATTTCAATCCATCGATCACAACCTTAAGCTTATTGCCAGCTTCGCGAATCTTGTCTCTAGTATATCCTGGATTTATGAGATCAACATCAGAACTTATTATTGCTTTATCTACATTGAATTTAACATCAAAGGCAAGCTTATAACGGTTATATTCTTCCTCAAAAGTAAATAGTTCAGTGTCTGTCTTTAAAGGTTTCAGATTTGCCTCAACAGTCTCTATAATCTTTAATTTCTCTTCTAAAACTATGTTCTTTCTTTTGAGCTGCACATAAGTGAGCACATACAAAACAAGCATGATAAAAAACAAGCTTGTCATCAAATCTGCAAAGCTTGGCCAAAAAAAATCATTCTTTCCTTTCATTAGAATTATTTTTGAGTGAAAATTTTCTTAAAAAAGGGCTTTTTAGCATCGTTTTCGATGCGCTTTAATGTAGAATTAGTAGTCATGATTCCAGAGTTCAGTTCCTGCACCTGGCTAACTAGCATCTCATTATCACTGTTGCCGCTCTTTAAAGCCGTCACTTCACGAAGTATTGTTTCTAGATGCTTTAAATGATCAAGGCTAGACTTTTTCTCTTCAAACATATTGTTCATCGTAGTAGCTTGTTGAACAAACGATTCTTTTAAATCATTTGTAAAATCAGCAAACAAGGTTTTACTACTCAAATTTCTAGTAATTGCTTCTTCAGCTAAAACCTGACTAGCGTGTTGCATTGAGACCTTAAGCTGATCGAAGGTATCTTTAATGTTGAAACCCATGTTTACAATGCTTTCATCAATTTTGATTTTATGAACTTCAAGATCACTAAAATGTGTAGACAAGAAATTATTTAGTTTACTATTTTGATCCAAACTCGATTCAATTGACGTTGCAATCTTTTCGAAATTCCCAGTTCTATCCAGCAATTCATTGCTCCGATCTGCAAGTTTGTATGAATTAGCGAGATATGCATTAATATTTGAAAACAGTGAATTAAACTTATCAAACTGTACCAGTGAGTTATTCATCTCACTTAGAACCTTCATATTGTATTTGGTAATATCAGCGACTTTAGATCTGTCCATTTGTTCTACCAGTTGTTTTTGCATAATAATCGATTCATAATTCTTATCGAAAACAGTACTTAATCTGTCTAAATTAGAATCAAACTTCTCATTGAATTTGAACAAATTCCTTTGTAAAGAATCAAAAGTAGCACCAACGCCCTGATTTAAAGAAGGTAACAATTCAACCTGGATCATTGTGTAAAAGTCATTCTTTTTATTCTCTAGCTTACTTTTTGATCCTTTAAATACAATTGCAGAATTATAAATAGTTAGTAGAAGGCCAACAAAGCTTGCTATCATGGCGATTTTTACACTACCTAACAAGATCCCAATTGCCGCAGAAATGGTATCATCCTTTATTTCCGCTCCTATAAAATCTGACATGCTAAAGATCCCTATAACAACACCTAGCATTGTCCCCATTAAGCCTAAGTATAAAGGAGTGGAAAGTGTAAGATTTACCTCTTCTTCAACTGAATCAGTATTTCGTTCTACAATGTCTTTTATTAGGCTAAAATCTGCAACTGAATGCCTATTGCGTAAAAGATATTTATTGAGCGAATTCAAGATGCTATTAAATACCACACTATCATTATCACTACTCTCGACCAATTTTATCTTAACTAGACTGTTGATAGGAAAATCGATTTCTGGTTTATCTGATTCACCCCTTGAACCATCGATTTCTTCATTACTATTGATATGACTGAGAGTATCAGTCGACGCAAAATTTTCGTTCGTGTACTTATTAATTTCAAAAATATCACTCTGAGAAGAAAAGCTATTTATCTGTTCTTCACTCAACTCCAAATCTGCTATCTGAATTTTTCCTACCATCGCAATAGAATTGTTAAATTCTCTGATTTTGATTCTTGTTTTAAGAAAGAACACAATTTGAGCAACCCCGATTATGGCGAAGATTGCATATTCTAATAATTCTAAATTTATGCTTAACCGTATTTTATTTGAACCTTACGAATCACTATCCATTTATTATCCTCAAGCAGTGCTTGCCCTACAATTCCTTTGTAAGTCAAAATCTTCTTTGCTCCAGCAGATGCACCTTCCATTTCCTCAGCAACACTTAATATAAGATCGCTTCTATTATTCAGAGCCATACTTACGGAAGAACTCTCATCACAAAATTCAAAGCTGGCTTCAGTATCTGAAATTAAATTGAAGCGATATATACTCGCCCCTTCTAGAAACTGTTGCTTTCCGTCTATTTTCCTGAAAGAACCATCGGATAAAGGACTTGGAAAGTACAGGTAATTCGAAGAATTCTGAACTGGCTCCGTGTCGACTGCAACCTCCGCTGTTTGCTTTACCTTCGATTCTTCGATGGTATTATCTAACTCGGAGATTGTGATTTCAGATCGTTTAATGATTTCCTGCAGCTTGTCTATTGTTGCTTGCATTTCTCTAATTTTAAAGTTTTTCTCGCTAATCGTGTTATGTAATTGCTGAATGTCAAACTGCTTATTAGTGTATGTTCTGAATTCTGTTTTTTTTACATTGCTGATTTCTTTATTTTTTTTACGGGATCTCAGAAACCATAGTAGAAATACTAGTATAGAGCCAGATATAAAGGAGATTCCATATTTAGCGTAATAGTTATGACCTTTTTCCTCTACTTTTTTATCACCCGGCTTCTCTCCAGTTTCCAGTTGTAAATTCGTATCCGCAAGTAAAGTAGTGTCAGCCGAACCCGAACCTTTTAAAGGTCTTTTAACACTGGGATGTGTAGTAATTGAAGTTTTTTTGATCGTATCATTAATCTGCGCTGATACAGTCTGTACAATAAAAAAGCAAACAAAAATTGTCAAGACACTTTTAAATATCTTTGTAATCATGCTTCTGCTTCCTCCACAGCTAATTCCTTTATTAATTGCTGAATGGTTTCAACCATTGGCAGAAAAAACAATGTATCAGTAACTATTGCCGTATCTTTTACTGCTGAACCTTCTAAAGATCTATTATAAGCGATTCCGGCAAGCAGGAACTGCTTTAAATGCCTGTTTGCGATTTCCTTAAACACATTAATAGATCGGTATGAAATACCAAACTTATCTCCACAATCAAAACTGTCTAGCAAGTCCATAAAGTAGTCGTTGAATTTCTCTACCTGCTTAACTATCTTTTGTTGGAGTTCATCCTCGCTTATCTCTACTTCAGTAAACGTCCTGATGCCGAATTCTTCAAGTCCGGTTAAAGTTTTCTTGATATCTTTTATATCAATATCTTCTTCCCCTTTTATCGCGTGCACTATGCTGCCTTTTGAAGTAATAGCTTTTGGAATATCTTTTTCTATACTGATTTTTAGTCCGGTTGACGGATATTCTAACTTATCATATATCGCCAAAAAGACTACTTTAGTAAACTCACTAATGGTCTTGCTATTTGTTGAGATTAAATTCAATATCTTCGATCCATTTCCACTAAAAATAAGATTAGAAGGAAGATCAAGCTCATTAGAACTCATGAGTTTCGCAAGATGATATATCTTAGCAGCGTAAAAATATAGGAATACGATCCGCAAGTCATCATCTAGCGCCAGTTTCTTGCCATAATTAAGCAGCTCCTTGTTTTTAATCTCGTAGTTATTTGCCAAAGAGAATAAAAACGCGTTGTAATCTGATGTTTTCTGGTTTTCGTAAAGAGTATCAGAAATTGCTCGAAGATTTGAATTTTCTTTCTCCAGCAAAACATCAAATTCATCCTTATATTTCTGAACAAGCATATTAGTTTTAACATTACCAAACTCACTAAATCCATCACCAAATATTGTATTTCCCGCAAACCGGTATGACGAGACTAGTTTTGGTATATTGTTTCTATAGACCACAACATCCGAAGTTCCTCCACCAATATCCATAAGTACACTCGTTCCGTAACCCAGACCTTCAAGAGATTGGTTATTCTTAAAATAATAATACGGTGCAAGTGATTCTGATAAACTTGCGGTGTCTCCTTCTTTATTTATATATAAATGATAAAGTTCATTCCATTTATCACTCAGTCTATTTTTTCGAACCGTTGACATACTGATTGGGTAGGTCCAGACAATCTTAGTAGCAGAAAGATTCCCGCCATTTATTAATACTTTATTTCGAATCATTAAAACTATCTGCTCAAGAAAAGCGGAAATTCTATAGTCATTATTAGTCTCCTTGCTATCCCATTTTAAATTGGTAAAAAATCTACTGTTATTATCAACCACCTTATCAAATATGAAAGGGATGTTAAAATCGGCAAGGGCCTTTCCACCTACTGGAGGTGCATTTACTTTACTTTGTGAAAGTGCAGTTCTAATTGGAAAGTTGAAAATGGTGTCCTTTTTTATAATCTTTGGAATAAATTCTTTAGAAATAGCGTTTCTAATGTCGATCGCATTCGTACCGGAAAAGTTGTGCTCTACTTTATCACTGAACAAAGTCACAGCTTGTACATCTTCAGCAGTAATTTCAAAAGGCCTTGGGCTAGTATTATTGATGGAATACTCAATATGACTATTGGTTGTTCCAAAATCTACTGCAAAAGTGTACTGGTCACCACTATTTTGACTATTTTTCCATTTGGGAATAATTATACCTTTCCCAAATTTACTATCGACTTGAATGTAATCAAAACTCGATTTGACGTCGTAGTACTTGGTGGTCACCTTCGAGAAATCTCCTTTTACTTTTTTGCTCCTATATTTGTCGTGGTCAACAACTAAAGCTATCTTACTGTTGTCATTGAAAAAATTCAACTGATAGTCTATCTCGAATAAATTGCCCGAAATATTCCTATCAACTAATTGAATACCGTAAAATGAAGATGTTTCAGCAGCATACCTCACAAAAGGAAAAATTGTTACACCTACCTGCTGCTCAACAATAGCACCTCTGTTAGTTTTGGCATCTGCTACAATATCATTATGATATACCCTTTCAAAAACTATAAAATCCTCCCCACCTTTTATTGGAATTTTCAACAAGACACGAACTCCATTTTTTAACCCCTCTTCAATAGAAATTTGTGGTTTTCCAAGCCCTTCAGTAACCAATTCCTGAACATCAAAAAATTCAAAGAATAAAGGTTTAAGAGGAATAAGGTAACTTTTTGTGTTATCCTCACTAGATACTTTGAGATTGCCATTAAAATAATTATCATCATCAATAGGATAAACTAGTCTAATCAAATAATCTTCAAGAAAATCACTAACTGTCAGATATGGATATTTAATATTCAGACCTGGCAATGTTCTTTGATTTAGTGAGTCACCATCAAAGTGTTTTACTTCGGTCTTTGACTCCCAATTTCCCTGAACGTATTTATAAGGCCTATTATAGTTATTTTGAAGTATAAGCGGTTTTTTATCAGATTTATATTTTGATGAATGAATTACGAAATCACTTTCGTGTACAGGGATTGAGGTAGAGTCAATTGTCTTAAAATTTACGCCGAATACTTCAACCACCTGACCCGCTACTTTGGTATTGAGGCTAGCATAATTAGCATTTAAATCTGAATCTTTAAGTGTATTTAAAGTTGTGTAAAGACGCTCGTTGTGATTGCCTAAGTATTGAAGGCTTTTATTTAGGTATTCTGCAAAAGCCCGCATCTTTTCTCCAAGTATAGGTTCGCTTTGAAACAGCAGGTGAATATACTTTTGGAATTCCTCATCCCTATCATAAAGGGGAACTATGTCTTTAAAAAAGATCTTTCCTTTTGTACTTGTTAAATTTAAAGTGGACCCAGTATTAGCTGTATTAAAGAATAATGTCAACGGAGATGTACCTCCAATTACTTTATGATTGTATTTGATGATATAAATACTGTTTAATGAATTAAAGTTGAATGATTTTGCATCTTGCCTTAAATACATATCCAGCACATCACCTAATTTTCTATGACCAGGATTATCGCTTTTTTTAAGGTTGTTGATCTGACCTACTTTATTCCATTCAATGATTTCTAATTTATCCTTATAATTTTCATAAAAGAAAAGCAGCTCAGCTAAATCAAGACATTGTGATACTGTTCTTTCATCTTCCTTACTGGCAACGACCTTTTCACCTCGCTGGTAAAACCTTAAATTTGGGCTCTCTGAAATATTCTGAAAAGATTTCCTGACTAAATCCATTCTTGCAAAAGGACTAGGGATAGATGTTGGAGCATTAAGCGCATGACCGCCTTCCGGATCGGGGATTTCTTGTATTTCTCTTGTACCGTATTCTGACGACACAAACCAATCTTCTCCGTAATTATTTGTAAAACCTAATATCTTAGCCATTTTCCTACTTTTTTGTAAAACCGTACTTCTCCTGAGTTATTTGTGCTGTTGCTACGAAAAATAGTTTTATAAACTTCTGTTCTGCAGACTTATATGTTTCTTTCCTATCCAACCTACTAAGTTCGGAATCGAATGAGTCGAAGCTAAACTTGCCAAACCCGAGGATCCCTTTCGGGGCGACTCTACCGTTGACTAGACTTGGCAGCTCGGCATCAAGATTGAAAGGATTAAAAGCTCTTGAATTATCTTTAAGTTCAGTTAGCCAATCTGAATATTGCCTTAAAAACCCACTGAGATTTGATGCAAAGAATTGACTACTTTTAAATCTTCTATCAACTACTGGTTCATTTGTAGACCAAGCCTGCTTTTCTATTGAGTTTTCCAGATTTAAATCTATATACTTCTTGAAGAGCGTCAATTGAGTAAGACTTCTACCAATATTCGAACTAGAGCGATCCCCTAAATGGCCAAAAGAAAGTTGAGGTTGATCATCTTTGATTGCATACTCTTTAAATGTATTACTTACTGGTTCTCCATTATATGTAAGTAACTCCGCATGCGGAGTATCCATAAAGTCAATAATTGCCATAGCACCAGCAAGCTCCACAAAGTGCGCATTGTTTTTTTGACCATTATTACCAGGATCGTTCTCATATGCTTTACCAAGATGATTATCACCTATGTAATAAAGCGCGTTAAGAGCGTCATTAACGTTTTCTTTATAGTATCCTAGAGCTGCTTTTGTCTTTTCAGTGAAGTCTGAAGCATTTATTGGACTTTTTTCGTCCACATCAATATTAAAATACGGAAGTACGGTCAGTGCACCAATTGATGCATCTCTTAAGAACCCCGTATTAGAAATTCCGGATTGCTCATTTGCATCCCGAATACTTTTAAGTATTGTTGGAAACCCCGCAGCACCTGTTCCGCCGAAAATGGAACTGATTATAAATATACGGTCGTCCTTACCGAAGTTATTAGCAAAAGTTTTAAACTCATCAGAATGTTTAAACTGATTCAGCACCACACTTCCAATATTTGGATTGCCAACGAATCCTATATCCATTGGAATATCAAGTAGATTTATAGGATCCTTTGACTGATTGATAGTCTTTCCAGAAAATATAAGGTCAGCTAAAGCTTTGTTTTCTTCATTTAAAGTATTGTATGAAAAATAGTCTTTGAATTTCGTAGATTCTACATCTTTAAGAGTAAAGGTATAAGTGCCTCCAAGTGCACCTTTGGTATCTAAAGACTGAAGTGTGGAGATCTTAGTACCGAAAAAGCCGTTATCTATACCAACCTTTTCTGTAAGTTTTTGATAATTATTAAGTGTTGCCACTGTTCGTTTTAGATCCTCATTATCTTTATGAGGGTCAATTATAATAGGTACGATCTCGAACTCATTGTCTGATTTAACCCCTGCTGCTAATAGCATCGCCAAAGATTTTATCACCCTGGATCCGGTACCACCTATACCGAAAATAAAAAGTTTAGCCATGATTTATGATTGTTAAGGTTTCCAAAATGTTGTGAGATGAGCATTCGTACTGAAGTTTCTAGGAAATGGAAATGATGTGAACAATGCGAAAACCACCAAGCTCCAAAAGCCATTTGCAATAGCAAAAAGTAAAAGATCTGGCGGTCCAAAATTTAGCTGTTGGCAGCGGTCCACCGTATCTGGCAATGAATAAGCGATACCGAAGTTGATCGCGAATCCTATCAGAGCAATTATCCACCACGAGGACTTTTTACTAAACTTGGATGTAAATCTGTCAATAGCGATGTACATTAAGAAAAATAGTGCAGTATTGATCAATATCATGGTAATGAAAATCTGAAAATAAAGATCTGTACCGGTGTAGTCAGAACAAGTTATGTCCCACCCTCTAAGATGTGTTCCTAAATCATTATGATAGCCGAACCATTCATAAATCATCGCAATAAAATCTGTCATATTATTTATTAATTTTAATTTTTATCTTACTTATAATATTTTCATTCCCACTCGGATAGTAATTGAAAGCGTTAAACACTCCACCAACAAGAAACTTAAGTCCAAAGGTTTTCTTCTGTTCAGAAACATTGGATTTGATAGCAGAATCATCAATCGAGCTATACTGATTAACCCAGGATGGAATCTTTGACAATAGATCAACTGTTAATTCCTCTGCTTGTAATTTTTTCGTGTGGAAAGTTAATAGATGAGTGAACCCGGAAAATGCTGGATAAGTAATCTCTTTATTACTTAGTGCTCTGATAGAAACAGTATAATCAGAATTACTAGTCTGATAGATAGATGGGTCTGAAAAATAAGTTAAGTCTCTAATATTTTCCTTGAAATTTACCGCCACACTAAAGCCGAAATTACTATCGCGAGAATGTGCAGCATATATCTCATTCTTATTCTGAAATTTATAGTCTCCTATCTTACCTGTATTTACAATTTTATAATTAATTGGCGCTACAGTTTGAGTACTGTTTAATACAATTTTATTTAATAGATGGGGATCAGACTCATTAATAATTTGTGTTTTTAAAATTTCCTTAATCTGACGATCTGTGCCGATCACCCATATATAATAGGGGCGATCAGTATTTAATGGAATATCCGCAGTATTGTGATCATAATAATGTCCATTAAAACCAGCCTTCATTTGATAAATTACCAACGCTAGATTCTGTTGCCTTAACTTGTCTTTGAATGCCGACTTAATAGCAACTTGCTGCAAATCGAGATAGTTCACCGCATTCTCTCCTTTGTTCGGTGAAAACACACAATCTGAAATTAAGATCGAAGCGGTAGTCTTATTTGTTTGGGAAAGTACATTTTTGACAACAGCTGCGATATCGGAGTTACCTCTCTTCCCCCCCATTTTCTTAAATACCGCAGGTGTTAACCCTGTACTAAAAGCGCCGATATTATCATTAGGTGCCTTTATAATTATACTATTAATATAGTTAAGACGTATTGTGCTTGTTAGGCCTTGTACGTTAACTAACAGATTGTACAGGGAACTTTTCAGATCCGCTTGTGATATGTAGCCATCCATACTAAATGAATTTTCAAAGAATACGTTGACATTAAATTTTTCTATTACTGCAGGCACCGGATTAAAAAGCGTTATCTGCATATTTTTAGCAGCGAAATACTTAGTAATATGTTCGTGTAGTGCTACCGCACCTTCCAACTTTTTGTATTTACCGCTTTTTATGATTACAGCTTTAAGGTTATTGAATTCCTTCTGTGTGACAACAGAATCTTCAGAGATCTTCATGATCTCATCTTGTAGATTAAACGAAAAACAGCCTACTGCTGAAATCAAGATTAAACTGACAATTATTAAGCTAGTAGCCTTAGTTTTCATTTAGTTATCATATGTGAATAAAACTCATACATATACAATCAATACGAATTGCTGGTATTCCTATTAAAAAGTTATGAATGTATTTTCTGTGAGATAGTGCTTATTTTGTTTTTACTGCCTCAAGCCGAACTATTACCTCTTCAAGCATCTTGCTATGCGAAAACAGATCATCAATTGATTGTAGTTCATATTTGATTTCCTTTTTGTTTTCATCAAGAACTGCCAAATATTTTTTATTGTTCAGGTATAACCTACAGATCGTCTTGCGATTATTATCATCCAGCAGGATAGCGAAATAAGAAAGTGCATCTCTGTATGTAATCCTTTTAGAATCAGTTGTCTCTCTAAGAATTGATTTCACAATGAAAAATCCTTCTATTTCCTCCTCGGTAGTTATAATACCAGATTCTGGTTCTGCAGTGGTTGACTCTTCGATTTTGATAGCCTCAGCAATGTCTTTCTCCTTTTCTTGATAAAGAGCAGATTTTAAACGCTCATTTATGGCATCGCTTATTAGCTGATTAAAGGAGCGTTTTATTATTGGGGAAAATTGTTCTTTTACCTTAGCAGTAATTACCTTCGGATAGATTTGCTTAGTAAAAAAGGTAATAAAACCATCTGATGGATCAGCTATTTCCTGATGAAGCAAAGTCTTCAATTCGTTCAAATATTTCAATTCACTTGCCGTGTTTGTAATATTCTCTACGTCAAAATAAGACTTATGAAATTTCTTTAATTCTGCAATTTCGGCTTCTTTAACCTCGGTAAGTTTGAACTCAAAGAATGGAGTGCCATCCATTTTATTCTTTTCAACCAGGTCAGTATAGAACCGATAAACCAATCCATTTGTAAGCAAGCCGAACTTTGCTTTGGTAGTATGGAAATATCTAAACAACTGAGAATTATGCGGATCTAAATTCTCTAAGTGATGCTTACATTCTATTAGTATAGTCGGCTCACCATCCTTCATAATTGCATAATCTACCTTCTCCCCTTTTTTGATTCCTAAGTCAGCAATAAATTCTGGGTTTACTTCAAATGGATTAAAAACATCATAGCCCATAATCTGTATAAAAGGCATCACCAAAGCATTTTTAGTTGCTTCTTCGGTTTGTATTTGAGGCAACATCTTCTCTACACGAGAGGCTAATTGCGCTATTTGATCTTTGAAATCCATTCAGTTATTTTTATTTAAAGATTGATATGAAAGCCTGTTCAATCAGGTTATTTATGCTTATTACTTTCCCATTTACACAAAGACATCCCGTGTTTTTTAACTGTCGCCTCATCAGTTTTTAACAGCTTAAATGCACATTTACTCAACCCTTTGCAGGTCGAAGAATAATGATACACCTTGGCATGTTGATTATTACATACAAAAACAGTATCAGAACCACTAGAAATAATGGAATTTATCAGGAGGTATGATGAGAGCAGCAGTGTATTCATACTGTCAAAAGTAAAGCGTTGATCAGCACTATTATTACGGGAAACCGTAAACTTATAATATTGATAGCAAGCGCTTTTGGTACCTATACTAAGGGGAATAACAAACTGAAATTTAACACCTGGTGTACTTCAAGTAGGCATGCTTAGATGTCATGTATTCCGTACTATGTAAATGGTCATGCTTTGACGTTGTCTTCGCTCGTAATCTCTCTACTATATGAAATCCACCTTTATCCAAAGCCGGTAATGATTCGGAAACCGTGGAAGGCGTACTTAAGAATATATAGCTTAAGAATTAAAACTATAATGGACAGCTTGGCCATCGCGGGAATATACAATACATCAATTTTACCACTTTAAAGTTAGATTTTTAAGATACTTAATTATATAATTCAACTATTTAGTTTTATTTAGTACATTTGTTAAAAACATATATGCTACCACTAGCCTACAACATATGAAATCCTAGCCTACTCTACATATAAAAAAGTTCTCAAGTTCATTTAACAAAAACAGATAAATCTTGACCACCATACACGACGCAGAAAACTTTCTTAGGGAGTTCAAGACTAAATCTCAGGTTTTTGATATATTTTTCCTTGATGCAAGACAGAAAAACACTCAGGCTTTATTTGATCTTGAATTAACACCAATTAAAAGACGCAAAATTGTGGATTCAATAGTGTCAAAAGATTATATATAAAAATATCTATGGGACTGAAAGACAATCCTGCTATTGCATTTCTTTCCACGTTGCAGAACATCCCATGTATTATCCTTTAAATAATTATTATGAATAGCCCATTTAATAATAAACCAATGCTTTATAAGCATAAAGAAGTTGATTTTAAATTTAGGAAAGAGGATTTTCGGATTTGGTATCACTATTTTGAGTGCACGGGAACCAATGAAGCATTTACCAATACAGAACTTGATGAGATCAATATAAATCAGGTTTACAATCAATATAGAGAGAAATATGGCATCCCATTTCCAGAGAAAATCACAAGTATAAGAGAAAAGTATGGAATTTCGGCATCCAAGATTTCCGAAATATTAGGACTTGGAACAAATGCTTATCGTTTGTATGAAAATGGAGAAATGCCTTCAGTATCGAATGGCAGATTAATTTCAACTATTGAAAAGCCAGCATCTTTTTTGTCACAAGTAGAAGCAAGCGCTCATTTTTTAGCCGACAAGGAATTCCATAAGTTCACCACTCATGTTAAAAGAATTCAAGAACAGGAATCAAAGGATTTGTGGGATAACATGTTTGAGAAAAAGATATTCCTAGACAATAAACCATCAGAGTACAATGGCTATAAAAGTCCTGATCTTTCAAAAATAGCAAAAGTCATTTCCTATTTTAGCAATGAACTGGAAACCTATAAAACTAAAGTTAACAAACTGCTTTTCTATTGTGACTTTCTGATGTACAAAAGGACAGCACATTCGATGACAGGAATAGCTTATAAGGCTATACCCTACGGACCTGTACCGGCAGAATATGACAAAATTTATATCAAATTGTGTGACGATGATAAAATAAACATTAGTCCAATCGCATTTAGTGATGGTAATTACGGTGAAAAGATTATAGGTAAGGCAGATGATTTGAAGGAGTTCAGCAAAATAGAACAAGAGGTACTTTCCACCGTACTAGCAATGTTTAAAAGTAGCACTACCAAAGAAGTTGTGGATATTAGCCATAATGAGCCTGCCTGGATTGAAAATGAGCCTTCCAGACAACTAATTAGTTACCAGAAATATGCATTTGACTTGAAAGCATTTTAAATGAAATTGCCAGGTATTTGCGAAAAGAAACTCTATAGCCTATATTAAGGCTAAATGCGTATTGGTTGTACGGCCAGTGCATTTTTTAATTAGACAACACAGGCCCCTATTTTATTTCAATACCGCTGCGTTTGTATAAATTTCGGATATACAGAGAAATAGAGATATGAATATCAGCTGTAGCACCTACCATATTACGTAGCCCTGCTCTTCCCTCTGCTCTGAAGAGGTATTTTTCTGCTAATCTTAGGATTACAAATATTCAATTCCAGCCACATCAGATTTATTTTTATTTGGAAAGTACAAAGTTTTTATTAGGAGATGTGGTGAGAACAGTAGTGTAATCATAGTATTAAAAGTAAAGCGTTGATCAGCACTATTATTACGGGAAACCGTAAACTTATAATAATGATAGCAAGCTACCTTCGTATCAATATTAAGGGGAGTAAAAAGGCTGAAATAATTAGGCATCAAATAATTACACAGAAAACAAACACCCTACTACTATGCTAAAAATTATACTTAATTAAAAGTTACTTAACAATTTGAAACCATTTGAAGATTATAAAACAGAAGTACTTCTGGCTTATCAAAAGAAAAAAGATGAAGGGTTATTGCCCAACAATTTGGTGCATCATACACCCGCTAATATTAAAAGGGAATGTATAAATGAATTTCCTGCCAGATTTTCTGAGAAGGATACAGAGACTTTTAAATCTCTAGTTGGTCCTGCAAATAGCCCAGATGAATACTATAAAAAGATAAGAGATGCTGATCCAGATATTTTTAGGCCTTTAAACAACTTTTTAAGAGGCCAGACAGATAATACCAATGATAGAAATATTTACCTGCTAGCTTGGTTAATCAATTTTGAACCCGAGCCAGAGGAGCCACTTGAGGTAACAACAGTCATCCCCCCTTTAGAACCTCCTTCAGATATCTTTTCCAAAACAATTAGCTGGATACGCGATGAATTTAAGCGTAAACAAACCATATATACTATAATATTGATTATGCTTTGCGCAATAATTATTTGGTACGGCATTTTGAAACCTCGGCATATGTACTGGAGTGGTAATGAATATAAACCATTAGCTTTTTATCAAGAGACGGAGGGTCTGATGGTTGTCAAATTAGATACTTTCAGACTCCGCCACTTAAAGAAAATCACAAATCTTAAACTGATAAAGCGTACAGATATTGGAAAGGTGCATTACTCAAGTATAAAAAGGGAATATCAATTCTATACCACCGGTGGCGAGAATCCTGAAGACACCACCAAGAGACTTTTGCCAATGAGCGAATTAATATATGAAAAGTATGTCCTTAAAAAACAAACACTAAAGTAAATGTCGCAGTAGCAGCAGTCGTGGTAATAGTAATGGCAACGATCAAATGGATATTAATCCATAATGTTGACTCTCTAAAAATCCGTATCCAGCTTTTTAGACATTTCTTTCTGAACAAGATTAAATGTCCCAAGCATTCTATCGTTCAGTGTTTTAAGCACGCGCATTCTCTGACGTTTCATGTTTTGCCTTGAATTTGCAATATTACTTAGCGGAAGGCTTTGAGATTGAAAATCTGAATAAGTTTTATATCTCGATGATTGCCCATAGGTGTACTGTGGCACTTCCATTTTGATTTTGTATTTACCGTCCTTTACGATGATTGATAACAAGGCGTTAAAATAATAATGATCAGTGTTAGGATTAGAGGCAAACGCATTAAGAGCGGTCATGTCACTGATATCATAGAAGTTATTTATGCTGCATATTCCAGATTCAGCATCGTAATTGGAAGTCCCTAGTTTACTGCTTGTAAACGTTTTTTGGATGGCCAATTTAGCCCTGGAATATAGCTCCTGCTTGATAGTATTTGGTATATCAATCACTGCTTCTACATAAACAAGGTCATCTTTTAATGGCAGATAATCTCCAAGGGATACGGTATCGGCTACTTTACTTCCATTTCTGAAGGTGCTCCAGGTAATTACATCCTGGGCGAAAGATAGGTTGGCCAATAGTACAAATAATAAAGTGGAGAGTTTAAAGCGAGATTCCATATTAGTCTTGTTTAGTGCATCTATTTTGATAAAACAAAACTATCCTAATAAAAAATTCTTTTACTACGGTAAACCGGAGAACAATAACTAATTATTTATCCTATAGGTATCAATTTCCTTCATCAGTTCTTATTGCTTTCTCAGGTAGAAAGATTTTTGGCGATACATGGAAGTAGACTGCAAGAAGTTGCAGATGCTTTAGATTGTATTTCGCGTTACAGCTTACGTTTTCAACGTTCCCAACAAAAGATGCCTGAGTGTGCAATATTGTAGCAATATCGCGTTGAGTCAGTTTATGCTCCCGCCTCATTTTTGATACCATGTCGACCGCATATTGTTCTATAGGATGTAATCTTAAGGTCTTCATAGTCTAAAACTTATGTACAATGTAAGCTATTTCGAGGCTATCTGATTCAATTCATTGAACTATATAGTTTAAACTACATAAATCAACTAAATATTTCATATAATACATACTAATGATCGCTATTAATTAACCATATAGGGGATTTTAGATTTACATTTCGGCGGTAACGTACATCGTGGCGCCACCTAATTCGTTTTTACGCCAGATGCCAAGGCTGCTGCTTCTTAACCAGCTATCTGAAGCGCCTAGTTTGGCACCAAATACTATCCTTTTGTTATCAGTTGTACTAGAAGGTAGATATTCAAAAGATACCACAAAGTCGTCATCAATATATATATCGTCATTTGATAGGTCTATAGCTAACCAGCCTTTTTTTAATACTTTCTGTTTGATGATATTCTTCTCAATCAACCTACCTGAAGGTAGCCCATCCTTAAATCCGTAAAAGTTTACCCTGATGGTCACTTCACGTTCATCGTCTGATATCAAAAAAATGTTGGCATTAAGGATTTTGGCGGGTGATTTAAGGTGGATCAGCCTGGCCTGTTCAAAAATATCTGTGGACCTTAAACTGGAGGTAGGTATAGAAATCATGGGTGTTCTCCCGGTAATGCCAAGCTTCCGTATTTTTCTTTTCGCATTGCTGATCTTAACTTCATTTAGCAGTGCAACCTTTTCGATAAGCTTAATTTGCGTATTGTTCTTCTTGGATAAGTCACTCCCTATAAAGGATTGCTCCAGAAAGCCTATACAGGAAAAAGTAACCGAGTCTTTTAAAAGCTGATCGGGTATATTGAGTGTATAAAGCCCTTCGCTATTGCTTACCGTGCCAGTCTTCCCTCCTTTTATACCGATGTTAACGTAAGGTAAAGGGTTTCCTTTAAGGTCGGTAATTTTACCGCTAATTATTTGCTGCGCTTTTGCCTGTCCAACAACCAGTGCCATAAATACTAATATCAATACCTGTTTCTGCATGGTTTAAAAGTACAATCTTGCCAGTATTCTTTCATCTGCTAGCGGTGGCTTTTAACATACTTTAACGATTTAGATCTCCAGGTGTATGCGGTAAAGTTCTGCACAGACCATGGCATCACTAAGTGCGTCATGATGGTAAAGGACAGCATGTATTTTTACCTTGATTAATAGATAAAGTTTAGTGCATGTTTTCGATTTTGGATGAGCAGGCATTTATGAATTAACAACGTAAACTTTCTATGTATAAACCGTATATTTAATGATAATTAACGCTACTCAATACAGATGAAATCAATACTATTATTTCTATCCATTTTCATTGTTAGCTCCTCTACCGTCCACCCCTTAAGGCCGGCTAAATTCACTGATGAACAGGTTATGATTTGTCAAAGTAAAGGGGCTAAAGTTTACCATAGTCATGAATGCAGAGGTTTATCGAATTGTACCCACAAAGTGGTTAAAATGACTAAGGCCGAGGCAGTAAGAATGGGGAGGCGCGCCTGTAAGATTTGTTACTAAACTTTCCCAGGGTAATCACATTTTTTATACAAAAAATTCTTTCTAGATTAATATTAACAATTAATTTATGAACAAAATTTTCAGAAATACAGCGAATTTAAACACCGTATATGAGCTACGGAATAAACTTCAACTTGGATATAGTTGTAAAATTTCAATGAGATAATCGAAAATTAACCGATTATCTCATTGAAATTTTACAACATGTATATAAATATTTGGAAGACCACACTTGGAGAAAAGCATTGCCGGGCAGGACCAGGAAGCTCAAAGAGAACTTGTTTAATCTAATATTTATCCTTGAATTGTAGAAAGTTTTTCTGTCAGAATCCACCCTTGCCTATTTTCAGGAGTTAAAACTTCTGTCCATTCGCCTACTATTGTGAGCACTCTTACAAATGATCCTTTTGTAAGCGTCGATCTAATTGATGATTTCGGATCTGCCTGGGATAATAATCTGACGGTGTTTTTATTTATGACCTTGTAAACTTTTTTAGCATATTCGGAGCAGTTTCCAGTTAACACCTTTCTTCTGAATTCTTCCTGACCTCTGGTAGCATCAGTTGAACGCACAAAAATCTTAATGCCCACGCCAGATATGTTTTTGGGATTTAATATATAGGCTTTCATGGGTTTTGGGCTGGATCCGTATATCCGAACACTACCATGCTCAAATACACTGGAACTGCTCATATGTAACCTATAAATAGTGCCTGCGACTTCTAATTTAATAGATTCAAGATCGCCAGGATTTCCTTTGTAATCATTCGGGAAGAACGTATATTCAAAAGTATCTCCCCAATAGATCTCCATTGGTTGGGTTATTCTTCCGGGTACTACTAATCGTTTCTGCCCATAAATGTGTACAACGTAATCATCATATTCGCGTGGAATATTCACGGCCATTTTAAATGCTTGTTCAATGCCATTGCAATTGCCCGATTCGAGACTATCAACTTTAAGGACAATAGTATTTGTACTCTTTGTGATCACTCCTGTACTGTTTACTAATGAATCGCGAAGTCCTTTGATACTGGCATGAAGCCGACGGTTTTCGGTAGCGGTAAGCTTTTGCTCACTGGAGGCCAAATCTTTTTCTCGTTTAATTGTTATTTCTTTGGTAACACCTAGAATGAATGCTAATAATAAGCAGGATAAGGAAAGATAACCACGCCTGGTGATTCTTGTTAGTAATGGTTCATCGCCTTTTCTCCATGTTTCGCCACCGAAAGCACTTAAAGTGCCGGTTAGGCCGAGTAGCGCTAATAAAATGTTTAATACAGTCATCGATCTTAAGTGTATAGCTCAAGATAGGATGATCTTTACAGGCGAAAAATGGTCATTTCTTGTCATTTTATAGCTGTGATAAAAAAAGTAATACGAAGTACCCTACTAAATACAGTGCCCAGATTTGCACAAGCCGGCTAAACTTTTGTGATTATCCCCCCAATCAATTACATTTGAGTTAATGGCCTATTTAAATCCTTTAAGCAGTTATTGCTACAATTGGCATTTAAAATCGGGCGTCTTAGACCAGAACTATCTTTATGCAGGAAAATATATTACCAAAATTAGAAGCTTCGAGAAAAGAATTGCTTGATCTCGGCATGCGTAATCCTCTTTTGAATTATAAGACGCCTAAGGCCCGCGGACTGCACATTGTGCAGGAAAAGTCTGCTTCAATTTATGATATCCTGGTTAAACAGAATAAGGCGATGACTTTCCTCGGTCGCCCTGGAAAGGATGATGAGGAGGAGGTGCTGGAAATTCCAGCGTTAACGGCGGAGGAATTACAGGATTCTTATAATGATACCCGGTTGCAGACCAATGAGAATGAGCAAAAGCTGCAGACAAAGATCCTGAATACTTATTATTTTGCAAGAACAAGTATAGAGGAGCAGGGTGTAAATATCCTGTACCTGTCGCTTGGTATGCTCAACTGGTATGAAAAGGGGAATATAGAAGAGGTACGGTCGGCACCATTGGTGTTAATACCGGTTTCTCTGGAACGGTCTAGTGCGAGTGAACGTTTCCGCTTACGTTTTAATGGTGGCGATATTGGCGCTAATCTTTCGCTGCAGGCGAAGATGATGGCAGATTTTAATATCACCATTCCTGATCTGCCAGAGCCAGACGATTTTGATATTGAGGCTTATTTTGTAAGTATTGAAGAAAAGATAAAGCACCAGCCGCAGTGGACGATTGATCCTGATGCTTTAGAGCTAGGGTTCTTTTCTTTTGGCAAGTTTATGATCTATCATGATTTGGATAGCAGTAAATGGCCTGAGGATAATAAACCATTCGACCATCCTATCCTGTCCTCGTTATTTGATGGTGGTTTTAATGAGCCGCAGCCAACTGCTACAGAGGAGCACAATTTAGATAAGGAAACGAAGGCGCATGAGTTATATAATGTAGTTGATGCGGATAGTTCGCAGGTGTTAGCGATGCTGGCGGTACATGAAGGACGAAATATGGTGATCCAGGGGCCTCCGGGGACTGGAAAGTCGCAGACGATCACTAATATTATTGCAAATGCTGTAGGCCAGGGCAAAAAGGTTTTATTTGTGGCCGAGAAAATGGCGGCGCTGGATGTGGTAAAAAGACGGCTGGATTCCATCAATTTGGGAGAAGCATGTCTGGAGCTGCATAGCCATAAGGCAAACAAAAGGGATCTGCATGAAGAGTTAAAAAGAGTGCTGGATTTAGGGAAGCCGACTTTAACGCATTTACAGGAAGAGATTGCACAGCTGGATGCTTATAAAGGCGTGCTAAATGGCTATTGTAATTCTGTGAACCGCCCTATTGAGCAAAGCGGGCTATCTGCGCAAAAAGTTATCGGTTTTCTATTGGCAATCAATGAAAAATATAAAAATGTCAAGCTGCCATTGGTACCCATTCCCCAAATCGAAAGCTGGGATGCGGATACGATGCGCAGGGCTTCTGCATTGGCCGATCTGATGGAGACGAGGTTAAAGGACATTGGTGTGCCGACAAGTTTGTTGTTTTACGGAACGCGTTTAACGTTATTCTTGCCGCATGAAAGTGATGTTACCAGAGAGATCATTAACAGTGCTGTTAAGGCTACGCAAAGTGTGCAGAAAGCTGGAAATGATGCTGGTTTATTTGTAGGAACGGCAATCCCCGGATCGTTAACGCAGGTGATGGATTTAATTACGTTACTGGAATTTCTATCGCTGTCGCCAGATTTAAGGGATATCGCGATTGATGACCCGGCCTGGTCGCTAAACTATGAGGATATAAAGGAACTGATTACTACTGGCAGAACATTAGCTGATCTGCGTTCGGGTTATGAAAATATATTGCAGCCTGAGGTATGGGACCAGAATGTTTTGGAGATACGCCAGAATTTGATAGCGCATGGGCATAAATGGTATAAGTTCATTTTAGGGGATTATAAAAGAAGTGTGAAGCAATTGGCTTCGTTTGCTATTACCGCGTTGCCTGATTCTTTGGAGGAGCGGATAAAGTATGTGGATGATATCCTGGTGGGCAAACGGCTAAATAATGAGCTGAATGAAAATGCGCCACTGGCATCCCGTTTATTTGGCAACAGGTGGCGGTTGCTAAAGACAGACTGGAGTGCTTTGGAAGAGTTAGCAGAGTATTTAAAGCGACTGCACAATGGTGTTTCTTCGGGGAAATATCCTAAGGTGGTGTTAGATTTCCTCGGCAGGCATGAACATCCGCATACGATAAAAGAATATGTGAACCAGCTAAAAAATACGATCAGTAATCAGCAAAAGGGAATTTCTGAAGTTATAGGCAAGCTGGATTTTGAGGAAAGCAGTACAGGTGTTCAGCCGATCAATAAACAGGAAGTTGAGGGTGATCATGCCATAACGGACAGCGGCCTGTCAGTTACGGAAAGACCTGCCGTTGCAAAGCAGCGTTTACAGGATTTATCGTTTACGGAACAGGTTGCGCAATTACAAGAATGGGCATTACGGTTAAATGAGATACAAGATGCAGTGCAGTGGAATAATCTAAGTCAGCAGGCAAAGGATAACGGATTTGAAAACCTGGTTGAAGCGTCACTGTACTGGGCAGGCGCGGCAGATTACCTGAAGGTGTCAATGCAAAAGACCTGGTATGAGTATTTGATTACTAAGGTGATGACGGAACGGCCGCCGCTGCGCGGGTTTGAGCGTACTTCACATGAGGAGATTATCAATAAGTTTACGCAGCTGGATTTATTAAATCTGCAGTACAACCGGGCTAAGGTGGCGCTAAAGCATTATGAGTCGGTGCCAAAACAGGAAGGTGGCGGGCAGTGGAATATCTTGCGTAGTGAGTTTAATAAACGTGCACGCCATATGCCGATCAGGAAGCTGATGGAACAGGCGGGGATTGCGATCCAAACGATTAAACCGGTGTTTATGATGAGCCCGATGTCAATAGCCAATTTCCTGTCGCCGGAAAGTATTGAGTTTGATCTGGTGATCTTCGATGAGGCCAGTCAGGTAAGGCCGGTAGAAGCTTTAGGCGCAATACTAAGGGGCAAGCAGCTAGTGGTTGTAGGAGATTCGAAGCAGCTCCCTCCTACTAGTTTCTTCGACAAGATGAATGCGGAAACGGAAGATGAGGAAAACGTTACAGCAGATATACAAAGTATCCTGGGCATGTGCGACGGTCAGGGTGCGCCACAAAGGATGTTGCGCTGGCACTATAGAAGCAGGCATGAGTCGCTGATCAGCTTGTCTAACCGCGAGTTTTATGAAAATAAACTGGTGATCTTTCCTAGTCCTGGTTCTAAGACCAAAATGGGACTGGCATTTCATCAGCTAAAAAATGCTGTTTATGACCGCGGTAAAACGCGCACTAATCCTATAGAGGCAGAAGAGGTGGCAAAAGCGGTATTCGAACATGCGTTAAAAAATCCGAAACAGAGTCTTGGTGTGGTTGCTTTTAGTACGGCACAGATGCAGGCGATACAAAATGCGATTGAGATTAAGCGGCGACAAAATCCAGAGAGTGAAAACTTCTTCAGGAGCCATCCGCATGAGCCTTTTTTTGTAAAGAATCTGGAAAATGTGCAGGGTGATGAGCGGGATGTTATTTTTATCAGTATCGGCTATGGCAGAACGGAAGACGGTAAAGTGCCGATGAGCTTCGGTCCGCTAAATAATGAAGGAGGAGAACGCCGGCTAAATGTGTTAATTACCCGTGCAAAGTACCTCTGTGAGGTGTTTACCAATATTACGGCGGATGATATCACGCCAACTGCGACTACAAAGTTTGGGATTAAAGCGTTAAAGAGTTTCTTGTATTTTGCACAACATGGCGCGTTTGAATCTGCGCAGGATCTGCCTGTTCCGGATAAACGTCCGTTTGAGGACCTGATCTATAGTCACCTGACTTCCCTTGGTTATATTGTGCGGAAAAAGGTGGGTTCTGAAGGTTTCTATATTGATCTGGCTGTGGTAGATCAGGAAAATCCGGGACGTTACCTGATCGGTATAGAATGTGATGGAGAGTCGTACAGCAATGCAAAGTCGGCACGGGACCGCGACAGGTTACGGGGACAAGTATTGGATAACATAGGCTGGAATATCCATAAATTATGGAGTGTAGAATTTTACAGGAACCCTGATAGAGAAATACAACGCTTGGTTGCAGCTATTGAAAAGGCAAAAGAACAGGCCTCGCTAGATGATCAGGTAGAGGAAGAGTTAGCGCAGGAAAGCAATGCGCTGATACGGGAAGAAAAGGAAGAGATTACCCTTTCGGTGTTAAGTTATCAGCAAGCGGTGCTCCCGGCAGGTTTACCCGCACAAGAGCTGCACTTAGTTCCGTTTGGTAAATTGGCAGAGTGGATTAAGAAGGTGGTAGAAATAGAGAGCCCGGTACATTTTGAGGAGGTGGCAAGGCGGATTGCAGATGCTTCGGGAGCTTCTAAAATAGGCTCACGCATCAGGTACACGCTGAATGCGGCAACAGATTTTGCTGTTAATGCTAAGATTATTTCCCGTCGTGGTGATTTTCTGTGGGATGCAGAAATGAGCGTCCCTACCCTTCGTGAGCGTAGTGCCTTAACACCAGCATCTAGAAAGATCAATTTGATATCTCCCGAAGAGATGGATATCGCAGTAAAAAATGTAGTGGAAAGTTCTATTGCAATACAGCAAGAAACGGCGGTTCCGTTAATCGCGAAGTTGTTTGGAATTAACCGCGTAACCGAAGATGTGCGTAAGGAGTTATCTAGTGCAATTGATTTAACGCTAGAAAGGGGTATTGTGATAAAGGATGGGGAGTATTTGAAACTGCAATAAAGATATAAATCAGCTAATATGATACCGTTGCTTGTGTTAATTAATCTATAAACACATGAAATGTTAATTGTGCCTGTTTGTTATTTGCATTCAATTAAATCAACTTTAGCAAGAACGGCTGTTAGAAGATTAAATAACCACTCGGAATGTCAAATTGACCCTCGCCGTCATCGGTCTGGTAGATTTAGCAATCCGGTGCTCCCAGTCTTGTTGCAAATCCCCTTTCATTAACACTAGCGAACCGCTTTCCAGCCGAATGGAATATTTGTCGCTATGGTCGGTTTTGCGGCGGATATCGAAACTGCGTACCTGTCCAAAACTTACAGAGGCGATCACTGGATGAGTACCCAGCGCCTTTTCGTTGTCGCTGTGCCAGGCGACCGAATCGTTGCCGTCACGGTAGTAGTTGAGGAGGACACTGTTGAATTTTACATTGGCAATCTGTTCTACTTTTGCTTTGATGATCATGAGCTCGGGTGTCCAGCTGTTTGGGGCCGAACGCCTAAGGGAGGTATAATCATAGGTCTCTTTATTTGCATACCAAGCCGTAAGCCTCGGGGTAATTACTTCTTTGTTATACATGTTCACTACTTTCTGCTGCCAGGGAGACTGAACAATGAATTTATGTAAGAGTAATTGACTTTCTTTTTCGGTGAATAAACCTGGATGGTATTCCAATAATTCTGGTGGTAAACCCGGGGTCTGTCCCACTTCCGGGAAAAAACTTAATTGTCCGGTCATCTGTATACTTACTAGTTTAGGTTGAATTGCTTTCAGGAAAATAAATCAAAGCTAAAGCAGGTAATAAATGATAATCAGCATAGTAACCAATTTAAATCACTTTAAACTGTAAAATAAAACCAAGCCAATTCATCTAACGGTCCGCTTTTCGATCACATTTTAATGAAATTGTTGCAAGCAAAGATAAACTAAAATAACAGGCAAAGCAAAAATAAAGCTAATAATATTAGTAATCACCTACCATATGATACTTCTATTATAAACTGTGAAAATAGAGAAACCTTATCCGATCTAGTTTTTCGGTTTCTGACCTGCTCTTCGTACGTTAACCAACTTCAGCATCAGGTCGAACCAGAAAGGAGAACCCATTGATATTGCACCTGCGCCAATCACCAGGCCGAGGAGCATGATAACTACTTCTGAAAATGATTTATCCCGCTGCTGATGTGTCACAGGATCAATAACAGTAAAAGGCCCGGTTGTCCAGGAAAAAGGTAATTGATCACTGACCACATCCTTTGGTGCAGCTGTTCGGATAGAGTCGAGTTTTCCATCCAATTTAACAGCAAGTTTGTATAGTTGATCTTCCTTATCCTTCTTCAACTTGTCCTTTTCTACCGCATTAGCAGTGCCGTCTATTTTAGGATTAAGCGCCGCATTTATCGCTGCTGTATCTGTATCAAACTGTGTTTTTAAATATTGTGCAGTAACACCGGGATTTAAAACCTTACGTTCTGCTACCGCATTAAGTGACGCACGCAGAAGTGGGTCGCCATAGATTAGTTTCGCTGTATTTACCATGTCGAGATTAAAAGCTAGTGCGACACAGATTGCAATTAAACGGGTAATCCAGGTATACTTATTCTTATACCAGCCACTCACCCGTTCCATATAACTATTAAACCATTTTTCAATTCCTTCCTCCAGTTCCTTTAAGGTATTGGAATGGTCGCTCGCATTTTTCAACAAAGTGAAAAGATCTGGGTTCGGCACCGCTATAGTTTGCAGTCCCGCCCGGAAATCAGCCAATAAATTCACCGCCCCTGCAGTCCGTGGTGCCAGGTTGGCCACGGCATCAATGAGTGCAATTGCAAAATTAGCCGAAGGGATATAAGCAGGAAATTGCTTGCCCGAGCGGGTAAGGGTTTTAAATTGTGGATGGTTAAGAAACTGCTGATGAAATATGCTCCCTTTCTTATTGAGGATCTGTTCGATTGCATCTTTTAGCATCCGGTTTCTGAATTGAAGTTTCAGTGCTATGCTTTCTTGTATCACATAGGTAACTGTACTAAAGGTGAATAAGATAAAAACTAATGCGATTGCAGTTTCTAAATACGCGTTCATAGATTTGGTTTTATAGTGTTGGGAGCGGTCAGCTTTCTTATAGCACACCTCTACCATTACTCCAAATTAGAGCAATCATGATGGCGGCACAATAGCTATTTCTAGTCATTTTTAAAGACCGAATGATGCAGTCCGCCTATATTTTATGCCAGTACGATCAATTTAGTCCGGTAGCACAGTATGTTTTACCAATATATACTAAACAATATCGGGTAACGATAGTTATCAATGAATATCATCTGGAACTATCATGGCAAAAAAGAAAGAAGCGACCAAACCCGTTAAGCTAGAAAAATGGAAATCGAAAGCAGATAAGCAGATGCCGCCCCCTCCTGCCCCTATGCCGCCAGATGAACGCATTGGGTATGCCATTGTAGGTTTAGGTCACCTTGCGCTGGAAGAGGTGATCCCCGAAATTATGGGCTGTAAATATAGCAAGCTGGCTGCCCTGGTGAGTGGCGATGAGCAAAAGATGGCGCGTGTAGCACTGCAATATGGTATCGAACCGGAAGCTTGTTATACTTATGAAACATACGACGAGTTAAAGGATAATGATGAGGTACAGGTGATCTACATCATTCTGCCAAATAATATGCACAAGGAATTTACGATACGCGGAGCGAAAGCAGGTAAGCATATTCTGTGTGAAAAACCGATGGCCAATTCTGCTGCAGAGTGCCGGCAGATGATTAAAGCTTGTAAGCAAAATAATGTAAAACTGATGATTGCCTACCGGATTCAATATCAGCCGCATAATTTGAAACTAAGGGAACTAATCAGGACGGAAAGGTTTGGCAAGGTAAGATATATAGAAGCGGCAAACGGACAGAGCAGTGCCAATCCGCAGCATTGGCGCCATGTTGCGGCAATGGCTGGTGGTGGTGCATTGCCAGACATCGGGATTTATTGCCTGAATACTACCCGCTTTTTATTGGATGCAGAACCGATTGAGGTTTTTGCCTATAAATATGCTACCCCGGGCGATCCGCTGTTTAAGGATACGGAAGAGTTGATTTCGTGGCAGATGAAGTTCAAGGATGGATTGATCGCTGCTTGTATGGCACATTATAAAGTGCATGAGATTAAAACGTTACGGATACATGCAGAACGCGGCTGGATGTTTATGGATAAGGCATTTGCGTATACCGGGCAACGGCTAACTACCGCAAGGGCGGAGGAGGATATTACTATCGAAGAAGCTATTGGAATGGCAGAAACGAGCCAGTTTGCAGAGGAAATGGATCATTTTTCGCAGTGTATCCTCGCAGATAAAGAATCGGACACGCCCGGTGAAGAAGGTTTGCAAGATCATATTATTATGGAAGCTATTTATAAATCGGCCGAAACAGGCAGACCAGTGAAAATAAGGTATTAATGAAGATGCATACGATCCTTTTTTCTATGAAGCACACTAACATTTTGCTATTGAAACATACAAGCCTTTTTCTATTGAACCGGACCATGAATTTTCTATTAAAGCATACCATGCTTGTTCCATTAAAGCATAGGATTCTTTTTCCATTAAAGCATACGATACTTTTTCTATTTTTAGTAGTAGTGTTTAGCAATTTGAGCATAAGGGCACAAACTAAGGCGCTAAAGAATGATTCGGATTTTGATGTGCGTGTGATTGCTGATAAATTAAGTGATCCCTGGGAGGTAACCTGCGGACCGGATGATTTTTTATGGGTTACAGAGGCAAAGGGCTACCGGGTTTTACGGATAGATCCTGCAGATGGCAAGCGGCAGGTGCTGCTGGATTTAAGCAAAAACAAAAATTTCCCGAGGTATGATCTCATTCCTGATGAGCAGGATGGCGGTAAGCCGTGGCCGCAGGGCGGATTGATGGGTTTGGCGCTGCATCCATCGCTGTTAAAGGGAAAACCTTATGTTTACCTGGCGTATGTTTATGATTATAAAGGTGCTACAGCAGCTGATGATGGTAAACAGGGAGATGCGGGTTATCAGTATTTGCTAAGGATAGTAAGGTATAATTATAACCGGGAAGCTGGTAATTTAAATAACCCGGTAGTACTTTGTGATACTGTGCCGGGGAGTAATGATCATAATGGCGGACGATTACTTGTTGCTCCTTACCATGGAAAGCCTTATTTGTTTTATAGTGTAGGCGACATGGGGGCGGGACAGTTTCTGAATGGTGCACGTACTAATAAGTCGCAAAATAAGGGGAGTTACGAGGGGAAGATTTTACGGTTTAATTTGGAGCCTGAG
>Ga0247734_1000216_pt1 | contig 52013 bp, 25 predicted proteins | sample UWRJL103311B2_FD_180933 | JGI IMG/M metagenome (GOLD analysis project Ga0247734, IMG submission 180933) | Plant litter microbial communities from Arlington Agricultural Research Station in Wisconsin, United States - UWRJ-L103-311B-2 | ecosystem: Environmental > Terrestrial > Plant litter >...
ACTATAAAGAGTATAAGGATAATTTTTCGCTGACCAATATGGATCATGTATGTATATATGATCTTATTTCCACATTTGTATTAAACAAAGTTTACCTTGGCCACTACTCTGCAGATAAGCTTTCGCTCCTAAACGCTCTGATAGAAGAAATGGATTTTATAACCAATAGGTTTGATATCGAAAAACTAAAGGTTAATTCGCTTTTAAAACAGTACAGCCATGCATATAACGAACTACTTAGCGTTGGTTTTCTGCGCGAATTCAATACCAGCAGTGGTATGCAATACAATACTTACATACAATTTACCAATACAAACTTTTTAGATTTTACAATTGCAAAACACCTGCTGCTTAAGAACGATCATAAGTTCGATAGCCACCTTATTGATGTAATAAACAAAAACTTTGCAAACAGCCCTCGTAAATTATTTGTGCTAAAATGGTGCGTAAACTACGCTGTTAAAACCGGCCAGCAAAAAAGCTTTGAATTACTATCACTAACAAAACTTAGCCCCGGCGAAAAATCTGATCTGCTGATATTTTTAGGAGAGCTGTTAGATAAGGCGGCGTATCCTGTAAATCGTACGGAATCTATCTACCTCTACTTTAAACAAGATTGTAACGAAGATCTGTTCAACTATTTCTTCGGCTTAGAACTGCTTACGGTTGATTACAAAAAAACCTTGCAAACCCTGCTTAAGTTTGAGCTACGTAACCATAAGCGCATTCTTGTATACACTGCACTAAGCGTTATAGCTATTTTCCAGCTGGATATGGATAGTGTGGGTGGTTATATATCCAAATTAAAAAGTATCCCGCAGGAAGATTACAACAGTTTCGCCATAAACCCGCTTGAATCTCTTGAGGCTTTACACGAGTTTTTTAAGAACGGAATTATCAAACGATCACATTTTACAAAACTCACTAAATTTTACTTTAACCCTCCTGCACATGGTGTTGGGCCTACCCAAAATAGTTCCACCGAACTGATATTTATACTTGGGGCGTATTCATTGCTTTTGTGCCGTAACCCTCATAAAATTTTACGATTTATGAATGCGGTAAAAAACACTTATAAAACCGACTCCAGTTCCTCACCCATATATTTGTTCTTTTCTGAGATCATCCTGGCCAACTCTTATTTTATTTTGAACCGCACAGCCGATGCCGAGGCGTCCTATGCATCTATCACTAATTTGTATGCGCACAGCGATGGCTCTTTTACAGCTTTTATGAAGGCCCTGTACTATGCTTTAAAAATAAAGATAGCCGTATTGAACGATGATTATGAAGAAGTATCCACATTAATAAAAACACTGGATGCAATAGGTATCGAATCGAACAATCGTTTAAGCCGGGTGTTTGTATACCTGTTCATCCTAAGCAACAAATACATTGCCCGGGCGCATGCTCAATTATATAAAGAGGTAAGTTTAAGCTTCAATAACCTGATGCGTGAGGCTAGTTTAAACCCAGAGATAATGTTTCACCCGGTAGTTTATAGATAATATTATTTGCAGGGTTACAGTAATTACTTAATCAGGGCACTTACTCCTTCCCAGTCAATTCTAATACTTTACAGATAAAAAAGCGGTTAAGAGTTTAAATTCTTAACCGCTTTTGGATAAATAGTAATTTAATAGCTATTAGTATTTCAGGATGAAGAACCCTGTTTTACGTTTGCGCACATTACCGTCCATATACTCCAATAAGTAAAAGTATGTACCTGCCTGCTGCAATTGTCCGTTAAGATTAGAGTGCCCGTCGAACGCACCGTTCATGTTATCGTAATGAGATAACTCGTACACCCTGTCGCCGTTCTTATTAAGTAACACCAGCTTGTTTTCCGGATATGCGGCTATACCTTCAATAGTGAACACATCGTTACGGCCATCGCCATTTGGAGATACCGCCTGTACAATAACCGGTTCTGTTTTAGTTATATCCAACACCGTTTTTTCCTGCGGTTGAACTATCGATACTTTATCAGTGATCTTAACCGGCGCTGCAGCTATAGCAGGCGGGTTATTAACGGTGATATTGAATGTAGAAGAACTGCTGCCATAATAATTATAAGCACTTATTGTGTAACCGGCCGCAGACATTAAAGTTGTTGGCGTACCGCTTAACACACCCGTTGTAGCATCAAAACTCATACCAGCCGGTACTGTTGGATTGCCCGGATAACTTGGAACAATTGCATAACCGGTAGTTACAATTTTACGAACATACCTGCTATCCATAACGTAAAGCATACCTGCCTTATCAACAACCAAGCCTATAGGGTTGGTAAACCTTGCGGCTGTGCCTACACCGTTAACATATCCGGAATTACTTGTATTGCCAGCCAATCTTGTAACAACACCTGCAGGCGTAATCTTGCGGACATCCACTGTAGAAAGCTCTGATACATAAACGTTGTTCAATTGATCTACCGCAATGCCTATTGGCCCAAAAAAAGCAGCATTAGTGCCTGTACCATCAATACTACCTCCTGTACCGCTGCCTGCAAAAGTAGATACTACACCAGTTGGGGTTATTTTACGAATGCGATGATTACCCTGATCTGCTACATATAAATTACCGTTATTATCTATAGCAATATCCGATGGATTGTTAAAAATTGCTGCGGTTCCGGCACCATTTGCAAAACCGGCAGTGCCATTGCCTGCAAAAGTAGTAACAACCCCGGCAGGCGTGATTTTACGGATATTATCATTGGATGACTCTGTTACATATAAATTATTGGATGCATCTATAGTGATTCCTAAAGGACTACTAAAACTTGCTGCCATGCCGGTGCCATTTGCAGAACCTGATAAACCCGAACCAGCAAAGGTGGTAACTACACCCGCAGGGGTGATCTTACGGATAAGTTGATTATTTCTATCTGTTACAAATAAATTATCATTTGCATCGATGGCGATATGATAAGGGTAATTAAAACTTGCGGCTATGCCCGTACCATTTGCAGAGCCCTGAACGCTGCTTCCTGCAAATGTAGAAACTTCTCCACCAGGTGTCATCTTACGAATACGATGGCCGTTCCACTCTGCAATAAACATATTCCCATGGCTGTCAAAAGCAGCACCGCTAACGCCCCCAAACCTGGCTGAAGTTGCAGGGCCATCCTGGTATCCATTAGTGCTGCCTGCATGGTAACTAACTTCTCCATAAACAGTTGCCGGTACCGCGCCGCCGCTATGAATTGGCGCTACCGGAGTTATAGCTACATTTTTAGTAAATACCTGATCGGTATAACTTATAACAGGCGCAGAATTAACACTAACCAGATTACCTATAGTTAAACTAAATATAGAAGAGCTGGCACCACCGTTATTGTAAGCGGTTACCTTATAATCAGCAGATGGTGTAACTGTGGTTGGTGTACCGCTTATAATACCTGTTGAGCCTTCAAAACTCAAGCCTTCCGGCAAAGCTTTATTTATGGCATAACCCGAGGTTTCGATTTTTCTGATCAGATAGCTGCTGATTTCGCCAACATACAAATCTCCTGTTGCATCTATACCCAGATAACGTGGATTGTAGAACCTTGCAGCCGAGCCAACTCCGTCGGCGGTTCCGGAGGTAATCCACTTACCGGCAATTGTACTGATTATGCCCGCTGGAGTTATTCTACGAATAAGGTTAACGTCACCTACTTCTGATATAAATAAGTTTCCAGCATCATCAGCAACAATGCTTAACGGTGCGTTAAAACCTGCTCTGCCATATTCATCTGGTTCAGTTGTTAATGTAAGCCCGACTGTAGTTACGTTACCTGCCGGCGTGATCTTACGTATGTTACCGCCATCCGGGTAACTTGGCTCTGTTATGTATATATTGCCTGCAGCATCGGTTGTTAAACCAGCAAATTCCTTAAAACTTGCAGCCACTCCAAATCCATCTGCTGTAATTGAGTTACCGCTACCAGCAAATAAGATAGTGGCACCTGAAGGTGTTATTTTAAGCAATACTTTACTGTTCAGGCCATTATTTGCAAGATAAATATTCCCAAAAACATCAACTGTAATAGCACTTGGAGCTTGTACATATGGACCGGTAGATGTTGAAGTTGGATAATAGAAAATCAATGTTGATACTACCGCGTTCGGGGTTATTTTTCTGATAATGTACTCAGATCCACCGCCTACTCTGTCTACAGCATAAACGTTTCCGGCCCTGTCGGTTGTAAGTAATACTACTTCATCAAATCCTGCGTTAATACCAACTCCATCTTTAATGAATGGCCTAACAAGTTGCTCATTACTATGGCCGGCAAATACCGACAATACACCATGTTTTATCCTTTTTATAACAGATCCGGCAGGGAAATAAATTGTACCGCTACGGTCCACTGCCATAGATGTGCCAGCATAATAATTAGGATCTCCCATACCTGTTGTTAGCTCTGGTGCACGGCCAACAATGGTGGTTACCTTACCGTAAGCTTTTGCAGGTACCGCACCGCCGCTATTAGATGGCGCTATGGGTGAAACAGGCTGTTCAACAGTAAAAGTTTGCGAAGTATAACTAATATTTGGTGCAAGTGCTGGCGTTACTACCTGGCCATTAACGGTGATATTAAAAGTTGTAGTACCGCTGCCAGCCGGGTTATATGCAGTCACTTTGTAAGCTTTTGCAGCACTTGATACAGCAGGCACGCCACTTATTGTACCGCTGGCGGCATCAAATTCCATACCTGCCGGTAATGTCGGGCTTATTTCATAGCCGTTAATAACTAATTTCCTGATCAGTTGATTGCTGGTATCGGTTATATAAAGATTACCTTGATTGTCAGTAGCCAGTGCATACGGATCTCTGAACCTTGCAACTGTACCATAGCCATTCACCAAGCCATCTACATCAGCGCCAGACAATGTGGTTACCACCCCTGCGGAGGTAATCTTTCTTATTTTTGATCCATCGGTTACATATAAGTTTCCGGCTTTATCAACCGTAATCCCTACTAAAGATGTAAAACCTGCCGCAGTGCCGGTTCCGTCTTGCACTGTTGCAGCACCGCCGGCCAACGTACTTACCACACCAGATGATGTTATTTTTCGGATAATCACACCATCGGCAACGTATACATTATTTTTAGAATCTACCGCTACGCCAACTGGGCTGTTAAAGCTTGCAGAAGCCGCATCTCCATTGATTGAACCCGTTGCGCCGCTACCTGCAAATGTACTTACAGCACCAAATGGGTTGATCCTGCGGATAACATTGTTACCCTGATCGGCCACATAAATATTACCGTATGCATCAGCTGCAAGGCCTTTGGGTGAATTGAATTTTGCCAGGGTGCCTGTATTAACGTTTACAAAGCCTGTTGTGCTGCCCGCAAACGTAATAACTGTACCGTCGGGTGTTATTTTACGTACCCGATCGTTACCAGTATCGCCCACGTAAATATTACCTGCGGCATCTATAGCCAATCCTTTTGCACTGTTAAAGCTCGCAGACAAGAGGTTGCCATCGGCATCACCTTCTGCACCACTACCTGCAAAATTTGTAACAACACCCGCCGTGGTTATCTTACGGATACGGTTATTATTTTGATCTAACACATAAACGTTACCAGCTGCATCTGTAACAACTCCTCTCGGCCCGTCAAAAGATGCTGCACTACCACTTCCATTAGCAGAACCCGAAACGCCATCCATACCTGCTAGGGTTGTTACCTGGCCATAGTTTACAGCCGGAACCGCACCGCCGGTATTAGTTGGCGAAACCGGAGGTATTGCTATGTCTGCAGTAAATGTTTTATTTCCGTTGTAACTGATCTTCGGAGCAGCCAAACCGGGGTTTACCTTAATTTCTAAAGTAGTTGGTGTATTGCTGTGTGCATTGTACGCAGTTATAGTGTAAGCTTTCTGCTCTGTAGCAGTGGTTGGCGTACCGTATATTATACCTGTTGCACTTGCAATGCTTAAGCCTGCAGGCAATGGCTGGGTTACTTTATAACCGCTTATTGCAATTTTACGCACCATGTTGTTACTGCCATCAGTTACATAAATATTGGCTTTGCCATCATGCGTTATGCCCATTGGATACTGGAAGCTGGCCAGTGCCGCAGTTGCATTTACTGTACCTATGTCGCCGCTACCGGCAAGTGTACTTACAGATCCGGCGGTGTTTATCCTTCTTATCACGTGGTTATTGTAATCAGCCACGTATAGGTTATTTCCGGCGTCTATTGTAATATCATAAGGAGCATTAAAGCTAGCCGCTGTACCTGTGCCATTGGTAAAGCCGGCCACTCCGTTACCTGCAAAGGTGCTTACTACTCCGGCTTTTGAAACACGGCGAATAAGATTGTTCTGCTGATCTACTACATACACGTAATTAGCTGCTGCATCAAGCACTACTGCGGTTGGGTTATTAAAGCTCGCGGCAGTACCGGTAGCATTTGTAGAACCAACTGCCCCACTTCCGGCCATGGTGGTTACAACACCGGCAGGCGTAATTTTACGAATAAGGTTATTCTGCGAATCGGCAACGTATACGTTACCGGCAGCATCCAAAGCTATGCCCCTTGGGCCGTTAAATTTGGCAACGGCACCTGCACCATTTGTTGCACCAGCTTGGCCGGTTCCTGCAAAAGTGCTAACAGCACCGGATGGGTTGATCTTGCGGATAACGTTGTTGCCTTTATCAGCAACGTAAACCGTACCATACGGATCCACAACTATACCTATCGGGTTATTAAAACTGGCTGCGACACCTGTACCATCAGCAGACCCTGCTGTGCCACTACCTGCAAAAGTTGTTACAACACCTGCCGGCGTGATCTTACGGATCAAATGATTTTGGGAATCAGCCACATAAACGTTTCCGAAACCGTCTTTAGACATTGCCGACGGACCTTTAAATGTTGCTGCAGTACCAGTACCGTTGGCAGAACCTGCTGTTGTGCTACCTGCAAAGGTTGTTACTGCTGCATAGTTACCCAAGGGCACCACTCCGCCGGTACTTACAGGTGCCAATGGCGATATAGTTATACCTGCTGTATAAACCTGCGGGCCGGCATAGGCTATTGCAGGTTTTGTTGCCGGTAATATTGGATTATTTACCAATATATCCAGGTTAACCGTGCTGCTGCTATTTGAATTGTAAGCTGTTATAGCATACGTTCTCACCTCAGAAGCAACTGTAGGCGTACCACTGATAACGCCGGTCTGATTAGAAAAGGTTAAGCCTTGCGGTAGTGGTATATTGATCCTATAGCCGCTTATTTCTATCTTACGGATAAGATGGTTGCCATTATCAGATACATATATATTGGCTTTCCCATCGTGTACTATACCCAACGGATATTGGAAACTGGCGGCTGTGCCAATTCCATCAACCGCGCCTATAGTGCCATTACCGGCAAGTGTTGTTACCGATGCACCTGTATTTATCCTTCGGATAAGGTGGCTGTTATAATCGGCAACATATAAGTTGTTACCACCATCTATTGTAATACCATAAGGAGCATTAAAGCTTGCGGCTGTACCCGTACCGTTGGTTGAACCCGTTGCACCGCTCCCCGCAAAAACAGTTACCACACCAGCCTTTGTTACACGCCTGATCTGGTTATTTTGCTGGTCGGCCACGTAAATATTATTACCCGATGCATCAACCACTAAACTTGTTGGGTTGCTAAAGCTGGCTGCAGTACCGTTACCATTTGCGGCACCTGAAAATCCGCTGCCTGCCAGTGTAGTTACAAAACCTGCCGGGGTAATCTTGCGGATAAGATTATTTTGGGAATCGGCCACGTAAACGTTGCCAGTAACATCTGTTGCTACACCCAGCGGTCCGTTAAATCTTGCAGCTGCTGCGCTGCCGTTTACTGCCCCTGGTATAGTGCTGCCTGCAAATGTGCTTACCACTCCTTCAGGGGTTATCTTACGGATCATGTTATTCTGCTGATCGGCAACGTACAGATTCCCTGCCGGGTCTGATGCTATACCTATTGGGTTGTTAAAGCTTGCGGCCGTGCCTGTGCCGTTAGCAAAACCTGCCACACCATTACCGGCAAAGGTTGTAACAACACCTGCCGGGGTAATTTTTCTGATCAGCTGATTAAAGGTATCAGCAACATATATATTACCCGCAACATCTTTTGCCAGTGAATATGAACCTTTAAAGGTTGCAGCAGTGCCGGTGCCATTAGTTGCGCCGGCAGCAGCGTTGCCGGCAAATGTAGTTACCGCGCCATAGTTACCCGGAGGAACTGAACCAGCGGTTACCACAGGCGCCAAAGGTGTTGCGGCAGTACCTACAACATAGCTCTGAGGGCTATCATATGTAAATAGTGGTTTCTCTACAGGCGTAACAAATACAAACCCCTGTACTGTTCCGGTACCGTTAGGATTAGTAACAGCTATAGACCCGGATGTACCGGCACCAACAATAGCTGTGATCTGTGTTGCGGAATTAACTACAAACGATGTTGCAGCTGTGCCGCCAAATGTAACTGATGTAGTGCCCGTAAAGTCGGTACCGGTTATCACAATACTGCTTCCCGCTGTTCCGGAAGGTGTAAACGTGGCAATTTGCGGACCGGTTACAACCGGCGCCGTTACAGTTAATGTACCCGCTGCATAAATAAATGAATAGTTATTAGAGGTACCGCCCGATACACTTATCGGATAAGAGCCTATCACCGAACTTGTTACTGCAGTAGTAGAAATAACCGGTTGCGTTGTTAAACTTGCCTGTGTTTCGCTATTTACAAAGCCTGTGTAAGTAACGGTTAAAGCTGGATTGGCAGTACCCGCTACCTTTGTTTTGTTATCGGCAGCAATGGTAAGCGCCGCCTTATTAACTGTTAAGATTTGTGTTTGGCTTGCACCCCCGCTTGTAGCCGTTATAGTTGATGTACCTGCTCCTGTTATGTGGATATTACCCGCAACAATTGTGGCAACCGAAGCATTACTGCTGGTGTAGGTAATAGCTGCCGAACTGGTTGCACCTGCGTTAAAATCAGCAGCGCCATATGTTTTAGCGGCAATAGTGTTAAACGTTAGGGTTGGCGATGTAATAGTTAACGTGCCCGCTACATAAGTAAATGAATAATTATTTGCAGCCGCACCTGATACATTTATATCATAAACACCATTTACCGAATTTACCGTGGCCGAAGTACTTAGTACCGGCTGGGTAGTTAGTACAGCCTGCGTTTCGCCATTTACAAAACCACTGTAACTAACCGTTAAAGCCGGGTTAGTGGTTCCGTTGATCTTGGTTTTGTTATCAGCGGTTATTGTAAGAGGCGCTTTATTAATTGATAAGGTTTGGGTTTGGCTTGTGATGCCGTCTGTTGCGGTTATAATTGATGTTCCGCTTCCAACGATATGAATATTCCCTGCCACAATAGTTGCAACCGACGAGTTGCTGCTTGTGTATGTAATAGCTGCATTACTAGTTGCCCCTGCGTTAAAATCAGCAGCACCATACGTTTTGGCAGCAATAGCATTAAATGATAATGCAGGCTGTGTAACAGATAAAGCACCTGAAACATAATTGAATGAATAATTATCTGATGCCGCACCAATTGCATTAATAGGATAATTGCCTACCGGCGAAGAGGTAACCGCTGTAGTGCTAACTGTTGGTTGGGTGGTAAGGCTTGCCTGGGTATCGCCATTTACAAAACCTGCATAGCTTAAAGTAAGAGCCGGGTTAATAGTGCCTGCCTGCTTAGTTTTATTATCGGCAGTAATAGTAAGTATTGCTTTACCCACCGTTAAAGCGCCCTGTGTATAGCTTATAGTATACTTAGCAGCTACAGCCCCGCTTGCCGTTACCGGGTAAGATCCTGCCGGAGAAGATACAGTAGCACTTGTACTAACCGATGGTAAAGTTGAAAGTGCGCTTTGCGTGTCGCCGTTTACAAAACCGGTATAAGTTACCCCCAAAGTAGGGTTTGCCGAACCATACGTTTTAGATGTATTATTTGCAGCAATAGTAAGTGGCGCGGCGGTTACTGTTAATGTTTGCGATTGCGTTGAACTACCGTTACTGCTGGTGATGGTTGATGTGCCCACCCCTACTACGCGTATGTTACCGCCAACAATAGTAGCTACCGCAGTATTGCTACTGGTATAAGTAATAGTGGCGGCACTTGTTGCTCCCGGGGTAAAATCAGCATCGCCATAAACTTTGGATGCGATTGGGGTAAACGTAATAGGGACGCTATTAACCGTTAATGTGCCTTGCAGATAGCTAATGGCGTAGTTTGCCGATGATGCACCACTGGCCGTAATTGAATAAGTACCAACCGGAGACGATGTTGTTGCAGCGGTAGCTAATACCGGCATGCTTAATAAGCCCGCCTGGTTGTCGCCGTTAACAAAGCCTGTGTAACTGGCTGTAAGTACTGGGTTAATATCGCCATAGAATTTGGCTTTATTATCAGGCCTGATACTCAATGCTGCCGGCGTAATAGTTAATGTACCCGGCGCATATGCAATAGCATAGTTTGATGCCACAGCACCGCCTGCGGTAATAGTGTAACTACCCACAGCTGTACCGGCAGATGCCGAAGTGGTTACTGTTGGTAATGTGGTAAGTGCCGATGCCGCATCACCGTTAACAAAGCCGGAGTAGGTGTAGGTTAACGATGGAAGAGCCGCACCATAAACCTTGGTTTGGTTGCTTGCTGTAATGGTAAGCGCAGCCGGGTTTATGGTTAAAATTCCGGGCGTGTAGTTTACAGTGTAGTTTGGAGCCACCGCGCCGCTTACAGTAATCGCATAATTTCCGGCTGCTGAAACTGTAGTTGCCGTAGTGCTGATTGTAGGCTGCGTATTTAATATTGTGCTGGTTTCGCCATTTGCGAAACCAGTATAGGTATAGGTTAAAATAGGATTAGTTGTGCCATATATTTTAGATTTACTGGCAGCTATTACGGTTAATACCGCCGGATCAACCGTTAATGTCTGGCTTACAGGAGTAGCTTCATCAAAGTTGATGTTACCGGCCTGTGAAGCTGTAATGGTAGCTGTACCAACAGCTATCACATGTATATTTCCTTCCGGGGTGATAGTTGCTACCGCAGGGTTACTGCTTACATAAGTAACCGGGATAGTGTTGTTATTACTTACTGCACCCGGAGAAAAATCAGCAGCGCCGTAATTTTTGGTTGGCAGGGCCGAAAATGTTATGGTTTGTGTAGCCGCCCTGGTCATGGTTATGGTGTAGGTTTTTTTGGTAACCAAATCCTGGGCTGTAACCAGTGTGGTAATTGTATTTACACCCACATTAAGCGGCAGGTTGCCGGATGCTGATCCGCTGGCTACTGTTGTCCCATTGATAGTTAACGTAGCGTTTGAGCTGGCTGTAACAGGCGTTACTTTAAATGTGTTTACCGCATTACTCACGTTAGCTACATAAGTTATAGTTCCTTGCGCAAAAACCGGCGATAAGGTACCCGCACTTATTGATAAGTTAGTAAGGTTGGCGTTTGACGACGGCGTATAAGTTAACGCAATTGTTTTGGTAGCTGTTGTGCCATCTACTACCCCATCGTTAAGAATTAAGCTGATAGTACGGCTTGCCGTATTAGGATTAACGTTATTGGTATTATTGTAGGTTATAGCCCTTAAAGCTGCCTGCCATTGTGCAAGCGTTGCCGTAGCACCGGCCGATGTTAATGATATAATACCTGTAGTAGCATTATAAGTACCGGCTATGTTCCCCATAGTTGCGGCATTATAATTATAAGCAAGCACATCCTGCCCCGCTACAAAATTGCCGGTTAAAGATACTTTACCGCTTGCCAATGTAGTTTTACTCAGATCTGTTACCGTGATGCTGCCATCAATAACAACAGGCACCGGCGGGATATCGCCCATAGAGGCAAAAGCCGTTGGAGGTGTGGTAGTAGTTACAACAGGCGGATAGATTACGGTAATATTCACACTCGCGTTAGCTGTACCGGCTGCGTTGTTACCTTTAATATTGTAAGTAGTTGCCGGGGATGGAGCAGTTGGGGTGCCGCTTATTGTACCTGTAGTACCATCGAAAGCCAGGCCTGCCGGTAAATAAGCATCCATAGTGTAGCCGGATATGTTAACTTTACGAATCTTGTTACTGCCTGCATCGGCTACATAAACATTCCCCAGGTAATCTACAGATAACGAAGTGGGCGTATTAAAATTGGCATTGGTAGCAACTCCATCTTCTGAACCCGTACTTCCGTTACCAGAGATCGTTGTTACCACCCCGGCTGTAGTTATCTTCCTGATGAGTTTGTTACCGGCATCAGCTACATAAATGTTGCCGCCTGCATCTGTTGCCAAACTAAAATCGTTTGAGAAACTTGCAGCTGTACCTGTACCATCTGCAAAACCTTGGCTTCCGCTACCTGCAAATGTGGTAACCGTGCCCGATGTACTTATTTTACGAATAACATAGTTATTGCAATCAGCAATATATAGCACATTAGAAGCATCAACAGCAACACTTTTTATACGGCCAAAACTTGCAGCTGTACCAACCCCATTGGTGTTACCCGGGCTGCCGCTACCGGCAAAAGTACTTACTACGCCTGTAGATAATATTTTTCTGATGGCGTAGTTATCGCCATCGGCAACATAAACTGTGTTGTTCTTGTCAACCGCAACACCTCCCGGATTGTAAAAAGTTGCAGTAGTACCCGCGCCATTATTTGCACCTGCAGCACCTGTGCCTGCCATGGTGGTTACTACACCTGCAGGAGATATTTTACGGATGCTTTGGTTATACATATCAGCTACGTAAACGTTACTGTTTTTATCAACAGCAATTCCCTGTGGATAATAAAAACTTGCAGCGTTACGGGTACCATTCACAAAACCGCCGGTACCAGAACCCGCAAGCGTGGTTACCGTACCTGTTGGCGATATGCGGCGTATAACATGATTTACATCATCTGTTACATAAACATTACCATAAACATCCGTGGCTATGCCCTTTAATCCGGCAAAATTGGTGGTTGTACCGGTGCCGTCAACACGGCCCGTGGTACCGTTTCCGGCAAGTGTGGCTGTATTGCCATATATAGCCGAAGGAATTACGCCACCTGTATTGGTTGGCGGTAGCGAAGTTATTGCCCTCCCTACCACATATGTTTGTGGTGTTTGGTAAGCAATAATTGGCAATGTTGGCGCGGCAGGCGCTGTTGCCGTACCGGTAACCGCAATATTTACGGTAGTAGTGCTGCTGCCGCCCATATTATAGCCGCTAACTGTATAATTAGCCGCTGCTAAGGCAGACAAAGGTGTACCTGTAATAGTACCCGTAGTATTGTCAAAAACCAATCCTGTTGGCAAATTGCCCGTTAAAGTATAACCTGTGATAGCTACCTTGCGGATGGCATTACTATAATAAGCGTACGATCCTACATATAAATTCCCTGTAGCATCTGCTGAAATAGAATGCGGACTATAAAATGTAGCCGCGCTGCCAATACCGTTAACCTCGCCTGGTGTGCCGTTTCCTGCTAAAGTAGTAACGGCTCCTGCCTCTGTTATTTTTCGGATGGAATGATTGTTATAATCTGCAACATAAATATTGCCAGCCTGATCAATTGCTAACCCCTGCGGATTGCTAAAACTGGCAGTTGTGGCACTACCATCCTGAAAACCGGCTGTACCATTGCCCGCAAATGTGGTAACAACGCCTACCGGTGTTATCTTACGGATTGTATTTTGCGCTATATCCGAAAAATAGATATTACCTGCGCGGTCAATTGCTAAACTGGCGTTATTATTTAAACCCGCTTCTGCACCGGTTCCATTTGCTGTACCTGCAATCGTACTGCCCGCAAGGGTAGATACAATACCATCTGCACTTATCCGCCTGATCATATAACTTCCACTCTCGGATACATACAGATTACCAAAGCTATCAATCGCCAGGTCATAAGGAGCGGCAAAACTGGCGGCACTGCCCACGCCATTTACAGAAGTATACGCGCCATTACCGGCAAGTGTTGTAACAACACCAGCTGGTGTAATTTTGCGGATGCGGTTATTGGTTGCATCAGCAACGTATAAATTACCTGCTGCATCAATTGCTAGCCCGCCGCAATTATTAAACATTGCCTCGGTACCGGTTCCATCGGCATAGCCGGTAATATCTTTACCAGCAAAAACACTTTTTACACCATCCGGAGTTACTTTAACTATCTGGTTATTGTATGATGCGTAGATATTGCCGGCTGCATCAAATACCATACGGCCATTATTGCCGTAATAAGAAAGTAAACCATCAGTTATAAATGTGGTTACCTGGCCATAATTAGCAGCAGGTATTGCACCACCGGTATTTGCCGGGGTAAGGTCGGCAATGGAAACTCCCGCCGGGTAACTTTTAGCCGTACCATAACTAATGCTTGGTGCTGCAATTGCATTTGGTGGTACGGTTATAGAGCCGGTTATAGTAATGTTTACCGTTGCTGTGCTGCTGCCGCCACGATTATAGGCAGTTACGCTATAATTTGCTGCAGCTTTTGCCTGTAAAGGTGTACCGTTTATTATACCCGTTGATTCATCAATATTTAAACCGGCAGGTAAACTACCGCTGAAAGAATAGCCTGTTATGGAAACTTTACGTAAGTACGAATAATAATCCCTTACGTATAACGCCCCTGTTGAGTTATCAAACGTAACGCGCAATGGTGTATAAAAATTAGCTGATGCGCCTATGCCATCAACAATGCCCAACGTTCCGTTACCGGCAACTGTACTTACTGTACCGGCAGGGGTAATTTTTCTGATAGCGTTGTTGTTATAATCAGCCACATATAAATTGCCTGTAGCATCAATAGTTATTCCGCGCGGGTTATAAAAGGTAGCAACGTTTACAGCACCGTTAACAAAGCCTGCTTCACCTGTACCTGCAAATGTTGTAACTACGCCGGCTGGTGTTATTTTTCTTACTCCTTGTTTACCGCCATCGGTAACGTATAAATTACCTGCTTTATCTATAGTGATACCTGCGATAGAAAGAAAACTGGCCGCTTTGCCAACACCATCAGAATAACCACCTTGGAAATTCCCTGCAAGTGTAGTGACTACCCCCGCCGGGCTTATCTTACGGATGGTGTTTCCATTATCTACTACATAGATATTTCCGTACGCATCTGCTACCAGGTCATCAGGGTTACTGAATGACGCGCTTGCACCGTTACCATCCGACCGGCCTGTATTAACGCCACCGGCAAACAGAGAGATAACCCCTGCCGGGCTGAACTTGCGGATGCTATTCTGTGTTTGATCTGTAAAGTATAAGTTACCTGCGGCATCAAACGCCATCCCCCTGATGTAGTTAAAATAGCCCGGGGTGTTGGTTGCGTTGCCGCCTGCAAATATGCTGCTAACACCCTGTGGTGTGTATTTTTTTATCCGGTCGCCATCAGATATGTATATGTTTCCGGATGCGTCAATAGCTGTTACACTATTGGATCCGTAAGAAGATTCGGTATTGATTATTGAAACAACCTTTCCATACGTATCTGCAGGAATTGCCCCTCCTGCATTAGCTGGTGCTAACGGGGTAATGGCAGTACCTGCTGCATAGCTTTTTGGCGTAGCATAACTAATATTAGGCGCAGCGGTAGTTACTGGCGGTATTGTAATTGTGCCCGTAACTGCTATGTTTACCGTTGCGGTGCTGCTGCCGCCAAGATTATAAGCGGTAACGCTATAATTTGTTGAAGCCTTAGCCAATACCGGAGTGCCTGTAATGCCGCCGGTAGTTCTGTCTAACACCAAACCGGCCGGAAGATCGCCGTTAAATGAATATCCTGTTGTAGTGATCTTACGGATCTGGCTATAAGTATCTACCCCGTAGACTGTCCCTTCACCATCAATGGTAAGCCAAGAAAGGTTATTAAATGTTGCATCTGCACCTATACCGTTTTCTGTACCGGGAGTATCTCTTTTCCCGGCAATTGTTGTAACAACGCCAGCCGGGGTTATTTTTCTTAGTACAGTACCGGTCCCCACGTATAGATTACCCGCTTGGTCGGATGTGATACCTGTTAAGTTATAAAAGGTTGCGGCGGTACCTGCCCCATCTATCATACTGGCTTCGTCATTACCGGCAAGTGTGCTTACTGTACCACCTGTAGTAATTTTACGTATACGGTTATTTGCCTGGTCCGCAACGTATAAAAAGTTATTCACCCTGTCAAAAACCAGCCCGTATGGGTTATAAAACCTTGCAGCTGTATTGCTACCGTTTGCAAAGCCGTACTCACCAACAGCGCCTGCAAATGTGGTTACCACACCTGCGGGTGTAATTCTTCTGATCACCTGGTTACCCATATCTGCAACATACACGTTGCCGCTTGGGTCAACAGCTATACCTTGCAAGTATGAAAACACCGCGGCGGTACCTGTTCCGTTAGCAAAACCGGTATTACCTGCAGAACCGGCCAGCGTACTAACCACCCCGGAAGGACTAATTTTGCGCACAAGGAAGTTACCGGCTTCGGCAACATATAAATTACCGCTTGCATCAATTGCCAAACCGGTAATATTGTTAAAGCTTGCTACGGAACCTTTGCCGTTAGTAGCGCCGGCGATACCGTTACCTGCAAATGTTGTTAAAACACCGGCGGCAGTTACTTTATAGATCTTTTGCTGAAGGCCATCTGCCATATAAACATTACCTGCAGCATCAGACACGATACCAGAATAGTTTATATATCCATTGTATAAGGTTGAGGTTTGTGCGTATATTTTGTTAGGTACAGCGCCACCTGCATTAGTTGGTAAAACAGTGCTTATGGCCGTGCCCGCTGTAAAACTTAAAGGGGTTGTATAAGTAATTTGAGGTGGGCTTACAACCGCTGGCGTAACAACGCTTCCGGTTACTGCAAGGTTTATAGTTGCAGAACTGCTGCCACTGCCATTGTAGGCAGTAACAACATAGTTAGCTGCCGATACCGGGGCTGTTGGCGTACCTGTAATAGCACCCGTAGTGCCATCTAATTTCAAGCCGGCCGGTAAAGCATTATCTGTTACATAACCGGTTAGAGTAATTTTACGAATGGCGTTTGCGCCAGCATCTGCCAGGTAAATATTGCCGCTGGCATCTGCCGAAATACCTACTAAAGTACTACCTGTATTTGGTGAGTAAGTGCTTTCGTATGGTATTAGTGTAGATACTAAGCCGGTTGATGTAATTTTGCGGATCAGCCTGTTAGCAACATCGGCCACATATATATTGCCTGCTTTATCGGCTGCTAAACTGCCCGGATTGTAAAAACTGGCTGCTGCGCCTAATCCATCTGTACTGCCGCCAGATCCGTCCCCTTTACCTGCAAAATTGGTCACCACACGTCCGGTGCTTATCTTGCGGATAAAGTTATAGCTTTGATCAGACACATACACGTTATTAGATGCATCTACAGTTATATTCATTGGATAATAAAAAGTAGCTGCTACACCTGTGCCGTTAGTTATACCCGCATTGCCATTACCCGCAAATGAGCTTACCGTACGGCCGGTTGTAATTCTGCGGATAACATGGTTGTATGTATCGGCTACGTAAACATTGCCCGATGCATCAACCGCTACGCCGCTTGGGTAATAAAAGCTGGCCGCAGTTCCAACGCCATCGGCATATGCCGCAGTGCCACTACCGGCATAGGTTGATACCACACCAGCAGGTGTAATTTTACGGATAGCGTTGTTATACATATCAGCAACAAAAACGTTACCTGATGCATCTACTGCGATCCCTTGTATGTTTGAAAAACTCGCCTCGGTACCTACCCCATCTGTAAAGCCATAAACTCCGCTGCCGGCAAATGTTGTTACTATTCCATTTGGAGATATCTTGCGGATAACCCGGTTCTGCGTATCCGAAACATAAATATTGCCATAGGCATCCGAAGCAGTTGCCACAGGGCCGTTGAATGATGCCGTTGAAAGCGGGCCGTTGTTATTTCCCTGTATACCCGAGCCTGCAAAACTTAACGTTTGGCCGTATGTATTTGCAGGTACAGCGCCGCCAGTACTATTTGGTAAAAGTGGCGTAATGGCCGTACCTGTTGCATAAGTTTGCGGGCCGGTATAAGAAAATGCCGGTGCTGCAACTGCTACAGGAGCAGTAGCAGTGCCGGTAACTGTAATATTAAGCGTAGCCGCACTGCTGCCACCTTCGTTATAAGCAGTTATTATATAATTTTTAGCTGCGGTGGCTACAGTTGGCGTACCACTTATTGCACCACTGGCCGGATCAAATATTAACCCGGCAGGCAATACAGGCGTAATATTATAACCTGTTAAAGCTATCTTTTTCAAATAACTATCCGTAGCAATATATAAATAGCCGCTATCGTAAATAACCGCCCTCACGGTGCTGAAGCCGGCACCTGTACCTGTGCCGTCGCCAACGTTACCGCCTCCTGCGAGTGTACTTACAATGCCTGCCGGTGTTATTTTACGTACTAAAGGATTATTTTCTTCGGTAACTAAAATATTGCCCGATGCATCTACTGCCACCCCGTTAGGATACATAAAAGTTGCGTCAAGCGCATTGCCGTTTACTGAGCCATATTGGCCATTACCGGCAATGGTAGTTACCACACCAGCATGCGTTACTTTACGGATACTGTTATTATACAGATCGGCAACATAAATGTTACCGGTTCCATCTAATGTAATTCCTGCCGGATGATAAAAGGATGCTTCGTTGCCTGTTCCATCGCTATAGCCGGTAGTGTTACCCGCCATAGTGCTTACTATGCCTGATGGAGAGATGCGGCGAATAAGATTATTCTCGTAATCACTTACATAAAAATTACCAAACCTGTCTATCTCTATGTCATAAGGACTGTAAAATGAAGCTGCGGAAGCTAAACCGTTGGTTCGCCCGGCAGTACCTGTACCTGCAAATGTGCTAACTACACCGGCTGGTGTAATTTTACGAATACGGTTGTTATTAATGTCGGCAACGTAGATATTACCGGATGCATCTATAGCAAGGCCCCTTGGGTTGTAAAAACTCGCCTCGGTACCGGTACCATCTTTAAAGCCAGCACTGCCCGAACCCGCAAATATGGTAGATACACCTTCGGGCGTGATCTTACGTATCCCCTGCAAGCCAAGGTCTGATACATAAATATTATGGTTAGCATCAGTAACAATCCCTATTGGGCTGCTTAGGTTTCCAACCACGGTTGTAACCTGGCTATATAAACCACCTGGTACAGCCCCGCCTGTATTTACCGGTGCTAAAGACGTTATAGCTGCCCCCGCTGCATAACTCTTAGGCCCTGCGTAAGATATAGACGGTGCCAGTACAACAGGTGGTATACTTGTAATGGAGCCGGTTACTGTTAAATTTAGTGTTGCCGTGCTGACGCCACCAGTATTATATGCTGATATTGAATGGTTTTTTGCAGCCGACGCTAATAATGGCGTACCGGTAATGTTTCCGTTGAGCGGGTTAAAGCTTAGGCCTGTTGGCAGGTCTTCGCTTATTTTATAACCTGTTAAGGTAACTTTGCGTATGTCGCCATTTTCGGTTACTAACAGACTGCCCTCTGTATCATAAGTTAATCCGCTTATGTAACCGAAACTGCCGGCTGTGCCAATGCCATCGCCACCGCTGCCTCCTCCTGCTATGGTAGTAACCACGCCAGCAGGTGTCATTTTTCTGATACGGTAATTGTAGGTATCCGAAATATAAATATTGCCAATAGCATCTAGGGCCACACATTGCGGATAGATAAAGCTGGCTGCAGTGCCTGTCCCATCGGCATAACCATAAGTGCCGCCTGCTACAGTAGTTACAACACCAGCCGGGGTAATTTTACGAATGGCATTATTATATTGATCTGCCACATACAAATTACCTGCATAGTCCGAAACAATACCGCGAGGCTGATAAAATGCAGCTGCAGAACCGGTACCATCTGTTAAACCAATTGTTCCGTTACCTGCCAGTGTAGTTACTACGCCTGATGAATTTACCTTACGGATGCTTTGATTGTTTATATCACAAACATAAATATTGCCGAACCTATCTACAGTTATACCAGCCGGATTATTAAACAAGGCCACGTTAGAGGTTCCGTCATTAAAGCCTGCAGTACCGTTGCCGGCAAGGGTTGTTACCACGCCGGCTGGCGTAATTTTACGGATGCGGTTATTATTACCATCGGTAACATAAATATTGCCTGCTTCATCTATTGCTAAACCCTGTGGGGTATTGAATTTTGCCGCGGTACCCGATCCATCAGCAAAACCTACAATACCGCTACCTGCAAATATGCTTGTGGCACCGGTTGGTGTTACTTTACGAATAACGTGCGAACCCTGGTCTGCTACGTATAAGTTATGGCTGGCATCATAAACAATACCTGCCGATGAACCCATGCCTGATGTTGTAGTAGATATTTGCGCGTAAATGTTTGCAGGCACAGCTCCGCCTGTATTACCTGGCGATAAAGCTGTTATTGCAGTACCAGCCGGGTAAGTTTTAGGGCTTGCATAGCTTATTACCGGCGCCGCTACGGGTGGTGCAATAGTTGGTATTGTGCCTGTTACTGTAATATTAAGCGCAACTGTGCTGGTTCCGTTAGCATTATATGCGGTAATATTATAATTTTTAGCCGCGGTAGCCAGCAAAGGCAAACCGCTTACAGAACCTGTAGACGGATCGAAATTTAAACCTGCGGGTAATTGCGTGTCAAGCGAATACCCCAAAAGAGATACTTTGCGGATATAATTATAATCGCTGACGTACAGGCTTCCGGTACTATCAAACGTAATAGCCATGGGGCTAAAAAACGCGGCATTTACCCCTGTACCATTTTGCGAGATGCCACCGCCGGCAAACGGAGTTAAAACACCGGCAGGTGTTAGCTTTAGAATTCTATTCTCTGATGGGCTTAGTATGTATATATTATTTAATGCATCAATTGTTATACCTCTTGGGTAAATAGTTGAAGTATTGCCCGGATAATTTAGAATGTCGGTAGTGCCGTTGGCTGTTACTGTTGTAACCACACCCGCCGCTGTGATCTTACGGATACGATAATTATTTTCGTCTGCAACAAGCAGGTTGCCGGCACTATCAAAAACAATTCCGGAAGGGTATGAAAATCTTGCGGCTGCCCCTGTGCCATCGGCATAAGTAGCCTCGCCGTTACCTGCAAAAGTAGTTACAACACCTGCAGAAGTAATTTTGCGGATAACGTGGTTGTTATAGTCTGCAATAAAAATATTCCCGCTTTTATCAATAGCTACCGACCTTGGATTGTAAAAAGTGGCTGCAGCGCCCGTAGCGTTATTAGCACCAACTGTACCATTACCGGCAATAGTAGTTACCGCGCCAAAAGGTGTAATTTTACGTATTGCCTGATTGCCTGCATCAGCCACATATATATTACCGGCGACATCTATACATAAGCCTTGCGGATTATTAAAGCTTGCAGCAGTCCCTGTTCCGTTATTGAAACCAGCCCCCCCCGACCCTGCTAATATACTTAACACACCTGCGGGTGTAAGCTTGCGGATAACATTGTAAGAATAATCGCTGAAATATACATTGTGTGCGGCATCGGTAACAATACCCATCCCTGCTATATAATTATAATTATTTCCTGATAATACCGTTGTAGTTTGTGAATACAGACCACCAGGTATTGCCCCGCCGGTATTTACAGCAGATACGGGTGTTATGGCTGTACCTGCCGCAAAAATTTTTGGCGCGCCATAGCTTATAGCAGGTGCTTGGGCGAAAATTTGGTTAATGCTTGTTAGTACAAACAGGAAAATTAGTGCAGGTAAAAATTTTCTCATAAAGGTTCAATCAAATAGCAAACTACTTAGGGTTAAACATGTTAAAAAACTGTATATTAGACATTTACACATCTTTATACCTTATTTTTTTAACTTAGCATTAAGACTTATTTACAATTAAAGTGTTTATTATTAAGCCGTAACTGCTCTGTAAAGCCAACATTTTGCTTCACTATACAAGTTTATTATAATAAACAGGGCAGGGCAATAGCCCATTTGGGCTAAATATTATCCATAAAAAATATTTAACAATAAGATAATATCTGCACAGAAAAGTGCTGATAAACGGGAGTTATTTAGACTTATATTTATTAATAGCCTCTATTTTGTTATGAACATGAAGCTTTTTATAAATGCTTTTGAGATGGTTTTTTACGGTATTGCTGCTGATGAATAACCTATCGGCAATTTGTTTGTAAAGTAGCCCGTCGCACATGAGTTTTAACACTTCATGTTCGCGTTCGCTCAGGCCGAAATTATCATCAAAACGATTGCTCTGCTGAAACAGCCCAACAATTTTTCGGGCTATGTAAGGGCTCATAGGTGCCCCGCCCATATGCAGTTCTTTTATGGCAATTGTAATATCATCAGCCGCAGTGCTTTTTAGTATATAGCCTGATGCACCTGCCCGCAATGCTTCAAAAACATTGTTATTATCCTGGTGCAGGGTGCATACTAAAAACTGTGTCCGTGGCAGTTGAAACCTTATTTTTTCTATTAACGTAATACCCGACATGGCAGGGAGCTGAATATCAATAACAGCTACATCCGGCTGCAACGCCAATAAACTTGGCAATGCTTCTTCTGCTGAGGAGTAAACCCCTTTCAATAGAAAATGTTCAGAATTTTCGAGCAATTTTACAAGGGCGGACCTATAATGAATATTATCTTCAACAATGGCCACTTTAATCATATTTGTACCGGCTAAACTTTAGTTTCTAAAGTATATAATTTATTTTATATTAATAATATTAAATGCACTTTTATAAAATATGCGCATTGCCGGTATTATATTACTCTTATTATTGATATTCGCTGGGGCTGGCCAGTCGCAAACCAATTCTTTAAAGCAGGTAAACGGGCTGCCCACAAAGGAAATTTACGATCTGCATTTAGATACCAAAGGATACTTATGGATAGCGCATGATCTTGGTATATCCAGGTACGACGGCGTGAACTTTGTATCCTATTCAATCCCCAATCAAACATCATTAAGCGCGACAGACCTTCTCGAAGATAAACTCGGCCGCATCTGGTTCCATAATTTTACAGGGCAGATATTCTATATCGAAAACGATGAAATGAAATTGTTAGCCGGTTATAATGCTAAAAAGGAATCGTACTTTCCGCGTATTGCCCTTTATGACGATATGCTTGTGGCCAGCACGCAGCGTGGGCTTTTTACCTGCGCCATTGATGACTTAAAATGCAGTTATATCCCCTGTGCAAATGCACCTGATAAAGGCACAACATCCTTAGCTATTTTAAATAAAAGCATGGTTGCTTATGGCGATGGCAGCTGGTTTACCTACCATAAGGGCGGCCCATTAAAACTGGTTACGTTAAAAGGCGACGCTGGATATATCAAGGCCAGTTCGTCTACCCTGATTGTTAAAACTGTACAGGACACCATGTATCTTATTTCTAACCCGGACGGTATTGTAAGCGTTGTAGCGCCTGATGGGGATAATTTAAAGCTGGTGAAAAAATCAAATGCTGGTAGTTTTCTTAATACATTAACCATTACACCAGGTAATATTTGGGTGCATACCATCCTCAAAAGTTATTCATATAAAAAACCTGCTTTGCAACTTGGAGGACACAATTTAACAGATATTGTAGTTGATAAAGAGGGTAACACATGGTATAGCAGTTTAAAGAACGGGTTATTGTTATCGCCGCTATTTTTCCCCGGCGCACTCTCCCCTATCAACGCCACCAATAAAGATAACCCAGTAAGCTGGCTGGAGAAAAAAGACAAAAACCTGATATTAGGTACGCAGAACGGAAACATTATTACTTACGATCCGCAAGCAGAAAAAGTAATAAAAAGCCTGCAGCTACCGGGGAGTCCCGGCAATATAACCTACCTGTATAATTTGGGGGAAGACCAATATATAGTGGGAACACAGATAAATACCTACCACGCAGATCTTAACACAAAAAGGGTTGTTTTATACCCTATTAAAACACTTAAACAGGCTTTTAAAAGCAGCGAGTTTCTTTTCCTCGCGTCTGCAAGGGAACTGATGATCAAGCCTCTTGCTAAAAACATTAACCTGAAAGATTTGATAAAAAACCGGTTTAAAGGTTTTGAAGTGCAATCCGATGCCTTTGGTGAGTACCTGCATTACCAGATGCGTTGCCGTGCGGTTTGCTATGATGAAAAAAGCAAAATACTTTACGCTGCCTTTAAGGATGGGTTACATGTAATAGATAAAAACGGCATTACACCATTTCTGTACAAAGGTGCTACAGTTTATGCTACCGCTTTAAATTATATAGATGGTAAACTATTTATTGCAACCATAAATAAGGGGGTAATTATTGTACAGGGCGATAAAACGATTAATTTAACAGCAGATGATGGCCTTACATCAAACACCGTATTAAAACTAAAAAGAACAGGAAACTGGCTGTGGTTATTCGGCGGCGGGGCAACCAAGGTGGTTGATTTAACTACTTTAAAATTAGTTAGCGATATTAACCTTACAGGGCTTACCGATAAGTTGCTTTTAGGTGTGGAGGTAATTGGTAAAAAAGCATTTGTAGCTACACCTGATGGTTTTTATAGCTTTGAGGTTACATCGCCCGTTAAAAAATTCACGATAAAGAATTACCTGCAAGCAGTTGAATTAAACAGCAAAACATTACCAGCCAATCATTCGCACGTGTTTGATTATTTTGAAAATAATATTCAGTTTAATTTAAGTGTGCCATTTTATAACGAGGCTAACAATATTTACATTAAATACTTACTCAAAGGCACCAGCAATAATAACTGGCAGGTAACAAAAGCCGGCGATAGAAGCATCACCTTTTCCGAACTATCGCCGGGTAAATACTATTTAAAAGCTTACGCTGTACACCCACGGTATGGTTACGCATCTGCACCTATCTCCTACGGCTTCACCATTGCCGAGCAGTGGTGGAAAACCTGGTGGTTCAGGTTAATAATCGTATTGTTTATTGTGTTGTTAGCAGGATATATAGCGGGTAGCTACTTTTTTAACCGGCTGCAACTGCAAAAAGCTTTGTACGAACAACAATTAACTATCCAAACCGAGCGGCAAAGGATCAGCAGCGAAATACATGACGATGTTGGCGCCGGCCTCTCTGCCATAAAACTGTATGTACAAATGGCCCAGGGCGGCGAAGACAAAAAGGTAGACCTTACACAAATAGGCGGCATGATCAACGACATGTCTGACAAGATAAACGAGATCATCTGGAGCACAAATACCGATAACGACACCTTCGAAAGCCTGGTTTATTATATAGAATACCACTCTTATAAACTTTTTGAGCACTCCAACATAACTTTTAGGGCCATTGTACCTATTGATATTCCGGACTACGTAATAACCAGTGAGAAGCGGCGGAATATTTATTTAGTTGTAAAAGAAATTCTGCATAACGCACTAAAACATGCGCGTGCAGATGTAATAACACTGAAGATTAAGTTTGAAAACGATGAGCTCCATATTAAAGTAACTGATAACGGCGTAGGAATAAACTTCCATAAAAAACCTAAAGGGATGGGCATGAAAAACATTCGCACCAGAACAGCGCAAGCAAACGGTACGGTAACTATACATTCTGGCGCTAACGGCACATCTATATCCTTAATTTTTGATTTAAAGTAAACAATGGGCTAACCTTCTTGGTTGCTTTATTGCAATTGCTTTCCAATCCGCAAAAATGTTATTATTTTGTAGTACATTCATAAACAATGTCACAATACGTAAATGAGTCGCCAAGCATACAGGCAGATGTTGACGCCGTAAATAAAATTCCTATTGTTGCTTCAATACTGGAAGTTGTGTGCCGTACCACAGGCATGGGGTTTTCTGCCATAGCCCGGGTTACCGAAGATAAATGGATAGCCTGCAGCGTACGCGATGAAATACAGTTTGGGCTTGTACCGGGCGGTGAACTAAAATTAGAAACCACCATTTGTAACGAAATAAGGCAAAACGGAAAAGCTGTAATTATAGACAGCGTTATTCATGATGCAACATTTGCAAACCACCACACCCCAGCTATGTATGGGTTTCAAAGTTATATCTCGGTACCAATTATTTTAAAGAACGGGCAGTTTTTTGGCACGCTGTGCGCTATCGATCCTCATCCGGCCAAACTTAATACGCCTCAGATCTCCGGAATGTTTATGCTTTTTGCTGATCTCATATCTTTTCACTTAAACGCTGCCGAACAGCTTAATTCCACCCAGGAACAACTTGTGGAAGAACAAAAAGCGACAGATGTTAAAGAGCAAATGAATAAAGAGCTTGCTTTGGCAAACGAAGAATTAAATACTATTCAAGGGCATTTGGAGGGCGTTATTAATAAATTACTTGAGAGCGAAGAAAAACTTAAACAAGCTATTGAGGTTGGCGAAATGGGCACCTGGAGCATCAACCCAAACGATTATAAATTCTTTTTATCAGACTTTGTAAGAGATCTGTTTGGCTTTCAGCATGATATTGAGATCCAGGTAGAGGATGTAATAATGGCTATTAACCCCGAATATCACCAGGCGCTAACTAATGTGTTAAAAAACAGCATCGAAAATAAACAAAGCAGCAGTACTGAGTTTTGTATAACTAACCAAACAACCGGCGAACGAAAGTGGGTACACGCCACCGGAAAAGTATTTACTGATGCTAACGGTAACCCTGCTGAATACTCGGGCCTGTTAATGGATATTACCGAACGTAAACTGGATGATCTGCGTAAGAACGATTTTATAGGGATGGTGAGCCATGAGCTAAAAACCCCGCTCACCACCCTCAGCGCCTACGTACAAATGCTACAGGCCAAAGCGCAAAAAAGCAATGATGCTTTTACCGGCAATGCTTTAGATAAAGTAAGCAACCAGGTAAAAAAGATGAGTACCATGATCAACGGCTTTCTCAACGTATCGAGACTTGATTCGGGTAAGATCATCCTAAACAAACAGGATTTTCCGCTAAATGAATTGCTGCAGGAAATGGTAGACGAGATAAAGTTAACAGCACCAAATTACCATATCAACCTGTTGCCCTCTCCTATTCTTATGGTTAATGCCGACCGCGACAAAATTGGCAGCGTGATCAGCAATCTGCTTAGTAACGCGGTTAAATACTCCCCTAAGGGAGAAGTTATAGAACTGCAATATAAGACAGAAGACAATTCGGTTATTGTGAGTATCCGCGACGAAGGGATGGGAATAAAACCCGAGCACCTGGATAAATTATTCAACCGTTTTTACCGGGTGGAAACCAAACATACCCAGCATATCTCTGGCTTTGGTATCGGGTTATATCTTAGCGCAGAGATCATCAACAGGCATAACGGAAAAATCTGGGCGGACAGCACCGTGGGTACAGGGTCTACCTTTTACTTTAGCCTACCGGTTGAGTAACTAATCGCTGTACCTGTCGTTTCGCCATGGGTATGCAGTGTTTGAGTAGCCCCTGTCTTCCCAAAAGCCAGGTTTATCTTCGGTAAGAAATTCAATTCGCTTTATCCATTTGCTTCCTTTCCATGCATATAGCTGCGGCGTTATCATTCGTACCGGTCCGCCATGTTCAATTGCCAGGGGCTGGTCTTCAAAAGTGTGTACCAGTAATACATCAGGTTTAAGCGCCTCTTCCAGCGAGAGGTTGGTGGTGTAAGTGTCGTATCCATAACAAAGGATGTGTGTAGCTGTTTCTTTAGGATGAACCAAAGAAGCCAGATCGAGCAAACTGACGCCTTTCCAATGCATGTTTAGTTTACTCCAGGTAGTAACACAATGAAAATCGGATGTATCCTTAGTTTGTGGCAGCGCCATAAACTCTTTCCAGGTAAGGTTTACGGGGTTTTCTACAGCACCATCTATCTTTAAACGCCAGCGATCAAGCGGTATATTGGGTTGATAACCCAGATCAAGCACCGGCCACTTAATAGTAGCGGTTTGCCCTATGGGTATAGCGGGCATACCATGCCGGTTTGGTTTGCCGGAGCCTTTGGGTGCATCATCGGACACCGATGGGGTAAGCTTCATCTTTTCCGCAAAGCGGGATCTGAGCTTCATTCGCGATTCAATGATCCTGTTAAGTTTATCTGCATCTTCCATACCCGGTAATTGTTTTATCAGTATAAAAATACATATTAATTAAACCAAAGCCAGTTATAAAATATCCGTTTCTGTGGCGTGTTGAATATTAGCATCTTCCTTTTGGAACGGCCACTCTCCGTTTACCTTTGCTTTAATAAAGTAAACCACGGTACCGGTAGCTATGGCAATAAAACCGCCCATAACCATTTTTAAGCTTGTAGAAATAAGGATACCTATCCATATCAGTATAGCTAAATACACCGGCAGTGGGAACAATGGCATTTTATATGGGAACATGCTTTCGTTACGTTTTTTTCTCAGCAGCAGTAACCCAACAGCCTGCGATATAAACTGGATCAGGATCCTCATAGCGAGTATAGCTTTAATAACATCTGTTAGCTTAAACAACATGCTGAACACGAAGGCTATGGCCCCTAACACCAGTAAAGAAACGTGCGGAAAATTGCCCTTTGGATGTAGTTTGGCAAATACCTTAAAAAATGCGCCGTCCACTGCTGCCGCGTACGGGATGCGGCTATACCCCAGCGTTGCCGAAAACACCGAAGAGAACGCTACCAGTAATATTAAACAGGTAACTATATTAGCCGCAGTATTGCCCGCAAGCTGCTGCATAAACTCGCTAATCACAAACTTGCTATCCTTAGCGGCATGCCATGGTATAACGCTTACCACGCTCACATTCATCAATAGGTATAATGTGGTTATGCCCAGGATAGATAAGAACATACTACGCGGGATATTGCGCGAAGAGTTTATAATTTCGCCACCCAGATGGCATACATTATAATAGCCCAGGTAGCTATAAACCGTTTTTACGCTGGCAAAACCGATGGCGGCGACAAAGGCATAATTTAGTGTAAGCCCATCGTTAATATGTTTAATGGGCTGTAAAAAATTGCCATGGGCTATCCCTCCGCTGATAATCCAAAGCATGGTAATCATTACACCCGCCCAAAGTACAATGCTAATTTTACCTATTGCCTCTATTTTACGGTAAAGCAGTAAAACGATACATATAACCACAGCACCACTCATTATTTTTGATTGCAGCTCTGATAGCGGGGTTAAGAACGAAAAGTATTCAGCAAAGCCTATAGCGGCCGATGCGATCACAAGCGGTGCCTGTATCATCGTTTGCCATACAAACAAAAAGCTCATTAAGCGGCCAAACTTGGTTTTACCGTAAGTTTCTTTAAGGAAATTGTAAGAACCACCTGCCATGGGGAAGGCTGCGCCGAGCTCGCTCCACACCATGGCATCTACCAGGGATAATGCAGCGCCGGCCAGCCACGCGTATAAAAAATAAGGGCCGCCCATTGTGCTAATTACCATAGGCAGGGTGATAAACGGGCCTATGCCCACCATGTCGGTCATATTGATGGCTGTGGCCTGTGCCAGGCCGAGGCGGCGTGCGAGTGATTTTTCAGCCATATCACAAAAATAGATTTTATAGCTGTTTAGGGAAATTTATTGGGTCAGTAGTTTGTAATTACTGTATTATCGAAATAGGTATTACTCGCAGGCAATACTCTTCAGCATAAACTGTTTAATTTTTACAGGTACCACGGGTGTTTTTTCTACCCTGCCCTTTAAAGCAAATATGGCTATGTAACGCGGCTTCAGGTCAAATTCTTTGCTTACAAGCTCTTTAAAAGCCCCGTTCGGGTCGGCACCACCCGAGTAAAGCAGGCGATAATGATTTCCTTTTTTTTCTACCCTTAAGGCAGTTTGCTTAAGGTTACTTTGCAGTATTCTTTTATCTGTAACACTGTCTATCGTTAAAACGGTGTTATGTACAAACTCTTCCGGCTTTCCGCCATTACCCGGTACCGATATTGCCTGCACCAGTATTTCATCGGGCTTTTTAAAGCCGCCGAAAAAGTTATTATAAGCCAATGAGATGCGGATGCCGGGGCCGTTAAGGGTTGTATCTTCCAACAATAGTAGACCAGCCTGCTGCCACTCGCCTGCTGGTATAAAATCTTCCATCTGCAGCTCTGTAGTAAAGCAACCTTCTGGTAAACGGCGTATTAGTAAGTTTTTTATTTCCGCTTTGTTTGTATCATCGGGCCAGTTATCGCCGGGCAAGGTAAACAGGGTTAAATTATTAGGGTTCTCAGTACGTTTTGCCCAGTAGAGGCTGTCTTTATTTAACACAGCCCAATTGCGTTGCTGCAAACCCTTCTCACTTAACTCCGTAAACTGATCGGTAAAAGCAATTTTAGAACTGCGCTGGTACCAGATGTATGCTACCATTATAATTAAAAGTAACCCAACCCCTCCCATTACTAAAAAGTTTCCCTTTTTAGTAATGGGAGGGGCAATAGCTACGGCCAAGTGCTTCTCGCGGTACATATACCAGTAAGGGTGATGGCTTTCGTTATCCTTGCGGTCTATCTCGTTTGTGTAGGGCGCTTTTAGTACATAACGGGCCAGCGTATCCATAGATGCAATGGACGGGTTCTCTTTGGTTTTGGCTGAAAGCACAAAAAGAGAATAATTTTTAAGACTGCGCCAGCCAATAGTTAAACCCGATTGATCTAATATCTGCTGCGAAAATAATTTACCTTCAGTTTCGGATACAGGCTGTGCCAGCGTTAACCCAAAACAACGGGAATACGCCTCGCGGTACAACAAGGAAAACACCTTAAATTCAGCTTGATCCATAGGTTTGTAAGCTCCAAATATACAATTCCGTTACGTTTCCGCTGTGTTACCTCAACAGTTTATTATAAAAACTGAGTTTTGGCTAATAAAAATTAGTTGTAAAAAACTCATAATCAATATGAAATTATTAATTTATTTTATCGGGATATTTTTTGTCATACAAGTAAATGCACAATCATTGCAACTCCACTATGATGCCCGGCATTCTATCGACCCGGGCCGTAATTCTAAAAATTTCACGACTTTATATTTTGAATATTTTAAAACTCTGGATACCGGTAAGTTCTTTGTAAAACCAGGCGCTTTCCTGTTAAAGCTGCAAGCCGACTTTGCCGGCGAGCAATCTAACATAGGCAAATATTATATGCAGGTATCGCAGGAGATTCGCTTTTGGAAACCTAAGATCTTTATGAACCTGCAATACAGCGGAGGATTAGGTATAACCACACCAAGGGAATATAGTTACTATATTGTAAACACATATTCGGCAGGCATAAGTTATCCATTCAGATGGGGCAGCGCGTACCTCAGCAGCGTGCTTAACTTCAAGTACATTCCGTTTGCCAGACCAAGCCGCGATTTTTTATACACTATGTATTTTTACAAAGGCATTTGGAACTACCGGGCCGAACTTGCCGGTGATTTCTCTCTCTGGACGGAAAACAAAAACCGTGGTGATAATGCTACCAATATGCTTACGGGTAAACGTTTTTTCTTTTTTGCAGAACCGCAGTTTTGGTATAAATTAAAAGGCGGGCTTTCCATCGGTACCAAAATAAATACCTTTTACCATGTAAATACAACGGAAGATATGATACAAATTTACCCTACTGCTGCAATAAGAATTAAGTTATAATATTTTAGCCGGTTGGATCATCAGTATACAAAACAGCGTCAATGGCGATTAAACAGCTGGTTTTTCTATTTGTTAAGTGGTAGAACAAACGCATTTTATAGGGAAGGTGTATTAGCAATTAAACATAATTTATTCCGGAGTCATCACACAAAACAATAAGGATACTCCTCTTTACCGAACTTCTTTGATGCATATTTGTATTCATTATTATGAAGATATTTCAGCAAAGTTTAGATCTAAAACCACGCCGCAGGGGTTTCCATATCATTACGTCCGAAGTTGTTGCCGCCCTGCCACAGCTAAGCGATTTACGGATTGGCATTTGCCAGGTTTTCATTCAGCATACATCGGCATCACTCAGCATTAATGAAAATGCCGACCCAACCGTTCGGCAGGATTTTGAAATGTACTTTAACAAATCCGTACCCGAGAACGACCCCGACTATCGCCACGATGACGAAGGCTCAGATGATATGCCCGCGCACCTGAAAGCCGCCATGCTTGGCTGCTCGGTAAGTATCCCTATCCGCAATGGCCGGTTAGACCTGGGTACCTGGCAAGGTATTTACCTGTGCGAGCATCGTAACCATGGCGGGCAGCGTAGCCTGGTAATTACGGCCTGGGGTGAGTAAGCGGTTGTTAAGTCGCATTATACCTTTTCAATTGTCGTGATAGCCCCCTGCGTAAAAGTATTTATTACCGATATTTGATCTGCCAATTAAAAAATTATGGAGAGCCTGGATATTAAAAATGAACAAAAAAAGCTAACGATAACTGAGGCGATGATAGTTGATTCTACCATCACCATGTCGTGTATAAACGGGTTGCAATTGAACGATGTTTCGGCAACCGGCGTGAAGATCATAAACGCCAACCTGAGCGACTTGGAGATTGAAGGCGCACAACTGGGCGGCGCATACATTCATAATATTGGTTTGCCCCCTAAGGGCCACCCCTATTACGACCCAAACGCCAGGCAGCGCCCACTGAAATTTAAAGACTGCGACCTGAACGCCAGCATAATTACCAACTGCGACCTGAGTGATGTAACGATAAATAATTGCAATATAGCGGGTATGACAATCAACGGCGTGTTAGTGAGCGATTTGCTAAACGCCTACAACATCAAAAAGTAAATACTTCGGTATCAAAATAAGCTAACCAATTTAGTTTGTTGCATATTTGTATATCATATGGAGATCAGCATACTTGCATTTGGCATTGCCAAAGATATTTTTGGAAGCAGCACCATTACCGTTACATTACCAGATGGCGGCACCACTACCGACCTGAAAACCCAGTTGGAAATAAGCTACCCCCGCCTTAAACAGCTTGCCAGCTACATGGTAGCCGTTAATAACGAATATGCTGATGAAACAGGTTTAATAACCGAGCGGGATGAAGTGGCCATTATACCACCGGTAAGCGGAGGATAAAACATGACCATACAGATAGAAATTCACACCGAACCGTTAAATATTCAGGCTTGTATCGACTGGATAATGTCGCCGCAATCTGGCGGGATAGATGTTTTTATAGGAACCGTACGCGATGCTACCAAAGGCCGGCCGGTTATGCGCCTGGAGTTTGAGGCCTATAACCAAATGGCTATAAACGAAATGCACAAGATAGCCAAGCAAACTTACGGGAAATGGCCCGTACAAAAAGTACTTATCCATCACCGTACCGGGGTGTTACAGGTTGGCGAAGTACCGGTGATTATAGCCGTATCTGCAGCCCACCGCGATGCCGCTTTTGAAGCCTGCCGTTATATTATAGACACGCTTAAACAAACCGTGCCCATCTGGAAAAAAGAGTTTTTTGAAGATGGTGAGGTATGGGTAGCCGCGCATCCATAAGAACTGGGATTTTGATTGGACTGTTTGATAAGTTTAATTGCCAATCAACCTATCAAATCAGTTAAAACGAAAAATAAAATCCTGAATAATTCAACAATCCCTAAATCGTGTTAATTAAAGAATATGCCTTTACCTCCGGCAAAAGTCTCCTTGTCAACTTAACTGCTTCTGTACTACGCTTGCCGGTGGCGCAATAAAACACTACTGTTTTCTCATTATCGATTTGATCCAGGTTTTCTTGCAGTTCATCCAATGGGATATGCTCGCCGCCCAGGTCGCCCAGGTCGCGTTCCTGCAGGGTGCGTACATCTATCAATTGTATTAAGCCGGCATCCAGCCCTGCCTGCAATTCGGTTGCTGTTATGGTAGATACAAATTCGGTTGGCTGCAGCCTTTGGATGTCGACTTTAGTTAAACTGCCAATTTTAATTATGCGGCTTAACATGCTTTGCGCATCAAACACCAGTACTTTCCCTTTGAGCAGTTCCCCGGTTTGGGTGATGTATTTGATCACTTCGTTAGCTTGCATACAGCCGATGATACCGGCAAGCGTTGGTATTACACCACCTACCGAGCAGTTAGGGATCTGTGTGGCATCTACCTGCGGGTACAGGTCGCGGTAATTGGGCGAGCGGCTGCCATCGCTATTGGGCATATTCCATACGGAAATCTGGCCTTCGTACTGGTAAATAGCCCCGTAAACAACAGGTTTTCCGCTCAGCACACAGGCATCATTGATTAAATAACGGGTTTCAAAATTATCGGTACCATCAACTATAATATCATAATCTTCTATGGTTTGAAGCACATTTTCTGAAGTGATCCTATCCGTATACGGTACCAGGGTGATAGCGGGGTTTTGCCGTAACAGGCGTTCGCAGGCAATCAGTGCTTTGTTTTTGCCCGCATCATCCGGGTCGTACAGAATTTGGCGATGCAGGTTACTGATAGATACCATATCAAAATCGGCAATGCCTAAAGTACCCACTCCGCTTGAGGCCAGGTATTGCGCAGCCGGGCAGCCCAAACCTCCTGCACCAATAATAAGTACTTTGGCTTGCTGTAACCGCTCCTGCGCATCGGCACCAAAACCTGGCAGCGCCACTTGGCAGCTATATCTTAACAGATCGGGATGCATCGGTTTGCGCAAGTTTGTGGTGAATAATGCGTTTCACCCTGTCCATTTCTTCGGGGGTGTTTACATTAGCAAGCGCTTCAGTATCGGGTACTTCTAACAGGTTTATCTCCGAATTGATAAGCACCTTACGCGGGCAGGAATACCCTTGTGCTAAAAACTGCAATAAAGCCGGGTACGCTTTTGGTTCCCAAATGGTTATTAAAGGTTCGGGGAAATTGGTCACATCGCTATGATAAGCTGTAGCAATATGTTTAACACTGCGGTTTGCGGTTATATGCTGTAAAAGCTCCGCATCTACCAAAGGCAGGTCACAGGCAATAACCAGCCACGCCGCATTAGGGTTCTCCCTAAATGCGGAAAGGATAGCCCCGTAAGGGCCTAAACCTGTAAATGTATCTGTAATGGTAGTGTACTGCCCGTCTATCTCCTGCGCTTGTTTATCATCCCGGCAGGAAATAAACACTTCATCGCAAAAACCTTTCAGCAGATCGGCCATGTGGTAGCGCTGTTCTTTACCGTACCACTGTACCGTACCCTTATCCAAGCCCATTCTTACACTCATCCCGCCGGCCAGTACCAAGCCATTCAACACCGGCCTGGCTTGTTGAAGTTTGGTCTGGAAAAAGCTGATGATCTCCGGCAGATCATCGTTCAATTTAAATATAGGTAGCTGCTGCCAGTTAGGAACGGCTTCTTTTACAAAATCAAAAACATCGTAAGCGTTGTCTGCCAGCAATATCATCTGCACATTTGTTAACTGTTCAACCCGCTTTTGCAGCGAAGCTTTTTTATTGATATCGATGATAATAACCTGTGCTTTTGCCTGTTGGTGGTTTCCGTTTACCAACATCAAGTCCATATTTGCAAACAGTTCCTTTTGTTTAAATACCGTAAGTGGTGCTGCGTAATTCAGCTGCGCAAAATTAAGCTGATCGATATATTCCAAAGCCGCGCCGGATGCCAACCTGCCCGGCTGTTGTATAACATCGTCATTATGCGAGGTATCGGCATAAGCGCATTGGTATTGATGCGATAGCGCCGTAATGATATTATCAGCCAATACCTTAATAACCGTACACGGTGCGCCGAGGATAGCCCATTCATTGCGGCCAAAATTACCTTTTGCCGGGCGGGCAATGTCTATATGTTTTTTATGTTCTTTTAAAGTCACGTTTACCTCCTGTTTTTGAGATCAGTTTGGTTTCTTTTATCACAATATCGTGGCTCATGGCCTTGCACATATCATAAATGGTTAATGCCGCTATTGATGCACCCACGAGCGCCTCCATCTCTATACCCGTTTTAGCGGTAATACTGGCGGTACATTCTATAAAAACCTGGTTATCGTTATGAAGTTTGATGTAAACCTTGCAGTTATCCATTCCCAGCGGGTGGCAAAGCGGGATAAGGTCGCCGGTTTTCTTGGCGGCCATAATGCCGGCTATTATTGCCGTTTGAAAAACCGCCCCTTTTTTTGTTTGCAGTTCACCATCTACCAACAGCTGCAAAACTTCATCGGGCAATACCACAATGCTCTGCGCTGTAGCCGTACGGTGCGTAGGCTGTTTGGCCGTTACATCAACCATGGTAGGATTATCTTGCTTATCTAAGTGACTTAACATATTATCTGAATCAGGATTCACAGAATTAATTAATTTTCAGAATAATGCCTAATACGCGCTTCAATTATCACCGCCGTTAAAATGTCCAGATCTTAAACACTTCTCCCTGCTTAAATTCGTTTCGCTCCAAAGGAAGTTCCATAAAGGCATCAGTATCGGCCAAGTTAGCAAAATCGCCAGAGCCGTTTCCTTCTATGGGTGTTGCCATCAGGCTTCCGTTCTCGTTAGAGTTCAGCTTTACCTGTAAAAAGTATTGTAAAGGTGGCTGAAATATAAAATCGCGATTTAACACAGCGTATACCGGCGCTTTCTGCGGCAGGCCTAATGTGGCATTCAGCCATAATAAAAAGTAACGGTGCAGGCACGTGAACGTTGCCACCGGGTTACCGGGAAAAGCAAATACCAGCGCTCCATCGCTATGTCTTCCAAACCAAAACGGCTTGCCCGGGCGTTGCTGCACTTTGTGGAACAATTTTGTTACCTGCAAATTTTCAAGCGCTTGCGGGATATAGTCGAATTTACCCATGCTGATACCGCCGCTGAGTAATAGCACATCGTAGTTTTGCAGGCAGTGCTGAATTTGCTGCCGGGTTATTAACGGATCATCCGGAATGTGCTGCATATCCGCAGTAATACCATGATTAGTGAGCACCGCCTTAATGGTGTAGTTATTGGATCGCCTTATCTGGTAGGTTGTTGGAGTATCGGCCACATCAACCAGTTCATCACCGGAAGATATGATAACCACCCTGGGTGTTTTTTTTACCAGCAACCGGCTCTTACCTACCGATGCAGCCAGACTAATAATTGCCGGCGTAACTTTCAGACCCGCCACGGCAACCACATCGTCTTTTAATTTATCTTTTCCTTTAAAATGGATGTTCTGCCCCTGTTTAACACCGTCAACGGTAAGTGCTGCCATTCCGTTGCGGATCTCCAGGTCTTCGTAGCGGATCACGGTATCTAAAGAACCTGCCAGTGCTGCACCTGTCATAATCTCTATACAATGGCCCGGCTCATCAATATCCAAAGGCTCATCACCTGCAGCTTGCGTAGCCATTATTTTAAAAGTACCGTTACCGCTTTCCATAGCCTTATACGCTATCGCGATGCCGTCCATTGTTACCCGGTTAAAGGGTGGCAGGTCACGGTCGGCTTTCAGGTCTTCGGCCAATACACGGCCAAGGGCCAGTTCAAAAGGCACACTTTCGATACCGTAATCTTTAATTTGTTTAAGTACTATCTGTTCGGCTTGCTGTACCGTTTTCATTTGCTTTATATTTTAGCCACCTATAGTAGCCATAGATTCATGAAAATCAGGGTTCTCCATCCGTTTGCGCTCGGCTGCCCAGCCGTCTTTTTCGCGGTTATTAAATACGCCACGCAAGGTTTCTTCCAGTGCAGAATTGCTTGTGCCATCGCGCATCAGATCCTTTATATTTAAAACGCCGCCATCATATAAACAATTCTTTAGCATCCCCTGCGGTGTTACCCTTATTCGGTTGCAGGTACCGCAAAATGTACGCGAATAAGCGGCTATAATACCAATGCTACCCTGGTGACCGGGGATTCGATAGTTATAAGAGGTGGAATATAACGGATCGGGCGTTTTCTGAATTTTGGGGTAATTATTTCTGATCTCCTCAAAGATCTTTACGTAATCCCAAAGTACACCGCTGTAGCTGTGCCCTTCACCGTTAAAAGGCATTTCCTCAATAAAACGAACACTTATGGGGAGTTCTTTGGTTAAATCTACCAACGATATAATATCCTGTGTATTTTTTCCGGCCATTACAACCGTGTTTATCTTTACTTCAATATCGTGCTTCAGCAGCTCATCCATGGTTTGCATTACGCTGGCAAACTCGTCACGGCGGGTAATTGCAAAAAAGCGGTTAGCATCCAGCGTATCCAGGCTTAAATTAACCGAACGCACGCCTATCCTTTTCAGTTCACCAACATGCGGAGCGGTCAACACACCGTTTGTGGTGAGGCTAAGCTCTTTCAACCCATCCAATTCAGACATAGCCGTTAAAAGCTGCATAATATCCTTACGTACAAATGGTTCTCCACCGGTAATTCGAATCTTTTCAACCCCCATTTTTACCAGCAATTCGCAGCCTCGCAGCATTTCCTCATAGGTCATGAGTTCTTTACGGCTCAGCCAATTCAGGCCATCCTCGGGCATGCAGTAAAAGCAGCGCAGGTTGCACCTATCGGTAACGGCAAGCCGCAGGTAATTAATTCTTCTCCCGTGATTATCTAAAAGCAAATGCTGATGTATATAAACTGTTAACAATGGCTGCCAACCAAAGTTTGGCAGTATTAAGTAAAGTTAACAATTACAAACTTTATAGAATGCTTCATTATTCAGTGTAAAGCAATATATTTATTAAAGATGAGAACCACAAAGGGCTCTTTTTAGTTTATTAACAAATACCAGCCATTTTGAAAGAAGTTAAGGACATAGTACAGGCATATAATATAGCTACCAAAGCAGGCAAGCAAACAGCCCTGGCCACAGTGGTACACGTAGAAGGATCGAGCTACCGGCGGGCCGGCGCACGCATGCTGGTGACCGACGACGGACAGCTTACCGGCGCCATAAGCGGTGGTTGCTTGGAAGGAGATGCGTTACGCAAAGCACGCCTGGTAATGGCTCAGCAAAAACCCATGTTGGTAACATATGACACTACTGATGACGACGATGCCAAACTTGGTGTAGGCCTGGGATGTAGCGGTATTATCCATATCCTGATAGAACCGATAAACAATGAGGATAACACTAACCCTATAGCGCTTTTTAAGCAATTTTTAAGTAAACGTGCGCCTGTAGTGCTGATTACCATATTTTCGTTGAATGATAAGCAGGCACCTCAACCCGGCACCTGCGCTTTGCTTAACAAAAATGAAATTATCACGGGCAAGTTTCCGGATGCTACAATTGAAGAAGCCTCGCTTACCGATGCCAAAGATGTACTTAAGAACGGCAATTCACTTACCAAAACTTATATCTATCAGGATAAATTCACCTGTTTCATCGAGTTGCTGCAGCCCGCTGTATCCCTGATATTGGTGGGTGCCGGTAATGATACCATACCCCTTACACAAATAGCAAAAGTATTGGGCTGGCAGGTAACCGTAGTAGATGGCCGTGCAAATTATGCCGTAGCCGCAAGGTTCCCAATGGCAGATAAATTAGTTATTGCAAAGCCCGAAACACTTTTAGCAAATATTGTTATTGATCAGCGTACTGTTTTTGTGCTGATGACACATAATTACAACTATGATATGGCAGTTATAAAGCAACTGCTTCCTTTACATTTACCTTACATTGGGGCACTTGGCCCTAAAAAGCGCCTGCACAGACTGCTGAATGAACTACAGGACGAAGGCACCACCATTACTGATAAAGAACTCGAAAATGTTTATGGCCCCTCCGGGTTAGATATCGGTTCGGAAAATGCAGAAGAAATAGCACTATCTATCATTGCAGAAATTCAATCCGTTTTAAAGAAGAGAAACGGCGCGCCTCTTAAACATAAAATGGTTGTACATACTCGCACGGATGAGGAAATATTACAGCAAGCACTTCCCACGGAACAGGCCGGTAATTTTCAATGATGGTAACCGTAGTTATCCTTGCCGCAGGGGCCTCCAGCCGCTTAGGTTTACCTAAACAGAACCTGGTTTATCAGCACATTACGTTGCTACAGCATGCAGTTTTTAACGCCTTACAGGTTTCGGCAAACGTAATTGTTGTTTTAGGTGCAAATACCGGCCTTATTGAACCAACCATAAAAGATAAGCCAATTACAATATTACATAATGAAGATTGGGCAAACGGGATGGCATCATCTATACAGGTGGCAATAACGCACATCCAGCAAACTCAATTAAGAACAAACCCCGTTATCCTAATGCTTTGCGACCAGCCCTTTGCAGATGCAAAAATCCTTAATCAATTGATAAGCGAAAAAAACATTAGTAAAAAAGGCATAATTGCATCGGCCTATAAAAATGCGTTAGGTGTACCGGTATTATTTGACGTTACATATTTTTCGCAATTACTTCTGTTGCGAGGGCAGGATGGCGCAAAGGTGCTGTTAAAACAATTTTTAGGAGATGTACAAGCCGTGCCTTTTGATTTAGGCGTTGTTGATATTGACACGTTAGAGGATTGGGAAAGACTGCTTAATAAAACGCATAATTAAAAAAACGCGTCATCGCACCTATTTGGCAATGACGCGTGGGTTAGTTTAAGCAGAATTATTTACTTAACCGAAAACTTGTAAATAGTTTGTGTTTTGTAAACTGCACCAGGTTTTAATACCGTTGATGGGAAATTCGGCTGGTTTGGAGAATCCGGATAATGCTGGGTTTCCATGGCAAAAGCCGTACGGTGATCATCCTTTTTGCCACCCAAGATGGTGTTTTTACCCTGCATAAAGTTACCGGTGTAAAATTGCAAGCCAGGCTCTTCTGTAAATACTTCCATTTTAATACCGCTTTTATCACCAATTACAGTAGCTATTGGTTTGCTGATATCGTGTTTGTTCAGTACATAGTTATGATCGTAACCGCCACCGGCTTTTATCTGGGCGTTATCCTCCTCAATACGTGCGCCAATGGTTGTTGGTGTGGTGAAATCAAACGGGGTTCCTTTTACCGGTTCTATTTTACCTGTAGGGATTAGCGTGGTATCTACCGGGGTGTAACCATCCGCATCAATTTGCACCAGGTGCTCTAAGTTGGTACCGCTGCCAGCACCATTCAGGTTAAAGTATGAGTGGTTGGTTAAGTTAACCACAGTGTTTTTATCTGTAGTGGCTTCATAGCTAATTTTCAGTTCGTTATCATCAGTTAACTTATAGGTAATTTTAACATTCAGGTTGCCGGGGTAGCCTTCTTCCATATCTTTAGACAAGTAGGTGAGCTCCAACGTGGTGCTATCCACCTGTTTGGCATCCCAAACATTAGCATCAAAACCTTTTTTACCACCATGCAGTGTGTTTGCACCATTATTGGTAAATATAGAGTATTGCTTACCATCCAGCGTAAATTTGCCTTTGGCAATGCGGTTACCATAACGGCCGATGGTTGCGCCGTAATAAGATCCCGCAGCTTTTTGGAAACCCTCAATACCATCAAACCCTACTACCACATCAGTAAGCTTGCCATCTTTATCGGGCACTAAAAGGCCAACCAATGTACCACCATAATTGGTAATGCCGGCTTCAACACCATTCTTGTTTTTTAATATGTAAAGTTTGGTTGGTTTACCGTCGATAGTTTTCTCAAATCCTGCTGCTGCGGGTAGCGTAGCGGCAGCTGTTGTAGTGGTGCTGTCTGTCATGCTGGTATTACTTTTAGGCGCCGTTTGGTTACAGGCCGACATCAAAATTGTGCCTGCAATTGCCAGTGTCAAAGTTGGTTTTTTAATTGTGTTTTGCATAATTTTTATACTAATTGGTTCAATTTTATTTCTGTCGCAAGGGTCATAGCTGAGTGCTTTCCTGAATTTTAGTCAGAGTTCTGAATATTATTTTATTACTGCCGAATTGCAAATATAAGTTGGTACAATACCTGTAGCCGTTATGCGGGTTTGCGCATCGGCAGGCAGTGTGTTGCCGCTTAATACCAAAACCGTATCCAAGCCAAATTTATTTCCACCTAAAATATCGGTTTGCAGGGTATCCCCTACCATCACTATCTCTTTTTTGCTGATAGGGCGATATTCGCGGATGAGATCATAAGCAAACATAAACATCTGCGAATCGGGCTTACCGAATCGGATAAACTTTTTGCCTACTATATTTTCTACCATGCTGGCTATTCCGCCAATGGCAACAGCTATTTCGTTTACGTTTACAGGGTATGCAAAATCGGTATTGGCTACGATAGCCGGGATAGTGCGCCGGCGCAGCAGGTTGACTGTTTTATTCAGATCGTTGCACCAGTCGAACCCTTCATCATCCAAAAACACCAGGGCGTTCACTTTATCAAAATTATCGGCATTTATCTGGCTTACCGGCAGGGTATGCAAATGAGGGCTTTCAATGTAATGCGCCGAATCTTCGGTACCCAGGTAAGCTACGATCCCATCATCCACTTTCAGATCGAGGTATTCTTTAGTAAGCATCCCCGATGAGATCACCCTATCGGCACTGATGGCATTAAGCCCTTTTCGGTGATATGACTCTGCCAATTGCGCGGGGCTGCGCGATGCATCATTGGTAACAATGTAATACTCCTTTCCCAACTCTTCAAGGTAGGCAAAGGTACGTTCGATGCCGGGTACCAGGCCACCATAGTTTTTGAGCACGCCAAATGCATCAAAAAATATCACCTCGTAATTATCAATTATCTCACTGAAGTTATCAATAGGTTTCATTTGTATTTGTTTGTTGGGATTTGGTGAGTTGAATAAGTTGGATTGGGTATATTATGTTGATTAAGTGTAGTTTTTTATTCAACTACTCTCTCAATCAACTAATCAACAACTCACCAATCTCTACTTCAACCCCAAAGCCTCAATTATTTTCTCGGCGTCAAAATCTCGGTCTACCGATGGCAGGTAAACATCAAACGCTTCTGCCTGTAATTTTTTGGCGTACTGCTCGCTAAAAAAGTGCTTACCATCCTTAATTACATAGTTAAGGATAAAGAAACGGTAGGCCTCTTTCATAAACCTTATTTCATCGGCAGTAAGCGGATATACTTTATGGTACTCTTTTAAAAAGGTGATAAAGCGGTCTTCCATCATTGGCCCTATCACATAGCTGAATACTGTACGGTCGCCGGCATCTGATACTACCCTGCTGAAAAAGTAAAAATCCAATACCCGGTAGCTCATCCGGAACCAATCGTAATCCCAGCGTGAATATAGCTCATAATTTGGTGCGACCGAAAAATTACCAATATTCCAATCGATAAATACCGGGATGATATCAAACGAGCTCATGTTATATTTAGAGCGGTTGCGCAGAAAGAGGTCGCAATGGTATTTTAAAAAATCTACCTGCATGGCCGAGCCGAAGTTCTGTTCATTCTTTTCCAGTTGCTGCTGTAGCGCATAGATATCTGTACGCAGGGTTTTAGATGATTTTGGCAGCACGTTGCTGATTTTGGAGCAGGCTTTATGAAATTTGCCCAATTGCTGCCCCAGTTTTTTAATCAGATCATCGTCCAGCCGGCGAGGCAGCCTGTCAAGGATGCGGGTTGGGTTATAAAACACTACCCAAGCATCTATTCTCCCCTGTTTATAATGGTATATATATACCCGGTTATTCTTCAGCAGCGATTTTGCCAGCAAGTTTTCAAAGGGGTATAACAGGTTGTTGCTGAGCGAGTGTATAATGCGGTGATCTTCCTTAAAGTGCTCAAATTTACCAAAGTATGATAGCTTGGCAATAATGATATCCTCATCATCGAAGGTAATACGGTACACATGGTTGGTAGAAACCATCGCGCTGATATCTTCTATCTTGCTGATGGTTTTAGAATCATCGTAGCCTTCCCAGGCCTTTTTTATAATAATAGAAAAATCCATAATAACCGGGATTAAGCAGATTTATGCGATTGGTAGGATTTTAATTGTCCTGGCATAATTAACATTGGAATAAATAATTGGTGTGCATAGTTACGACATTTTTATAATTAACCACAGAGGTGCGCTGAGTTTTTACAGCACCAATTATTCCAGCTTATTTCCCTACGATTAGATCGTCAACATACATCGGCTAAATTATTTCAAAGTATCTTTTTAGCTCCCAGTCACTTACGCTTTTGGCGTATTGGCGGTGTTCCCACAGGCGGGTTTGGGTGAAGTGTTCTACAAACTCTTCACCGAAGAGTTCTTTAGCAATAGGTGAGTTTTGCATGGCGGTTGCTGCATCAAACAGGTTAGTATGCAGGCTGCCGTTAGATTTGTCCTGGTAGCCGTTACCCACAGTTGGGGCAATATTCAGCTTAAGTTTATTTTTTATACCGTACAAACCCGAAGCCAATGCGGCCGAAATAGCAAGATAAGGGTTAGTATCCGATCCGGGGATGCGGGTTTCCAATCGGGTATAACCGATGGAGGTATTGATCACCCGTAACGCAGTGGTGCGGTTATCTACCCCCCAGGTTATAGTGGTTGGTGCCCAGGCACCTTCAACCAAGCGTTTATAACTATTTATGGTTGGCGCATACATAGGCAGCAGGTGCGGCATGCAATATAACTGACCGGCCAGATATTGCTTGTGCAATTCGCTCATCTGGTGTTCGTCGGTACCATCATAAAACAAATTTTCGGTCTGGTCGGGGCTCCACAGGCTTTGATGGATGTGGCCACTGCAACCGGGCAGATCCCGGTTCCATTTGGCCATAAAGGTGGCAGTAATGCCGTGCTTACTGGCAATTTCTTTAACAGCGGTTTTAAGTAAAACAGCTTTATCGGCAGCCTGCAATACTTCGCAATGTTCTATGGCAGCTTCGTAAACACCCGGGCCGGTTTCGGTATGCAGGCCTTCTATGGGTACATTAAATTGGGTGAGCAGGTTAAACAGATCGTAATAAAAAGCACTATTTTGTGAGGTGCGAAGTACTGAGTAGCCAAACATGCCCGGTGTTAAAGTCTCCATGTTAGCAAAACCTTTATCCTGCAGGCTTTGGGCGGTTTCTTTAAAATTGAACCACTCAAACTCCTGAGCAAATTCGGCATGATAGCCCATAGCAACGCATTCATTGGTGATTTTTTTCAGCAAACTCCTTGGGTCAGCCGGAACAGAATTACCATTAGGCCCGCTGTAATCTGCAAGGAAAAATGGCACATCATCCTGCCATGGAATGGTACGGAAGGTAGAAAGGTCTATATAACAAAGTTTATCAGGGTAGCCGGTATGCCAGCCGGTTAGTTTAACGTTATCGTAGCAAACATCGCTGCTATCCCAGCCAAAAACCACATCGCAAAAGCCATAACCCGTTTTAAGGCCTTCAATAAATTTTTTAACGCCAATTATCTTCCCGCGTAAAACACCATCGGTATCTGCAAAAGCAAATTTCACCTTCTGTATCTTATTCTCTTTGATGTATGCAATTACCTGTTCCTGGTTCATGTGGTTTAGTATAAAACGCCAATTTAAGCAAGATAAATAAATTATAACGGATATTGTTTTAGTATCGGGCTCTCACAACTAATATCATTAACCGGCATTTTATTGAAACCCAACACGCTTTACCGATTAGGAAAATATTTTTCACAAAACTTTTTCTTACTGATTAAATGCAGAAACTTTTATAAATTCATGCCAATTTAATAACCTATCCATGAACTACATTAATAACCTTTTCCGCTCGCGAAGAGGGCCTGCTATCATAGCATTATCATTAATCCTGATAGCGCTTACCATTTATTTTGCACGCCAGCATCACAATAAAAAGGCCGGCGCCGAATTTAGCAGGTACATAGAATCATACACCACAGGCATTATATCCAAGCAAAGCAGCATCCGTATTAAGCTTGCAGGCGAGGTGCAGGTAACCCACGCACAGGGCGAAGAGCTCAGCAATAAACTATTCAGTTTTTCGCCATCCTTAAAAGGTAAAGCCTATTGGATAGACGAGCGCACCATCGAGTTTAAGCCCGAGGTGAAGATGGACCCGGATAAAAAATACGATGTAGATTTTAACCTGGGTAAGCTTATTAAAGTGGATGATGAATTTGAACACTTTAAGTTCGATTTCCAAACCATTAAGCCCGATTTCAGCGTATCATTTGCAGGGTTAAGAAGCGCCAGCAACACATCAGCAGATCAGATGAACCTGGTAGGCACACTGCAAACCGCCGATAACGAAGACCAGGCAGGTATAGAAAAAATCCTTACTGCCAATTACGAAAGCCCGGTAAAGGTAACCTGGCAGCATAATAATACAACCAAAACACATAAATTTACCATCACCAGCATCAAACGTGCTAAGATCTCCTCTCCCATTACCGTTAACTGGGACGGCAGCAGCCTGGATATTGATAAAACCGGCAAGCAGGATTTTGATGTACCCGCTATCGGCGATTTTAAGGTACTGGATATAAAAGCCGTACAGGATAATGACCAGTTTGTATGCATGCAATTCTCTGACCCAATAATGGTTGGGCAGGAACTTAACGGCTTAATTGGAATTGGCAACGTAACAGATGCATCCTATACTATAGAGGGCAGTATTGTAAAAGTGTATTCGCCCGAGCGGCTGGAAGGTAATTTCAGCGTTTATGTGAATGAGGGAGTAGAAAGCGTGTTCCACAAAAAAATAAACAGGCGATACACTGCTAACGTATTTTTTGAGAACCGCCTGCCTGATGTTACCATTCCGGGGAAAGGTGTTATCCTGCCGGATAGCGGTAAGCTGTTGATGCCTTTTGAAGCCGTGAACCTGAAGGCAGTGGATGTAAGCATCATAAAAATTTACGAGAACAATGTACCGCAATATTTTCAGGGTAATGGCTTTGATGGCAATAACGAACTGCGCCAGGTAGGTAAGCCTGTATTGCAGAAAACCATTAAGCTGGATGAAGATAAAGGCCTCAACCTGCATAAAAAGAACCGCTTTATGTTGGATGTAGATAAGCTTTTCCGTGCCGAACCGGGCGCTATTTACAGAGTAATCATCGGTTTCAGGCAGGAATACTCTTTATATAATTGTAAAGCGGGCGGCTCTGTAGCGGTAAACAACGGCGAGGACGATGAGGGTGATGGCGAATACGAAGGCGAAAACTATTACAGCGATAACGCCAGCAAGTTTAGCGATGAGGATGATGATTTCTGGTCACGCTATGATAATTATTATCCCGATGGTTATGAATGGGATAAACGGGATGACCCTTGCAGTAACTCGTACTACAACAAACAGCGCTGGGCTATCCGTAACATCATCGCATCCAATATAGGTTTGATTGTTAAAAAAGGTAACGATAATAACATGACCATAGCGGTAACCAACATTCTTACTGCTGAGCCAATGAAAGGTATTGACCTGGAACTGCTGGATTTCCAGAAACAGGTAATTACCAAAGTAACCTCCGATGGAGACGGTATGGCTAAGGTGGAAATGAAACGTAAGCCTTACCTGCTGGTTGCCAAACACGGCAAAGAACGCGGTTACTTAAAGCTTGATGATGGCAGCTCGCTCCCGCTCTCCCGCTTTAATGTTGGCGGAGAGCAGGTACAAAACGGATTAAAAGGTTTCCTTTACGGTGAACGTGGCGTATGGCGCCCCGGCGATTCTATATTCGTAACTTTCATCCTGGAAGATAAACTAAAAACCCTGCCGGCAGATCACCCGGTTGAATTTGAACTCTACAACCCCGAAGGGCAACTGTATAAAAAACTTACCCGCACCAGTTCGGTAGATGGTTTCTACAGCTTCCATACCGCTACGGAAACTTCCTCACCTACGGGTAACTGGTCGGCACAGGTTAAGGTTGGCGGCGCCTCTTTTGAGAAAAAGATCAAGGTAGAAACCATTATGCCGAACCGCCTAAAAATAAAACTTGATTTTGGCGGCGCAACCGAGCTCACCAAAGGCAGCGGTGCCAATGGTACCCTGAGCGCGCAATGGCTGTTTGGCGGTGCAGCGCAAAACTTAAAGGCTAAGGTAGATGCCTTCTTGTCGTCGAAAAAAACATCCTTTAAAAATTATGAGGATTACGAGTTTGACGATCCTACCCTTGCCTTCAATACCCAAACGCAAACCGTTTTTGATGGCACCCTGAATGCAAATGGCGTTGCTGCAGTTAATACCGATATCAATGTAGAAAAACAAGCTCCCGGCCAGCTAAGAGCAAACTTTGTGGTGAAGGTATTTGAACCGGGCGGCAATTTTAGTCTGCAGCAGGCTACTATGCCCTACAACGTGTACCCCGGCTATGTGGGTATTAAAACGCCAAAGGGCAGCGAACTTTCGGGCATGCTGGTTACGGATAAAAACCATGATATTGATGTTGCAGTAGTGGATACCAAGGGTCGCCCGCTGCCCGGCGACCACTACGTAGAACTGGAGCTCTACAAAATTCAGTGGCGCTGGTGGTGGGACGAAACCGGCAACGAAATGAGCAACTTCACGCAGGACAAATACAACAAGCTGATTAAAACCGAAACGGTGAGAATAAACGGCGGCCGTGGTAAATACACCTTGCGTGTTGCACAGGCCGACTGGGGCCGCTATCTCATTCGCGTGAAAGACCCGGAAACCGGGCATTCTACCGGTAAAATAATTTATGCCGATTGGCCAAACTGGTCGGAACGTTTGCAGAAAACCGACCCGACAGAGGCGGCTATGCTTTCTTTTACATCAGATAAGCCTAATTATAAAGTAGGCGAAAACGCCACGCTCACCATCCCTACCGGCGGTAATGGCCGTGCGCTCATTAGTTTTGAGAATGGAAGCAAGGTGATCAAAACCAACTGGATAGATACTAAAAAAGGTGAAACCCGTTACACCTTTAAGGTAGATGAAACCATGGCACCAAACGTTTTTGTGAACGTAACACTACTACAGCGCCATGCCCAAACCAAAAACGATCTGCCTATCCGTATGTACGGTGCTATACCTTTAATTGTGGACGACCCGGAAACCATCCTGAAACCTATTATCAGCATGCCGGACAAGATCAGGCCCGAAATGCAATCAGCCATTACGGTATCCGAAACATCCGGCAAAGAGATGACCTACACCATTGCCATTGTAGATGAAGGCCTGCTGGATATTACCAACTATAAAACGCCGGACCCGCACGAGGCATTCTATGCCCGCGAGGCACTCGGCGTAAAAACCTGGGACTTGTTTGATTATGTTATCGGCGCGTTCGGCGGCGGCCTGGAACGCATCCTGAGTATAGGCGGCGATGGCACCGGCGGCGTAAATAAAAACGTAACTGTAAACCGCTTTAAACCAGTGGTTAAATTTCTGGGGCCATTCCATTTAGATAAGCGCGAAAAGAAAACCACGCAGTTTAAACTGCCGCAATATGTAGGATCAGTTAAGGCTATGGTTATTGCCGGCCATAACGGTGCTTACGGCTTTGCCGAAAAAGCAGTTGCTGTTAAAAAACCGCTGATGATACTGGCTACCCTGCCAAGGGTATTGGGGCCATCGGAGAAGATCAAATTGCCGGTCACGGTGTTCGCCATGGAGAACAATATTAAAACGGTAACGGTACAGGTGCAATCAAACGCGTTCAGCAATTTGAGTGGCAACAATACCCAAACGCTCCGGTTTGATAAACCGGGCGATCAACTGGTTACCTTCGATCTGGATGTAAAGGATTTTGTAGGCATAGGCAAGGTACGCATAGTTGCCAAAGCAGGTTCAGAAACATCAGCCTATGATGTAGAACTTAACGTGCGCAACCCTAACCCACCGGTTACCCGCGTTACAGAAAAAGAATTGCGCCCCGGCGAAACATGGAACGCGGCCTATACGGCTATCGGCATCAACGGCACCAACAAGGCTTCTGTTGAAGTAGCCAGTATTCCGCCGTTAAACTTAGGCAAGCGCCTGGAGTACCTTATTGCTTACCCCCATGGCTGTGTGGAGCAAACTACATCGTCGGGTTTCCCGCAATTGTATTTAAGCCAGTTACTGGATCTTACCCCAAGGCAAAAGGCCGAAACCGACCGTAACATCAGGCTAACCATAAACCGTTTAAATGGTTTCAGGGTGCAAAATGGCGGCTTAAGTTACTGGCCGGGCTGGGGGGCTGATGATGAATGGGGAACCAACTACGCCGGCCACTTTATGCTGGCAGCACAGGCCAAAGGCTATAGTCTGCCTGCGGGTTTCTTAGCCGGATGGAAGCGCTACCAAAAGCAAAAGGCGGTTAACTGGTCGCCAGATCCGCGTACCAACATCCACGGGTATTATTACTATACCGACCTGGTACAGGCATATCGTTTATACCTGCTTGCACTTTCGGGGTCTGCCGAATTAGGTGCCATGAACAGGTTGAAAGAATACCAGTACCTCAGCGTAGAGGCCCGCTGGCGTTTAGCCGCGGCCTACAAGCTAGCCGGCCAGCCCGAAGTTGGCTTACGCATGATTGCCGGTTTACCAACCACGGTTAAACCATATAACTCTATGTATGGCACATACGGTTCCGATCTGCGCGATGAGGCCATGATATTAGAAACGCTGACCATTTTGGGGCAGCGGCAAAAAGCGGCCGGGTTGGTACGCATGGTGGCCGCCAAGCTTTCTATAGATAGCTGGTACAGCACCCAAACCACAGCCTACTCGCTGGTGGCCATTGCAGAGTACTGCGGTGCCAATAAACCTGGCGGCAAACTGATGTTCAGCTATCAGGCCAATAGCAGCAAAGGAAGTGTAAACGCGGCATCATACATGTGGCAATTGCCAATAGCGGCCAATGGCGGCAAGGTTGCGCTTAAGAACAATGCAAGTAACCAGCTTTATGTAAGGTTAATTCAGCAGGGGCAGCCATCATCAGGGCAGGATATCAAAACCTATATCAACCCGGATATTCTGACCATGCGCGTGGGCTACTTTACCCTTGGCGGCAAACCTATCGACCCAACACAGCTAAAACAAGGCAGCGATTTTGTGGCACAGGTAACTATTAAAAACCCGGGTAAGCGCGGGCGTTACGATAACCTGGCGCTCACACAGATCTTCCCATCCGGGTGGGAGATCCTGAACAGCCGCATGCTGAATAACGATGAGGCCTTTAAGTCTTCAGAATCTGATTACCGTGATATCCGCGATGACCGGGTGAACACTTATTTCAGCCTGCCCGAAGGGAAAGAGGTTACCTTCTACGTAATGCTGAACGCTGCCTACGCAGGCAAATACTACCTGCCGGCAGCCTATTGCGAAGCCATGTATAACCGCGATATTAATGCATTAATAAAAGGCCAATGGGTAGAAGTAGTTAAGTAGAATCGGGTTTTATAGGCAATTAAAGGGATTTAATTGCCACGTATTTGCGAGGCATGAAGCAATCTTCGACATGCTTGTAGCTACTATGCAAGTAATTAATTTTCTATCGCGTCATTGCTTCGTTCCAATGACGCGATTTATATAGCTTTATTTGTCTAAAATCACCCTGCAGATTGCCGCTATCCCCCCTATTTGTTCATAGGCACCAGCCATTATATTTGTATTATAGTAAAATCGCTTGTTATGAACCCCAATGCCCAAACCGCAATAATAGAAATAAACGCGCCGATTGAAAAAATATGGCAACTGTGGACGAGCCCCGCTGATATCATGCAATGGAATAATCTTTCGGCAGACTGGCATACCACGCATGTGGAGAACGACCTGCGCGCAGGCGGCCGGTTCCTGTTTGCAATGGGCTTAAAAGATGGCAGTTTCAGCTTTAATTTCGAAGGCACGTACACCAAAGTAGTTCTTCACGAACTGATCACATACACGCTTGACGACGGGCGCAAATCAATAAATATTTTCAGTAATGGCGCCCCTGTAAAAATAACTGAAACCTTCGAACCACAAAATGCCGAACCGCCCGAAGTTCAGTTAGCCTATTGCCAGGCCGTATTAACTTCGTTTAAAAATTATGCCGAACGCACTTAAAGATTATGTGGCACCAAAATTTATTTGTTTACGGTACCCTGTTACAACCCGGTAACCAGTTTGCAGGCTACCTTAGCCGGCACTGCACTTTTATAGCCAATGGTAAAGTTAATGGTGTACTTTATGATATAGGCGAATATCCGGGTTTGATA
>Ga0247734_1000217_pt1 | contig 51772 bp, 52 predicted proteins | sample UWRJL103311B2_FD_180933 | JGI IMG/M metagenome (GOLD analysis project Ga0247734, IMG submission 180933) | Plant litter microbial communities from Arlington Agricultural Research Station in Wisconsin, United States - UWRJ-L103-311B-2 | ecosystem: Environmental > Terrestrial > Plant litter >...
TTCCCTGCAGCCATTGGCACCGTATTTCCTCAGGCAGAGATCCAGACCTGTGTCGTCCACCAAATTCGAAATAGCTTAAAATACGTAGCTTCCAAAGACCAGAAAACATTCATGGCAGATCTGAAGCCCGTTTATAAAGCCGATACACTTGAACAAGCCGAACTCAGATTGGATGATTTAGATACTAAATGGGGCAAAAAGTATGAGAAGGTAATCGAATCCTGGAGAAACAACTGGCCAAAACTGACAAGCTATTTTCGATACGATGCTGACGTACGCAGACTGATTTATACAACTAATACCATCGAAGGGTTTCACCGGCAGGTGCGCAAAGTGACCAAAACTAAAGGTGCATTTACCTCTGATATGGCGCTATTAAAGCTGATCTATCTGGCTCACCTCAACATCAGTCAGAAATGGACGATGCCTTTAAGTAATTGGGGAGTAACTGCTCAGAAGCTTGCTATTTGGTTTCCTGATCGAATGATATTAGATTTGAATTAAAATGAACAAGGCATCAATCCTTAGAATCAATGCCCTGACACAGTTTATTTTACATACCCTCGAACCGGCTATATTCTTCGAACATTTGATTAGCATCGCTAATTTCAACAAATATCAATAACCTGGTTTAGGAATGATTACTTTAAATTGTTCTGTATTCACATCATTAATAAACTGAATTTTAGGATAAGCAGTAATTGCCCGGCCCACTCCTGTTCCTAATCCCTTGTAGGGTAAAATATGCTGGGCTAATGATTGTAACACAGGGTTCCGTGCTATTGAAATCCCATTCGCTATATTTTCTATTGTTAATGAATTCGGAAGCTTTCCAGGGCTTACTACCTCAATTCTATCAGAGAAGATAAAAACTTTGATAGTGGATTGAATAAAATAATCTCTGTGAATTAAGGCATTGACTAAAATTTCTTCAAAAACTTCCTGGGGTATTTCCCATATGGCAGGACTGTTGAAAGAGTTACCACTTTGAATTTTTTTAATATTCCTGTCAATGAATCCAAACGCCTTCAAATAAACCTCATTTAGTGTACCATCAAAAGCGGGCTCATTATCAATAAAATGATTTCCACTTAAATTTATAGCATTCACAGCTACACACTGAATTGAGAACTGAGGCTTGATTATACTACGTTTTTCCGAAAATAAAAGTAGACATGCAAGGGTAAGCTGACCGGATTTTAACAAGCCCAGATTCTCCAAAGATTTCGAGAGATCTATGCCTAAATCCTGAAGTGAGTTCTTAAATTTACGTTTTAGAAAATTATCATATAGATTTAGATTTACATCAGCTTCTGCAGTTCCTATAACTGGAATCTCATCAGCAAACATAGATCCGCTGCTCTGTAAAAGTCTTGCTATTTCATCATTAGAAGTAACCCTTCTTTTATCAGAACCATTCTTTAAATAGATAGTTCCCAATCTATCCTTATAAGGCTTACTGATACCTTCAGAAACATAAACCATCATTATGTTATTACCTGAGATAGTTAACACCTCCGTATCGATTATAACAGGTGGAAAAACAGATTGTGAAGCCGTATTAACTAACTTTTGATTATAATCCTGGATTTCTGAAAAAGTAAGACCACTCAGAGATCCTGTTTTATCATTAATCCCAATGATTATAATCCCCCCTTTAGAATTAGAGAAAGCGATTAATTCATGTGCCAAAGAATCTGTATGAGGAAGCTTTTCTTTAAATTGTACTTTTGAACTTTCCCCTTGCTGAATAATCTCTAATATTTCTGGTACTTGCATAATTCATAAAAGCTTACGGTGATTGAATTTATTACTAATTTAATCAAATGAGTATAAGTTTCAATTCATAAATATAACCAAACAATCCCATACAAAAACAGCCTCTAAAGTTAATTAGAAGCTGTTTTTCCAAAATGTACCCAGTGCCGGAGTCGAACCGGCACGGTTTCCCACAGGTGTTTGAGACCAGCGCGTCTACCAATTCCGCCAACTGGGCATTGCTTATTAAGCGGGATGCAAATCTATATATTCAGCCCTATATATCCAAGACTTATTTAAAAAGAATTTGAAATATTATCCTTTCACCTGATCTTCAGTACCTTCATGCAGGCGTTTTTCTACGATGAACGGAGCAAAAGGCAACAACGACGCAAAAAACACCAGAGCAGCCTTACTGATCTTCCATTTATATTCCATCCAACACATAATTACAAAAGCTACATACAACACAAATAGTAACCCATGAGCCCAACCGGTATACTTCACCGCAAGGGGCATTCCTGCAAAATATTTTAAAGGCATTGCCACAAATAATAAAGCCAGGTAAGAAATACCCTCGGCAACCGCTACTTTCTTGAAGATTGATAAAGTGCTCATATAAATCAGATTTATCCAAAAATAAAAAAACCGGGACAGCATTGCCCGGTTATCTATAAGTTTTACATAGAAAATACACCCGTATCTCCTGGTGCCATATAAGTCTTTTAACGGTTTTACCTGATAAAGGCCTTAAAAATATCGTTCCCTATTACAAATACCATCAATGATAGTAGCATCACAAATCCCACTATCTGCGCATTCTCCATGAATTTATCACCAAGTGGCTTTCCTTTGATCATCTCCACACAAAGAAACACCACATGTCCACCGTCTAAGGCAGGAATAGGTAAAAGGTTCATGAATGCCAGCGCGATAGAAATTAGTGCCGTAGAGGCCCAGAAATGCGACCATATCCATACACCACCATAAACCTTCTGAGCAATGGCAACTGGTCCTGAGAATGCTTTATCTGCCTTAATTTTACCAGTAAGTACCTTCCAGATTCCTTTTCCATTATCGCTAAAAGATGTCCACGCCTGGTTTGCACCAACTGGCAGGGCTTCAAGTAAGCTGTAATGGATAGTCTCTTCTTTGATTTCATCAGGATTAAAGCCTATTCCGATTTTGCCTGCGCTATCAGTAACGACCTCAAAGTGCAGTAACTCTGTGCCACGATAGGCATCGAGCATAAACTTTTTGCTTTTTAATTTGGTCAGTTCTTTCATTACATCAACATTGTACTTCACAGGAACGGCATTCACTGATACAATGCGATCGCCTTTTTGCATACCTACTTTCGCAGCTCCTTTTCCCTGAACCACAGAATCTACTGTTGGAGTTAACAAGGGGGCACGGCTGATGAATTCTTCAATGCCCAAATCGGCAACTTTATTCAGAATATTATCCGGCACCTTTACGTCCAGCGTTTTGCCCTGACGACTGATGGTAAGCGTTGTATTGCCCAACAGCACTTTGGAACTGAGCAATTCATCAAAACGGACTATTTTTTTTCCATTTACAGCAATTACGCGGTCGCCTTGTTTTAGTCCAATCTCTTTTCCAACTACTCCAGGATTAATTCCGTTGAGTACAGAGCTATTTGCAATATAAGTTTCACCAAACTGGAATGTGAGCATCCAGAAAATGAATATCCCTACTACAATATTTACAAATACTCCGGCAAGCATAACAATGAGGCGTTGCCAGGCTGGTTTTGACCTGAATTCCCAGGGTTTAGGAGGCAAAGCCATCTGTTCCTTGTCCATTGACTCATCAATCATACCGGCAATTTTTACATAACCGCCTAAAGGCAGCCAACCTATACCATATTCAACACCACCTTTAGTGATGCTGAATAACTTTACTCCCCAGGCGTCAAAGAATAAATAAAATTTCTCTACTTTGATACCAAAAGCACGCGCAGCAAGAAAGTGCCCCAGTTCGTGTAAGATTACTAATATTGATAGTCCCAGTAACAACTGGGCAACCATAATTAATCCGTTCATATATTATTAAGTGTTTTTACTTTTTAAATTAGATAGCTAAATGTTTTTTTGTTACCAGCTGCAGCGCAAATATACGTGTAAGCTGGTCCGTTTCTAAATAATTGTTCAGGCTCGGCTCCTGAATGAAAGGCAGGTCAGACATACATTGTTCAATCACATCACTCATTCCAAGGAAACTAATCTGGTCATGAAGAAAGGCATCCACCACAATTTCATTTGCCGCATTGATAATACAAGGCATATTGCCCCCTCTTTCCAGCGCTGAATATGCCAGTCCAAGATTGCGGAAGGTATCCATATCTGCTTTATAAAACGTCAGTTCCGGGTAATCTAAAAAATTAAACCGTGGAAACTTACTTTCAATACGTTCTGGGAAAGCCATTGCATAGTGAATAGGCAGTTTCATATCTGGTAAACCAAGCTGTGCCTTGATTGAACCATCGTTGAATTGCACAAGCGAATGTACAATAGATTGGGGATGCACAATTACGTCTATCTGGCTTACCTCAAGATTGAAAAGCCATCGTGCTTCGATCACCTCCAATCCTTTATTCATGAGTGAGGCAGAATCGATAGTAATCTTTGCCCCCATCACCCAGTTCGGGTGTTTTAAGGCTTGTTCTTTGGTAACATCTGCAAGAAAACTCCTGTCTTTGCCACGGAACGGTCCGCCGGAAGCGGTAATGTAAATCTTTTCAATCGTATCCAGCCCCTCGCCTACCAGACATTGATAAATCGCTGAATGCTCTGAATCTACAGGTATAATTTTTACGCCATGCTCAGCAGCTAAGCGGGTAACCAGTTCTCCTGCTACAACAAGCGTTTCCTTATTGGCCAATGCGATGGTTTTTTTTGCTTCTATCGCAGCAATGGTAGGACGTAAACCAACTGCCCCCATCAAGGCAGTGAGTACAATGTCTGAACTGCTCAGCGCAGCGGCTTCACAAAGGGCAGCTTCTCCGGCAAGTACTTTTACCGTTGTTGATAATAGTGCTGATTTCAGCAGGTTATACTTACTTTCATCGCTAATAACCACCATTTCTGGAAGAAATTCCAACGTCTGCTCAATGAGCAGGGCTGTATTTGCATGCGCGGTCAGCACAACTACTTTGTACAAACCTGGGTTTGCCCGAATTACATCCAGGGCCTGGGTACCTATAGAGCCTGTGGAGCCCAGTATTGCTATATTTTTCAAATCTTCTTCTTCAAATTAATCAAGCCTTCGGCAATCTTGCGGTCGTTAGACAACCGGGGCACTTTATTCTGTCCACCCAGCTTTCCTTCTGCACGCATATAGTCAACAAAAGCATCTTTTTGCAGCGGCCTGATCACCAATGGCTGCAAAATTTTTCCTTCGATCAGGTCAAAGTAGTAAATATTTTTCTTTTGCAAAGCTTTATCAACTTTTTTACCAAAAGCGTTAAGGTCATCTGGTGCTTTGGAAAATTCTATTAACCACTCGTGATAGGGTAATTCCCCCTTCCCTGGATTTACCTGAGGGGCTACTGTAAATTCAGTAATACCAATCCCTTCTTCATTTGCTATGGATAATAATGCATGCTCTACTTCCTCACCAATTACATGTTCGCCAAAAGCTGAGATAAAATGTTTGATACGGCCTGTCACAAGAATTTTATAAGGGTTTTTAGAGACAAATTTTATTGTATCGCCAATACTGTAGCCCCATAATCCCGCATTGGTATTGAGTACCAATGCATAATTTGTATTCAGGTCTACATCCTCCAGGCTGAGTCGCGTTGGATTTTCATTGTAATATTCGTCTGCAGGAATAAACTCATAAAACATACCTGCCTTGGCCAGTAATAACAGACTTTTATCCTGCTGACTATCCTGATAGGCAATAAAACCCTCTGATGCAGGATAGGTTTCTATGGTATCTATTTTCCTGCCAATGCTGGCTTCAATTTTAGCACGGTAAGGTTCATAATTTACACCGCCGTATACAAATAACTGAAAGTTTTTAAAAATATCCTTGATTTGTTTACCACCTGATTTCTCCATCAGCTTATCAAAATACATCTGCGCCCATGGTGGAATACCAGAAATCAGCGTCATGTCCTGATCATATGTCTCGTCAACAATCGCAGCAACTTTTTCTTCCCAGTCTTCTATACAATTGGTAGCATATGATGGCAGCCTGTTCTTTTGCAGATAAGCAGGAACAAGGTTAGCTACGATGCCAGATAAGCGGCCTACTTTAATACCGTTCTTTTCTGTCATCACAGGGCTGCCTTGGAGGAATATCATTTTGCCGTTTACAAAATCCGCTTTTCCGGTTTCATGTACATAGCTGAGCAGCGCATTACGGGCTGCTTTAATATGTTCGGGCATTGATTCTTTAGAAATAGGAATATACTTTGCACCAGATGTTGTACCAGAAGTTTTAGCAAAATAAGCAGGTTTCCCCTTCCACATGACATCTTTTTCACCTGCTACTACCCGGTCAATATAGGGCCTGAGCTCTTCATAATCCCTTACAGGAACCAGTTTTTTGAAATCTTCATAATTGCTGATCTGGTCAAACTTATGGTCTCTGCCGAAGGCAGTATCCTTCGCCGAGGACAAAAGCTGCATCAGCGTTTCCTGTTGTGCAGCAACTGCATTCTTTTTCCATTTGTTTACTCCTTTTATAACAAAGGCCGCAAAGGGTTTACTTAATGCCGCTTTTAGTCCCATAACTGGTTAAACTATATTGTGAATGATATCTGGCTCGTCATCACCTTCATATTCGCTCATCATTTTACGATAGGCAATGGTAAGCGCCACATTAGATAAAGGCACAATGATAAATGAGCTGAATATATTAACAAAGAAAGCCACTACAGGATATTGCAGTGCAATTAGTGCAAGGCATAAAACGTAAAAACCTCCTAATACCAATAAGAGCAGCAATATCTTAGTGAAATTGCCCTTTGTAATAGCCAGGCTGAATTTCAGCGAACCAAATGGCGGCTGATTTTTATCAATAATAAAAAAGGGAAAGAAGGAAATGCGGACCCAGGTGATAAAAATTGCAACTATGCCCACCGCAATGGCGATATTGGTAATCACTGGCATTTTAATACCAGTATAAATAAATGGAAAGGCTACCAGGATCACTACAAAGTAAACACCTACGATAACCAGCATAAAATAAAGCATACCTACCACAAACCTGATAATCTGCTGACGCGTTGGCAGGGTACTCACTATACTAACATCATGTTCTTCATCATCCAGGAGGTGAAATATATATTTCAACAGGGAAAGGTTGATGGTAAAATACATCATGATAAAAAAGAAGGCCATCAGGGCACTGAGTCCCTTATTCACGTCCTTGATTAAAAAAGCCATCAATCCCGAAGCGTTTGAAGTGATGAACATCAGAAAGCATAAGGTGGCGATTGAAAAATAATGCCGTCTGGTGAGATCCCAGGCTTTGCCTATTACTTCATTGACGGTAAACGTGCTCTCTTTTAAAAAATTTATCATTGTTGTTTAAGTACTATTCTTTTTATAAAATCCTGAATAAATCCCAGGCCGTAGGCTATCAGTTGAATGAACGAAGAAATAATGCTCAAAAATGCAACTTTTAATGATTTATTAAGGATTAGGGAATGAAAAAATATCAACATAAAGTATACCAAAAGGAATAAATTACCTGCATAGGCCAACTGGGAATGTAAGATGTTTAAAATTAACACCGCCAGAATGCCAAGGGTGAACACTGCCGGAAAAAAATGGACCAGTTTTAGTTCCGAAGGAAAATGTTTATAAATATTGATCCTTGCCCTGCCAAAGAAATGGATCTGCTTATAAAACTGAATGAGGCTGGTCCGTCTTTTATGAAAAACCCTGGCCCCGGGGATGAGGCCGATCTTAAATCCCAGATGATGAATCCTTATACTGTATTCAATATCTTCACCCAGCCTGGTAATTTTGAATCCGCCGGCCTTTTCCCATACTTCTCTTGAAACACCCATATTGAAACTCCTTGGATGGAACTGCCCTACATGTTTTTTGTTGCCCCTGATTCCGCCTGTTGTAAAAACAGATGTCATTCCATAACTGATGGCCTTCTGTACAGGCGTAAAACTATCATGCGCTGCATCCGGCCCGCCGTAGGCATCAAGATGATGATCAAAAAGATAATCTTTTACAATTTCAAGATAGTCCTGGGGAATCAGGCAGTCGGAGTCAAAAATGATAAAGTAATCGCCTTTTGCCCTTTCAAATCCATAATTCCTGGCAAACCCCTGTCCTGCGTTTTCCTTATAAAAATACCGTATATCAAGCTGACCGGCATACCGTTCAACTATCTCTTTGGCCTTTAGAGAAGACCCGTCTTCAATCACCAGCACTTCAAATTGCGTATAACTTTGTACAACCAGCGTTGCCAGCAACTCGTCTATCTCCTGTGGCCTGTTATATAAGGGAATAATAATGGAGAAAAACATATTAAAGTATTTCTTTTTCTATCAGGTATTGATTGCGGTCCGAACCACTGCGTGTAACCAGTTCTGCAACAAAGCCGGTTAGAAAAAGCTGCGATCCGAGGATGATAGCAACAAGGGCAATATAAAACCCCGGCTGGTCAGTAATCTCACGGTAAGGCGTGTTCAAAGAAATATGATATAATTTTTCGCCGATGATCCACAATGCCATGATTGTACCCACCATAAAGCTCAACACCCCCATAGACCCGAAAAAGTGCATTGGGCGTTTGCCAAATTTCCCAACGAAGAAGATTGAAAGCAGGTCTAGGAACCCATTAATAAAGCGACTGAAACCAAACTTGGTCACCCCATATTTTCTGGCGCGGTGTTCTACCACCTGCTCGCCTATATTTTTAAATCCTGCCCATTTGGCAATCACCGGAATATAACGATGCATTTCCCCATAAACTTCTATGGTTTTAACCACATCGCTCCTGTAGGCTTTAAGCCCGCAGTTGAAATCATTCAGCTGGATACCAGACATTTTTCGGGTAGCTGCATTGAATAACTTGGTTGGAATTGTTTTGGTAATTGGATCATACCGTTTTTTCTTCCAGCCTGAAATGATATCAAATTTTTCTTCCCTTAACCTGCGGTATAATTCTGGAATTTCATCAGGACTGTCTTGCAGATCAGCATCCATTGTAATGATCACATCACCCTGAGATGCTTCAAAGGCTACATTCAAGGCGGCCGATTTTCCATAATTGCGCCTGAACTTAATTGCTTTTACTGCCGGATAAATCGTTTTGAGTTCTTCTATTACCTTCCAGGAATTGTCTGTACTGCCATCATCTACAAAAAGGATCTCATAGGTAAAGTTGTGATCAAACATCACTCTGGCGATCCATGCCGTAAGTTCGGGCAGTGACTCGTCTTCATTATATAAAGGGATAACAACAGAAATATCCATGCAGGTTTAAAATGGGCTAAAAATTACGTGCAAATTTTATCAATTAAAATGATAAAACCTGCACGTTGTATAATTTATGTCGGCACTTGCTGGTTATTCAACTGACGCAGGTACTTTTTTGAAGATGGCTGCCCCTACCAGACTGATGACCAATCCATAAACGGTAAAGGTGATGGCAGCGGTAAATCCAATCAGGATAGGCATGTAAGAACCCATTGACTTTACACTTCGTATGGCCTTGTCGTTATCACCTGCTTTTTCAATTGCAATATCCAGAATATGTTGCAAGGCCCCAGGATCCAGCACTTTATAATACAGGATCATTAGTAAACCGATAAACATTCCCGCTGTAGCGCTTACCCTGAATCCGGTAGAAAATGCCCGGCCAAAAGTAATGAAACCACCCAGAGCATCACGGTCCCTCGATTGGGCGTACATGATTGCAAGTATATATGGAACATAAGACAATACAGAACTGATCACCTTGGTAGCCATTGAGACATTCTCTTCCTGTGCCTCTATACCAAGTACCTTAAACAAAAAGATCAGGGCAATTGTATAAACGGCGAACGAAGCTGCAATCTGAAATGACAGTTTATTGGGACTGGTTTCTATTTCTTTAAGTTGTTGTTCCATAAATCAGTTAATCCTGTTTATTAAATTCAGTAATCAATGCATAAACTGAGGAATCAAATTCTTTGTCAGAACTGAATTCTTCCAGATCTGCGAATGCCTGTGCATTTGCTTTTGGCTGATTAAAGAAACTCATGAAAGGCACAAAAAGTTCTTCCATTTCTTCGCCGAGGTCAATCATACTTTTATGGCTGCAGATATCTTCAATACTACTATCGGCCAGTTGCTGATTGCTGATCAGGTCTTCGTAGATATGGAACTCGTCCTGGAACTCATCTTCTTCTACAAGAAGAAACTCTCTTAGAAAATCGCCTAGCTCTGGTTTAATTTCTTCATCATGACATTCGTTGATGTATAATAAAAGATTAAGGAGCTCAGTTCCGCGGTCAATTGTTTCTTCTTCAATATCTGCCCATTCATCCGTGTCCAGATAATCTTCCTCAAGTTTTTTCACGTCACTGGCAAAAAAATTGATCATCAGCAAATCAAAAAATACTTCTCTCAGCTCATCAAAAGCTGGAAATTCATCAAAAACCTCGTCAAATTCCTCAACTTTTTCCAGAAAACCAAGGTCTTTACTGAAAACGTCTACAAGTTCATGCTCCAGTTTTACCGAATCAATCGCTGAAAGTGCTGCAAATTTATCCAAGGAAGCGACAAGGGCGCTTTGTACTTTACTATCCATATACTTGAAATTGGTTGTTGTTATAAACGAGTTTGACCTTCCCGGTCAGGGTTTGATTTAATAAAGGGGTATTTCTTGACTTAGAGTAATTGTTACTGCTGGTATATTCCCATTTTTCTGTAAGGCTGAAAAGTGTAAAGTTAGCATTCTCCCCTACAGCGAGTACTGGTATGGTCAAGTTAAGCAACTTCCGGGGGTTGACCGCCAGTTTTTCTGCAATCTGTATAGCATCCAAACCAGCCTTAACCAATAATGGCAGTACTGTTTGCAAGGCTATGATACCATATGCAGCGATCTCAAATTCTACATCTTTAAACTCAGGCTCATGCGGACGGTGCTGAGAAGAAATGGCATCAATGGTACCATCTTTTAACCCCGCTATCAAAGCCTTATTGTCTGCCCTCCCGCGTAAAGGGGGTTTTACTTTATAATTGCTGTCAAAATCGTTGAGCAGTTCTTCTGTAAATACCAGGTGATGAGCGGCAACATCGCATGAAATCGGTACGCCATCTTTTTTGGCTTTCTTAACCAGTGCCACAGATCCGGCAGTAGAAATATTACTGATATGGACAGGGGCCTGATGGTAAGTTGCCAAAAAGATGTCTCTGGAGATATGCATCTCTTCTGCCAGGGCTGGCATACCTTTCATTCCAAGCAATACACTGGTTTTGCTCTCGTTGATCTGCGTTTTGCCGGCAATTGACTTGTTTTCAGGATAAACGATTAGTAAACCATTAATACCTTTTGCATATTGTAAGGCACGGCTCATAAACCCATCATCGCTAATTGGTTTTGTTCCGTCAGAAAAAGCTACGGCGCCCGCCTGCTGCATATCATACAACTCGGCCAATTCTTTACCTTCAAGTTCCCTGCTGATTGCCCCTACCGGATAAATGTCTACCAGGTTATTTTTGGCTTTGTTAATTATATATTCTACTTCGGCTTTAGAGTGCACAACTGGTTTGGTATGCGGTAACACCGCCAAACCAGTAAACCCTCCAGCCTGTGCAGCAGCACTGGCCGTTTTTATATCTTCTTTGGTCTCAAATCCCGGATCGCCGACAGAACAGTTCAGGTCGAAAAATCCCGGGGATAAAAAAGCACCCGCAGCATGCACAAGTTCTTCATTTTCCAGTGCTTTTAATGCGCTGCCAATCTCAACGATTTTTCCCTGTGCCACACGAACATCACATGTCTGTTGATTAAACTCGCTATTCGGATCGGCAATGGTTACGCCTGTGAGGAGAAGGTTCATGTTTTTATATTGTTTTTGTTAAAAAATCTGATCAATAATACTTCCACAGCTAAGAAAACAGCACACAAAACTAGACAAAGTTTCCATAACTCTGTGTGGTTATTTTGTATCGTCACTGCAGATAAACCGGCCCCGGTGTCAGAAATAGCCATTTTTTGTCCTTTAAAAAGCTGCTTAAGGGCCTGATCACTGGTGTAATGCATATCAGATTCCGCACGGCTGCCATTAAATGCATAGGATGCAATTAAAGATCCCGATTTCAGTAGCTCATAAAAGCCAGGTGAACGGATCTGGTCTGCTATATACAAGAGGCTTTGTCCTGGGGTTTGCCGCAGTTCGGGTATCACCTCGTGTTTACCAGCAATTAATCTCAATGATTCATTAGGGTTTAAATTTAGCGGCGATGTATACAAAAGATTGTGTTTACCGATGGTATAGTACAAAGGCTGCTCCTGCACGCTGGTCAAGGCAATTTTGTACATCAATGGAACAAACACCGGATGCTGGGGAAAGTTACTGTCTTCTGTTTTAAGGGATGTCGCAGAAAGGTAAACCTGCCCTGCGCCCATGCGGTACCTGGTAAAAAAAGGTTGAGGCCCTGGCAAACCCAAAATAGCCTCGCTGTTGCTCCTGCTGTTTTTGGCGTAAAGAAAATGTCGGTTAACTTTCGGAAGATCAAGTTTTGCAGGCACCTCTTCAAATACATCAGCAAACAAATTGCTCTTGAGGTCGATGCTGCTTACGTTTACCGTATCTTTTAAGAGAGACACTACCTGTGGTAATGCCATTTGCTGCAGCATTGCTGAAAATTCTGACGTGCCGGCATCAAGATCAGGGAAGATCAATACCGTGCCCCCATGTTGGATATAGGTCTTCAGCTGTTGCGCCAATCCGCTTGAAGGGCTTTTCAATCCTGACAGGATAATGAGCTTATACTCTGCAAAAGCAGAATACAATATATTTGTTTCAGGCATACTTGTCAGCCGGAAATAATTATCATGGCCAAATAAAGAACTGATATGCCGCTCGGTCGGATCACCGCTGATGTGCAATAGTTTTAATCCGGTGCTTACATTGAAAGTAAACTTCAGCTCATCGTCAAAAGTTAATGGGAAATCTTTAATACTTACCAACGCCTTTTGCCACCCTGAGGATAAACCACTAAAATTAAGTGTATCAGTTACCGATTTTCCTGCGGGGATGCTTAGTCTGGCAACCGCCCTTTGCTGGTTATTGACAACAAGCTTAAGCTGAATATCATTACCGGCTTCGGGCGAGTAATTGCGGAGCTTTACCACAAATTTCTCTTGCGCACCTGGCAAGTGTGCCGGAGACAGCGACCAAATACTGTCCACTGCTATATTAGGTAATGTATTTGCCTGTAGACGGACCAATGAAACTGGTTCTGCATCAGATTCAATTGCTTTTTTTCCAGTAAAGCTTTGCTGAAAATCAGACAGAATATAATTTGAACGGCTTCTTTGCCCTGCATCAGCTGCCCGCTGTCTGATAATTACCTGCTGTAAATTACGTTCAGCAGGGGATATTTTTACCAGGTCGATGAGGTTCAGCAGCTCTTCATAACCTTCAAAACGTTGATGACGACCTTCGAAATCATTAGTAGTTAATTGAAACCTGTCATTTGGCGAAAATTTCGCAGCAATTTCTTTCGCCCTGCGTTTCGCCTCATCAAGTAAAGTCCCTTCCTTGTTTACGGCTTCCATGCTGTAGGAATTATCAATATAAATACTGATCAGGTTGCCCGTATCTGGCCGGACTGCATTATCTGACGAAAGGTAAGGCCTTGAAAATGCAAGAACAAGAAATATAATTGCAAGTATCCTGCTAACAAGAACCAACAGGTTTTTGAGTTTTTCCCTGGATGAATTTTGCTCCTGTACTGCCTTTAAAAACTGCACATTACTGAAGTATACTTTTCTGAACCTGTGGAAATTAAATAGATGAATAAGGACAGGAATGGCTACCGCCAGCAGAAAAAAAAGAAAACCTGGGTAGAGGAAATTCATTAAAAACCAAAGGTAGATATTTTATCTGAATTTTTTCATTGCAATATACATTGCATCATCCAGATTATAAATATCATTGCGGTATTCTATCTTTCCGTTTTCTGTCCATGCAGTTTTATAATTAATAAATATGGCAACATTCTTTTTTGTGCCAAACCATTTAGGCTTAACCTGATAAACATTTACAGAATCAGCCTTTTTTGCCAGTCGCTTTTTGTATACTTCCATTTTGGTGGTATCAAGGGGCGGCAGGTTTACTTCCATCCTTAGCTGGTCATATTGGTATTTATTGTCTACCAGTTTTTCAGCAAACTCTAGTGGCCGCTCTACCCTAACGCAGCCATGGCTAATGGCGCGGACCGACTGGTTAAATGCCGACTTATTATTGGTATCATGCAGGTATATACTGGATCCATTGTCAAATATAAATTTGAATTTCCCCAATGCATTGCCATCACCAGAACCCTGTTTGAATTGAAAGGGCAGATGTTCACGTGAGTATTTTTTCCATTGAATGGTATCCGGATCGGCAACGGGCTGTCCTTTATAATACACTTTCATATTATTATTGGATAAATAATAGGGGTCACGTACAGCCTGATAATAGATTTCGTTCTGTGCAATACTTACTGGAATGTTCCACACTGGATTTACCTGTATTGAATTGAACTTGCTCAGCAGAATGGGTGTCTGGTGGTTTTTAGGTTTATCATCCAGTGAATGCGACTTCTGATAAATGGCCATTTTAGTTTCGTAGTCTTTTTCCCGCCTGCCCCCTACGCATACTTTCATATGGCTGATGGTATCCTGATTATTAAACCAGGTAAGTGTAAAATCAGGAATATTTACTTCTACGTATTCATCTCCGATTCCAGCAAATTTCCATCGCAACCTTTCCATATTGACAGCAATGGTTTTCATCAGCGCAGGATTGCTTTGCGGGTTTTGCTGCAGACTAACCAGTGTGTGCTTTAAAGTGGCGTAATTTTCGCCAGCTGGCTGATCTGCTTTTAATACCTCGACGATATTTTTGCTTTCGAGTACTTTGATCATGCTGGCATTATCAGGCCTAATAGTGGTGACGTAATATCTGTTGAGCACCTTGCGCGGGTTGATACTTCCATACCCCAGAAAGGTATCATATTTCAATAATGAAGAAGCACTGTACAACTCAAGGTCGGCAAGTACCGGGTATGCCTCATTAATGGAACGAAACTGGTGCGCAGATAATTTTGCCAATAGTTGATTTAGTTCCTGATACGCGAAAATACGCGGATTAAAACCATGTTCGGTACTACGGGATAAATAAGTTTTAAGTGAATCCAGCTGGCCGTTGATATAGAAACGACCGACCAGGCTGGTGCGGCGTTCCTGATCTGCATAATAACCACCAATAACTTTGGGATTGCTGAAACTGCCTTTCAGTGAGTCAAAATGGCGGTTAAACACGACATTGTACGCTGCAGTATCAAAATCTTTATATAACTTATCTTTAAAATGATCTGAAAGAATTACACCTATCTGTGGAGTGGTTTTGAACCAGTTACAGGACGACAGGAAGAGACAAAGGGATAATAACAGGAAAAATATCTTTTTCAAAACGCGCTTTATTTAGATATACTGCAGTTTTTATAGCAGGATATATAGACCTACTCAAATAAAATGCCATTAATTTTTTGATTTCTCAATTCTACCTGTATATTTGCAATACCTCAGTGTGCAACAGCATTATTGAATAGGGACAAAAAAATTATGAACAAACACTTGAACCATCACTTACATTTGCACCATCGCCAGTTGTGGCGATAGATATGTAATGTTTTGTACTTCAAAACTTGTTTCCGAATTATTTTCATGTTCCATTCAATAATTTCAATCAATTGAAAACACTAAAAATTGCTATCCAGAAATCTGGTAGACTAAACGAAAAATCTGTAGAAATTCTTAAAAATTGTGGTTTATCATTCGAAAACTACAAAAGTTCCCTGATATCAACTGTTACTAATTTTCCTCTGGAAATTCTGTTCCTGAGAGATGACGATATTCCTGAATATGTTCAAGATGGTATTGCCGATCTGGGTATTGTGGGTGAAAACGTAATTACAGAAGTAAATGCAGATGTAGAATACCTGCAAAAGCTGGGTTTCGGAAAGTGTACGCTAAAAATCGCTATTCCCAACGAAAGCGAGATTACTGATATTAATGGACTCGAAGGTAAGGCGATTGCTACATCCTATCCTGTTATTCTCGAAAAATATCTCAAAGAAAATAATGTAAATGCTGTAGTACGCACCATTTCGGGTTCGGTAGAAATTGGACCAGGACTTGGACTGAGTGACGCTATCTGCGATATCGTTTCTACTGGCGGGACTTTAAAAAGTAACGGACTGAAACCTTTCGCTGAGGTAATGAAATCTGAAGCTGTCCTTATTGGAAATAAAGGGATTGAACTCAATGAAGACGTAATTGAACTGTTACAGCGCATACGTTCTGTGCTCCGTGCAAAAGAAACGAAATATGTGGTCCTCAATGTAGCGAAGGCTAACCTTGAAAAAGTAGTAAGCCTGCTGCCAGGAGTTAAAAGCCCAACTATTGTTCCTCTGTTCGAACCAGACTGGGTTGCTGTCCATTCTGTAATTGCAGAACAGGATTTCTGGGAAAAAATCAACAGTTTGAAGGCCGCAGGTGCTGAAGGAATTGTTGTTATGCCGATTGAAAAAATCATTGCATAAACTACAAGTACCGTATTTTTACAATTTACAGTTAGCCATCGGTTAACATAAAATATAAGAAATTGAAAACCTACAGATATACTGATCTATCTAAACTTGATATTGACGATCTATGTTTGAGACAACTGTCCGATGACAATTCGATCACAGGTAGCGTAAAAGAAATCATTGCCCGCGTGAAAGAAGAAGGCGACAGCGCACTTTTTGATTATGCAAAAGCATTTGACAAGGTTACGCTCGACCAGCTTTTTATTGAAAAAGCGGAAATTGAAGAAATTGCAGCTACCATTCCCAACGAAGCTAAAAATGCAATTGACACGGCTTACGCCAACATCAAAAAATTCCATGCTGCACAGTTATATAAGGAAGCCACTGTAGAAACCATGCCTGGCGTTTCGTGTTGGAGGGAAGCAAGGGCAATTGAGCGCGTGGGTTTATACATACCTGGCGGATCGGCAGTCCTCCCAAGTACTTTTTTAATGCTGGGCATCCCGGCCATGCTAGCGGGCTGCAAAGAAATAGTAGTTTGTTCACCTCCTCAAAAAGATGGAAAAACAAACTGTTACCTTGCCTATTGTGCTGTAATATTAGGAATAAACAGAATTTACATGGTGGGCGGTGCCCAGGCAATAGCAGCTATGGCATTTGGCACAGAAACATTACCAAAAGTGTACAAGATTTTTGGTCCGGGAAACCGTTATGTAACCCAGGCCAAACAACTCGTGCTTGCTTCTGGAATGACAGCAATTGACATGCCTGCAGGCCCTTCGGAGGTTTTGGTTTTTGCTGATGAAACAGCCAATCCTGCCTTTGTAGCTTCTGATTTGCTGGCACAGGCAGAACACGGCGCAGACAGTCAGGCTATACTGGTATCAACTTCTGCAGAAATCATTGCAGCCACACTTGAGCAAGTTAATGTCCAGTTAGCGGTGCTTCCAAGAGAGGCCGTAGCGGCACAGGCCATAGCAAATTCTTATGCTATTCTTGTCGACGATAAGAGCCAGGCCATGGAGTTTAGTAATACCTATGCCCCAGAACACCTGATTCTGGCGACAGACAGGTTCCAGGAAATGATATCCGGCATTGTCAATGCAGGCTCGGTTTTCCTTGGAAATCTGACACCTGAAAGCGCAGGCGACTATGCCTCAGGAACCAATCACACTTTACCTACAAGTGGATTTGCAAAAGCCTATTCGGGCGTTTCTATAGACTCCTTTATTAAAAAAATAACTTTCCAGCACATCAGTCCTGGCGGCCTTGCTGCTATTGGGCCTGTTGTGGAAATATTGGCTGAAGCCGAAGGGCTTCAGGCACACAAAAATGCAATCACTATTCGTTTAAAATCATCAGATGGATATTAAGAACTTACAACGCGAAAACATTAAAAACCTTCGTCCCTACTCTACCGCAAGGGATGAATATAAAGGCCAGGCCAGTGTATTTTTAGATGCCAATGAAAACAGTTTTGGCTCTCCATTGCCAGAAAACTTTAACCGCTATCCTGATCCGCTACAACTTGACCTGAAGGATGCGATCAGCAAAATTAAAGGAGTGCCTATTGAAAATACCTTTTTAGGCAATGGAAGTGACGAAGCAATAGACCTTCTTTACAGATGTTTCTGTAACCCGGGAAAAGACAACGTAATTATCCTTCCGCCAACTTATGGTATGTATGAAGTTTCTGCAAATATCAATGATGTGGAAATACGCAAAGTAAATCTGTTGCCGAATTTCCAATTAGACCTGGACGGAATTGCTGAGGCAATTGATGAAAACACAAAACTTATTTTCATCTGCTCACCAAACAATCCTACTGGTAACTCTATTGTACGCACAGATATAGAAACTGTTCTCGCTAATTTTAAAGGGCTGGTGGTGATAGACGAAGCCTATATTAACTTCGCCAAGCAACATACGTTTATACAGGAATTGACTGAGTACCCTCACCTGGTGATCCTGCAAACTTTTTCAAAAGCCTGGGGCTTAGCTGGTCTACGTTTAGGGATGGCTTTTGCCTCAAGAACGGTAATTGACATTATGAATAAAGTAAAGGCGCCATATAATATCAGCCAGTCTACCCAGGACCTTGCCCTTGCCGCATTGCAGAATGTAGGCCAGGTAAATGAATGGATAAAGATTACTGTAGCCGAACGCGAATTGCTCAGCAAAGAACTGCTGGAAATTCCACAAGTAAAAAAAGTGTATCCCTCGGATGCAAATTTTGTACTTGCTGAAGTAGAAGATGCAGCCGGAACTTATGATGCGCTGGTGAACCAGGGAATCATTATCCGCGACCGCTCAAAGGTAACCTTATGTGATGGTTGCCTGCGGATTACGGTAGGAACACCACAAGAAAATACCATACTATTATCTGCCCTAAAATCGTTAAAATATTAAGATGAAGAAGATACTTTTTATAGATCGCGACGGTACCTTGATCACTGAACCGGAAGACGAGCAAATTGACTCCTTTGCCAAGTTGCAGTTTTATCCTAAATCATTATACTATCTGGCTAAAATTGCCGCGGAACTGGATTTTGATCTGGTAATGGTCACCAATCAGGATGGACTTGGCACCGATTCGCATCCGGAACTGAATTTCTGGCCGGTACATAACTTTATACTGGATACGTTTGCTGGTGAAGGCGTGGTTTTTTCTGAGGTGATTATTGACAAAACTTTTGCGCATGAGAATGCCATTACGCGTAAGCCAAATACAGGTTTGCTGCAGCATTTTCTAACAGGAGAGTACGATCTGGCTAATTCTTATGTAATAGGCGACCGCATCAATGACGTAATACTGGCAAAAAACCTGGGTGCAAAAGCAATATGGTTGAGAAACAACGACCTCCTGGGTGCGAATGAAATTCTGGATAAAGCAGAAACACTGGCTGAATTTATTGCTTTGGAAACACAGCATTGGGTAGATATTTATACCTTCCTTAAAGCGGGCAGCAGACAGTTTCACCACGTGAGAAAAACAAACGAAACAGATATAGAAATTAGTATTGATCTTGATGGAACCGGAAAAGGGGAAATCAGTACAGGCCTCAATTTCTTTGACCATATGCTCGATCAGATTGCCCGTCATGGCGGAATAGATCTGAAAGTGATTGCAAAAGGCGACCTGCATATTGATGAACACCATACCGTTGAAGATACCGGTATTGCGCTTGGTGAAGCATTTGCAAAAGCATTGGGCAATAAACTGGGAATTGAAAGGTATGGTTTCTGCCTGCCAATGGACGATTGCCTGGCACAGGCAGCCATCGATTTTGGAGGACGTAACTGGATTGTTTGGGATGCCGAATTCAAAAGGGAAAGAGTTGGTGATGTACCTACTGAAATGTTCTACCACTTCTTTAAATCTTTCAGTGACGCTGCAAAATGTAACCTGAATATAAAAGCAGAAGGAGATAACGAACATCACAAAATTGAGAGTATATTTAAGGCATTTGCAAAAGCTATCAAAATGTCTATCAAAAGAGATGCAGAAAAGCTAGTTTTACCAAGTACCAAAGGATTGTTATAAAATGATAGGAATCGTTAATTACGGAGCAGGCAACATCTTCTCGCTTACATCTGCACTGACAAGAGTAGGAATAGCGTATGGAATGATCAATGAAGAGGCTGAATTTGACCTCTATTCACATATCATTATCCCGGGCGTTGGCCATGCGGGCGCAGCAATGGAAAAACTGAACCAAAGCGGACTGGTTGAAAAAATCAGGTCCCTCACCAAACCTGTACTGGGTATTTGCGTGGGAATGCAATTGCTGACTGACCATTCTGAAGAAGGCGATGCACAATTAACGAATATCATTCCTCTGCAAACTAAACTCTTTGATAAAGAGCTGAATATTAAGATCCCTCACATGGGATGGAATAATATCCGGATTCAAAACAATTTATTGTTCGAAGGTGTTGAAAATCAGTCACAATTTTACTTTGTGCATTCGTACTTTATTGAATATAACGCTACTTTTGGCATTGCAACTGCTGATTACGGATTAGAGTTTTCGGCCGCTATTCAGAAAGACAATTTTTATGGGGTACAGTTCCATCCCGAGAAGTCCGGTGCCGCCGGAGAACGGTTATTAAAGAATTTTTCAAACTTAAAATAAGAAGATGTACATTATTCCCGCTATAGATATTTTAGATGGTAAGGTTGTCCGGTTACGAGAAGGCGACTACAATCAGAAAACAGTATACGAAGTGTCGATCGCCGAAATGATCGAAACTTATCGGTCTAACGGTACAGAATTCATTCACATCATTGACCTTAACGGTGCCAAGGGCGATTTCAGCAACCAGGATGAACTTTTCGAAATTATCCATAAGACAGACATGCGCGTTCAGTACGGCGGCGGGATACGTACAATTGAGCAGGTAACCAGACTTCTGGATGCAGGTATCCACAGGGTGATTGTTGGTACGCAAGCGATCACTAATCCGGATTTTCTTGCTGAACTGAGTAAAGAAGTAGGTAAGAAATATGATTACGCCAATCGTATTGTAATTGCTATTGATGTACTGGACGAGGTAATTAAATACTCCGGATGGATGGAAAGCTCGCCAATTAAACTGATGGATTACGTTGATAAATGTCTTCAATTGGGCTTTTTCAGGTTTCTTTGTACAGATATCAACAAAGACGGAAAACTAGGCGGAGCTGCAGTGGAACTTTACAAAAAGTTGCTGGAACACTCACCCTTTATCAAACTGATTGCTTCTGGAGGTGTAAGTTCAATGGAAGATATCAAGGAACTGGCAAAACTGGAAGTGAGATCTGTAGTGGTTGGAAAAGCAATTTATGAAAACCGCATCACAATTGACGAGATCAAAGAATGGAACCTTAGGGCTTTAACTTCCCTCTAGTTCATGTTAAGCAAACGTATAATCCCATGTCTTGACGTTAAAGACGGCAGGACAGTAAAAGGTGTAAATTTTGTAGACCTCAAAGATGCAGGTGACCCCGTAGAACTCGCCTGGCAATATGCGCAGCAGGGAGCAGATGAATTGGTCTTTCTTGATATTACTGCCACCAACGAACGTCGTAAAACGATGATCGAAATGGTAAAATCAGTAGCCAGACAACTTAACATTCCTTTTACCATTGGTGGCGGCATTACAGAAATTGCTGATGCAGAAGCCTTATTGAATGCTGGTGCTGATAAAATTAGCATCAACTCGGCAGCGGTAAAAAATCCGCAGCTGATTGCAGACCTTGCCAAAGTATTTGGGGTACAGTTTGTTGTAGTGGCCGTTGATACCAAGCTGGTAGGCGGTAAAAATATGGTACACTTAAACGGTGGCCGCCTGATTACAGAACTGGAAACAGAAGACTGGATTAAAAGGGCCGAAGACCTTGGAGCGGGAGAAATCCTGCTGACATCGATGGACCATGATGGTACAAAGCAGGGTTTCGACTGCAACCTGTTACAAACAATCAGTCAGATGATTAACATACCTGTAATTGCCTCTGGCGGTGCGGGAACAATTGAACACTTCACGGAAGTTTTTACAACTACTGGAGTAGACGCAGCATTGGCGGCATCCGTATTTCATTTTGGTGAAATCCCTATTCCTGTGCTAAAAAACGAATTAAAAAAACACAACATACCAGTAAGGTTATGAATATAGATTTTGAAAAAACCAATGGCCTTGTTCCTGTAATTATTCAGGACGCACAGACATTGGAGGTGCTGATGCTGGGTTACATGAACCAGGAAGCATGGACTAAAACCCAAAACGAGGGAAAGGTGACCTTTTACTCGCGTTCTAAGAACCGCTTATGGACCAAAGGTGAAGAAAGCGGGAACTTCCTTTATGTGAAAGAAACGCATATTGACTGTGATAACGATACTATTCTAATTAAAGCTACCCCGGTAGGCCCAACCTGTCACACAGGCAGCAGAAGCTGTTTCAAAACAAATTTCAACCAGAATTTTATCTTTGAACTGGAAAAAATTATTGGCGACAGGTATGATAATCCTAGCGAGGAGTCTTATGTAAATAAACTCCGCAAAAAAGGCCTCAACAAGATTGCACAAAAAGTTGGTGAAGAAGGCGTGGAAACTGTGATTGCCGCCCTCAATGAAACCGATGTTGATTTTGTGAACGAGAGTTCGGACCTGATATTCCACCTGCTGGTATTATTAAGGGAAAAAGGAAAAACACTTGCTGACATAGGTGTAAACCTTGAAGGCAGGCACCGTTAGTTTCAGAAAATCATTGGATTGTAGCTTAACCATATCTTATGCTCAAACATCTCAGATCTCTCAGCGGCCATCAAAACCCTATATATGCGCTGGCAAACTCAGGTAAGGAAGGATTCTTTTTTACTGGTGGAAATGACAAAGGCGTAGTAGAGTGGTCGCTGGAAAAAATGAGTTTTTTAAAGGTACTGATGCCGGTAAAAAGCTCAGTTTACAGTTTACATTTCTACAACGGTCAGCTTTTTGTTGGTCAGCGTAGTGGTGAACTCGATATCTTTGATCTAAAGGAGCAGCGGCTGATTGCAACAATACAGGCGCACGACAAGCCGGTATTTGATATTCTCGTCATCCCCTCGAAACGGGAACTCCTCACAGCTAGTGAAGATGGTACAGTAGGCGTATGGTCGCTCACTGACCAGTCATTGTTATACCGTATACCAGTTGCTTCAGATACGGTTAGAACTATGGCGCTAAGCTCCAGCGGGCAACATATTGCATTTGGATGTAAAGACAATTTGATACGAATTTACAACGTGGGCGACTATAGTCTACTGCATGTGCTGGACAAACATACACTACCTGTAACAGCCGTTCAATATTCACCGGATGGAAAATACCTGGTTACTGGAAGCCGGGACGCTCAGTTAAATTTCTGGTCGCTTCCGGATTATGATTTTCAGCATACGATCCCTGCACATCTTTACGGCATCTACGGGATAGCCTTCCATCCTTCACTCCCCTACTTTGTTACAGCAAGTCAGGACAAAAGCATCAAATTATGGGGCGCAGAAGACCTAAAATTGTACAAAATCCTTAGTCTGGAAAAGGGTACGCATGGCCATACTCACTCTATCAATAAGTTGGTCTGGACTGCTGATGGAAAGAATTTGATCACCACCGGCGATGATAAACTGGTAATGATCTGGGGTTGGGAATAAATTTCTAAAAAAACCTTTTGATGATGCGCAACTGATGGGTATAACGCCCCAGTTCATGATTATAGATCCCCTGATCATCAATTGGATCGATCCTTACCCTACCGGATGCATGGATAATCTGACTACTATTGAGCATAATACCAACATGCACGATCCTACCATCAGTATTATCAAAGAAGGCGAGATCCCCTGGTTGTACTTCAGGCAGAAAATTGACTGTTTTTCCCTGTTCTGCCTGTTGTGAAGCATCCCTTTTGATCGGTATACCTGACAGCTTGTAAACTGTTTGTGAAAATCCTGAGCAGTCAATCCCAAAAATTGTCCTTCCACCCCACATATAAGGTGCATTTAAATAGAACATGGCAAATTTGATAATCGTTTCTGAAGATGCAGGAACAATGATTTGCGGGTTAAACAGCACTTTAAACTGTTGAGCACCCAACCTGCACACACTTTCGGCAAATTTGGGCAGGGAAGTACCAGCTGGCAGGTAATAGTGGCTACCATCATCAGCGCTGATTGTATTGGTTACCTCTAAAGGGGCCAAAACTGTAAAATTAAGGTATTCCTGCCAGGCTTCTTCAGTAACCACAGTCAACTGTTTGAAATCTGCCCAGCCTTCATAGCCATCGTATGCGTTACGGATATACCACCAGGGCCCTGCCTGCTCCAGTATTTCCACTGCATCTCCAAAGAATAACTGCGTACTGATTTCTGCCTTGTCTGAAGCCGTCACCCTGACCGGAGAAATGGCTACCCTGCAAATTGCGAATTTTTGTTCCATACTTTAATATCGAAGCCCTAAAATAATGATCCCGAACTAATAAACGTCATTTTAAACATTTGATTCATAAAATTGTTAATTTAGTACAATATATTAATGCGATAACTATGAAGTTCACGAGGATTTTAATTGCCGTAGACAATAGTACCTGCGCTGAAAAAGCAGCAAAATCAGGTTACGAACTGGCTAAAACATATGATGCAGAGGTTGCGTTAGTCAATATTATTGAGCCTGTTCCGGCTACAATTAACCAGGACCTTACTCTTGCCCCGGTTTTCCTGGAAACATATGATAATAGTGAAGAACATAGCCACGTACTGCTTGCTGAAATAGAGAAAACTTATGGATTTGGTGTTAAGACCACCTACCTCAGTGTAGTTGACAGTACTGCGCACGGTATTATCAATCAGGCAGAAGAATGGGCTGCCGATCTGATCGTCATCGGAACCTATGGCCGCACCGGTCTATATCACTTCCTTATGGGAAGCGTGGCAGAACATGTAGCCAGGAAATCCGCATGCCCGGTGCTGATCATTCCAAATAAAGCTGACGTATAAAAAAATGGATATATAACAAAAAAGGACGCATATGCGTCCTTTTTTGTTATATATCATAGCGCAAGGACTATCCTTCCTGATGTAACCAGGCCTTTTTCTTTAATAATTCTTCTTCCGTTTCACGTATATCTTCATCATCCACACAACAATCCACCGGACATACAGCTGCACACTGTGGTTCATCATGAAATCCCTTGCATTCAGTACACTTGTCTGAAACAATATAATATACCTCATCAGAGATTGCTTCCTGTGAGGAGCCTGCATCCACTTCTTGATCACCGAAATCGATAATACCACTCAGGTTGGTACCATCTGAAAACCGCCAGGCTGTGCCTGCATCATAAATTGCATTATTCGGGCATTCAGGCTCACATGCTCCGCAATTAATACATTCGTCTGTTATTTTAATAGCCATGTCTTCGTATAAATCTATTTGCTAAAGTTACCTTTGCCATGCAAATATAACATTTATACTTTAAAATCTTCCCAAACATGCCAACCCTTACCGTTGAAAAGTTAATTATTGCATTTCATAAACTAAGTATTTTCATGAACTGCCCTGATGACAAATTCAATAGCATAATCGATTCAGCACCGAACCACAATGCCTGGTTCCAGCCGGAAGAAGTGAAACGCTCGTTAAGCTCCTTCAGCGAAATGCTTAACCACCAGGCCCTGGACAAATGGTTTCAGGAAATCAGGCTTAATCCATCACCGAAACGCATCGGAATGATTTTGGCCGGAAATATCCCAATGGTTGGATTTCATGATATACTTTGTGTACTGGCCACCGGAAATATTGCTGTAATTAAACTATCCTCATCTGATGGACAGCTACTGCCTGCCCTGCTGAAACAACTGATATCCTTTGAACCTCTTCTTGCTGACCAAATTGTTTATGCTGAGAGATTAAAGGATTTCGATGCGATTATCGCAACTGGCAGCAACAATTCATCAAGATATTTTGATTATTATTTTGGTAAGGTTCCAAATATCATCAGAAAAAACAGGAACAGTATTGCTGTATTGGACGGCAGGGAAAGTACCAATGATATCGCATTGCTGGGACATGATATATTTGATTATTTTGGTTTGGGATGCCGGAACGTGTCAAAAATATACATACCTGAAGGATACGAAATCAAGAATTTCTTTGAGCCCCTTGAAAAATTCAGTCCGATCATCAACCATTTCAAATACAACAACAACTACGATTATAACAAATCAATATACCTTGTAAATTCGGAACCGCATTTCGATAACGGCTTTCTGCTGCTTAAAGAAGACACAGGATTATCATCTCCTCTTGCCGTACTTTATTACGAATCTTATCAAAAACTGGATGATTTAAATGCCAGACTTGTGCCGGTACAGGAAAATATTCAATGTATAGTTACGCACGCGCCCCTTCAAATGGAAAGTAGTATGGTAACATTTGGTCAGAGCCAGCATCCGGCCTTATGGGATTATGCAGATAATGTGAATACCATTAAATTCCTGAATGACCTTATTGTGTAAAGAGATGCAACTATTCCCCTCGCGGTATCTTTACATCCTTTCTTATTTCTCAGTTTGAAACACTATTTTTGAACAAAATGTATGTAATCAAAGTTAAAGGCATTGCCAAGATACCCGACTATGTTCAACTCAGGGACGACAAGTTCACCCTGCTGGCATATTTCAGGGTAGACCGTCCAGACAAATCATTGGATAAGTTGGGCCTGGGAGACAAACTGCCATATATTATGGACCTGGTAAAAGACTTACCATTTGGTCAGATTGCAAAATTAGATATTTAAGACATGACAGGAAACGCAGTTATCAATTTAAAGAACGTAGATGTATTTCAACAGAAACACCTGGTATTATCCGATGTAAACCTCAATATAGATAAAGGTGAATTTGTATTCCTGATTGGACAAACCGGATCAGGAAAAAGCAGTTTGCTGAAAATTATCTATGGCGATCTTCATATTGGTAATGGAGAAGGGCAGATTGCCGGTTTTGATTTAAAGAAACTTGCAGAAAGGGATGTACCCTATTTACGCAGAAAACTTGGGATTGTTTTTCAGGATTTCCAGTTACTGACAGACCGTACCATTGAAAAAAACCTGGATTTTGTATTGAAAGCCACAGGCTGGAAAGATAAAAAGCTAATTGATGAACGTGTAAAGGACGTACTCGAAAAAGTGGGCCTGCGTTCGAAAATCAGAAAAATGCCCCATGAACTTTCTGGCGGAGAGCAGCAGCGTGTAGTAATTGCACGCTCATTATTGAATAACCCAGACATTATCCTTGCCGATGAACCTACGGGCAATCTGGATCCGGATACTTCTGAGGAAATCGTAATGCTGTTAAAACAAATTAGCCAAAGCGGTACAGCTGTGTTGATGGCAACCCATGATTATCATATTATCCGTACAATGCCTTCACGGATTATCAAATGTGAGAGTGGTGTAGTGCACCAGGATGCTACAATAAATTAATAATAAATCTGACAAAATTTTGCTTTTCGGACATTCCGTGTAGTGTTGCTCAATCAAAACTGACAGCATGGCTGATATATTCCATTGGCAAACATTTTGACTTTATACACGAAAATTCTACTATACCATGTTTAGCAAGAAGAGACCAAACGATACAGAAAATCCAAATACGGAAAACACTGCTGAAGAGCAGTTAAACAATCAGCAATACGATGACGCGGGTGCGGCAACTGAAGAAACAGTAACAGAGCCTGCAGAGGAGATTTCTGCTGAAGAGAAGTTAAAATTGGAAAATGCAGCGCTGAATGATAAATATCTTCGCCTTTTTGCTGAATTTGATAACTTTAAAAGACGTACACAAAAGGAACGTGTTGAGCTTTTACAAACAGCAGGCAAGGATGTGATTATTTCCATGCTGCCTGTTCTGGACGATTTCGACCGCGCAAACAAAGCCACTGAAAATGCTACTGATATCAATGCCATCCGTGAGGGTGTACAATTGGTACACAGCAAACTGAAAGGAATTTTAGTTCAGAAAGGCCTGAAAGAAATGGAAAGTATCAACACCGCTTTTGATACAGATCTTCACGAAGCTATCACAAAAATTCCTGCACCAACAGACGATCTGAAAGGCAAGGTTATAGACGAATTAGAAAAGGGATATACTTTAAATGACAAAGTGATACGCTTTGCAAAAGTTGTTGTAGGTAGTTAATTATGAGCAAAAGAGATTATTATGATATCCTTGGCGTAGGTAAGAGTTCTTCACCCGAAGAAATTAAAAAAGCTTACAGAAAACTCGCCATAAAATACCATCCGGATAAAAATCCTGATGACCACACTGCGGAGGATAAATTTAAAGAAGCTGCTGAAGCTTATGAGATCCTGAGCAATCCGGAGAAGAAGCAGCGTTACGACCATTATGGTCATGCAGGCGTTGGTGGCGCTTCAGGTGGAGGTGGTGGCTACGGCGGTGGCGGCATGAACATGGAAGATATCTTCAGCCAGTTTGGCGATATCTTTGGCGGCGGCGGTGGCGGCGGAAGTCCTTTTGAAAGCTTTTTCGGCGGGCAACAATCGCGTGGCGGTAGTGGACGGCGTGTAGCAAAAGGATCTAACCTTCGTATTAAGGTTAAACTTACTCTTGAAGAAATCGCGCATGGCGCAGAGAAAAAAATAAAGGTTAATAAACAGATTGTTTGTAAAACCTGTGACGGTAGTGGGGCTAAAGACAAATCGTCCATCAGCACTTGCAAAACATGTGGTGGAAGCGGTTCTGTACGTAGGGTAACCAATACAATCCTTGGACAGATGCAAACTACCTCTACCTGCCCTACCTGTAACGGGTCAGGAAGTCAGATAACATCTAAATGTAACTCCTGCCATGGTGAAGGAACGGTTCGTGGTGAAGAAACAATCTCGATCAATATCCCTGCCGGTGTAAGTGATGGAATGCAGTTGAGCATGAGCGGAAAAGGAAATGCGGCACCTAACGGTGGTATTCCGGGTGACCTGATCATTCTGATTGAGGAAATACCTCATGAAACATTGAAACGTGAAGGCAACAATGTAGTTTATGACCTGCACCTAAGTATTATTGATGCAGCCCTGGGCTATAGTGCAGAAGTGCCTACAATTGACGGAAAAGCTAAAATTAAGATTGAACCTGGAACGCAAAGCGGCAAGTTATTAAGACTTAAAGCTAAAGGTATTCCTGAAGTGAATTCTTACCACCGCGGCGACCAGATTATCCATGTAAATATCTGGACACCGAAAGCATTGAGCAGTGAAGAACGCAGTATGCTGGAAAAACTTAGGGAGTCGCCTAATTTTAAACCCCAACCAGGCAAAAATGACAAGAGCTTCTTTGAAAAAATGAAAGAATATTTTGAATAACTGATAAATCAAAAGCCACCCGCAAGGTGGCTTTTTTTATACCAAAACATTAAATTGCTATTGTTGTTGTGCTGTAAACCAATTATGGAAAAACTTCAACAAAGCATCTATATTTTATTATTCCTTTTCCTGAGTTTCGCAGGACTTTATTTTGCAGCAGAATTTCTTATTCCAATTGCACTGGCTTCTGTTTTTGCCATGTTATTTATTCGCTTTGCCAATTGGCTCGAAAGTAAAGGCATGAGCCGAGGGATCGCTGCCTTGCTTTGTATGTTCACATTTGTAACCGCAATTGCCCTGGTTGTATTTCTGCTCTCCTGGCAGCTCAGCGGCCTTACGGAGAATATAGATGAGATGAAGCAGCGTGTAGTGAATGTATTTACCGAGTTGCAATACTGGCTACACCAAAAAATTGGAATTACCAAAAATCAGCAGAATGCACTGGTTAAAGAACAAAGCCAGGGAGCCGGTGGCGGTGCGGGTTCAATGCTTGCTGCCTTTGCTGGCGGGGTAATGGGAATCATGGTGAACACCATTCTTGTCCTGGTATATATGTTTCTGTTTATTGTTTACCGTTCACATATTAAAAAATTCATTCTCAAACTTGTACCTCGTGATGATAAAAATGAAGCTGCAGGAGTAGTGCACGAGACAGGAAAAGTAGCACAGCAATATCTCAGCGGGTTGGGTGCCATGATTGCTATGTTATGGGTAATGTACGGAATAGGATTTAGTGTAGTTGGTGTAGAAAGCGCCATTTTCTTCGCAGTACTCTGCGGTATTCTGGAGGTTATTCCATTTGTTGGTAACCTGACAGGGACCTGCGTAACACTGCTGGCAGCTGTAGCACAGGGTGGCGACAGCAAAATGATCATAGGGGTTTTAATTACTTATGCTATTGTACAGTTCGTTCAAACTTACATTATTGAACCACTGGTAGTTGGACAACAGGTAAATATTAATCCGCTTTTTACAATTCTGGTAATTGTACTCGGCGAGATGGTTTGGGGCATTGCTGGTATGATACTCGCCATCCCCTTGCTTGGGATTGTTAAAATTATATGCGACCATGTTCCTGAACTTCAGCCCTATGGGTTTTTAATCGGGACAGAAAAGGAAAAAACCCGGAAAACAGGATTTATCGATAAAATAAAACATATTTTAGGCAAATCCTGATAAAATTATTCCTGCATGTAACATTTTAAATTTTTAACAGACTAACATAGAACTAAACAACTAAAACTGATTCTATGTTAAGCGTTAACAATATTGTAAAACAATATGCAACGCACCGAGCCCTTGACGATGTAAGTCTGCAGGTCGAGCAGGGCAAAATATTCGGGCTCCTTGGTCCGAATGGTGCTGGCAAAACTTCCCTGATCAGGATTATAACACAGATCACAGCACCAGACAGCGGGGAAATCATTTTTAATGGGCAGCGTTTAAATTCAAACCATATTTCACGAATAGGATATCTACCGGAAGAGCGCGGTTTATATAAAAAAATGGAAATTGGCGAGCAGGTACTATATCTTGCCAAGCTAAAAGGTATGAGTACTGCCGAAGCGGTCAAAAGGGTCAAATACTGGTTTGAGAAATTGGAAATGGGAAGCTGGTGGAACAAAAAAGTTGAAGACCTGAGCAAGGGGATGCAACAAAAGGTTCAGTTTGTGGCTACTGTGCTGCACCAGCCCGAACTCATCATTCTTGATGAACCATTCTCCGGATTCGACCCGGTAAATGCTGAAATCATTAAGAACGAAATTCTTGAACTCAACAAACAAGGAGCTACGTTCATTTTTTCCACCCATCGTATGGAATCTGTAGAGGAACTGTGTGACAGCATTGCGTTAATCCACCATTCTAAAAAGATACTGGATGGACCAGTCGCCGAAATTAAGGAGCGCTACCGCAACCAAACTTATTGGGTAGAATATGAGGGCCAGTTTGATACCAGCAGCAGAACGGATCTGTTTAAGGTACTTCAGCGGGACATAAAAAACGGAAAAACTACACTCAAAGTCCAGTTGGCAGAAGGACAAAACGCCAACAAACTCCTGGCCGTCCTACTGCCCGCAGTTAACATTCATCGTTTGGATGAGGTAATTCCATCAATGAATGACATTTTTATTGATCAGGTTAAAACTAAAGCATAAGAAAGATGAACAAAACACTACTTATCATCCAACGGGAATACCTTTCCAGGGTAAAGAAAAAATCATTTATTGTAATGACCATTCTTACCCCGGTAATTTTCGCTGCTTTTTATGGAATAATGATCTATTTCTCCATTCAGGGTATTAAGGGAACAACAAATAAAATTGCGGTTGTTAGCACCAATAAGACACTTACCGGGCAGCTGAAGCCCTCGCGTAGTACATCTTATGTTTATGTGAAAAGTTCACTTTCCGAGATGAAGCAAAGACTGAAGAAAACTGACTACGATTATATCCTTTATTTACCTGAATTTCCGCTTAATGCTCCTGCAGGAATACAACTATTGGGTACCAAGCAGGCTGGCCTCAGTTTGAGTTCCGCCATATCAGGTGACCTTGAAAACTTAATCCGTAATCAAAAGCTGGAAGAAAGTGGTATAGCACAACAAGATTTGGACAAACTCAATTCTGATGTGGACATAGACACTAAAAAAATAGGAGAAGCTGGTCAGGAACAAGATTCAAGCGCAGGTGCAAGTACAGCCATAGCCTATATTTCGGGTATTTTAATGTTCATGTTTATTCTGCTATACGGGATACAGGTAATGCGCGGGGTAATTGAAGAAAAGACAAACCGGATTATTGAGATCATGATTTCATCGGTAAAGCCCTTCCAGCTAATGATGGGCAAAATTATTGGAATAGCCCTGGTGGGTCTTACTCAATTTATTCTTTGGATTGCATTTACAGCGATCATTTCAACGGCAGTGGTAAAGTTCTATATCAGTAAGACTACGCCCAATACTACTGTAACCACGGCCTCGGCGGAGAAAACAAATGAGAACAAACTGTTGAAAGAAGCCGCGGAAAAAAGCCCGTTAGGCAATATCCAGAAGAGCATCGCCAATCTTGATGTGACAAAGATAGTGAGCATATTTACTTTCTTCTTTCTCGGCGGATACCTGTTTTATAGTGCCTTTTATGCGGCTATCGGGGCAGCTGTAGACAATGAGACAGAAACTCAGCAGTTCATGTTCCCTGTTATGATGCCACTATTATTGGGATATTCTCTGTCGCTAAGTGTAGTAACCAACGATCCTTATGGCAGCATGGCTTTCTGGCTTTCGATCATACCTTTCACCTCCCCCATCGCAATGATGGTGAGATTACCTTACGGAGTACCCGACTGGCAACTGGCCTTGTCAATGGGCCTGCTGGTAATCGGATTTATTGGTACGGTTTGGGTTGCTTCAAGAATTTACAGGGTGGGTATCTTAATGTATGGAAAGAAAACCAGTTTGAAAGAAATGATCAAATGGTTTACTTATAAGAATTAAATATCTTTGCCTAAAAAAAGTATGAAAGCAGCGGTTATAGATTTAGGCACAAATACTTTTCACCTGATTATCGCAGAGATATCTGCATCCGGCGTGGAAGTTATCTATAAAACCAATGTACCAGTGAGGCTCGGTGAAGGCCGTATCAATGAAAACCTGATCATTCCTTCAGCGTTTGAGCGTGGAATTGATACGCTCAAGAAATTCAGGAGAACTATTGATACACATGAGGTAAGTATAGTAAGGGCAATAGCAACCTCTGCAGTGCGCAGCGCGGCCAATGGAGCGGACTTTGTTGCCGCGGCGGACAATAGAGCTGGAATTAGTATTGAAGTGATCAGTGGGGAACAAGAGGCCGGCTATATATTTAATGGGGTAAAGGCAACGGGAGTAATCCGGGACACCTCACTTATTGTAGATATTGGAGGGGGAAGTACCGAATTTATCATCTGTAATTCCAATGGACAACTATGGAAGAAAAGTTACAATATAGGAGCCGCAAGATTAATGCAGGCATATTCCCATTCAGACCCTATTAGCAAAAACGACCAAGCGGACATCAATCAGCGTCTTGATAGTGAGTTGGCCGACCTCAAAGCGGCCTGCGCCATTCACCAGCCAAAACTTCTGGTAGGCTCGGCCGGCGCATTTGAAACATTCGCGGCAATGCTGCTTGATAAAGTAGACGTAAAGGCTATTAGTTTCGCGGAATTAGACATCAATCAATATAAACAGCTTTCAGCGGATCTCATCCTTTCTACCCATGCGCAGCGCGAAGTAATGCCGTACCTGATTTCGCTACGGGTAGATATGATTGTAATTGCAGCTCTAATAACCAATTATATCCTTGAAACCTGTGGACTGCAAGCTATGGCATTATCAACATATGATCTCAAAATGGGTGTGCTCCAGCTGATAAAGGAAGATCAGAAATTCGAAAGTGCTACATAAAGTTTTTCAGTAGGTAAGCCCATTACATTAGTATAAGACCCGGCGATCTTCTCCACCGCAATAAAGCCCAACCAGTCTTGTATTCCATAAGAACCAGCTTTGTCAAAAGGGTGGTAGTTTTGAACGTAGTGAACAATTTCCTCGTCACTTATTTTCCTGAACCAGACATCAGTCACATCATAAAAGGTTTCCAGCTTATTCAGATGCGCCAGGCTTACTCCTGTATACACCTGATGAACCGTACCTGATAATTTGCCCAGCATTTTAATAGCGTCAGCTGCATTGGCCGGTTTCCCCATAATTTCTCCATGGTAAGCAACAATCGTATCGGCTGTTATCACAAGGTTTTCTGAACGTTCATGGGCAAATGCGACAGCCTTTTTTTCAGCAATATAACACGCAATTTCTGAAGGGGGTAATTCTTCAGGGTAACTCTCATCTACATCTTTGAGTAACACATTAAAATTGATCCCCATGGCCTGCAGTAATTCTTGTCGGCGTGGTGACTTAGATGCCAGTATGAATGGAAGTGTCTGTTTATACATTGCGCTAAAATAATAAAAGCGGCCATAAGCCGCTTCTTTATTTCACAATAAGTTTCCTTAGTTATTTCCGCGTCCGCCCATTCTTTTCTGCATAGCAGCTTTTCTTTCTTCCTGATAAGCAGCAAATGTTTTTTTCTGATCTTCAGTCAGAACAGCATTAATTTTTGCATTACTTTCCTGCATATTGGCCATCATTTTAGTACGTGCCGCTTTTCTGTCTTCACCTGCCTCTTCACGGGTTTTGGCCATCGCTGCATTTTGATCTAAAAGAATGGATTTAACTTTAGTCTGCTGGTCAACTGTCAAAGCCAACTTTTCTGTAAGCTGAGTAGTCATTTTAGTTGCTCTTTCTTCTGGTGTACCCATTGTACGGCCACCTTGCGCATTTGCAAATGTTACTACACTGAATAACATACTGCAGATCATTAATAATTTTTTCATGTGTGTTTCTATTTAATGGTTTTTGAGTCGGCCAACCCTTAATAAATATAACCAGCTCTATTGTTCGTTTGGTAGAATAGAGTGGAAAAGCCAATGAAGGTTTAAACCATTAAAAATTATTTACTGGAATCTACAGCAGAAGGACTGTTGTCGGACCAACGTTGCTGTACTTTTAATACTTTCTCAATCACGTCCCGAACGGCAGTCTTGCCACCGTTAAAAGGTGAGATATACTTGCAAATGGCCTTGATGTCATTGGATGCATCAGCAGGACATGTTGCTATACCAACCAAATTAAGCACATGCAGATCGGGGATATCATCGCCCATGTACAATACTTCTCCAACGCTTATCTGATTGTTATCCAGGTATTCGTTAAAAACAGCAACTTTATCTGAAACCCCCAGATATATGTCTGGTATGCCCAGATTTTTGAACCGTTTTTCCATGGCCTGACCTATACCGCCCGAGATGATGCATACATGGTATCCTTTTTTAACAGCAAGCTGTAAGGCATAACCGTCTTTAATATTAAACGTCCTTAAGAGCTCACCAGATTCTGAAGCCAGCACATCGCCGGTTGTTAACACACCGTCAACATCAAAAATAAATGTGGTAATCTCTTTAAGCTGTTCCAGCAACAGTGGTAAGGGAGCATTTTCTGGCATAATCTTTCTTTTCTTGAGCAAATTGATAAGGTATCAACGGTCAAAAGTAAGCAGCGAAAACCGGATTATGCCTAATGGGATGAATTTTTAATGCGCAAACTGAGCAGTTGATAAAGCTGCTGTAAATCTGGTGAACCTTCAAGCAGTTCCAGATGATTTTTCATGGTTTCCTGATCTTCCCTGATGGCAGGCCCTGTCTGTACGTCAGCCGGTGATGCGGACTGAACTTTCTCCGCGGTCTCCATAATAAGCGGCCTGAGCAGGTCAAACTTCAATTGGTGCTGAGCAAGCAGTTCACTGCTGATTTGGTAGAAATGATTGCTGAAGTTACAGGCAAAAACTGCAGCCAGATGAAGGATTTTGCGTTGTTCACTGTTAACCACTGAAACCTGGTGGCTTAAAAGATGCGCAATAGCCGAAATTTTATCCTCTGTGGCAGGTGTATCACCTTCAATACAGAGGGGAACTTTCGTTAAATCAACCGCTTTGGTTCTGGAGAAAGTCTGTAGAGGGTACAATACCCCATAACCACTTCCTGCCCCCGTAAGAACGCTCATTGCCGTTGCGCCAGATGTATGTATAACAATACCTTTTACACCAGTCAGCTGAGCTGCAATCTCAGGAATAGCATCATCCTTCACAGCAATGATATAGCAGTCTGCCGATAGGTCGAGCTCATCCCATTTCCTGATAGGTTTAGCTTTTGTTAACGCTGCCAGTATTTCAGCATTCCGGTGGTCCCTGCTCCATACCTGCAGGATATCTGCGCCCATTGCTTTAAATGCGATGGACAAATGCGTTGCGACATTTCCTGAACCAATGCAAACAATTTTCATTATACTGCTTTAATCTCCTTTTGTCTGCGGAAGATGGAAATGAGGAATCCAATAACCATTACGATTAACCCTACCCAATATAAATTGATGAAGGGAAATTCAATGGATTTAAACACTACCCAGTCTTTAGCCTGCTGAGGTTTCTCGAAAACCTGTAATTCAACTTTTTTCTGTTCAGGAAGGATTTTCGTAAACCTAAGTCGCAGACCCAGATCAGGGATGTTACGCGCAAAATCAAATGTATTGTTTCCCTTAACTAAAAATATCGGTTCGGTTTTATAAATCTTGCCGTTCAGGTCTACTTCCAGCGGAAGTCCAACTGCCACATCATTCTTAGCCAGCGCCAGACTTTTGGCGGTTGGTTTAAAATTGAGTCCTTTTACCGTAATAATTCCGCTACTGGTGTGCAGGGTGTCTCCTTCGCTGACATTGACGACCCTTGGTTTTTTGTAGTTCTGTTCGTCACTTTCTGCATCCATTTCACCGTGCGATTCCCTCTTGTCAGGGGCACTTGTAATATGTGTGTATACGTCGTAAGTGAGGTAATGTTTTGTATCCGGGGAAGCAATAAGACCCATCTTCTCATTAATCTGGATCCGCGGGTTCAAGTCAAAATCTTCCCTCAGTTTGCCACTGGTTTCATCATAAACTTTAAAGTTCAGATTATAATAAGTATTAGGGGCAATTGTCGTATCGGTAGTATAGGTGACTGTAAAACGGCCCATTTTCTTAGGCTCGTTTTTATACAGTACAATATTTTCGCCCGGTTTATCGGCTTTTTCAAAATCCTTCACAGGAATGAAGTTGGAAGTATTAATAGAGATCGGTTTGTTTGTAGCTGCAGCAACCAATGCACCTACCAGCAAGAGCGCAAATCCAATGTGAGCTACCGCGGCTCCTACTAACTTACCTTTCCCGGACACACCTTGCGACAGGACACGGGCGTTGGAAAGAATAGCAAACATACAGCTAAAAGATAGCAGGATGTAGATCAGGTTACTGTAAACATCTGTGATATATACAAATCCGGCAGTAACCAGGATTGAGATGATCAGTGTAGCAATTAAACTGCTGTAAAACTTACGCGTATCGGTACGTTTATATTTCAGGAACTGGGAGAAACCAGAGATCAGGGTAACCAATATAGCGAATGGTGCCTGCCATTGATTGTAAAACTTCACAGCGTCAATAGGTGGTGCAAAGTTGGTTCCAAAAGCTTTATTGAATACCGGTACAGAAGTAGAAAAAATAACCTGGATGCAAGCAACGGTAACTACAAGTGCACCAATAAACATCCAGAATTCCCTTGAATAGGTTTCTTCATCTTTATTCGTGATTGGAAGTTCTTTCCAGCGCACTGCGATTAAGACAACCGGAATAACCAGAAACACGATATTAAAGAATACCAATTGTCCGAACATCCCAAGATCCGTAAATGCATGTACAGATGTTTCACCAAGAATACCACTTCGCGTAAGAAATGACGCATATAAAACGAGGATAAAACTAACCAGTATCAATGCGATGGTGGTAAAAAAAGCATGCCCGGTATTTTTAAAAGCAATCATAACATGCAGTGCACCGATTAAGGTGAGCCAAGGAATAAGCGATGCATTTTCTACCGGGTCCCAGGCCCAGAAACCTCCAAAATTCAGTGCTTCATAAGCCCAGAATGAGCCCATAATAATTCCTGTTCCCAAAACCATAACGGCAAAAAGCACCCATGGCATTGCAGGTTTTACCCACTCTTTATATCGTTTTTGCCACAATGCAGCTATCACGTAAGCAAAGGGCACAACCATACTCGCAAAGCCCAGAAACAAAGTTGGAGGGTGAATAACCATCCAATAGTTCTGAAGCAACGGATTTAATCCCCTCCCATCGGTAATGAATTTTAAGTAATTTTTGAAATTTTCTGCATCGGCAAATACCACCGGTGCCATCTCTTTCAGGTTCACAGCATCTCTAAGCAAAATAAATGGAGAGCTACCTACACGGTAGTGAAAAATCTCTATCCCAAGCAACATAGAAGTCAAAAATACCTGTGAAAAAGCGATTACCGTAAGTACCCCATTTTCCCAGCTTTTCGCTTTCCAAATCAGGATACTGCCCAGCAAGGATTGCCAGAATGCCCAAAGCCAGAAACTACCTTCCTGCCCTTCCCAAAAAGCCGAGACAATGTAATATACCGGGAGTGCTTTTGAAGAGTGTGAATACACATAATAGTATTCGTTGTAGTGATCAAGAATCAGATAAAACAGCGTCGCGCCTATAGCGATGATACTAAAAAAATTCAACAGGAACCCTATCCGTCCCAGCCGCTGCCAGGATTTATCGGCAAGATCTTTATTATTTGTAGCGAAGAAATACGAAATTGTTGAAAGTAGCGAAGCTGCAAATGCTAAAACAATAAAAAACTGCCCAACTTTACCGGGAAGGAGAGTCTCTCCTGTGAATTGTATGTCCATTAAAATTATTTGTATTTGATAACCTGTCCGTCCTGCTTAATTTCAACCAGGTCATTGTTGTACTTAGAAGGGCATTTCATAAGAATCTTTGAAGCATAAAAAGTATCATTGCTCATCTTGCCTATCAGCACCAGCTTTTCTGAACGCTCAAAATCCTGAGGTTTAGTTCCACTATAAATTACTTTTTTGATATCGCCCTTTTCATCTTTCATATAAAAAGCAAAGTGGTTGGCATCTTTAAAGGCATCATAAAAAGTCCCTTTTTCTTTAGCCCAATGGCCCATTACGTGAAACTCTCTTGAATCTTTGGCAGCCTCGGTAAAAGAAGAGTAATTACTGGTATCCGCATTTAAGCTTACCAAAAACCCTACACAGATCGCAATTGTAATCAAGCCAATAATTGCACTTTTCTTCATTTGATTTATTTGTTTTTTTCAGTATTGTTTTGTTGTCCGCAAAATGCCGCTGCTCTTGCCTCACAAAATCAGCATCGTCAATACAGCTAACTGTATTTACATCGGGATAGTGATGATTTGGCAAACACCCAATTCATTTTATAACAAATTTTAAGAACACACAAAGATAAAAAATATAAGTACGTAATACCTGTGAACGCCCCTCTAATACTTTAGATGACAATATATTGATGCTAGCCTGACATAAAAATTACAGAAGAAACCCCCGATATTCCTGATTAACAGAATTAAAGCTATTTAAGATATTCTGTTTTAATCAATTGAGGAAATTCCTTTCTGACGTGCATTACCTTTGGTTTAGAAACACTGCGGATATAGGGATCCCAGGTGTTACGTTCGTAATAATCCTGATGGGAGCTTTCTGCCGGATAAAATATTTTAAACGGTTCCAGTTCTGTAGCAAAATAGCCTTTGTATATTTTGCGGGATTCCATTTCAGACATTACCTTATTTAAGACTTTGAGCTCCTGAGGATTCCGGTAAAAGGCCATCGATCTGTATTCCGGGCCAACATCTGGACCCTGTCTGTTAATTTCTGTTGGATTATGGGCAATAAAAAATGCCCTGACCAACTGTTCGTAAGAAATGATTGCAGGATCATAATATACCTGCACTGCCTCCGCATGCCCTGTACCCTGGGCAGAAACTTCATTGTAACTTGGGTTTTCAGTAATGCCGCCTGCATATCCACTGATGGACGTGTGCACCCCTTTTAACTGGACCAGACTCTCCTGCATTGCCCAGAAGCAGCCACCTGCAAAAGTTGCAACCGACTCACCCGCAGCTAACCTGGGTAACACAGCAAATCCTTTATTGCTGGCAATTTTCTGCTTATTCCCTGAGCAGCCAGCAGTGATCAACATGATAGATAATAAAAAAATGCTTGGTTTCATTTTCGTGAGGTTTTAACCTGATTGCGTTTGATACAATGTACGCAATAGACAAGACCTGAATTTTAAGCCTAATGTCATTTTGATTAGGCAAGGCACAAAAAAATCCGCAACAAGCGAATGTTACGGATGATATGACGGTATTGTGAAAATTATTTTTCCCCAAGGTTTACGGCCAGATACCTAAGTTCATATACGATACTGCGATTTTGTCAATTGAACCAACAAAAGCAGCAGTTCTGAGCGTCTGGATTCCCGGCTTTGTAACCAAAGTTTCACGGATTTCATGATAAGAATGGATCATTGTATCTTCCAGTCCGGAGTTTACCAGCTCCAATTCTGAAGCACCCTTAACAATCATTAACCTGTGTTCCGAAGGAATGCTTTGTCCTGTTAAACTTTCAAGCGTATTAATCAGGTTGGCGTTCGAGTTTTCTGCATAACGTTTCTCCATACGTCCAAAGGCTACGTGTGACAAGTTCTTTAACCATTCAAAGTAGGACACAGTAACACCACCGGCATTACAATACATATCAGGAATAATGATCCCGCCCATTTCAGTGAAGATCTCCTCTGCTTCTGGCGTACAAGGACCATTAGCACCTTCAGCTATGATTTTAGCCTTGATATTTCTTATGTTTAATGAAGTGATCTGATTTTCCAGTGCCGCCGGAACAAGGATGTCACAAGGTTGCTCCAATCCTTCCATAGAATTTTTGAATTCTTTGGCACCAGGGAAGCCAAGAATAGAACCTGTAAGTTTACGGTGGGCAAATACCTCGTCTACATTCAATCCGTTTTCATTGTAAATTGCGCCTTCATATTCACACAATCCAACTACTGTAGCGCCAAATTCGGTCAGGAATTTTGCAGAGTGGTAACCAACATTTCCAAGTCCCTGAACAATTACCCTTTTATCACCCAATCCAGCTGTCAGGCCGATTTTTTGCATATCTTCAGTAACTCTTACGCATTCTCTCACTGCATAGGCAACTCCACGGCCCGTAGCCTCTTTACGGCCACGTATACCATGCAAAGCAATTGGTTTTCCGGTAACACAACCCAATGCATCCAGCTGTCCTGGATTCATGGTCATATAAGTATCTGCAATCCAGCTCATTTCCCGCTCACCGGAGCCATAATCTGGAGCAGGAACATCAATACCAGGACCTATAAAATTCTTTTTAATTAATTCAGTGGTATAACGGCGGGTAATATTTTCAAGTTCGCCAGTAGTGTAATTTTTAGGAGTGATTTTAATTCCGCCTTTAGCACCGCCAAAGGGAACATTTACGATCGCGCATTTATAAGTCATCAGCGCAGCAAGTGCCATTACCTCATCCTCATTTACCATCTCACTGTAGCGGATACCACCTTTGGTAGGGCTCATATGGTGAGAATGTTCAACACGCCATGCATCAATTACCTCGAAACCATTTCCCCTGCGAATGGGAAACTGGAACCGGTAAACACTGTTACACGCTTTTATCTGAGTTAATAGTCCTTCTGGGTGACCTGTAAATTGTGCAGCGTTATCAAAATTTTTACAGACGTCGTTAAAGAAATTTGTCTCGTTTGCTATAGTAGCCATTATTTGGTTTTTTATGAGTTTGAATTATCCTCTTATTCCTTTCGGATGCAAAATTGCAGTAAAAAAAATGATTAATACAAATTCACCATAGCTTAGTGTAACCCACACACAATATACAAATAGCTATAAAACGACCGTTAAAGCGTTTAAAATTAGATTTTATCTCAGGATTTTTTTTCCAGTTTTTTTAATCTTCTCTCAATAGAAAAGAGAAAAAACAACAATCCCAGCAAAATCACGGTGACACAAACCACTACAACGTATATTTTGTCTGATCCTTCCATTGTGTTTACAATGGCCGAACCTTCGCCCTGAGCGAATAATTGCAGGGTTACCATCAACAACAGGACAGTAGTCATAAATTTTTTCATGGTTATCTTGTTTTGTTTTTTTCTAAAGTAGCTACCCTGAAAAGTATGCCGTATATCCAGCATCCAATCAATATCCAACCTAAACATGCAGGGTAAAAAACCATCCGCATCCGGCTGTCAAGATCATAGGCGTTAAAGCCTGGATTACCACCGTTTCCGGGGTGAAGTGAATCTGATAAGCGTGGCAATACGAAAAGCAGCACTACCATCATAGGGAAGGCAAAAATATTATATATCGCCGAAATTTTAGCACGTTTTTGTTCCTCATCAATCGCATTTCTTAGTACCAGATAAGCGAAATAGAGCAAAATTGCAATTGCTGCAAAGTTTTGTTTGACATCAAAACTCCAGGCTTGTCCCCAGGTAAACCTTGCCCAGACCGATCCGGTAACCAGCCCAAGTATACCAAATACTATTCCTGCATTAATGCTCTGTACAGCCTTTTGATCATCGGCTTCATTATTCCCACCCAGATATTTGATACTGTGGTAAACAGATATACTGAAAAGAATGATCATACTAAACCACATCGGAACGTGAAAATAAAGGTTCCTTATACTTTGATGCAAGATAGGTAATGGGGGTACGGTAGCGAGGAAGCCAAAAATAGTGGAATAAACCACCAGCACCGCCCCTAAAATTTTCCACCAGGATTTATACATTTATTTCAGATTTAGGTCGCTTTCAGCTATCACCGAATAAGGTTCAGATCAGCATAAATTGCGAAGTCAAAGTTAACAAAGCTTTATATATTTTGGTCAATTAATTGCCTTAATCACGCCACAAATAAGGAAAAAGTATGAGTGCAAATGCTGCAACAAGCACATTAATAATCAGTAATGTCAAAATCTCGTCCAGGCTTACGCTCCTGTCCAGGCCATCTACTGCGTTTTTAGTTAATTTAATCAGCATAATAATTATCGGGATAATTACCGGAAAACTCAAGATCGACATCAGCATTCCACCGTTACCAGCTTTGGAAGCAATGGCAGAAATCATAGTGAATATTGTTGAAAAGCTCAGACTGCCTAACACCGTGCCCAAAATATATAAGCCCATATCTTGCGGAACATAATCAAACACCAGCGTGTAGAATGCAAGCGCAATCAGCGTTACCAACAACATCAGGAAAACATTGTAAATGGTTTTTGAAATGATTAATGCTAGTGGGCTGGCAATGGTATAAATATATAGCTGCCGTCCTTTGCTTTCCTGCAGGAAACTTTTAGAAACGGTATTAATGGATGCGAAGAGCATGATAATCCAGAACAAGGCATTCCAGGTTACCCCCTTTAGTGAAACAAAGGAAAGAAAACAGACAAAAACCGTAGAAACCACATAGAGCACAACACCGTTCAGCGCATACTTTGAACGCCATTCCAGCAGTAATTCTTTATGGATCAGATATTTTACTTCCTTAATCAGTTGCATTGAGAGATAACGATAATTTTATTCTTCTTACTGTGACCATAACAATGGCCCCCACCAAGATAACAAACCAGCCCCACTTGTATCTGACCATGCCAGAAGCAAGATTGATCAGCTTTTTGAAATGGATAAAATGGAAGAAATCATGTGTTTTAAACCAGACTGCGCTCAATGTAAGTATAACCCATGCGATAGCCGCCCAACCTGAAAACCGGATTAAACCGGTTCTGTTCGTCAAAGCACCAGCCAGGCCTACTAAAACAAAAATATAATAGATTCCTCCCAGCCAGGGGTCAATCTGAAAATAGTTCCAGTTACCGATAATCGGGACGCGAATCAATGGGCAAATTCCTCCTGCAGCCAAAATTACGGTCCCGATTACTCCTTGTATTCTCATTTGGTTGCTTATTTACCTGGATCAATACCCATTTTATCAGCAAAATGTGCACAATAATCGCGCAGATCTTCAATGATTAATTTTTCACCGGTAGCTTTCAAAAAGCTGTCGCCCATAGTCTGCAGCGTTTCGTAGAAAAATCTTTTCATTTCATCAACAGGCATATCCTTTGTCCAAAGGTCAATACGCATCGAGTTTTTATAGTTATGATCCCATAACGCCAGCATCATAGACTTCACAGGCACCTTATCTTGTGTTTCGGCATCTGTAGATTCCCATAATAAATTCTCAGGGACATTGTTATCGTCCAACTCAACCGTTATTTTAATTTCTGCTGTCTTCATTTTAATATATTAATTATCTTTTTTAGGCAACCGTCATCTTTAGGATGACCATCAGAACAAGTGTAAAAATTATGAATGCACATTCTACAACCCATAAATTGCGGAGCAAAGGTATAAACTTCCGGAAGATCAAGTCTGAAATGAATGCAATAATTGCCGCCAAAAAACAAAGTCCGGTAACTAAACCGTGCAACCCCTTTTGGACGGGAAGTTGTTGTGCGGTGTCAAAAAGAAGGTAAATACCCAACACCAGACAACCAGAAGTAACTATATTTAAAGGTGTTAGTTTCAACACTACGTTTTTTTGAATTTCCGTTTTTTCCAGGCAGGGGTTTTGTCCATTTTTTTCTTAGCAGCGGCGGCAGCAGACGCGGCAATTGCGGCCGCGTGTTTTTTCTCATGAAATGCCCCTTTGAAATCAGGGTCATCCTTTCTTTTCTGGTTATCAACTTCACGCGCAATGTACTGGCGTTCTTCGTAAGGCGTTTCTTCTACAAAAACTTCTGCAGGCAATGGCACTACCGGGATCGTCTGGCGCATCAGCTTTTCAATCTTTTTAATATAGTACTTCTCCGCTTCGGTACAAAAAGTCAGGGCATCTCCTTTAGCGTATGCCCTTCCGGTACGTCCAATGCGGTGAACGTAATCCTCTATAATAATTGGCACATCAAAGTTGATCACATGACTTACTTCCGCAACATCAATCCCCCTCGAGGCAACATCAGTTGCCACCAGTACCCTTAAATTTCCCTCTTTAAAAGCAGCGATGGAGTTGATCCGTGTATTCTGGCCTTTATTGGCATGGATTACCCTTACGGCATCGGCGCCAAACCTGCGTTCTATAAAGCTGTGAATATTATCAGCTACAGTTTTAGTTTTGCAGAAAATCATCAGCCGTTTGAAATCGATGTCGTTTTTCAGCAAATGCTGCAGCAAATTTATTTTAGTTTTGAAGTTCGGGACTTCATATAACACCTGAGTAACTGTCTGAGCAGGCGTAGCTTGTTCACCGACTTCTATAATGGTTGGATTCTTGAGAAAATCACCCGCAATTTTATGTACAAGCTCGCTCATCGTAGCGGAAAAAAGCAAATTCTGCCTTCTTCGTGGAACTATTTCCAGGATTCTGTGAATCGAGCCAATAAAGCCCATATCCATCATTTTATCCGCCTCATCCAATACCAGAAACTTGAGATATTGGGTATTGATGTGACCGGCCAGGTAAATATCAAGGAAGCGGCCGGGCGTAGCAATAATGATATCTACGCCAGCCTTAATCTGTTCGATCTGGGTTTTTGGACCAATGCCGCCAAATACCACAACTGAACGGAGATCTGTATATTTTGAAAATATTTTTACATGTTCTGCAATCTGCATGGCCAGTTCGCGCGTTGGCGCAAGCACCAGGGCACGTGGGGCATCACCCTGTGCATACTTCAATTGCATTAAAATAGGCAATACATATGCCGCTGTTTTACCTGTTCCGGTTTCAGCAATACCAAAAATATCCTGACCAGATAGCACAGGCGCTATTGCTTTTTCTTGTATAGGAGTAGCAACGGTAAACCCGGCATCAGCAACAGCATTTAATATCTGTCTGTTCAGGTTAAACTCTTCGAATGTTTTCGACATTTTGCAAATATACTATAATCTGTATTAGCTATCGTGAAAAACACGTGTTTACCAATTTAGAAATCCTTAAATTCCTTAGTTTCGCTATAAACCCGGGCTAAAGCAGATCCGCCTTAAAATGTCTGGTGAAACCTGTCCAAGATTATAGTTGACAATAAGTATTGAAAAATCTTAACCAATCTTCATAACAGATAATATATATACTGATGAAAAGTTTATAGCTTTGATGCATGAAAACCATCCTAATCAAAGGCGCAACGCTTGTCAACGAAGGCAAACAATTTATTGCGGATGTCTTTATCAAAGACGGATTTATTGATGAAATCAATCCCCTGATCGATCGGAAAGCAGATCAGGAGATCAACGCAGAAGGGCTACACCTTTTGCCCGGGATGATTGACGACCAGGTACACTTCCGTGAACCAGGCCTGACCCATAAAGCAGATATCTTTTCTGAAAGCATGGCTGCAGTGGCTGGAGGTATTACATCCTTTATGGAGATGCCCAATACAGTTCCAAATACACTGACACAAGAATTACTCGCCGATAAATATGCAATAGCGTCAGAAATGTCGCTGGCTAACTATTCGTTTTTTATGGGTGCCTCCAACAGTAATATTGAAGAAGTTTTGAAGACCGACCCTGCAAATGTTTGCGGAATCAAGGTTTTTATGGGCTCATCTACTGGAAAGATGCTGGTAGACAACGAGCAGGTATTGCAGAACATTTTTAGCAAAGCCCCTATTCTGGTGGCTACACATTGTGAAGACGAACTTACCATACAGCGTAATCTTGCAACTTTTAAAGAGAGGTATGGCGACAACATTACGATCGACATGCATCCACTGATCAGGTCAGCAGAAGCATGTTACACTTCATCGTCCATGGCCGTTTCCCTGGCCAAAAAATACAATACCCGCCTGCACATCCTGCATATCTCTACGGCAATGGAGGTTGGGATATTTGATGCAGTAACACCATTAAAAGATAAACGTATTACCGCTGAAGCCTGTGTACACCATTTGTGGTTCGATGACAGCGATTATGCGGAAAAAGGAAACCTGATTAAATGGAACCCGGCAGTAAAAACAGCAGCAGACAGGGAAGCCATCCTGAAAGGCGTTCTGGACGGACATATAGATATTATTGCCACCGACCATGCACCACATACCATAGAAGAAAAAGCGCAGCCTTATTTACAGGCACCCTCTGGCGGGCCATTGGTACAACATGCGTTGCCGGCACTGTTAGAAATGTATCACCAGGGAAAAATTACATTGGAACAAATAGCAGAAAAAACTGCCCATAATGTAGCCATCTGTTTTCAAATTGACAGAAGAGGTTTCATTAAAGAGGGATATTGGGCCGACCTGGTTCTGGTAGATTTAAACGACCCTATAAAAGTAACTAAAGCAAACATCCTGTATAAATGTGGCTGGTCGCCTTTTGAGGGGCAGACATTTAAGGCGGATATCACGCATACATTCATCTCCGGAAACCTGGCCTACCAAAAAGGGAAATTCATGACAAATGAAACAGGACAACGGTTAGCTTTCAACAGGTAGATGAAACCTGTTGAAAAAAGTAACCTTCGCCGGCTGGGCATATTGTTCAGCATCTCCCTCCTGATTTTTCTTTTTGGGATGAGTAGCAGTGCCGTCGAATATATTTACAGCAACAACATATATCAATACATATCTGTAAGTCAAAGATTAATTAGTTCATTATTTCCATTTGCACTGGGCGACTTCCTCTATGCCGCCCTCATTATTTACTGCCTGTGGTCTGTAATCCGGGCAATTAAAAAAGTTATAGGCCAACAATCAGGTAATAGATCAGCTCTCAGCATATCGCTTCAGCTAACCAATTTTGTTCTTGTTCTTTATATAGTATTTAAATTGCTGTGGGGATTAAACTATTCGCGCCCTTCAATTTCCGATACCCTGGCAATTGATGATAAAAAATATAGCACACAGGAACTGGTAACCCTGGGTAATTTTTTAATTCTGAAAGTAAATGCCATTGAGCAAAAGCTGAACATCCAAAAGGCGAAACGGATATATTCGGTTAGAGAGTTACAAGCGGGTTCTAAATCGGCATATGATGAACTGGCAAAATCAAATTCATTTTTCATTTACCATGTCCCAACTGTAAAACCGGTTATCTTTAGCTGGCTAATTACCAAAATAGGTATTGAAGGCTACTATTGCCCACTGTCCGGCGAAGCCAACGTGAACATGATGACGCCTGCTGTTACCCTGCCATTTATTACATGTCATGAGATATCACACACACTGGGCGTAGCACGCGAAGACGAGGCTAACCTCGTTGGATACCTTGTTAGCATTCACAGTACGGACCTCAATTTTCAGTATGCGGGTTATTATGAAATTCTGAGAAGTGTTTTGTTTGAGATCAGGATTAAATCTCCTGATGATTTCGCGCTCTTATTTAAAAAAATCAACGCTGGCACTCTGGCAGATTTCAAGGCAGAGCAGGAATTCTGGAAAAAATATAACGGGGACATGGCAGCCTACATGAACACCGCACTTGATAGCTTCCTTAAAATTAATAACCAGAAAAAAGGGACCGACAGTTACCAGGATATTGTGTTATGGGCTTTTAACTACCACAAAGAGGAGATCCGTAAAACATTACAGCCTTCCCACAAATAAACATTAAAACATTCCTAAATTTGCCCGTACTATGGCAAAGATATCCATTAACCTGGCAACAGGTACTTTACAGAAACCAGAGCTTATTGTTGGAATTGATTTAGGCACAGCAAATAACCTCGTCGCCTTTATTGATCCTGATCAGCAACCCAAAGTAATCAACGACACAGGTAAAGGATTGCTGCTCCCTTCCATTCTCCATTTCACCGCAGCGGGAAAAGCAATAGTAGGTAACGAGGCAAAGAATTTTCTGATCAGCGACCCTGTAAACACCGTTTTTTCAGTGAAACGTTTACTCGGCCGCGCGTACGGGGACATTAAAGATAAACATACATTGTCGTACCAGTTATTGGAGGAGGATAACGATTCACTGGTAAAAATACAGCTGGGTAACAAGTTATATACTCCAATTGAACTTTCCGCTGAGTTTTTGAAAGAACTGAGAAAACGGGCGGAACATGCCTTGAAAACCCCTGTGAACAGGGCAGTGATCGCAGTTCCTGCTTATTTCAACGACAGACAGCGTCAGGCTACACGGGAAGCTGGAAAACTAGCTGGTCTGGAAGTAATGAACCTTGTGAACGAAGCCGCTGCTGCGTGTTTAGCTTATGGTATAGGCCTCGACCCGGCAGAGCAGAAAACTATTGCCGTTTATGATCTTGGCGCAGGGACTTTTGACATAACCATTCTGACCATTAAAAATGGCGTCTTTGAAATACTCTCCACAGCTGGGAATACATTCCTCGGCGGCGACGATTTTGACAAAGCCATTGTGCAGTATTGGATAGACAATAATAAATTAGATTCAAATACTGTCCAGGCGGATGGTAGCCTGATGCAACAGCTCAGACTCAAAGCGGAAGAAGCTAAAAAAGCGTTGGACTCACAGAACCTTTTTAACGAAACAGTTGGAGAAATCTGGTGCACAATTGACAGGCAAACCTTTGAGGGGCTAATTTCCGGGCTCACCGCGGAAACGCTTAATTTAAGCAGACAGGCCCTGGCAGATGCAAAACTTGAGAGCCAGGATATAGATGAACTCTTGATGGTAGGTGGTACCAGCAAGATTCCTTCTGTGAAAACACAGGTAGCCGGTCTTTTTGGCAGGGAGCCCAACGCTGAGCTTAATCCTGATGAAGCTGTAGCCCTGGGCGCGGCTATACAAGCAGACATGCTTGCGGGCAACCGGACAGGCGTTTTGCTGAAGGATATTACACCATTCAACATGGGTGTTGTAACTGAAGATGGATTTATAGACGTGATTTTTCCTAAATTAACTAGTGTTCCCGCTATAGCAGAAAGACAATATACAACATTGGTAGATGGGCAATCTGGTATAAATTTTTCGGTGTACCAGGGTGAAAGCCTATTGGCAAAGGAAAACAGAAAACTGGCAGAATTTGAACTGAAAGGAATTCCCTTATTACCGGCTGGAAAGGCCAGAGTCCATGTTACCTTTAATCTTGACCAAAACGGAATACTCGATGTGCTGGCTATTGAGCCAGGTTCTGGAGTTAGTCAGGAAATAGTAACGCGCCCAAGTTATAGCCGTGGCGAAACTATCAGTAATATTGAAGGTGCCGATGCGATTCATCAAAAGCTGATGGAAGCCCGGGGCGAAGGCTCGCAGCTGGTACAAACTGCAGAACGTTTTGTTGAAGGAAATACTTTTCTGTTGAGTTCCATAGAAATTGCGGCTACCAGGGAGCAGATCGCTATCCTCAAACATGCCCTCGAAACCGGTGACAGGGAAAACATTTTTCAGATGATAGCAAAACTCGACGAGATCACACGCCCTTATGCAAAAAGGATAATGGACATGGCCATCGCCCAGGCGAAAAAGAAAAAAGCTTAACGTAAGCTACCTCCATATTGTACTTTGGTATTAGTTTTACGGGAATGAAGAGCTATTTCATTCCCGTAATACTTGCAGGCATTGTCCTGTTAAATAGTGCCTGGGGTTTCTTTGCGCACACGCGTATCAATCATCTTGCCGTCTTTATTCTGCCTGGCAGTATGGGCAGGTTCTACAAATCCAATATTAATTATCTGACCGAACACGCTACTGACGCTGACAAAAGACGGTATGCCGATACATCCGAAGCCCCACGGCATTACCTGGATACCGAACTTTATCATCATCACACCGACAGCATTCCCAGGAAATGGGACGATGCCGTTAAAAAATACGGACTGAACCATTTAAACAAACACGGCATCCTGCCCTGGCAGATCCAGCGTACTTATTATAAGCTTGTTCATGCATTCAAAGAAAGGGACTCCAGCAGGATATTGTTCCATTCTGTATATCTGGGACATTATCTTGGTGATGCACACGTCCCGCTACATACAACGGAAAATCACAACGGGCAACTCAGCGGACAAGTGGGCATACATGGTTTTTGGGAAAGCCGGCTACCCGAGCTGTTCTCCTCCAAATACAATTTTCTGGTAGGTAGGGCAATTTATATTGAGGATCCGCTGAGAGAAGCATGGAAGATTGTTGCCCATACACATCTATTGGTGGACAGTACACTGAAGCTCGAAGCTGAGCTGAATAAAAGGTTTCCTTCTTACCTCAAGTACAGTTATTCGAAGCGAAAGGGACAGCTATTGCGGCAATACTCTTACGAGTATGCTAAAGAATACCATACCATGCTTGATGGTATGGTAGAAAAGCAAATGCGTGCAGCAATTTTAGCTACAGGATCTTTTTGGTATTCTGCATGGGTTGACGCTGGCCAACCCACGCTTGAAGGCATGACTAAGGCTCAATAACTTCTTTAACCTTAAACCTCGACTTAACTGCTGCAAATATTACGGGTGCAAAAGTGACCACTGCAATAAATGCAATTACCAGCGAGAAATTATCCCTTATAATCGGTATCTGTCCTAATAAAAATCCTGCGAACAATAATGTTGCTATCCAGGCAAAACCACCTATAACATTAAAGTAGGTAAACTTTCCAAATGGCATTCTTGCTACACCTGCGACAAATGGAGCAATTGTTCTGAAAATAGGCAGGAAACGGCTGAAGATGATCGCCTTGCCACCATGTGTTTCAAAGAACATATGCGATTTGTTATAATATTCAAGTTTCAGTATTTTGTTACCTTCT